>ENA-OQCK01000038-OQCK01000038.1-human-gut-metagenome-genome-assembly--contig:-NODE-38-length-70442-cov-21.154519_pt1 | contig 70442 bp, 59 predicted proteins | sample MGYA00242498_ERZ504578 | MGnify/ENA primary metagenome ERZ504578 (study PRJEB26092, sample SAMD00036229) | human gut metagenome | host: Homo sapiens | study: EMG produced TPA metagenomics assembly of...
ACGAACAGCCGCATAAGTTCCATCTTTCAGCTTTACCATATAAACCTTGTTTGAAAGAGTATAGGTAGGTGGCATATTACTTTTATCAACATTCAACCATTTGGATAGTTCTTCATTATAATAGGATTCCATATAAACAATATTGCCATCCATCATACCTGACATATCAATGGCTACCTTAGCGGTAGTCCAAACATCATCCACATAGACTCCTTCGGGCATCGCACTCGCATTCTGTAAAGTGGAAAAACCTGTGAAACCGGTTTCCAATACTGCTCCAGCATTGGTTTTAACGTCATAACGATGGACAGCAATATCCCATTCCTCCGGTTCTTTCTGGTCAGAATCTGTCACATTCACAGAATCTACTTTTTGTGTATGGAAATCAATAAAAGTCCAACGTCTATAATCAGTAGCATCAATATAAATAGTACCGAATGGGTAGAAGGGTCTGTTCTTATGAAACCGAATTCATTACTATCCGAAGCAGCAGGACTATCATATATTCCTTCCAAAATACCATCACATGCCGAGAATGGCAAAAGCATCATTCCCAGCATGGATATAATAAAGAGATATCTTTTCATGCTATTTAGTGCCTACAAAAGTCGCAGTAATAGCCATAGGCATGGCTCCCGGCTTTAGTGTAAAGATCAGATCAGCTTTTTCATCCTTAATCGTTCCTTGTAAACTTCCTGTATATTTTACAGTACCAACAGTTACATCAATAGCACTTTCCGGAAAAGTATAAGTAACATTATCGGAGGTCTGTACTTTAATTCCAGGTATAGCAATATCCGGCAATGACATCATTCCTTCACCAGCACCACCAACTAGAAGAACTTGAACAGTTCCTCCTTCTTCCGCAGTAATTTTCACCTGACTGTCTGACGTTCCTTGATCATTTCCTGATACTGAGAGTGATAATGTTCCATTGTAAGTACCAGCAACCTCCTGAGCCGGGATCACGGTATCTTCCTTTTTATTATCATCATCACTACATGCTACTGCACACAATGCAATAGCCATCATCGCTAAATAGTTTTTCAATTTCATAATACTTTTGTTTTATTGATTAATAGTTATTATTTTATGTTTTAAAATTTGTTGCAAAGTTACCCTTACTACCAAGGGTACACAATACCTAAAAATTGGGGTTTTATTGCTAATAATCACATATATAATAAAGTACACAAGTACTTATTTTTAGGTATAAAACTGGATTTTATCACCATTAATAGGTATTGTTAGTATATACTTCTATAACTAATTTTGCAAAAAAAACAAGCATGGTTAACTGGTACATCATGAAATGCCTGTGAACAAGACACTTCATCATAGAAAGATAGAGATTCTGGCTGTACTAACCCTACTTATAGGTAGTCTGTCATTCCTTATTTACTCCTATTGTTCCCACGACGCAAATAATCCATTGTGCCGATGTTTGCTTTGCACTTTGAACCATACTCCCGAAGATGGGGAATATTATATAATCGATACTTAGTAGTAATCAGTAATCACATGGGCGGCACTTATATTCGAACTTTATTGTAATTTATATCACATAGAAGAAGAAGAAAAATGAAACTAAAAAAAGAAATGTGTTTATCGGTATCACCTCATTCCTAATTGTATTGTTTACCATGCCGCTAGGACATGCATTGATGATCTTAATGGAACACCTGATGGAACCGGTAACCATGCATTACGCAACCTTTTTCATGGGATTAATAGGCTTAATAATGGTCATAACGGGCGTATTTGCCAAAGGAGATACTCAACAAACTCTTTGGGGGCTATTCGGAGGTCTGTTATTTTGGACAGGATGGATTGAATTCATTTATGTGTATTACGCACATCGTTTCGGAGTACAGCCACTCATAGTAGACGGAGAAGTGGTAACCAAACCAGAATATCTGATCATGCCCTCTTCTTTCGGATTTTGGATTATGTTCATGTTACTCTACTTATTCAATATAAAAAGCGGATGCGATTTTTTCAATTATCTGCAACGGGTATTTTTCCGCAACAGCAAAGTACAAGTAGAAATGCGTCCCATGACACGCCACACCTCACTGGTTACTTTCATGGAGCTGAATCTTATTTTATGGACCAATTACATGGTATTGCTATTCTGCTATGATGATAATTTTATAGGTGACCGCCATCCTATCACCGCATTGGTTGCATTCGGCTGCCTTGTAGGATCACTATTTATGTTCCGAAGATTGATAAATATCAGTCAATGGGGATACGCTCTCCGTTTTTCTATTGCTACAGTAGTCGTATTTTGGACTTTCGTAGAAGTTATGGGAAGATGGAATGCCTTCCACGAAATCTGGGTGGAACCAATGACATACCAATCAGAAATGATTACCATTTTCCTTGCATTTATCGTGCTAGTCACCTTTTTATGGTATAAATCCATCAAAAATAAGAAAACATTATAATCTTTCAAGCGCTCCTTTATTTATTTTTATGCAGATAAGCCGAAGGGGGTGCTCCAAAGTGAGATTTGAAGCATTTACTAAAATAAAGAGGGTCATTCATTCCTACTTTATAAGCTATTTCACTTACATTGTATATACCCTCCTGCAAAAGTTCCATAGCCCTTTTCATACGAAGGATACGCATATATTCATTAGGTGTATATCCGGTCACTCCTTTTACTTTCCGAAAAAAAGCAGCACGGCTTACCCCCACCGCAGATGCAAAATCCTCTATAGTGAATTCCGGGTTGTCCAATTGTTTTTCCAAAATAGTCTGCAATTTTTCACCAAATTTCCTATCCAGTTCTGTAGAACATAAAGCCTGCCTTGTCATAGCAGGGTCATTAGAGAATTTTCGTTTTAACTTTTCCCTCTGTTCAATAAGTTGAAATATACGTGCTAATAACAATCTGGAACTGAAAGGCTTCGTTATGTATGCATCCGCACCACTTTCTACCCCTTCAAGTTTATTTTCCGAAGTGCTCATAGCAGTCAGCAAAATAATGGGAATATGACTGGTCTCAAAATCACGTTTCAGTTTACGTGTCACATCAAAGCCATTCATACCAGGCATCAATACATCACAAATAATCAAATCTACCTCAAAAGACTGAGCTTTTTGTAAACCGGAAAGCCCATCCGGTTCACTTATGATCTCAAAATAAATACCAAGTTCCGTTTCTAAAAACTTACGCACATCTCCATCATCTTCTATTATCAATATTCTTTTTTTATTCAAAGGGTCCGGGGTCACTGAATCATGATTTACTGTTAAATAGGTATCACACTGCTCATGAACAAACGATTCTTCCTGAAGGATGCTTGATACTAGGAAATCGTTTTTTCCATAAACACTGGAATCTAACGGTAAGATAACAGTAAACACAGAACCACCTCCCTCATTTTCATCAAATGAAATGCTTCCTTTATGTACATTTACCAGTTCATAAGTCAAATGTAAACCGATTCCCACACTGTTATGTGAAAAACCACTTTGCATGAAACGGGAAAACAGCTCTCCTTGCTTCTCCTTAGGAATCCCTACGCCGTTGTCACTAACCGATATAAATAATTTCCCCACTTCCTCATTAACGATAATTGCAAAAACAACCTTTCCTCCTTTAGGAGTATATTTTAAAGCATTCGAAAGAAGATTATAGACTATTTTATCCAATTTACTTTGATCAACAAACATCTTATAAGATGACGTAGAAGGAGCAAAATGAAAATCAATCTGTTTGTCATCTGCCGTTTCCTTGAAACTTCGATAAATATCATAAAAGAACACCATCACATCTGTTTCTTCCAGCATCAAGGAAAGTTTATTGTTCTGCATTTTACGAAATTCCAACAATTGATTAATCAGACGAAGCATCCTATTCGTACTTTTATTCATCAACTGTATGGGATAAACCATCTCTTTGGGAATCTTATTCAAGCTCTCTATTTTTTCCAAAGCTCCCTGAATCATTGTCAACGGAGTACGGAATTCATGTGAAATATTAGTAAAAAACATGAGTTTGTACTCTGTCAACTGTGTTTCTACCTGAATGCGATTCCGTAAATTATTGAAATTCCGTATCAAACAAAAAGCAACATACAACACAATAACAACGACAAGAAAATAAAAAAGATAAGCCCAAGTGGTTTCCCAAAACGGAGGCGTGATAACAATATTGAGCACAGTTTCTTCATCACTCCATATCCCAGCAGAATTACATGCTTTTACATGCAGATGATAAGTGCCGGGAGAAAGATTTTTATAAGAAGCAAAATTCAAAGAAGAAGGGGTACTCCATTCATTATCAAAATGACTCAATTTATAAATAAACCTTGAAGGAAATGCCAAAGAATAATCCAATGTTGAAAATTCTATAATGAATGAATTCTGGTCATAATCTAATTTTATATTCTGTGTATAACTTAACGCCTGTGTCAAAGGAGAATCCTTCTCACCAACCTGTACTGTGATTCCGTTCACTTTCAAATTAGTTAGAATAACATTCCGGGTCATAGGAGATGAAGTTACTTTCAAAGGATCAATGACTATGACTCCATGATTTGTTCCAAATAGCAAAAGTCCATCTTCAGTTATGGCAGCGCCATGTTCGTTATATACATTTCCTTGCATAGAAGCTGAAAAGAAGAAATTTTCAAAAGTTTCCGTATCAGGTGAAAAACGAGATAAACCATACTGAGTGGCAATCCATATTTTTCCAGTCTTATCTTCGATAATAGACTCTACCATGTTATTGACCAAACCATCAGTTGTGGAATAATGGACAAATTTCAAGTTCCTATAATCCTCACTAGGGTTACAAACAGAAAATCCGCCTCCCAACATTCCTATCCACATACGATTCTGACTATCACGAAAAATACATTTAATTTCATATCCGGGCAAATCTCCATTTTCATAATTATAAAGTTTATAATTATGAGCATCAGCAATAATGGAATCTCCATAAAAAACACATAATCCCTTATTAGTTCCTACCCATAACCTTTTTTTATTATCCTGAGTGATCATCCTGACTTCCTGCAAACGACCGGATCCAGTCAGGAACTTACGAAAAACATACCTGTCTTTTCGTGAAACCGCCAAATTCAGTCCTCCCCCAAAAGTTCCTATCCACATCCTATTTTTATCATCACGATAAATATCGAATATATTCTCATGTGCCAATGACAAGGTATCACCTGCCATTTTATGATACCAACGTCCGTCAATACATAAACCCATCGTACGGGTTCCCAACCATAATTTACCATCTCCATCACAAGAAGCCGCATAAATATAATTGTATGGCATCTTATAACAAGATGCAGCCTCCAAATTTTTATCATAAGCGTAAACATTCCCTTGACGCGTACCAAACCAGAAACCACCATCGGGCATCTTTACCACTGTACGTATAGCATTCACATAATCATTTATACTCTCATGTTCCGGATAAATACGATAAGATCCTTCACTTAATACGGACAAAAGTGTAACACCGGCAAACTCCGATCCTACCCATACATTTCCCGAGTGATCGAGTAATAAGCTATGCAGAAAATTGGAATGAACTAGATTTTTACCAGTCTCCTGATAAGTGTAATGGCTGATTATATCTTCTTGGGGATTATACACAAATAAACCATAGCCAAAAGTAGATATCCATATCAATCCTCTGTTATCCTGTATTACTTCATAGCGTTCCTCGGCAGCAGGCATCATCTGAGCGGCATCTATCAATGACAGTATTTTACATATTCCGGTTTCCTTCTGAAAATAATGCAACACACCGGTCTGATTAAAAACATAGAAATCCCCCTGATTATCTCTGACAAAACGAGCATTGGGGATATTAATCGGGTTGTCTAATCTTACCTGCCGGGTAGATAAATGAAACCTGTAACTTCCTTTTGTTGTAAAAAGCCACCAATCATCTTTCGTGCCAAAATGAGTAGTAAAATGAAAGTCAACGTCATCCTTTCCGATTCTTTGAACAAAATGTAGTTTTTCATCCTCATCATAAACATAAATATCACCATTATCAGCAAGAAAAAAGCATGCGTTCTCATAAGAAAATGCTGCTCTGAAATTATGCATATCAGAAATTACTTCGATTTTGTTTCTTGTTACTTTCACCAATCCTTCCTGAGTACAAATCCAAACATTCCCTCTAGAATCTTCAATCAAACTATTCACTTTATTAGAAGGTAGTTTGCCATTTTCACATTGAAATGTCACAGAGGAAAAATGTTCATTTTCAAATGAAATCTTTCTGCAACCTTTTTGTCCATCCCATAACCAATTATCACCATTAGCAGTTTCTACACGATAAGCATAAGCTTGGTCGTGTTCCCCACATCCTGTAAAATCCACAAAACAATTATGTCTTAAATCATAGCAACTGAATACATTTGAAGTAGAAAGCACCCATAAAAAACCATTTTTATCTTCATCAATCTTCTTGACATGATAATCCGCTAATGAAATCGGACTATCCTTTTCCGGTAACAATGTTATAAAAGAGTGACCATCATACCGGCTCAGTCCATTAGTGGTACTAATCCAGATAAAGCCTTTCTTATCTTGAAAAATATCTCTAATTGTATTATTGGCCAATCCGTCACTGGATGTAATATGAATAGATTGTATATCAATAACTGCATATGCATTCCATTCCAGACAAACAAAGAAGAGCAACAAAAAAAATATACGATTTTTCATATCATTCGGTTTAACATCAGAATAATACCGCAAAATTAAAAAAGGTATTTTAAAAGTGATTTTTAAAATACCTTTTTTAATTAGGAAGCCTTTACTAACCAACAAGCAGAACAAGTTCCTGCGATGCCATTCCTTCGACCTCCACTTTTACTTTGAGCTGTCCCCGCATACGCCCTGCCTGTACTACTATTTGGGCACGACCCAAATAAGTGGGTAAAGTATGACTGCCAAAACATTCACTACGACGCATCTCGCCACTATCTATCCCCATCAAACGTCCGTTACCCTCCACGGTCACTTTCACTTGTCTGTCATCTATCCGTATGGGGATGCCTTGTTCATCATATAAATTCAAAGAGATATGAGATAAATCCTGCCCGTCAGCCTTTAACTGTTCCCGATCCGCTTTCAGAGTAAAACGGACAGCTTTATTTCCGGAAGTCTGTATACTGTCACGGCACACTTCTATCCCATCTTTATACCCTATCACCACCACCTTACCCGGACGATAAGGTTGATTCCATTTAATCGTATTATTTATATAATCCCGTGGCTTTCTAGGTCCATATACCTTTCCTCTAGGATCTATCAACATCACTTCGTCACAATTAGACGGCGTTTGAATCTGCATGACACGCGCATCCTGATAAGGAAAAGTCCAATCGTGTACCATTCCCGGTGCTTGCCAATGGTCTTTACCCGGATCTTCATCCAAATTATAATCTATGACATAAAGTCCCAAAAAAGGCTTCTCATTCCACAAAGCCCGAAAATATCCTCCTCTAGGTTTTTCAGACATACACATGTCAAACGGAGCAGAAGGCCATCCCTTACTAGGCCAACCTGAACTCTCCCCAATATAATCCACACCGGTCCACATGAAAGAGCCACAAATATATTCATGTTCCATTACATAATTCCATGGATTTTTCTCATCATAATCACGTGAATCAAATTCACGTATGCTACTATAATAAGGATAGCTCTCACTGATCAGGCAAATACGTTCCGGGTATTTCTTTTTATCATAAATCAACCGAGGTTCCATATAATTATACCCTAGTACATCTGTCACCGAAGCAAATTTATCTTCAAATCCCGGCTGCAAAGCGAGCATAACAAGACGGCTCGGATCCAGTTGATGTACAAAATCCTGCAACATACCAGCACGTTCAATCCCTGTATCATCTTTTAATTTTGCCTCAGCCAACTCATTACCTATACTCCACAAGATAACAGAAGGATGATTACGGTCACGAATTACCATATCGCTGATATCCTGCTGCCAGCTAGAATCAAAAAATTCTTCATAATATCCCGATTTCCATTTATCAAAAGCCTCATCTATAACCAAAAAGCCAATAGAATCACAATAGTTAAGAAATTCCGGAGAAGGAGGATTATGCGAGCAACGGATAGCATTCGTGCCAAATTCCTTTAAAATAAGCAAACGGCGTTCATAAGCCTATCCGGTACAGCCGTTCCCAAACATCCTGCATCCTGATGAAGGCACATGCCTTTCAGCTTAAGATGTTTGTTATTGAGAAAAAAACCCTTGTCTTTATCAAATTTCACTGAACGTATTCCAAAAGGAGTCAGATATTTATCAATTGTCTTTCCTCCTTTTTTATAATGGTTTCCACCGTATAACGATAGGGAAAATCCAAATCCCATAATTTAGGATGGCTGACTAACAAATTCTGAACTACTTCAGCTGTTTTTTCTTTATCAAGTTTCAACGTAGTCCGGGCCATCACCTCTTTACCTTCTGCTTTTACAATTTTTCCATCACCATCCAACAGGCGTTGCTGGACAATCACTGTTGTCGGTAACTCCATGGAGTTTTCGATAGTAGTGACAATCTTGACCGTTGCCTGGGATTCAGTTATCTCCGGTGTCGTAACATAAGTTCCCCACATTTTTACATGAACAGGGTTAGTCACTTGCAACCAGACATGCCGATAAATGCCGGAACCAGTATACCAGCGAGAAATTTCTGAATGATCTACCTTGATTTTCAAGTCATTACTCTCTCCATATTTCAGGAAAGGGGTCAGATCTGTTTCAAACGAAGTATATCCATAACGATGATAAGCAATCTCCTTTCCATTCAAAAAAATAGTAGCTTTATGATAAATACCATCAAAAACAAGACTAACTTTTTGATTTTTGTAACTCGCCGGAATCATAAAAGATTTGCGATACCAACCTATGCCACCCGGCAAATAACCACTCGCTCCTCCTGCTTTTTCATCAAAATCCAACTCCACACTCCAGTCATGCGGTAATTGTACCTCTCTAAAATCTCCATTTTCTCCTAATCTAAACTGCCAGTCAAAGTCAAAATTCTGCCGAATGCGATTAGCAGCCCCCGGCAAATCAAATACAAATATGCACAAAATGGCAATAAGCAACTTTTTATTTTTCATAAATAATCTACTTCTCTATTTTCCGATAAAAAGAGGGTGTGCCACATAACAAAGCAATTATCAAAAATAGCTTTTGACACACCTCTTTACCTTTTCACCTTCAAAACTAACTTTGTTTAACTTATATACTTAATATCCCTCATTTTGTTTATATAATCCCGGAGTCACATTTAATTGATTCAATGGAATAGGATATAAATAACGTCCTGTCTTTACATTATTCTTATCGGTACCATCCGGATTATGATAACTATCAAATAAACTTTGAATTTCCGTTTGCCATTCCCCCCAACGCACCAAATCAAACCAACGCACTCCTTCTCCCATTAATTCTATTCTACGCTCCCGTTTTATCAATTTCAAAGCATCTGCAGCACTTACCGTATTCACCTCATCACAACCGGCTCTTTTACGGATATCATTCACATAAGCTACAGCTTCCATTATTTTACCTTCTTCAACCAATAACTCAGCATACATCAACATCATATCTTCCAAGCGTAAAATAGGAAGATTTACAGGCCAGTCATTATCGTCTTTCATTGTGACTTCCGGAGTCAGTGACATCCCAAGTTCCGCTATCTTCCGTTTACTAGGCATAAACTTATAAAACATTGATTTTGTATAAACATCCACTTGCGAACCATCTTCCAAAATCAATTTCTCTTTTGTATTCGTATAAGCCGGATAATTAGGCTCTGCCTCATATCCTGTCAGAACAGAAAAACCATTCCCTCTTCCATCTTTTTTCCCATCAGAATAAATTTTATCAAATTCATACATCAAACTCTTTTCCACATAAATTTCATTTCCAAAGATTCTTCTATTCGTATAGGAAGGAGGTAGAGCCATACTGAAATTAAACAAAGCGCTGTTGCCTGTTCCTCCCGTACGATACTGAATAGCAAAAATAGAGTATTTATTATAATAATCCGTGCTCGGCATCCACTGCTTTCTCCATTCATCAAGTGTCGGAGCCCAATATTTATTCTGATTGGATTTTGAGTAATTCAACACAATTTCCAATTGCTTTTTAGCTAATATCTTGGCATCGGAATCATAATATGGGAAACCCGCCAAAGTCATATACACACGTGCCAGCATAGCTTCTGCCGCCATCTTGTCCGCACGCCCCTGCAATACAATCGAAGTTCCATTCACACTCACCATATTTTCTTTTAGAGGAAGCATCGTCTGCGCATTAATCAAATCAGGAACCACTATATTATCCAAAACTTCCCGTGCAGACGATTGAGGTACTTTCTTCACTTCACTAGGCGATAAAGGAGCATCAATAATCGGAACATTACCAAAAAGGCGTGATAACTCAAAATAAGCCCATCCTCTCAGAAAATAGACTTCGCCCATAAACTGCTTTTTAATCTTATCATTCGATTCAAAGTTACATCCTGCTATTTTGGCAATAGCAGTATTCGCATCATAAATTACTTTATACCATGTATTCCATACACTATTAAAAGTTGCCAAATCACTGGTAGCTCTGAATGTGCTTATCTCTGAAAAATCTCTCAACCCATTAGGTCTTGGTTCTGTCCATGCATTATCCGAACGACATTCAGACATCAATAAATACTCTGAATTGGCAAGTTCACGCAAATCGGAATAAATACCTACCACCCTTGTTCAGACTGACTGGGAGTCTGATAGAAACCATCAGAGGTCATTAAATCAGCAGGAGGAGTTTCCAAATAATCATCGCACGACATAACAAAGAACATCAATGCACTCAATTGCAATATATTTTTTAATTTGAACATAGCTCTATATTTTTATTAGAAATTAACGTTGATACCCAAAGTGTAAATTCTCGGTGAAGGATAACCACCATAGTCCAATCCCAAAGCACTGCTACCTCCGGGTGAGGAACTGGCTGCCGTATTGGCCGCCTCCGGAGAGTACCCTCCATAATAACTATCCCATTTAGCTAGATTTTCAATGGATACATATACACGTGCATAGGAAATAAATTTAGGATTAATAGGTAATTTATACCCCAAAGTCAAATTCTTGATACGCAGATAATTGGAAGAATATAACCATCGGGAGTCTAACGTAGCACCTGTAGTAGAACTTAAAATATAAGGTACTTTTCCATTGCCCGGCTCATCTTCCGACCACCATGCCTCTCTCCAATGTCCTAAAGCATTCCCTTTAGCCCCCATACCCGGACGGTCAATGGCACGTCCCAATACACCAAAAATCTTTCCTCCTGTCTGAGCTGTCATCAAGATAGACAAATCAAAATTTCTGTAAGTAAAAGTATTCGTCATTCCAAATACTAATTTAGGAGTAGGACTACCTAAATAGTCCCTGTCATTATCTTTATCGAACACACCATCATTATTTACATCTTTGTATCGGATATCACCCGGTACAATTTGTTTTCCTTCAAAAGTAACCGGCTTTCCTCCATGGGCAGCACTATAAGCATCAATTTCAGCTTGATTTTTCCATACACCTATTGCATCATACATATAGAATGTATTAACAGGCTTTCCCACAGTCAGAATATTAGACGGATTGTTCTTATCAAATCCCGAATATACCGGAGTATTATCTTTCCCTAGAGCTTTCACCTCATTTTTATTATATGACATATTGAATGACGTACTCCATGAAAATTTTCCTGTGAGATTATGCGTATTCAATTCGATCTCAAAGCCTTCATTATGGATATCTCCTAAATTATCCCAAACGGTAGTAAAACCGGAAGCTCCTTCCACAGGTACCTGATATAACAAATCAGTCGTATTCTTGGTATACCAATCCAGCGACAATTGAATTCTATTATTGAAGAATCCTAAATCAAGCGCAACATCAGTACTATGTGTTTTTTCCCAACCTAAATCAGCATTACCTAAAGAATTTGCCTTATAACCGGGAGCACCTGCATAATTTCCTGCAGACAAAGTAGGATAAGCAGCCGTGTTACTGATAGAATTATTACCGGTCACACCATAGCTAGCCCTCAGCTTCAATGTATTCCACCAAGACATTCTCCAATTTTTAAAGAATTTCTCATTTGACACTAACCAACCTCCGGAAACAGCCGGAAAGATGCCCCACTTATTGTTAGCTCCGAATACGGAACCGCCATCATAACGCAAACTACCGGACAACATATAACGTTCTGCATAATTATATTGCAAACGTCCAAACACAGACAACAATTTATTGGCTGTTTTCTCTGTTACCGTATTAGTTCCTGCTGTAACTTTCGAACCATCAAAGGAACCTGTTATGGCATCATTGGGAAATGGTTTGTTAAAAGATTGGGCCGTACTGAAACCAAGATTACTCTGTTCGGAAGAAAAACCCGCCATTACACTAATTCCATGATTGCCAAAAACATGGTCATAATTTGCAAGAGCCTGCAAAAGAGTACTCCATTTTCTTTCCGTATTATGCCCCCCCGAAGAGTTTTGTCCTTCTCCCTGCGCCCAACTACCGGTTGTACTAGTGTACTTATAATCATTTCCATCCAAATCATAATAATTAGCCGAAGCAGAAAGTTCTACCCTGAAATCTTTAAACGGAGTGATACGTACGAAAGCATTCCCAACCAAACGCATCATTCTATTCTGTTTGATATTCTTCTCCATATTATAAACCGGACTCGATGTGCTTCCCGCCCAAAGATAATAGGAATTCGGATCAACATTTGTCATATATCCTACCCCCGGTTCCGATACCGGTGTAGCATACAAAGCCTGATGTACCTGGGAATCCTTACCATTTGCCTGTCCGGAACCATCCTGCACAATATACGTAGGAGCCATATTCATACCTATTGTAAGATATTTGTTTATCTTTGATTCAATATTGGCACGAAAAGAGAATCTTTCATATCCCGTACCGGTAACGATACCAGCCTGATTCATATATCCACCTGAGAATAAATAAGATGTGTTTTCCGTCCCTCCCGAAACATTCAAACTATAATCCTGTACGATAGAGTTACGAAAAAACTCATCCTGCCAATCCAACAGGCTAAGTTGTTCCGGATTGGAGTATAAGTATGCGCATTCCTCATGTCATCTCCCAAATAGTTAAACCAACGTTCATCAAAAACAACCAGATAAGAGTTTGCCGTACCTGCCTGAATTCCGAGATTAGACAAACGTGTGGCATTATCATCCTTTATACTGGCACTAGTCAAACCCAATTTCTTCGCTTCCTGCAAATAGTTTGCATCATTCCATCTCAATTTAAATTCCATCCATTCCGTCGCATTAAGCACATCCATTTTTTTCTCTAATGTCTGTACACCGAAACTAGCATTGAACGCCACCTTCGCTTTTCCACTCTTACCTTGTTTAGTACTAACCAAAACAACTCCATTGGAACCACGTGAACCATAAATCGCAGCAGAAGCAGCATCTTTCAAAACTTCTATGGAAGCGATATCCGAAGGATTCAATCCGCTCAACGTATTCATAGGCACCCCATCAACCACATAAAGTGGATCGGAATTTGCATTGACAGAAGCCGCACCGCGGACACGGATCTGCATATCGGCTCCCGGCTCACCTGTTGTATTACGTACTGTCACTCCAGCCAATTGACCTTGCAAAGCATTCTCTGCACGAGCCAAAGGACGATCCTCTATTGCCTTAGAATCCATTTTGGCAACCGCACCCGTCAAAGTGCTTTTCTTAACCGAGCCATATCCTATGACTACCACCTCATCCAATGTCTCAGTATCTTCTGACAATACCACCTTAATATTGTTCTGTCCCTTAACTGATACATCTGAAGTTTGATATCCGACAAAACTAATCTGCAAAATGGCATTGTCGGCCACATTCCTCAAAACAAAATTACCGTCAAAATCGGTAATCGTACCATTAGTAGTACCTTTCACCAATACACTGGCACCAATTATGCTCTCCCCTTTTTTATCAAGCACCACGCCCGATACATTCTTAACCTGAGCAAACAGGGTCATCGCAATTACCATAAGAATACCAAAGGAAAGCATCCTTTTAAAAGAATGCATACTTCCCGATAGTTTGTTCTCCGAGTCTTTCATTTGTAATTAATTAAAGTTATACATAAAATCTAATCCCTTCATTTCTTCATCAAGGAACATGGCAAAACTAGATATAATGCCATGAATAAAAAATAGCCGGAACAGCCACAAACCTCTGAAAATATGGAAAAGAATCTACATAGATGGAAAATAGTATAAACAGGGCAAAAAGCGCGATTTATTCAAGCTTTTATAAGTTTGGAGAAACGACTGTGCAGATAAAAAAAGGCTCCTGAATTGTTCTTTCCAGACTAAGGAATCTCTCTATATCACAACCATCCGCCTTAATGAAAAGAATCAAGCCGTACAATTTTCCATTGAATAAAACAATAAATACAGATACAATTGACTGTTATTGTTTTTCTTTGTCATCCACATAATATGAACCAAATGAAAAACTTATTTATGAAACAATTACTATCACTCCTGTTATGCTTGAGCATAATAGTACCCTCAATGGCAAAAAAAGAACAAAGAAAACAAAATGTGTTTCCTGATGGTACTCCTATCTCCGAATGGTTTCTCCAAACTAAAGTGGTCCATCCTGACTCCTTAGGAAAAAAATACGACCTTTCCGATTATGGAATTGAAAGCAATCCCCATATCGTTCAAACACAGAAAATACAAAAGATCATAGACGAAGCGGCAGCCAATGGCGGTGGGGTCATTTACATCCCTGAAGGAATTTATAAAAGCGGTTCCCTCTTTTTCAAACAAGGGACTCATCTTTATTTGTCAAAAGGCGCCACCTTACTAGGTAGTGAGAACATTATGGATTTCCCTCTCCTCATGACTCGCATTGAAGGTGAATACTGCAAATACTTCGGTGCATTAATCAATGCCGACGGGTTAGATACCTTTACAATTAGCGGCAAAGGTACAATTGACGGAAACGGCACTCCCTACTGGAAAGCTTTCGCCTACGTCGCGAATGGAATCCTCAATGTACAAACAAGGACGAAATGCGACCACGCCTACTTTACATAGCTCATTGCCGTAATGTGCAGGTTGCTGATGTGACTTTACAGAACTCTCCTTTTTGGACCAGCCATTATTATCGCTGCGATAAGTGAAATTACTCAATCTACGAATTTTCTCTCCTATCAAACCTATAAAATCAGCTAGTGCGGACGGTATAGATATGGATGTATGTACCAATTTTCATATTAAAGGATGCCGGTTTACTGTAAATGATGACGCCATCTGCTTTAAAGGTGGAAAAGGACCTTATGCCGATCAGGATACTTATAACGGTCCCAATAAAAACATTCTAATAGAAGATTGTTTCTTTGATCATACTACTGGCAGTTGCATGACTTGTGGCAGCGAGTCCATCCATGTCTATAATGTATTAATGCGCAATTGCAGAGCAGAAGGCGGTAATGAACTACTTCTATTGAAAATGCGGCCTGATACTCCGCAACACTATGAATACATCACAGTAGAAAATGTAAAAGGCTTCTGCAAGGCTTTACTAGGAGTTTCGTCATGGAAACAATTTTATGACTTGAAAGGAAGAACAACGATTCCTAAATCCTACGGAAGCCATATCACGATGCACAACATAGAACTGAAATGTGACAAATTTCTAAATGTGAATAAAAATGAAGCTGAGTATGAGTTATCCAATTTTTCATTTAAAGATGTAAAGATCGAAACTAAATTTTCCCAATGGAATAAAGATGCTTTTCACAATATTCGTATGAAAAATGTTATAGTGAATGGCCAATACCAGCAATAATTTAAATTTAAGGATCTTTTCCTTATTGTTATCTTGTAAACAATAAGGAAAGATCCTTAAATTTTTCTCCATTCCAAATCACTTATTTACATTCACTCATAAAAAATCAGTAAACATCTTCCACTTTATAAGCTACTATCCAAAGCATCCGGCCTTAAATACCTTATAATTTCATATGTTGATAAACTCTTTCTTAAACAGAAGATTCAATTTCATATTAGCAATGATTTAGTTGCATATTCCTTCTATAGCTTTAAAACATTTTAAATATCAAGTTATATTTGCCTGGGATAGATATATCAAAACTTTTTTTATCTTAAAATGTTTATAATATATGGAAATGCTATTTTTACTAAAGAATTTATACCGTGATCCTCTTGCACTATCCAGATTCAGCCAATTCAGATATCTTCATATAGGCAAGGGAGAAATTATCCAAAATCTGAATGAAAACCATGAATTCCAAGTTTGTTTTGTACTAAAAGGATCTTTATGTCTCTTCAGAGATCAAATGGAATCAATGCCTCTGATAGCAGTGCAAAATGAATTTTTCTTTATCAGCAGCTTACATAAATGTAAAATCAAAACAATGGATGATGTACAACTCGTCATCCATGCATGTAATATTGTGGCCCCTTATCTACATAGCAGAATAATAGAATATCTACAAGACATATCCATCGAAGAAGTAAAACCGGTAGAAGTTCTTCCCATTTATCCGTTAATACGTTCCTACTTGGATTTGCTGGTCGATTACATGAAAAATGGAACAGAAATTCCCGACTTACATCGAGCCAAAGAATATGAGCTGTTCTCATTATTTAAAATTTGCTATAGCAAAACGAAATTGCCTCCATTTTCCGTTATGCCCTTTCGAATGATCTTCAGTTTTTCGTATCCGTCATGACACATTACAAAGCTTGCAGAACTGCCAAAGAATTAGCTATTCTATGCGGATATAACGACCTTATTTTCACACAGTTATTCAAAAAAAACTTTCATGGAGATACACCATATCAATGGTTACAAAAGCAAACATCTTATGAAATTGAATTCAAGTTAAAAGAAAGTACCCTACCCATCAAACAAATAATGTTGGACTATCATTTCAAGACATTTTCCCATTTTACGACCTACTGTAAAAGGAATATTGGAGCCACTCCTAACGAAATACGTAAAAAAGGAGAAGAATCAAAAGGTACACCTCCTCTCGAAACATATTCTGTTTCCGCAAACGATTAAACAAACATCCCGCATCCTAAAGATTATGAATATACTTATCTCCATCATACATACTGAAGCTAAGAATAAGTTTGTTTCCTGATCTCGGTATATGGATCTATTTTAAGAGTTTCTATACGTCATATAAAAACAAATATCACAAAACTTAATCATAATCCACCATCAATATATGAAAAAACTTATCACATATACTCCTTATGTAAAATCATATGAAGTATCTACCATTAAAACTATCCAAAAACGAACATTAAGAAAAATAGGAAACCTTTTTATGCAGATATAAAAGAAAAGATTGATTATATGCAAACAAATCTTTTAAATACGCAACTTCTTTTTAGCACCAAATATAGAACTTTGCACCTAAATAAAATGTGAATATTATTATAATGTAAATCGCACACAGTAGAATAACCTAAAATATAAAATTGCATGAACACCCCCGACGATACAGTATTCAATAAAGCAGAACTGAGTTTATCAAATATGTAACAACAAAAAGTAATTCATTTTTAATTATTTATAGTCATGTATACAAAAAAGAAATGCAAAATTTATGTATTATCAGTGCTACTTTGCACATTTTTTTTCTCGTGCAGCAGTATTGATTTTGAATTACCCCAAGGTCCTCAGGGAACCAATGGCAAATCCGCTTATGAGATATGGAAAGAAGAAGTTGAAACCGGTCATATAAACTGGCCTTCCACCCAAGTTGATTTAGCAGACTTTTTAGTTTATATAAAAGGAGAAAAAGGAGACAAAGGAAAAGATGGAATGTCTGCATACGATCAATGGAAAATCCTGATCACCCAAGGTAATGTCACCAACCTCATGACTCTTCGCTCATTTGGCCCTCTTCAAAAAATACAGAAGCCGATTTTTGGGATTTTCTTAGCGGAAGAGACGGACAATCACCTCATATTGGTGAAAATGGAAATTGGTATATCGGCAATAAAGACACAGAAATCAAAGCTATCGGCAAAGATGGAAAGAATGGAATTAATGGAAAAGACGGACTTTCCGCTTATGAATTATGGAAACAATCTGTTGCTGACGGCAATATAAATTGGCCCAAAAACCAAACAACAATGGAACATTTCTTTTTATATTTAAAAGGGAAAGATGGTGAAAATGGTATTACTCCACATGTTGGTGAAAATGGTAATTGGTACATTGGCAATCATGATACAAATTTTCCCGCTCAAGGTCAAAAAGGAGAAAATGGTAAAGACGGAGCATCCCCTTATATTGGTCCTAATGGAAACTGGTGGATCAATACATCCGATACAAAAATAAAAGCTCAAGGAGAAAAAGGAAGCGACGGCTTAACCCCTTTCATTAAAGACGGATACTGGTGGATAGGCACATCCAATACAGGGATTGCAGTGCAAGGCCCCAAAGGAGAACAAGGTGATAAAGGAACGGACGGACTTACCCCGGTTATAAAAAATGGGAACTGGTGGATAGGTACTACCGATACAAAAATAAAAGCTCAAGGAGAGAAAGGAGATGATGGCATATCTCCCCATATAGGTAATAACGGAAATTGGTGGATAGGTACTACTGATACAGGAATAAAAGCTCAAGGAGAAAAAGGAGTTAACGGAGCATCTGCATACGAATTATGGGTGAATGATGTCAAAAATGACAAAATCAAAGACAAAAATAATTCAGCATGGGCCAAAGATAAAATTACAATGGCAGATTTCTATACTTACCTCAGTGGAACAAATGGTAACAATGGAAAATCCACTTATGAACTATGGAAAGAAACTGTAGGAACAGGCAATATTAATGATCCTAAAAATCCAGGACAAAAATGGCCTTCTGACAAAGTTTCAGAATATGATTTTTTCAATTATTTAGCCGGTAAAGACGGAATAAACGGAAGCAATGGTTTGTCAGCACATGAACTGTGGAAAAATGACTTAGCTAAACGTTGTGGTACAACAGACGCACTTATCGATCACAAAAATGGTGGAGTATGGAACTGTGAAAAAAATACGTTAAATGATTTTTATGACTATCTACGCGGAAAAGATGGCAAAGACGGAGAAGATGGCAAAGACGGCAAACCCGGAGAACCAGGAAAACCGGGAACAGAAGTTACCATCATTAAGGGTATACCTAATGTTATTGCACAATATTCTCAATCAGAATATGGTGAATATGTACGCACAACTGATGGAGGTGTACTCTATAAAGTATATGATGAAACTGGACAAATCGCACCCAAAGCTCAAGTAAAAGGTATGCCGGGTATCAATGCAGAAAAAACTTACATAACCAATGAAAACGGAGAGTTTATTGTACCTAAAGAAGATTTACCCGAAATACAAGACATAAACTTACGCTGGGGAACGGTAAAAGAAGTAACCCTAGCCGGAAAGACACCGCAAGAATCCGCTAAAAACACATATGTTCCCAATAGAGTACGCATGAGAATGATCCTTCGCGATAATTCAAATTCATTATACGATTATCAGTATCTATATTTCTATATACAACGAAAAGTTAATCCGGAAGACCAATGGCAAAATATCCCTTCTTATTTACCTAATAGTGGTTCAAGGAATTTAGACGCATATAGAGTCTCTGATAAAAATAATCCCAACAGTATTTGTCAGACAAAAAATTATATTCAAGCCAAAATTCTAGTTCAAATAATGGAGGATATTATTACTATATTTATACCTATCGGTTCATTCAAGAAAATCCCGGAAAATTCAAAAACAATCAATCTGAATATTGGGATGGAAGTGACGTTTATTACACTGTAAAAGCTAGAGAGCCTTATTATGGAGAAACTTTCCAATGGAATGGTATTTGTTTATTAGCTCCTTATCAAATGGGACCTACGCTAAAAACATTAAAATTAAAAATAATATCCAATGGAGAAGCACCCAGTTTCTCATCTGCAGAAGGTGAATTGGATTTTTCAAAAATAGACTTTACAAGAATTTACAAATCATCGACCACACGTGTCGTTAAAGAAAATGGAATGGACTATGTAGAACCGATAGCTTATACTGAAGAAGAAGCCAACAAACTTAAAATGGCATATATCACATTCAGATATACCTCAACAGCTGGTTCACAAGAAGCATCAAGTTCTAATAACAGATCTTCTGCAGAAGTTCCAACGTTCAAAGTATTCGCACCGTTTTTAAATTCATCCATATACATTGACAATGGCAATAGTTCATATTTCTATAGATATTATCAAGGTTATCTCCGAAAAGGAAAGGATGAAAAAACATTTATTATTGAAAACTATAACAGCTCTTATGAGTTGCCCGAAGTACAAGTTATCTATGAAGAATAAAAATATGAAGAAAATATATATACATAAAATCCATCTCATACTATGCTTTACCTCAGTATTATGTTTCGGTTTACCTATAAATGCACAAAAAAGCGCAAAGAATGGAACAACCGATAATAATAAAAAAGCATGGGAAATAGGTATAGGCGCAACCGGACTTCAAATGACACGTTTTAATGTTATTAATTTCCATACTAATAATAAAGGCGGTTACACTGTAGGTACTAACAAAAAAGATTTCATTTTCGGAGGAAATCTATATTTTGCTCGTGAACTTAACTCTCATTTTTATCTAGATTTACAAGGAACATTAGACTACAGTTCCGATCCTGTCCGTAACGGTAAGGAATCAAGATGGCTAGGTATGACAGGAATCGGTTTACAGTGGCGCCTAGGTGAATATTTCCATTCAAATTATATTGATCCTTTTCTTCGAATGGGGGTCAACTATATGTACAAGAATTTTAAGATCAATTATAAGGGGATGGAAGAATTCAACAGTGAGGAGATGGGATGGAATCTGTCAAATGATTATACTAAAGAAGGGAAGGATAAACAAAATCTTATCCCTATTTCATTGGGAATAGGCGTGAATATGTGGCTTAATGACAACATTGGCATAGGACTCCAAGGAGACTATCTCATCATGCCATACAAACATATACCAATTCATGGCAAGGAAGCATTCGATTGATGTGGCGCATTGGTGGTAAATCCCTAAAAGTCAAACCGGAAATTCAATATGTGGAAAAAATCATAGAAAAAGAAATAGAAAAACCTATAATCATGAAACAAATTGTAGAGACTCCAAACCAGCCCAATGTTTTATGTGATTTATTCAACAATATCTATTTTGAGTTTGATAAAACAGAAATAACTCCTAAAGCAGCTACTATCATTGATGAAATAGCTCAAATTATGCTGACAGACACAAGCAAAAAATATCTCATTACAGGATGTACTGATGCAAAAGGATCATCACAATACAATATGGAACTATCCCAAAAACGTGCAGACGCTGTAGTCAATGCACTTATAAAGAAAGGAGTTCCCAATAAAATGTTAAAAGCAAAAGGAGTGGGCGCAAAAATATCTTATGCATCTCAGAATGCTCCCAACGAAATACGAGAAGGAGATCGTAAAATTATAGTTCAAATCGTTACAAATATGGATTATTGGAATTATATACCATAAAAAAATTTCCCCTCTATCAAAACGGCATATATTCCTATATCGTGGAATATAGCGTTTTGCATGTTTCTAAGAAAAGTTCGAACCATGTATACCCTCATACCCTCACTGCATATATAACAGGTTTATTATAAACTATTTATGTAGTAAGGATAAAAATACTTGCTCTTATTCATGTTCTCATACTCTCACAACGTTTTGAAGCATATTTTTACATAACATCCTTGTTTTCAGCTATATATTCTTTTTTTATAAATTGTTTCGGCTTGATATAAAGTAGGGTATTTTAGGCTTTTTCCCCACAAAAAGTACACATGAAAAGTTTGTACCTCCACAGAATGACGGTTTACGATGTATTGGCAGCAATAAAAAAGATCAAGACGTTTTTAAAAAAAGTTCCTGTTATTTTTTAAAAAGGTCGTCTTCTTTTTTGAAAAGTTCTTGATCTTTTAAAAAACACTTTTTGGGCATGAGGATATCACATATGTACGCATAAGACTGTACGTACACATATATAACCCTGCACATACGTATGTATAGTTCCATGCAAAAGTATGCTTTCTGATGCGAAATGAAAACAGCTTTGCAACACTCTCCATATTTTACAGGTGATCCGTAATAAGGTACACCGAAAGAATACTTTGATATGCCTATTTTTACTATACATCAAAAAATAAAAAATCCCCGTAAAGTATTAATTTACAGGGATTTTCTTTGTTTTACAATTCTTTCCAGCGGAGAGACAGGCTCTTGAACCTATACTTTCAAGAAATATCATAAAATTGCAAATCACTGATAATCAAACACTATCTAAAGTATAGAGTAAATCTAAATCTTTCTGAATACCTTTTGCTATTCCGAATATTGGGTGTATATTTGGGTGTAGAATTTCAAACGCACCCAATTATGAATATCAAACGTAATATCATTTTTGCATTGGAAAGCCGAAAAAAGAACGGAGTGCCAATCGTGGAGAACGTACCCATCCGTATGCGTGTCATATATGCAAGCCAACGCATCGAGTTTACAACAGGCTACCGGATTGACGTAGCCAAATGGGATGCCGACAAACAACGGGTAAAGAACGGATGCACCAACAAACTAAAGCAAAGCGCATCCGAAATCAATGCGGACTTGCTGAAATACTATACCGAGATTCAAAACGTGTTCAAGGAATTTGAGGTACAGGAAGCCATGCCAACCACCCAACAGCTAAAGGATGCGTTCAACCTGCGGATGAAAGATGCCAACGAAGAGCAGCAGGAAGAAACACAGATAAATTTTTGGGAAGTATTCGATGAGTTTGTAAAGGAGTGTGGCAATCAGAATAATTGGACGGCATCCACCTACGAGAAATTCTCAGCAGTGAAAAACCACCTCAAAGAGTTCAAGGAAGATGTAACCTTTGAATACTTCAACGAGTTCGGCTTGAACGAGTATGTGAACTTCCTGCGTGACAAAAAGGACATGAGGAACAGCACCATCGGTAAGCAGATGGGATTTCTCAAATGGTTCCTGCGTTGGAGCTTCAAGAAAGGGCATCATCAGAATATTGCATACGACACTTTCAAGCCCAAATTGAAAACCACCTCTAAAAAGGTGATATTCCTGACTTGGGACGAATTGAACAGACTGAAAGATTATCAGATACCGCATGACAAACAATATTTGGAACGTGTCAGGGATGTTTTCCTATTCTGTTGCTTCACAAGCCTGCGATATTCAGATGTTCGTAACCTGAAAAGAAGCGATGTGAAACCCGACCACATAGAAGTTACCACAGTCAAAACGGCGGACAGCCTGATAATAGAACTGAATGACCATAGCAAAGCCATACTTGAAAAATACAAGGAAGTCCATTTTGAAGACCACATGGCACTGCCCGTTATCAGCAATCAGAAAATGAATGATTATCTGAAAGAACTGGGAGAACTGGCTGAAATCAATGAGCCTGTACGGGAGACTTATTATAAAGGAAATGAACGTATAGATGAAGTCACCCCAAAATACGCATTGCTAAGCACCCATGCAGGAAGAAGAACATTCATTTGCAATGCGTTGGCTCTCGGTATTCCGGCACAGGTAGTAATGAAATGGACGGGGCATAGTGACTATAAAGCCATGAAGCCTTATATTGACATAGCGGATGATATTAAGGCAAATGCCATGAACAAATTTAACCAACTATAAAAGTATCAATCAGTTTCATAGATTATCAGCTATTTGAATTATATTTGCGACAACAATAAACATTAGAATGGAAAATAACAGAGAATATCATATAGGAAGAACGGACTTTGACGCATTTGTTCACGCTGTCGGTTCGGAAATAGAACAGGCGCAAGTCCGGCTGATTACCGCAGCCAATGCGCAAATGCTGTTCCATTACTGGAAAATGGGCAACTATATCCTGTATCATCAGAACTTGCAAGGCTGGGGAAGCAAAATCATCAAGCAACTGGCAAAGGCTATCCGTTTCAATTATCCTGAAAAGAAAGGCTATTCGGAACGCAACCTTACCTATATGTGCCAATTCGCACGGTCATATCCGCTGAACGTGCTACGAAGTTTCATTGATACGGATGCAAGATTGTCTGTTCCAAGCATACAGAATGTTACAGATGAAGTATTGAAACTAAACAACGGACAATTTACGCAGGAACTTACTGCGCAAATACAATCCGCTGATTGTCAGTCTTTAAAAATTACGCAGGAAGTTCCTGCGCAAATTCAGGATGTAGCGAAAACTGTTTCTGCCATTTACAGGATGGAGATTAGTGAGATAGAAAAGTTTTTCTTGACATCCCCTATTGCCAGAATAAACTGGGCAAGCCAAATGGTTATACTTGACAGTTCGTTGCCGTTAGGTGTGAGATATTGGTACATGAAACAGTCTGTAGAAATGGGCTGGAGCAGCAATGTGCTTAAAATACAAATTGAAACCAACCTATATAACAGACAAATCAGCAACAACAAGGTAAACAATTTCACAGCCACACTTCCGGCACCACAAAGCGACCTTGCCAATTATCTGTTGAAAGACCCGTATATATTTGATTTGGCAGGAGCGAAAGAAAAGGCAGATGAAAGGGACATAGAAGAACAGTTGGTAAAACACGTTACCCGTTATTTGTTGGAAATGGGTAATGGTTTTGCTTTCGTTGCCCGACAGAAGCATTTTCAAATTGGCAACAGCGATTTCTATGCCGACTTGATTTTATATTCAATCCCGCTACACGCATACATTGTAGTGGAACTAAAGGCTACCCCATTCAAACCGGAGTATGCAGGACAACTGAATTTCTACATTAATGTGGTGGATGACAAACTGAGGGGAAAGGATGATAACAAAACCATAGGGCTGTTGCTGTGCAAAGGGAAAGATGAGGTAGTAGCGCAATACGCCTTGACAGGCTACGACCAGCCGATAGGCATCAGTGATTACCAGTTGAGCAAGGCTATACCTGAGAATTTAAAATCAATTCTGCCAAGTATAGAAGAAGTAGAGGAAGAACTGACTTCCTTTCTTGATAAAGATAATAATCCTCAAAATTGAAGTCTATGGCAGGAGAAATAAACAAACTGATTCCCCTATACGGAGAACTCAACAGAATATATAATGATTGGATAACCAATTATGCATTTTCTTTTGATAAGCAAAAATTCATCACCGATTTTTACAGACAGCACAATGATACAAAGGCTTTTGAATCTGCTATCCTTGAACTGGTACTTGACAAGCAGAAAGAACAATACACATTGATTCTCAATAGTTTAAAAATCGAAATAGAAAAGAATATACGAGCTTATGAAACAAAACCGCTGAATGATGACATCATAAAGCGTGTGTGTTTTCACTACGCAGACAGGCGTAATTCTATAATAAAAGACCAGTTGGAGATTACAACCAAACTGCATAAGCCTTTGAATGATGCATACCATAGATATGATTTCATTGGTTTTCGAGAACATACGAATGAAGAAGAAATACTGGCTGAAAAGGAATATGAACGCTGCAAGGCTGAATACGACAAGGAAAAGAAAGAATTGGATAAACTCTATGAACTGCAAAAGCAAGACAGGAAAGAGGCTTTTCAATATACAGAAAACCTTTCCGGTGATGTTTACCGCCTAAGCCTTCTTTTTATGGAAGTCCTGAAAAAGTACCTTCTTGATGATAATGTGGAAGAGAAACAGCAGGAAGAACCAGCCAAACAAGATAAGGTGCAGGAAACTTCGAAAGAAGAACATGAATATTTTGACATGAAGTCGCTTTCGTCCATTCATGAAACCTGTGTCGGGGAACAGTTCGAAGCCATTACCATATCGGACTTCTATGCCAGTATAAATCTGCACCCCTGCAAGAACAGATTAAAGATCAAGGCAAGGGAAAAGATACGGGTGTGTTACCTGATATTCCTGATGAGCGAGAAACTATCCAAGCAATACAGGGATGAATGGCGAGACAAGATATTGAAACTACTGGATATTGACGAGAACTATTACAGGTCGAAGTACAAAGAACCCGTTTCCGATTTTCCAAGTGACAGCAACCAGAAATTCGCCAAAGAAATGAAATGTATATTTAATTTAAATAAGTAGTATTATTTATATCGTTAAGCTTATGTTGGAATTAATACAAGAAAATAATGTAATAATAGGCATAATTATAGGCATTATTACACTTTTTATCACAATGAGACAAATAATAATTTCAAATCAAAAGCATAGGATGGACAAAGAAGATTTTATATCCAAAAAGCCAAATTTCTCTGTTTATATAGAGAATTGCTATAGAATATCATATAATTCTTCAAAACACACACATGCTGTATTTTGTATTACGATAAAAAACAAATCTTCTTATAGAAATACAGTTCTACCCAAATTAGAAATAGATTACATAGAGAACGGTATTATAAGAACTATAAAATTATCACATGATAAAAACTTATTTCATAAAAAATACCACTCTCAAATTGAAAAATATGATAACAATATTCGACTAGAACCTAAGGATATAAAATATGGTTGGGTTATTTTTTCAAATTCCAGAAATTTTAAAAAATAGACGCATTGAGAGATATAGAATAATTGTTCAAGATGTAGAGAATAACGTATCTAAAGCGGAAAGTTTATTAATCAAAGAGATTCATTATGATGATTAAAAAAATATCAACACCAATATATAATATCAATGAAGAAGGGTTATTTGCAAGTCGAGATTACGCAGATGGGCGATTAATACCTTCTATAGTAATCAGTTCTAAAGAAGATGATTATATAAAAGAAATCATTAAATTACATTCCAATATATCCATGGGAGATGTTGAAGTTCAGTGGGGTGGAACATTATCATCATTATTTAATGCCGATAGATGGATCTTAAATATAAGATTCTATAAACCTATAGATTATAATTTTAGCATTGTATTTTCTTTGAAGAATCATTATTCTATTATTGATGCCATTTTTCAATCAAAAGGCCTAAGAATCGCTTATGGACATAAAGGCGAAAAGGTTTCTCAAGTGAGTGACCATATTATAATAGAAATTCCTGATACTGGCATTAGTCCAAATGGGAAAAAACATTAAGTAGAATCATTAAGAACAAGATGCGCAGATTGAAAATTCCAAGAAAAGAACTAGGTAAAGCAACGCAAGAACAAATAAACAAAATGAGAGAAATTTTAAATATTAGATTCAAACATAATCCTGATTGACCACATATTAAAAAGATTCATAAACAAACACGATTCTTTCTGCTAATCTGTGATATTCATTGATGTTTCACGAAAATTCCACTTTTACCACTCAAAATATTTTTTGAGTGGTATTTTTTCTATCTGATATTTAATGAGATAGCGCAATATCCTATTTATATCATCCACATCCTTACCACTTATAACCATACCTAATTTGCATCGTTCGAGAACAGAAATAACAGCCAGTGCGCAGGGCTGATTGTTTAACGACTAAAAAGATTGGACGATGACAAATCTTCAAGAGTTATTATTAAAACCCGTCTGGCAGATGACAGGCGAAGAGTTCATATTCCTAAGCAAACACGCTTCCAACCAAACGGAAGCGCAACCGCAACCCGTCACGGACACAGAAAGAAAGTATGTGTACGGAATACTTGGCATTGCCAAACTGTTCGGGTGCAGTCTGCCCACCGCCAACCGTATAAAGAAAAGCGGAAAGATTGACAAAGCCATTACGCAAATAGGGCGCAAGATTATCATTGATGCGGAACTTGCCCTTGAACTGGCCGGAAAGAAAACCGGAGGACGAAAATAATGGGAGGGGTACTTATGGATTATATGAAAGACAACAGGGAAATATCGGCAGAAGAAGCCGTAATCCTTTGGCAAGCCTCACGTTTGAGCCTGTCGAGAAGTTACGAGAAAGCCCCTGAGATTCTCAAAGTACATGGTTCCGTCATAGGAACATTGGGGAATTTCAGCGCATCCATCGGCAAAGCCAAAAGCAAAAAGACGTTCAATGTGTCGGCTATCGTAGCTGCCGCATTGAAGAACGGTACGGTATTACGGTATGTCGCTGAACTTCCGGAAGACAAACGGAAAATCCTTTATGTGGACACGGAACAGAGCCTTATCATTGTCTGAAAGTCATGAAACGTATTTTACGGATGGCTGGGCTTCCCGATGACAGGGACAATGAGCATCTGGAATTTCTCGCTTTGAGGAAATACACGCCCGAACAGCGTATCAGGATTGTAGAACAGGCTATCTACAATACGCCTGACATAGCCCTTGTAATCATAGACGGCATCCGTGACATGGTATATGACATCAACAGTCCCGGTGAATCAACACGCATCATATCCAAACTGATGCAGTGGACGGACGACAGGCAGATACATATCCACACGATACTCCACCAGAACAAGGGCGATGAGAACGCGAGGGGGCATATCGGCACGGAACTGAACAACAAGGCTGAAACCGTCCTTCTTGTGGAAAAGGACAAGAGCAATGGAGAAATAAGCAATGTTTCAGCCATGCACATACGGGCAATGGACTTCGAGCCTTTCGCATTCCGCATCAACGACAATGCCTTGCCCGAACTCATGGAGGGTTACAAGCCCGAAGCCAAGAAACCGGGAAGACCGGAAGAGGAAAAATTCGACCCTTACAGGCATATCACCGAACAGCAGCACCGCATCGCACTGGAAGCAGTTTTCGGATTGAAAGAGGAATACGGCTACAAGGAGTTGGAAGATGCTTTAATCAAAAGCTATACGTCAATAGGTGTAAAGCTGAACCATCAAAAGGCGGTACCGCTCATCACCATGCTTCGCAACAAACGGATGATAGTGCAGGAGAACGGCAGGAAGTACACGTTCATGCCCGACTTCCACTATTAGCCCACACCTTGCAATCGCTTCACTTTATTCCGAGGGTCTATATATTAGGGATAAAGCGAAGTGGTTCGGAATGTGACAAAACCGCTTCACTTTATTACCGTACTCTATATATACGAAAATAAAGTAAAGTGATTATAAAGACCGTACTTCATAAAGAGGTACGGGCGAAAAGAGAAATAAACCAATTCAATTATCATTAAACCAATCGTTTTATGGATATACAGACAGCGAAACAAATCAAGATAGCAGATTATCTGCACAGTTTGGGCTTTTCTCCCGTCAAACAGCAGGGGATAAACCTGTGGTATAAATCACCTCTAAGGGAAGAAACGGAAGCCTCGTTCAAGGTAAATACCGAGCGCAATCAATGGTATGATTTTGCACTCGGCAAGGGTGGTAACATCATCGCACTGGCACAGGAACTCTACTGTTCCGAGCATGTGCCATATCTCCTGCAAAGAATCAAAGAACAGACGCCCAGCATTCGTCCCGTGTCTTTTTCTTTTGGCAAGCAATCATCTTCCGAGCCAAGTTTCCAACAGCTGGAGATTGTACCGCTTTCTTCTCCTACCCTGCTCACCTATTTGCAGGAAAGGGGAATAAACATTGCACTGGCGAAAAAAGAATGCAGTGAAGCACATTTCACCCATCATGGCAAACGCTATTTCGCCATTGCCTTTCCCAACGTGTCGGGCGGATATGAAATCCGCAACCGCTATTTTAAAGGCTGCATCGCACCGAAAGAGATTTCCCATATCAGACAGTCGCGAACAGTAAGGGAAACGTGTTATGTGTTCGAGGGATTTATGGACTATCTTTCATTCCTTACTTTGAGATTGGAGAATTGCCCGAAATATCCCGAACTGGACAGGCAAGATTACATGGTGCTGAACTCCGTAGCCAATGTTTCCAAAGCTCTCTATCCTTTGGGGAGCTACGAGCGCATCTATTGTTTCTTTGACAATGACAGTGCAGGGATGGAAGCACTCCAACAAATACGTGTGGAATACGGCAGGGACTTATACATCCGTGATGCTTCGCAGACCTACAGCGGATGCAAGGACTTGAACGAATACTTACAGAAACAGACTGAAAGAAAGAGGCAAGCCCAGTCTGCAAAGGAGACGCACAGCCGACCACCGAAAAAGAAAAACGGCTTTCGGTTATAGCCCACTATAACTACACGCTTCGCTTTCGTAGTTGTGGGCTCTCCCGAGGGGATTAGGGCTTTGCCTAATGACCCACTCAGGGCGTTTCTCCCCTGAGAACCCAGACCAAAGAGTGACCCTCTCTTTGGAAACTCCGCTTATGGGTTGCATCCCTAAGAACCCCTCTGCGAAAGCGAACAAAGTAATCTGTCGTAAACAATAAATCTGAATAGTAATATGGCAATAAAATCAAGCATACATATCAAACCTTGCAACACCAAATCAAGTGAGGCTCACAATCGAAGGACTGCCGAGTATATGCGTAATATCGGAGAGTCCAAAATCTACATCGTGCCTGAACTATCCGCTGACAACGAGCAATGGATAAACCCGGACTTCGGCAATCCGAATTTACAGACACATTACGACAATATCAAACGAATGGTAAAGGAAAAGACAGGTCGTGCCATGCAGGAGAAAGAGCGTGAGCGAAAAGGCAAGAACGGCAAGATTATCAAAGTGGCAGGATGCTCGCCAATCCGTGAGGGTGTGTTGCTCATCAAACCGGACACCATACTGGCAGACGTGAAGAAATTTGGCGAGGAATGCCAAAGACGCTGGGGCATCGCTCCGCTTCAAATCTTTCTGCACAAAGATGAAGGGCATTGGCTGAACGGACAGCCCGAAGCCGAAGATAGGGAGAGTTTCCTAATTGGTGGGAAGTGGTTCAAACCTAATTATCACGCTCATATCGTTTTCGATTGGATGAACCACGATACAGGAAAGAGCCGAAAGCTCAATGACAACGATATGATGGAAATGCAAACTTTGGCATCCGATATTCTCCTGATGAAGCGTGGACAATCAAAGGCTGTTACAGGCAAGGAACATTTGGAACGAAACGATTTCATCATTGAGAAACAGAAAGCCGAACTGCAACGTATAGATGAAACCAAGCGATACAAGGAACAACAGGTAAGTCTTGCCGAACAGGAACTCAAACAGGTAAAATCGGAAATACGCACGGACAAACTCAAAAGCGTAGCCACTGATGCTGTCACTGCCATAGCAAGCGGAGTTGGTTCTCTTTTCGGAAGTGGAAAGTTGAAAGAACTGGAACAAGCCAACGAGAAATTGCGTCAGGAAGTGGTCAAGCGCAATAAGGCATTGACGAACTAAAAGCCAAGATGCAACAAATACAGGAACAGCACGGCAAACAAATACGCAATCTTCTAGGAATACATAACCAAGAACTTGAAGCCAAAGACAGGGAAATATCAAGACTGAACACCTTGCTTGAAAAGGCATTCAACTGGTTTCCGATGCTCAAAGAAATGTTGAGAATGGAAAAACTGTGCACAGTCATTGGATTTACCAAAGATATGATAGATTGTCTTTTGACAAAGAAAGAAGCCATCAGATGTAATGGAAAAATCTATTCCGAAGAGCACAGACGAAAGTTTGACATCAAGAACGATATTTTCAAGGTAGAGAAAAGTCCAACCGATAGCAGTAAACTTGTGCTAACCATAAACAAGAAACCAATTGGAGATTGGTTCAAGGAACAAATGGAAAAATTATGGCAAAGTTTACGTCACACGACAGAAGAACCAAGAAAAAATAGAGGGCTCAAGATGTAATCTTGATAATATTTGACTATATCTCAATAAAATTCACTAACTTTGTAAACGGATTGAGCCAACTCTCTCCAAGACATATTAGAAAAGAAAGAAGCGTTATGCTTATCTTGTAGTTTGAAAACCTGAGAAACTTTCAAAATGAGATACAAGGAGAGCGTAGTGGTTCTCATGCTATAGCGTGGGCTACTATATCCATATCTGTATCTCAGGTTTTCTCAGGACCTTCAAACTAAGACGTGGCATAGTCAGCACCACGCTTCGTGATTTAATAAAATGACGTTCTCCGTGGGGCTGGGGAGAACATTGACAAAAAATCAATTCTATGTTTTCTACTATTTGTTTAATCATTTCAATCATTTGTTTCATTTCAGTATATGGATGTCACATGACGTTGAAAAATGGTGATCCGTTATCTTATGCCGGATATCTTTCGTCCCCATTATTATCTTCTATACCTTGGATTAGTGGGTTTATTCTAGCGGTAATACCCGAATGTTTAATTTTTAATGTAACTTGGTATTGGATGTTTCTCATAAACATAGCAGGCATTTATATTTTAGGACCAATCATAACTAAATTCTTTTTAGTACGAATGGCAAGTGGTAAGGGCTTGGGGATGGATGCTTTTATCGCTCTAATAATAGGTATAATAACTCTTATTTTGGGACTTATATTTCGCTCTTAAATCAAATTCATACAAAGGTCATGAAAGCTATACAAGTTATCTTAATTTTGGCATTATTATTATGCCTATTCCCAATGCCTTATGGATATTTCATTTTAGTTAGATATTTGGCTACAGTTGTTTTTACAATAATGGCATACCATCATTACAAACAACAAAACAATACGACAACTTACTTATGGGTGTGTCTAGCCTTATTATTTCAACCATTTTTTAAGATTACATTGGGGCGAGAAATTTGGAGTGTAGTAGATATAGTTGTTGCTATCATACTAGTCATAATATTGTGGAAAGAAAGGAAAGCAACTGATAAAGCTAGCGCTTTGAAAGGAGTAATGCAAGAAATAAACAAGAACCTATTTCCCGGAGGAACAAAACAAATTGAAAAAGAGACTCAATTACTACAAACTTCATTGCATGAAAAGTATTCTTTTGAGGATGTAAAGAATACATTACTATATATATCTTCTATTTTTTTATTATCAACAGACAAAAGTCAGGATGGAATTGTTTCACGCGTATTAAAACGTCCACAGAATAGCCTTGACCGCTCATCCATCATTGTGATATATCAGTTCGTAGCCAAAAAAGCAATGGGAAAGAATAAGAAAACAAACGATTCTGAGCTGCAATATATCCTTAATTTTATAAACGGCAACATCAATAATGGATGTACCGAAAACGAGATACCTAACGGATATGGTGAGTTCGGATTAACAAAAACTAATCCAGTACCAGTAAAAGGAATCTTAGCCAATGAAGCCTACCTATCCCAATTGCGTACATTAAAAGGTGACGAACTACGTTGGAACAGATTAGGATCAACACACGCACCCAATATTGATTCTCCTATTGATATTTACCGCATTACAACCAAAGACGGAATAGACATGGGACATATTTATATTAATCCATATCAGAATCACACATCAACAAAAGCTCCGAAAGGTTTTATACATATAGGTACAGGCTATTCACAATCACCTCTTCCAATCTGTTACCAACAAATTTATAGTAAAAATTTAGCTATTGATGACATTAGAGATAAACAAGGAAATTTGCTAACATCAATATCGATGCGACAGATAATACCTTTACTAATAAAATATAATGATGGCAAAACCAATGATTTAATAGAAAAAGCAAAGAATGAATATTTAGTTTTAATAAAACAAGGTTATCCTGATGCTTACAATAATCTCGCCATAATTGATGACTTCCACAACGGTGGCAATAAAACTATATTCCAAAAAGGAGTAGAAGCAGGAAGTCTGAACGCCTGTTTTAATCTTTCCATAGTAGAAGATTATGAAGAAGGCTTTGCTTGGAATAAAAAAGCTATAACTTGGATAAAAGAACCAACAAGTGAAATAGAAATAGTTCTAATTATAAATATGGCCATTCGCTACCACTTCGGGTATGGTTGTACTGCAAATCTATCTAAAGCCAAAGAGCTATACAATAAAGCACTGTATTGGAATAGCAATATTGCAGAAAATAATTTGGGAGCTATTTTCATGAAAGAAGGTAATTTAGAACAAGCAAAACGATTGTTTAATCGAGCTATCGCAGAAAAAAGCCATTATCGTCATGGAATTGATGTTTACGAAGTTATTTCAATGGCTCAACAAAATTTGCAGCTCATATAAAATAAGCAGATGAGAATGTTATTAATCCTAATACTATCCTAATACAACTGCCTTGTGTAATTGAGGGGTGGATTTCATATTTTCTAAATTGCATAGTCAAGCTAATCTCTGACATCATCTTCTTATTGGCTATTATTTCATTCGTCTGGTGGCCATTAGATATGTTATGCGGAGCATTATGGGCTGGATGTGAATGCCTTAAGCAAAAACTTTTTTCACGAAATATAAAATTTAGTGATGCATTGATATTATATACTCAACTATTTCCCACTATTTAAATACTAATCATATGAAATTTTTTAATTTGATTTTTAGTTCTAAAAACAAGCTCCGAATCTCTAAAAAGCAAACTTCTGCTCAGACTATATCTCCTATAGAAAAACGGACAAAACAGACGGAAGATTACTCATCAGAAGAAATGATTCAGAATGCATCCGATTGGACGAATTATTTTCTTCAAACAGCTCCTCAGTTAGACAATGGAGTATACCAGAAAGATGAAATTTATATGTTTTGCTGTTGGATATTATTAGATTATGGTGTAAATCATGGCTATTTAGACAAGCATTCTAATAGAGACAGTTTCTATTCTACCATTTATCAAGCAGTACGTAACACCGGCAAATACAATCAATCAAATTCAGAACAATTTATGTTTAGAGTTGACCAATACAAATGGCAGATTAAAGAAATGTTAAAATGTGATTATCCGAGAACTAAAATATTTTTTCCTGAAACTCTTTACGCTAGATTTGTAAAAATTGATTTCAAGCATTATACCCAACTTTTGGGGAAATTGATGATTCTCTTATTCTATTCAGTGAATTTTTAGCGTCTTTTTGGAATCAAATCAATAGTGAACTAATGAAAAGATATCCCACTAAGAAATAAATAATTAAATTTAAGCTTGGTAATATAAATGGTAACCATAGTGGTGAGGATACACCTCTAGCCATTCCGAACAGAGAAGTTAAGCTCACTTACGCCAATGGTACTGCATCATTGTGGAAGAGTAGGAAGTTGTCAAAGATTCTTACTTTATTAACATTTAAATTTTAGTAATATGACGTTTAAAGAATTAATTTAGAAGGGGTCTTCATGGATAAAGAAGACCCCAAGTAGATTGGAAGTTTGTATTCTGACAGTATTGATGAATATTACACTGGCGATAGGTCACTATCACTAGTTTCAACAATGTCCAAGTTAGTAGCAAGCGGAACAAGTGATATCAACTATATGTGCTATCGAAAAAACACTTTGTGAATATAATGAAGGTAAAACCGTAGAATACAAACCTAAAAGGAAAAGGTAATTCCGTATCCTAACGATGGAAAACGTGAAATAACCCAATTGGGAGGATTCGCTCCTCCCAATTGCTTTTTATTACCCTTCTAAGCATAAGATATTATCGAAAAAAGACTTCAAGCCTTAAATAAAATAAAAACACCCAATTTTACATTCTTGGGTGTAAAATTGGGTGTTTGTTTTGCAATTTGCTGATTTTCAGCATTTATTGCGGAGAGACAGGGATTCGAACCCCGGGTACCTCGCAGTACAACGGTTTTCAAGACCGCCGCAATCGACCACTCTGCCACCTCTCCCAAACTTCCTTTCAGAAGTGCTTTTGTTGAAAGCGTTGCAAAGGTACGACTTTATTTTAAATATGCAAGACTTTTGAACAAGAAAAATTAAAGGTTTTATTATATTTGCACTCTCAATCGAAAAAAGCATATGAAACTAAAATGTCTTTTCTTACTGTTACTTTTGGGGATATCCTTTTGTGTACATGCACAAAAGCGCCCCGTCATCCTTGAGAAACAGTTGGAAATCATTAGGAAAGAACCTGATAACGGGGATGCCTTAAAATTTCTATGCCAATACTATTTAAATAAAGGAGATTATTCCAAAACCATCACTTACGCTGAGATTATGAAAAACGTAGCGGACAAGACTAAAAATCCTCTACTCCAACTCTATTCATATATCTACCAAGCACAAGCGCAAATGATGAGCGGACGGGAAAAAATAGCCAAAAAAAACTTGAATCTTTCTCTTGAATTAGCAACCAAACTGAATAATGACTCCACCCTTTGTTCCGTCTATGGTAGTCTCGGACTCTATTCAGCAAATATTGAAACCGATTATTACCGTGCCATACGATGGCTTTATAAAGGTATCCAATTGGCACAACAAAATAATTTCCAACAACAATACGCTTTGCTTTTAGGCAATTTAGCAAATATCTATTACCTCAAAAAAGATACAGCCGGCATCAAATACGCATTAGAATGTTATGAATTAGGACACAGTATGCGTAATCCATACATCATTTATTCCGGTGCAGTAAATTCTGCCTATATGTATTTTTTAATGAAACAGAATGAGGAAGCAATGAAATATATCCATGAAGCCGAAACATTGATGCTGGAAAATGATTTCTACGACCAAGCCCATACCTATAATCTCTTTGGCAATATATTATATGATATGGGTGAATATGCTCAGGCTTTGGAATATTACAAAAAAGCCATGAAGGATAAACAGGCGGCACAAACTTCCTCTATTGTCTATGCCCATTTGGGATATGCACGTATACTAATGCAGCAAAACAAACAACCAGAAGCTATTTTATTGTTAAAACAAGGAATAGCTATTTCTTATGCACGCGTCAACGCCATCCATCGCAATGAACTATACGAAAATCTGTCTACCTGCTATGAGCAATTGCACCAATATCATGACGCACTGAAGTATTATAAAATATTCCGTTTGGAAAACGACAGCCTTTTCAACAAGGACAAAGAAAGAGATTTAAGCGAAATGCGATTCAAATATGACTCTGAGCGGCAGGAAAATTTAATAAAACAAAGCAAACTAGATGTAATGCAGAAAGAACAGCGTATACAGCAACAAACATTTATTCTTATTATCACTGTAATTGTTTTAGGGTTGCTTTATTACCTCTACCGCCGTAAAAACAAACTTTATTTAAGTATTGTCAAGCAAAATCAAGAAGCAATCAAAAGAGAAACGGAACTGAATCGCCGTATAAAAGAATTGGAGACCAATGCCCCCTCCATGGTTTCTACTTCCGAAAAGTATGCTTCCTCCTCACTCACCGATGAGAAAAGTTTAGAACTTTTCCGTACATTAGAGCGTATTATGAGAGAAGAAAAAATTTACAAAGACAATTTTATAACAAAAGACAAAGTAGCGGAAATACTAGGAACTAACCGTACTTATTTATCACGTATCATCAATGAACAATCCAAATTATCCTTCACTCATTATGTAAATCGTTTCCGTATTGAAGAAGCTATCCGCCTATTATCTGACCCCAATAACGAAACTCCGATGAAAGCCATTTCTGCAGAGTTGGGATTTAACTCCATTTCCACCTTTTATAACCTTTTCCAATCCTCTGTGGGAATGACCCCCTCCCAATATAGAAACAAAGTTATGGAACTCCAAAAAGAGCAATAGATTATCTTTTTGCTCTATTTTTTATTCTGAAAACAGCAATTGCCGATATTTATATAGGTATAGAGAGACATATCTAAGATATTATCCCTTACTTTGCGGTATGAACATTAATCAAAATTTAAATAATACGTAATGAAAAAGAAGTTTTTTTTAAGTTGCCTCTTAATCGTTATGGCACTGCTTCCGGCAGTTGCCAGATTCAAGATCCGGTACAATTCAAAACCGAGTTAAAGACGATTTCCGATACGGAAGCACAAATAGTATTCACTGGTAAGATTGACGCCGATGGCACGTTTATTCCACTGACCTTCCTTCGGGAGGTCCTATCTCCGCTACTTTCAACGTAGACAAGATAGAAGGAGTAGAATTAGTAGGGAAGCTCACTCCACAAGGTAAAGAAATTGAAAACTTCGACAAGGTGTTTGAAATGAAATTACGTTACTTTGAGAACACTGCCATTTTCATTCAGAAACTAAAAATAACTGGCGCTACCTATATGATAGAAGGTTATATGGAATTCGGTGCCTGCAACGATGAAAACTGTCTGCCTCCTACTGAAGTTTCTTTCTCTTTCTCCGGAAAAGGAGTTGCCGCTGCTACTACAAGCAAGACTACTGAACCCGCAAAAACAGAAACAGCCATAACGGAAGTTCCTGTAGCGGAAACAGCTACTGCAACTACCGCAACAGATAGTGCTACAACTACCGCCCTGATCGGCAATGACACTGCTGTCCAAGATTACTGGACTCCGGTTATCCAAGAGTTGAACGCATTTGGCGAAACGACATCACAACAAGACCGTTCATGGATTTACATCTTCTTTGCCGGATTTATCGGTGGATTACTAGCCTTATTTACGCCCTGTGTATGGCCTATCATCCCAATGACGGTAAGTTTCTTTTTAAAACGTAGCAAAGACAAAAAGAAAGGAATCCGTGATGCATGGACATATGGTGCTTCTATTGTAGTGATCTATGTATTATTAGGTCTTGCCATAACCTTAATATTCGGTGCCAGTGCTTTGAATGCACTTTCCACAAATGCTATTTTTAACATATTCTTCTGCTTGATGCTAATTGTATTCGCAGCCTCTTTCTTTGGAGCATTCGAACTTACTCTTCCTTCAAAATGGAGCAACGCAGTAGACAGTAAAGCGGAACAGACCAGTGGTTTGTTAAGTATCTTCTTGATGGCATTCACCCTATCTTTGGTTTCATTCTCATGTACAGGCCCTATCATCGGCTTTTTGTTAGTAGAAGTTTCCACCACAGGTAGTGTGATTGCCCCTGCCATCGGTATGTTAGGTTTCGCCATTGCACTGGCATTACCGTTCACTCTGTTTGCCATGTTCCCATCCTGGTTGAAATCCATGCCTAAATCAGGTGGCTGGATGAATGTAATTAAAGTCGTATTAGGCTTCCTCGAACTTGCGTTTGCTTTGAAATTCCTGTCGGTTGCTGACTTGGCTTATGGATGGGGGATTCTAGACCGTGAGACATTCCTTGCTTTATGGATTGTGATTTTCGCTTTGCTAGGCTTCTATCTGTTGGGTAAGATCAAATTCCCTCACGATGATGATGATGATAAAGTAGGTGTTGCCCGTTTTTTTATGGCTCTTATCTCACTTGCATTTGCTGTATATATGGTACCGGGCTTATGGGGTGCTCCTTTGAAAGCTGTCAGCGCATTTGCTCCTCCCATGAATACACAAGACTTCAACTTATATACCAATGAAGTACATGCGCAGTTTGATGACTACGATGCCGGTATGGAATATGCAAAACGTACCGGAAAACCGGTAATGCTCGACTTTACAGGTTACGGATGTGTAAATTGCCGTAAAATGGAAGCCGCTGTATGGACTGATCCGAAAGTAAACAAGTTGATGACTGAGGACTATGTACTGATAACATTGTTCGTTGATAACAAAACCCCGTTGCCCGAACACATCAAAGTGATGGAAAACGGTAAGGAACGTACACTACGCACGATCGGTGATAAATGGAGTTACTTGCAACGTTCTAAATTCGGTGCCAACGCACAACCTTTCTATGTATTGATTGACAATGAAGGAAAACCGTTGAATAAATCATATTCATATGATGAGGATATAGATAAATATGTTGACTTCCTCCAGACCGGATTACAAAACTATAAAAAATAACCAAAGTGTGTCAAAAGTCGAAGGGGTGTCAAAACTAAATAAACCTATCATTCTATTCATTCAGAATATTCTTTAATGAAAAATATTCTGAAAATCAACGAAAAGGAAAAGACAAACGAAATGATAGTTTTATTCGAGTTTTGATACACTTTCAAAAAGATTTTTGCAAGACCCCTTAATAATTATCTACTATGATCGCCAAACCAGAAAGAGAGCAAATCATTGCCCTTATAAATCGCGAGGTCGTTCCGGCTATCGGGTGCACAGAACCCATAGCCGTAGCCCTTTGTGTAGCAAAAGCAACAGAAACATTAGGTAAAAGACCTGAAAGGATTAAAGCTTTACTCAGCGCCAATATTCTTAAGAACGCCATGGGAGTAGGCATCCCGGGGACAGGAATGATTGGACTACCTATCGCTATCGCCTTAGGGGCATTAATCGGGAAATCCGAATATCAATTGGAAGTCTTAAAAGACAGCACTCCTGAAGCCGTAGCAGAGGGTAAAAAACTAATTGACTCACAAGCTATCTCTATCGGGCTGAAAGAGAATATAGAAGAAAAGTTATATATCGAAATTATCTGTGAAGCTGACGGTGATAAAGCAACGGCCATTATTGCTTGCGGGCATACCAATTTTATATATGTGGCCTTTAACAACCAAGTTTTACTAAACAAACAAACTACCGCCGCCTGCAATGAGGATGCAAAAAAACCGGAGTTGAACTTGCGAAAAGTGTACGATTTTGCCACCACCACACCATTGGATGAAATTCGTTTTATTCTTGAAACCAAACGTTTGAACAAAGCGGCAGCAGAACGTTCTTTCAAAGGAAACTACGGTCACGAATTAGGCAAAATTCTGAAAAGTAGCAAAAGTGAAGAACAAATATTGGGAAGTAATACATTTACCCACATCCTTTCTTATACCTCGGCAGCTTGCGATGCACGTATGGCGGGAGCCATGATTCCTGTCATGAGCAATTCGGGAAGCGGGAACCAAGGAATTACAGCTACCTTACCGGTAGTAGTCTATGCCGAAGATAACCATAAATCAGAAGAAGAATTGATCCGCGCACTGACACTCAGTCACCTAACAGTGATTTACATCAAACAAAGCTTGGGGCGTCTGTCTGCACTATGCGGTTGTGTAGTAGCTGCAACAGGTTCTAGCTGTGGTATCACTTATTTGATGGGAGGCACTTATGAGCAAATCACTTTTGCTGTACAGAATATGATCGCCAACCTGACGGGTATGATTTGTGACGGAGCCAAACCCAGTTGTGCTCTGAAATTAAGCAGCGGTGTCTCTACCGCTGTATTTTCAGCCATATTAGCGATGGAACATAAATGCGTATCTTCTGTAGAAGGTATCATTGATAATGATGTGGACCGTAGCATCCGCAACCTTACCAGAATCGGTTCACAAGGCATGAATGAAACCGATAAACTAGTATTGGATATTATGACACACAAACAATGTGATTAAAGGTATATATAAAGATAAGAGAGCTAAAAACGAATCAGACACGGTGTTTATACAATCCGTGTCTGATTTTATTTCTCACTCCACCAACATGTCTTTATATTGGGTATGCCGGGTAAAAAACATTTTTGCAAAAGAACAAGTAGGACATATTTTAAGCCCTACGACCGAAGCATATCTCACAGCGGCCTCGGTCAAAGCCTGAGCTATTCCCTGCCCCTCCAACTGTGGGGGAACTATTGTATGAAGAATATCCAAAACTCCGTTCTTTTCATCATATTGCAAATAGGCGATTTGTCCCGATTCAAATACTTCGAAACGGTCTACTTTCTCGTCATGTATAACTGTATGTTCCATTCTATATTGATTTTAATGTATGACTATTATTAATAAAAACAATAATAAAATGGAATTGTTTTTACTCATAGATGAAATCTGTTACAGAACGTATGTCTGTTGACGAAACTCCGATACAAACCTTAAATGGCACTATAAAATATTGAAAACTATCTACCTTGTTTATATTGGAAAGCCGAAGGTAGTATACCAAATTCTTCCTTAAAATATCGACTGAAATATTTCGGATTATTAAAACCCACCTGATAGGCTATTTCTGAAATATTCTGTTGACTTCCACGGAGTAATTGGGCAGCCCGCTTTAAACGAATTATACGAATAAACTCGATAGGGTCTTACCGGTAATAGCCAATAACTTTTTATATAAATGAACGCGGCTCATCCCTAATTCCTTGCTTAGCTCTTCTACAGACAAATCGCTGCGTGCAATATTATCCTCTACATATTTCACAGCATGATTTATCAGTTTTTCATCCATCGAAGTTATGGCAGTCCCACTAGGTTTGAGATCAATATAAGCATGATTCCAAACCGTTTTCAACTCCAGTTCACTTTTTTCTTCAGGAACAGCGGTCACCATTTCCTGTACCCCCTCCGGTGGAATAATATGAGTTATCATCTCATTACTCTCACCCTCAACCAATTGAATCACCGTTGCTCTTTGTGGAGCAACGGCAGAGATTGTTTCTATATTTTTTTCTTCTGCAATTTCTTCCGTATTACCAGATTCTAATCTTCGAATATCCTCCTCCAGTCCTTCTATTGTTATTATATGGTTCAGTTCTTCTTTCGATTCCTCCCCGACATTAGACGCCACATAAGACTCCGGAACTTGAAGTGTGGAAATATCTTCTACCGACTTATCTACAACTTGCACCTGTTCTATCTTCATCGGTTTACCCCCAGAACGTTTTACTGGAATATGGATAATAAAAACACAACCGACAGGGGTATTATCCATTACGTTCACCGTGCCATCGTGAAGCGTGACAAAATCACGTACAATACTCAGACTACCTCCGCCACCTGAGAAGCTCATATCCGGATAATCCACTTGATAAAAATGTCCGAAAATGCGTTCTCTGTCTTCTTTTTTAATGCCGATCCCTGTATCAGCCACTCTGATTTCCAGCATTTCCCGAGAATCCTGTCCTTCCACTAAACTGACAGACACATCAACTCTTCCACCACTGCAAGTAAATTTAAAAGCATTGGAAAGCAGACTCATCATCACTTCCCTCATTTTATCCCCATCAAACAACATATTCAATGAGGAAACAGCTGAATAAAAAGTGAGAGAAACATCTTTCTGTTCAGACAAAGAGATAAAAGAATCACAAATCGTATGAATATAAGAGATGATATCATCATCAGACAAACTTAAATAATATCCATTCACATCAATTTTCCTAAAATCCAACAACTGATTTACAAGATTCAACAACCTTACCGCATTGCGTTGCACTATATTTAATTTATCCATCAGAACAGCATCCGATTGATATTCCTTCATCAGCGTTTCCAACGGTGAGATAATAAGAGTGAGCGGAGTACGTAGTTCATGGCTGACATGAGTGAAAAACTTCAAATTCATATCTGCCTTCTCCTGATTCCTCTCTATTTCTTGCTTTATTTGCTGTATTTTAAATTTATTCCGTTCTCCACGCAGAACCCAATAGCATCCCAATACCAATACAGCAACCACCAAAAGGCTATAAACAATATATGCCCAAACGGAACGCCAAAAAGGAGGATAGATAACAATTTTCAATGAAGCTTCTTCATCTCCACCATATCCGTCACTGTTGACTGCTTTCACTTTCAGCATATAAGTTCCGGGGGCTAGATTAGTATAAGTCACTTTGTCATAGGTAGTAGTCATCCAATCCTCATTGAAACCTTTCAGCCTATAAGCATACTCCGTTTTTTCCGGCAAAATATAGTTATCAGAAGCAAATTGTACACTGAACATATTCTGCTCATAACTCAATTTTATCTGATCTACCTTGTTCAACGCCTTATCCAAAATCACCCTACCTTCATATTCCTCACCCACCCCTACTTCTTCATTGAACAAGAACAAACGGGTAAACATCACGCTGGGACATTTTTTATTGTATTTTATATCATCCGGGCGGAAACGGTTAATGCCATACAGCCTCCCATAAAAATTTCTCCAGAAGACAATTTTTTAATGGAACGCAGGTTGAACCCACTATTTTGCAAACCATCTTTATCATCATAAACACAACTATGAAAAATATAGCGCCCTGTTTTTAAATCTACTGCCGGTATAACATTAGTTATTCCACGTGCTGTAGTCACCCATATATTTTCATTACCATCTTCTACTATTCCAGAAATGATAGGGCTGGAAACTCCTTGCTCCACTCCTAATATAATCAGTTCATCCGTTTCGGGATTATAAACATTCAGCCCCTCACATGTACCAATCCATATCAATCCACGGCTATCCTCATACACCTGACTTATATTCTGATCAGAAAAATATTCCTTACCAGATTTAGTACCTTCCAGATTAACCACTTTTTTAGTTTCAATATCCAATTCCGAAAGTCCCTGAACGGTGCCAATCCACAAAGAGCCCTCTTTTCCCATACACAAAGAGGAAACATAATCGGATATCAAGCCGGCCGAAGTTGTATTATAAGTGGTGAACAAACCCGTCTTGGGATTCAAACTCTGCACTCCCCCACCCAATGTACCTATCCATATAATCCCCTGCTTATCTTCAGCCAAAGCCAATACATTATTATGAGCCAAAGAATTTTGCCGTTCCGGTATGTTTTTTTTATAATGAATAATACGACCGTTATCATAACAAATCAGGCCTCCCCCCAAAGTACCAATCCAAAGTTTCCCATCACTAGCTTTCAAAATGCAAACAATGGCATCAGTAATGAGTTTATCCGTACCTTTCTGTGGAAAAGCAGCCCGATTGCCAGTCACGGAATTCCAATATATGATACCGACATCGTTGATACCCAGCCACACATAGCCCTCTTTGTCTTCTTCAATGCAACTAATATCTCCCATATACTCTGCACCAAATTTAAAAGCACACTCATTAAAATAGGAAATTCCTTTTTTATAAGTCCCCACCCACATAGTTTCACTGGAATCCTCGTATAGAACCATTACTGTATTATTTTGCAAGCTACGTTCATCACCTGCCTTGTTCCGCAACTGCCTCACTTCCCCTGTCTTCTTATCTAATATATCAATGCCATCCTGATCTGTTCCTATCCATATACGCCCCTGCTTATCCTGTGATACAGCACGGACCATGTTATGAGACCGACGCTTGATAATATTTGTCAGCCAAGACAGCCACTTCTTCTGCTCCGGACTATAAACCCATATTCCAAATGGACTATACATCCATATATCATTATCACGATCTACAAACAGAGTGAAAATTCCCTGCTTGTCAGTTCCCAACTCCCTAGCTAAATCATCCTGCTGCCATTTAATCTTATTTGTCCGAGTATCCAGACAAACAAGCCTCCCGGTATTATATACCAACAAGATTCCCTCTCTACATTCTACAATGTCCGTAATATCACCTTCTGGCAACTGATGAGTATCAAACAAAAGCGGATATAGTAATTGAGATTCCGGAATGTACAAATAACAGCCTTTTCCTTTTATATAAAACCACATATTTTTATTATGGTCTATATATACTAATGCAGGAGTTCCGTCAATACCGACTTCACATAGCCATGCATGCACCTCCCTATTAAATGTTTCTGATTCCGAGTTGTAAATGGCATAACCCACACCGGTAAGAATCCATAAGTTTCCTTTATAATCTTCTTGTATGCTTTTGATATAATTATCAGGTAAAGAAGCCGGATCGGCATTATAACTACGAAACAAAGTCATCTGACACCCGTCATACCGATTCAACCCAGAAGCTGTGGCAAACCACATAAAACCTTCGGAATCTTTAAAGATATCAAGAACTTGATTGTTTGACAGACCATCTTTCACCTCCAAATGTTTAAACATGAATTCACTTGCATACATTAGACTAGAAAAGCATAATAATGTAATGATCAAACATTTTTTTCTTATTCCCATAGATTTTAAAGGCTAATTATTTTTATTCCACTGCAAATGAAGCAAAAAGCTTGATAACAGACAAACTAATATCGGCTTTTTTATCATTCGATACCCACAATATGTTTCATTTTTCCTATTTTTGCAATTGAAATGAAAGCATTAACGGATACACAATACATACGACAGCTTGTCTCGGAGGGAGAACACTGTCATCAGGATTTTAAATTCGAGATTTCGGACGCACGCAAAATAGCTCGCAGCCTTTCCGCATTCGCCAATACCGAGGGCGGCAGGCTATTAATAGGAGTAAAGGACAATGGCAAAATAGCAGGAGTCCGCTCTGACGAAGAAATATATATGATAGAAGCAGCAGCAACCATGTATTGCAAGCCCAAAGTCGAACTGGAAACGCAGACTTACAAGGTAGAAGGAAAGACTGTATTGGAAATACGTATTAACGAAACGGTTTCTAAACCTGTATATGCCCTAGATGAAATGAATAAGCCATGGGCCTATATCCGCATCAAAGACGAAAACATACTGGCCACTCCCGTCCATCTAAAGATGTGGCAACACAGCAAGAAACCTGAAGGAGCACTTGTAACATTTACCGAAAGAGAGCAACGGTTACTGGATGTCTTGAAAGAAAAAGAAAACTTTCATTAAATCAATGTTGCAAACTTTGCAGATTAAACCACAAGACAACTTGTAAACTATTAGCAGACTTTATCCGTTTTGGTCTAGTGGAACTTGTTTTCCATGGACATAAGTTCTATTTTAAATTAAACAAGGAATAAGTAAAATGGATATACTGACCCTATTAATCAGCAGAGTGAATGATGTGCTTTGGACTTACATTTTGATCATCATGCTGTTAGGATGTGCGTTTTGGTTTACTTTTAAAACAAATTTCGTACAATTCCGCATGATAAGAGAAATGGTACGTCTATTAGGTGATTCTACCGGCAAGACAGAAGGTCGCGAACACCATATTTCCTCTTTTCAAGCTTTTGCCGTTTCCATAGCTAGTCGCGTGGGAACAGGTAATTTAGCAGGAGTTGCCACCGCTATTACTTTGGGTGGTCCGGGTGCTGTTTTCTGGATGTGGGTAATTGCTCTTTTGGGTGCCAGCAGCGCTTTTATTGAGTCCACATTGGCCCAATTATATAAAGTACACGGACATAATTCTTTCGTTGGCGGGCCAGCTTATTACATGAAAAAAGGATTAAAACAGCCATGGATGGGAGTTTTGTTTGCCTTTCTGCTTATCTTTACTTTTGGATTTGCTTTTAATTCAGTACAAAGCAATACCATTTGCGCTGCTTTCGAGGAAGCATTCAATATTCCTCCCAGCTTAATGGGAGTGATACTTACCTCGCTCACATTAGTTATCATCTTCGGAGGTATTCAGCGTATTGCCAAAGTAAGTAGCATTATTGTTCCTGTCATGGCATTGGGATACATCTTTTTATCCCTTTTCATCGTAATTGTGAATGCAAAGCATTTGCCAGAAGTTATTGAATTGATTATAGCGAATGCCTTTGGCTGGGAACAGGCATTGAGCGGAGGTATAGGCATAGCATTAATGCAAGGAATCAAACGTGGATTATTCAGCAATGAGGCCGGTATGGGTTCCGCACCCAATGTAGCGGCAAGTGCCGATGTTACCCATCCTGTAAAACAAGGATTAATTCAGACATTGGGAGTCTTTACCGATACACTTGTCATATGTACCTGCACTGCTTTCATCATTCTTTTCAGCGGAGGGGCCTCCACTAAAGAAGTCAATGGAATAAAACTTACTCAAATGGCACTAAATAATGAAATAGGCAACATTGGGACTATTTATGTAGCGGTGGCAATTCTGTTTTTCGCCTATAGCAGCATTTTGGGAAATTATTATTACGGTGAAGCCAATGTACGCTACATAACTCATCAGAAATGGGCTATCCCCATTTATCGTATATCAGTGGGGGGGATGGTTATGTTTGGGGCATTAGCCAGTCTGGACCTGGCATGGAGCCTGGCCGATATGGCAATGGGATTTATGACTATCTGTAACTTGATAGCCATTACTTTACTAGGGAAATATGCATTCCGTCTACTGGAAGACTACCGAATTCCAAAACGCAACGGGGTCAAAAATCCAGTTTTCACCAAAGACAGAATGAAAGACATTGAAAATGATTTGGAATGCTGGTAACACAAAGCAATAAAACAAAACCCCGGCATCAACCATTCAATAAAAATGATAAATAGTAAAACAAAAGGATTTTAATCAAAAATGTTTCAGTTTTTATCGCTATCTTTGCAGACAGGAAAACAATATAATTTAAGAACACAATGAGCATATTTTCAAAATTATTTGGTAAAAAACAGACAGAAGGAGAAGAAACAAGCCACGTAGGTGGTATGGAAGACTTCATGACACTGATCCGTGTATATTATCAGTCTGTAATGGCCTGCAATATAGGTATCACAAATATTAATTTTTTGCCAGATATGGCAGTTTTCAAACGTACACTCAAAATACCGACCCAAAACAACAAGTTGGGAATTGCTGAGAAATCACGCTGCAAAAAGATGTTAGTAGAACTTTATGGTTTAAGTGATGATTTCTTTAAAGAAATTGACGGTTCTATAAAAAAGAATTGCAAGAATGTAAATGATGTCAAGACTTATCTTTTTATGTTCCAAGGATTCAGCAATGACTTGATGATGCTGATAGGTAATTTGATGCAATGGAAATTCCGTATGCCCAGCGTAATGAAAAAAATGTTACGTAACATGACCGAGAAAACAATTCATGATATCATGACCAAGACCGACTGGAAAGACGAAAGCGTGCACAAGACCTGTGTTGCCATTCGTAAATACAAACAAGCCTTAGGATATTCTGAAAACTGGATGACGGAATATGTGTATAACATCGTATTACTGGCTAAAAAAGAACCAAAGCCAAAAGAATAATCATTAAAGATTTTATGAAATCCTTATTAAATATAGAAGAACATCCATTAGAGCCTTTTTTACCGGCTAACGCCAAACTGCTGATGTTAGGTAGTTTTCCCCCACAAAAGAAACGATGGAGCATGGAATTCTTTTATCCCAATCTGCAAAATGATATGTGGCGTATTTTTGGAATAATATTTTTCCAAAACAAAGAGCACTTTCTGAATCCTGATAAAAAAGTGTTTGACAAGGAACGTATTATTGATCTCTTAAATAAAAAAGGTATCGCACTTTATGATACCGCTTCAGCTGTTCGCCGTTTACAGGACAATGCCTCAGACAAATTTCTGGAAGTTGTAGAACAGACAGATATCAGTTTGCTACTGAAGCAGATTCCAATGTGCAAGGCTATTGTAACCACAGGACAAAAAGCAACGGATATTATTCGTGAACAAATAAAGGTGAAAGAACCCGTTGTAGGAACCAGCGAACCTTTTGAATTCGAAGACCGGATAATGCGATTATACAGAATGCCTTCGTCCAGCCGTGCCTACCCGTTGCCCATTGAAAAAAAATCAGCAATTTACCGGATCATGTTCAATGAATTAGGTCTATTAAACGAATAATGGGCAATATTTTTTCATAAATAGGTTTGTATATTCCAAATATTACACTATCTTTGCAGCCGCAAACACGGGAGTAGCTCAGTTGGTAGAGCACCGGTCTCCAAAACCGGGTGTCGGGAGTTCGAGCCTCTCCTCCCGTGCAAAAAAGATTATTCAATGCCAAACCATCGAATAATCTTTTTTATATCTTCTATTTTCTTAAGGAATTTGCAAAAGTTTATGAGTTTGTAAGCTCAACCGCCACTCAGGATGTTGCAAAATGTAAGCAATCACTTCTTCCGTATTAGCACAAGAACAAGGTTGCAAAAAATAATGACTAGCAGACAAATCCAAATAAGCAGAAACATCCTGCCCCACATAAACCACTTTCACCTCATCTATACGATCTAGATTTATTTTCGCCCCTTCTTTAGGGGAACAAGTAACCCAATCTATATTTTCAGGCAACCGACAAGTGCCGTTTGTCTCAATACAAACATACTTCCTTTCATGATGCAATGCATCAACTAATTTTTCATCAATCCACAATCCTGGCTCACCACCAGTCAGTATTACTACTTGAGTCGAATATTTTGCCACTTCCATTGCAATATCCTCATCACTCATCAATGTCCCCTCTTCATGCTGAGTATCACAAAAAGGACATCTCAAATTGCACCCGGAAAAACGTACAAAAACGGCAGGTATCCCAGTATGATATCCCTCCCCCTGTAAACTATAAAATATTTCATTAATCCTTCTCATAGATAACGGTATTTCCTTCTGACTCGCGGACTTCAACCTTGAAACAAGTGGGAATTTGCTCACATACCCAGCGTGCAATATTTTCAGCTGTAGGATTAAGAGAAACAACCTCATTCAAATTCTGATGATCCAAACGCCCCATCACCGTTTCCTTGATATGCGTAAAATCCACCACCATACCATCCTCGTTCAAAACCTCGGAACGACAATAAACGGTAATAATCCAATTGTGACCGTGCAAATTCTCACATTTACTTCTATACGACAGCTTCAAGCTATGGGAAGCTGAAATTTCCATTCGTTTAATTACTGTATACATAGCATTTAATTATAATAAGAAAGAACTCACACCTAATGTCACCTCGGTGCTACAGGACGCAAAGATACACCATAAAAAAGAATAATATAAAAAGGACACAGCATTTTTTTGTTTTTTGGTCTATATTTGCATCTATGAAAATACTATATACCATTGTAGGAACGACCTCACTCATATTAGGCATTATCGGCATATTTCTTCCTTTACTGCCTACCACCCCCTTTTTATTACTGACAGCTGCCATGTATTTCCGCAGTTCACCACGCTTGTATTATTGGCTCATCCAACAAAAATATTTAGGAAGCTACATCCGCAATTTCCGCGAGCATAAAGCAATACCTTTACATGCCAAGATCGTTTCCGTATCATTAATATGGATTACCCTAAGCTATTGCGCCATCTGGATACTACCCTACATTTGGGCAAGAATCCTGTTCCTGATTATTGCAATCAGTACCACCTGGCACATAGTATCCTATAAAACATTAAAACAGTAAACAATCCTCAACAGATATATGTAATAGTAAAAAGATCATATTCGAATAGCACGGGAAAAACAGCTAATAAAGACGTTAAAAAAGTTTTTTAAACGATAAACGATAAATTTAGGACGAAATATTTTCGTGTTTGCTCCCAATCCTTTATATTTGTGTACAATTTTGGTATAAAATGACTGAAGAAGACAAAAAGCTATTAAATACTTTCGAGGCAAAACTGAGGCATTTTATGTATTTGCATGATGAATTGAAACATGAAAATGCAAAGTTAAAGCAACTTCTCACTGAAAAAAACGAGGAGGTGAGACGATTGGAGAATAGCCGGAAAGAATTAGAAGTAATGTATACCAATTTGAAAATGGCCAGGACAATCAGTATTCATGATAAAGATATCAATGATACAAAACAACGGTTGTCAAGGCTTGTGCGTGAAGTCGACAAATGCATCGCTTTATTAAACGAATAGAAGAAGTTGAACAATAAAACGATAGTATTATGGACGATATGATGAAGATACATCTACTGATTGACAACGAACGATACCCGATGACCATTCGTCGTGAAGATGAACAGTTATACAGGGACGCTGCCAAACAGATTGACAATAAACTAAACAAATACCGTAGTTATTACCCCGATTTCAGCCCCGCAAGGCATTGGGCAATGGCTGCACTGGAGTTGGCTTTCGAAAATATTTCTATGAAAGACAGGAATGATACTGCGCCTTATCAGGAAAAATTACAGGAGCTAACCAAAGAACTTGAAAAACAGATCAGTAACAGAGAGTAATAGTTTAGAATTAATAAGGATATTCACGCACAGCTATACTGTCAAGAGAAGGGTTCTTAACAGATAGATTGTGCGTTTTTTATTTATATATAAATTAATAACAATGATAACAACGGTAATAATAGCAATTGTGTGTTTCGCTGTAGGTGGTGGCCTATCATACATGCTTTTCAGATATGGCCTGAAATCTAAGTATGACATCATCATCAAAGAAGCACAGACGGAAGCTGAAGTAATTAAAAAAAACAAGCTTTTGGAAGTAAAAGAAAAATTCCTGAACAAAAAAGCTGATCTGGAAAAAGAAGTCGCCTTACGCAACCAAAAGATTCAGCAGGCCGAAAATAAACTAAAACAACGCGAACTGATGTTGAACCAAAAACAGGAAGAGGTCCAACGCAAACGTACAGAAGCGGAAGCTATCAAAGAAAATCTAGAAGCTCAAATTGTCATCATAGACAAGAAAAAGGATGAACTGGATAAATTACAAATGCAAGAACGTGAAAAACTGGAAGCTCTTTCCGGTCTTTCTGCCGAGGAGGCCAAAGAACGCCTGATTGAATCTTTGAAAGAAGAAGCGAAAACACAGGCTGCTTCCTATATTAACGACATTATGGACGACGCCAAGTTGACAGCTAATAAAGAAGCTAAACGTATCGTTATCCAGTCTATCCAACGAGTAGCCACAGAAACTGCTATCGAAAACTCTGTAACCGTATTCCATATTGAATCGGACGAAATAAAAGGACGCATCATCGGTCGTGAAGGGCGTAACATCCGAGCTTTAGAAGCAGCAACCGGCGTCGAAATTGTTGTAGATGACACTCCCGAGGCTATTGTACTTTCAGCGTTTGACCCTGTACGCCGCGAAATTGCCCGCTTAGCATTACACCAACTGGTTACTGATGGACGTATCCACCCGGCACGCATTGAAGAAGTGGTAGCTAAAGTACGCAAACAGGTAGAAGAAGAAATTATTGAGACTGGTAAACGTACCACTATTGATTTAGGTATTCATGGCCTACACCCTGAATTAATCCGCATTATCGGTAAGATGAAATATCGTTCCTCATACGGTCAGAACCTTCTACAACACGCTCGTGAAACAGCCAATCTTTGCGCTGTGATGGCTTCTGAATTAGGTTTGAATCCTAAAAAAGCAAAACGTGCTGGATTACTGCATGATATAGGTAAAGTACCTGATGAAGAACCAGAATTGCCGCACGCATTGTTAGGCATGAAGATAGCCGAAAAATATAAAGAGAAACCAGATATCTGTAACGCTATCGGTGCTCACCATGACGAAACAGAAATGACTAGCCTGCTGGCTCCTATCGTACAGGTATGCGATGCCATTTCAGGCGCACGTCCAGGCGCTCGTCGTGAAATTGTAGAAGCTTATATCAAGCGTTTGAATGATCTAGAACAATTAGCTATGTCTTATCCAGGGGTAACAAAAACTTATGCCATCCAAGCTGGCCGCGAATTACGTGTGATTGTAGGTGCCGACAAGATTGACGACAAACAAACTGAAAGTTTATCCGGTGAAATTGCGAAGAAGATTCAAGACGAAATGACTTATCCGGGACAAGTGAAGATTACAGTCATCCGCGAAACACGTGCCGTAAGTTTTGCCAAATAAAAATCAGAAACTAGAAACTCAACTATAATCCCTCTTTTTCTTTAGAAGAAAGAGGGATTTTTCATTTTACATTCTCATATTTTATCCACAGACTGGACAAATTCAAGAAAAAATAAATTTCTAATTGCCAAGCAGTAAATCATCTAATCTCTCATTTAAACTATGTAGAACATAAAATAAGATCAAACTATGAGACTTAACAGTATGCTAGCCACAGTGCTTATTTTCCTTTGCTCTTTAGTAATTTCATCGTGCAGCAATGATGAACTTGCTCCCATCTCCTTAAAAAATAGAGAAACAGCATATATAAAATTAAACTATCCTAATAATCAGACATACTCTTTTCCCTTGCAAGGAGGAGACGGGAATTATGAAATAAGCTGCGATAAACCGGAAATTATAGAAACTAAAATGATTTCTTCTTGTGACATATCCATAAAAGCATTAGCATTAGGTGAAGCAATTATTACTGTAAAAGATCAATCAGGAAACACACTTGACATTCATGTAATAGTAGACTATTACACCGATAATTACATTGTAAGCAAACAGGATATATTTCTTACAGGAGATTTAAAAGACTCTGAAAAACAAACAATTAAAGAAAAAGCATTAGCTACAATACCAGTAAAAACAGGAGGAGGATACAAATTTATCTATACGGATGCAGAAATAGCAAGAGGCAAAGTACTGGTTTATCAAGAAAAGTTTGGAGACAAAGCTATAGAAGGTAGTTTTGAAAGAAAGTCCAATGAAATAGAAAATGAACAATGGGGGACAAAACATCTCATCTCATTTGATTTAACTCTTCCAGAACAGCCCAAAAGAACATTTATAATTTCCGAATATATACCTTCTTCCAGGACTTCCCCCATAGTCCTCATGGCTTTTTTTGAAGATTTAAAAAAGACATTCACTATAGATTATCCGACTGTCGAGCAAGTTTATACCGAGCAAGTATTAACTGTACCGTCACATTTATATTACTAATATATTATCTTTCTTTCCAAAAGGAAAGAGCATTCATTCTTGTTATATGGGGCAGATGAAGTTCCACCCATATAACAAGAATGATCCCCATTCCTCCAATATCCCCATTTATAAAAACATTCTTGGCCAAAAATTTATTTTTGAAGTATTTGTTTTTCTTCAAACATTTTTTTTGCACAGACATACCCTTCCTCATATAAATCGGTCAATTTCTTTATATCTGTTTCAATACGATCCACTTCCATCGGCTTTTCAGGACGAATTACCACAATCCTGTCCTTGTCTTCCAATTGCTCTACTAAATCAAGCTGTTCGTTGTAAATACGGCAACGTTTACTTAAAACCACGCGCAAACGAGGGTATTTTTTATAGATAAAATGAGGAATTTTCATATCCTTTCCTTTTTTGCGATATCCCCGATTACGGGTAAGTACCACTACATTTTTATCATATCCTTGTTCAATAGCACGCAACACAGGAATAGAATCCACAATTCCCCCATCAAGCATCGGCTCACCATCTACATAAGCTATAGGACAAACATAAGGAAGACTGCTGGACGCCTTAGCTATGGCAATAATACGTCGAGGATCATGTTTCTCTTCCAAATAACACGCCCTACCCGTAATGCAATTAGTAGTCACCATTTCAAAACGAGCAGAATTTTCAGCATATGTTTTATAATCATAAGGAAGAATTTCCTTAGGAAAATGTTCATAAAGCAATTCCTGATCAAGAATACTGTGCTTACGCCATAAATGCTTTATGCCGATATAATGATATTTCTCCAATAAATCAATATTACTAAACTTAGCTCTACCACGCTGGCGAGACATATATGAAAGACCATTGCACGCTCCGGCAGAAACTCCTACCCCATACGGAAACCAAACCTTCTTATCCATCATATAGTCTAATACCCCGCAGGTAAAAACTCCGCGCATACCTCCGCCTTCCAGTACCAGTCCTGTTTTATCATCTATTTTCATAATCAATGTTGAGGAACAAATCTATCCTTGAAAGAGTTCACTGCAAAGTTAACCTTTTCAAAGTATTTAGCCGTATCTTTTATATTTATTAAATAATTGCATTCCATCATAAAAATCAATCAAATTCTCCTTCATTATAAATTACTGAATGGCAACTTATCAAGGAAATATAAGAGAAACCTGTGAAATTAGAAAAGCAAGATTGACAAATGATAAAAATAAAGCCGAAATCGATTAAAAAATCAAATAAGCAAATAGTACTTTTAAGATTATAATTATTACATTTGCAACACAGTTCAATAAATATTCAATTAAAATAAAGTTAACCATGTTTGATTCCGCAACTTATCAAAGACGCCGTCAGGCACTTAGAAATAAAGTGCAAAATGGTATTATCCTTATACTAGGTAATAATGAAGCTCCGGCAAACTATCCGGATAACACATATAAATTCCGTCAGGACAGTTCATTCCTCTACTTCTTCGGTCATTCTCACCCCGGATATGCAGGTGTAATAGATATAGAAGCAGGAGAAGATTATTTCTTCGGAAATGATGTAGATATGGACGACATTATCTGGATGGGGCCCAACAGTGTGAAAGAATTGGCTGCACAAGTAGGTATTCAGAAAAGTTTTCCTTTCCCCCAGCTAAAAGAAGTGGTAAAAAAAGCTATCACACAAGGGAGAAAAGTACATTTCCTTCCTCCCTACCGATTCGATAATATGATGCTCTTAGAAGACTTAACCGGTATCCGTGCGGCTATAGTAAAGAAATATGCTTCTGTAGAATTGATAAAAGCTGTAGTTGATTTACGTTCTGTAAAAGAAGCTTGCGAAATAGCAGAAATCGACTTGGCATGTAATATTGGTTATGAAATGCACACAACCGCCATGCGTCTATGTAAACCAGGAATAAAGGAACAATATATCGCCGGAGTACTGGATGGCATCGCCGCTTCTTATGGAAGCATGACTTCATTTGCCACTATCCTGACTCAACATGGGGAGACATTACATAACCATGACCATAGCCATATCTTAGAGCCAGGGCGCATGATGCTAACAGATGCCGGAGCTGAAAGAGTCACAAATTATTGTTCAGACCATACACGTACCGTACCTGTGGGAGGCAAATTTGAAGGACGGCAAAAAGATGTGTATAATATTGTATTGGCTTGCATGATAAAGCATTGGAAATTACTCGTCCAGGTATAACCTATATGTCTGTACACTTAGAAGTCTGCAAAGTGCTAGTTCAAGGATTAAAAGACCTGGGACTCATGAAGGGCGACGTGGAAGAAGCTGTTGTCGCTGGTGCACATGCTTTATTCCTGCCTCATGGATTAGGTCATATGATGGGATTGGATGTACATGACATGGAAGACCTAGGACAAATTTACGTAGGATATGACGATGAAATCCGTCCTTCTTCCCAGTTCGGGCTAGCCTCTCTACGCATGGGACGTCGCTTACAGAAAGGCTTTGTAATTACTGATGAACCGGGTTGTTATTTTATTCCAGCATTGATTGACAAATGGAAAGCAGAGAAAATGCATACAGACTTCCTGAACTTTGATGCTATTGAAAAATTCAAAGATTTTGGAGGCATCCGCTTGGAAGATGATATTTTGATTACTTCGGAAGGCTCCCGTTTCACTGGCGAGAAACGCATCCCTATCACTATCGAAGAAGTAGAAACTATTATGAATGAGTAACATAACAAACAAAACTTTTATTTCTAAAATGAAAAGATTTACATTATTAGCAGCATTAGGTTTATGCAGTATAAGCCTCTTTGCACAAGATGCACAAAAAGAAGAGCCAAAGGAAGAAGGGTTTGTATTCACTACAGTAAAAGAACTGCCTATTACTTCTGTCAAGAACCAAAGCCGTGCCGGTACTTGCTGGTGCTATTCCAGTATGGCCTTTCTAGAATCAGAATTACTTCGTATGGGAAAAGGAGAATACGACTTTTCTGAAATGTACATCGTACACCAAACTTATTTGGATCGAGCTGATGCCGCCGTACGTACTCATGGAGATGTATCTTTTTCCCAAGGAGGATCATTCTATGACGTTATCTATGGAATGAAAAAATTTGGTCTGGTGCCCGAAGAAGTTATGCGTCCGGGAGTCATGTATGGTGATACACTAAGTAACCATACAGAACTTACAGCCGTATCGGATGCTGTAGTAGCAGCAATAGCCAAAGGAAAATTACGCAAACTCCAAACAGATAATAACCATAATCCATTATGGAAAAAGGCCATTGCCGCTATTCATGATATCTATTTAGGTAAATGCCCTGAAAAATTCACTTATAAAGGAAAAGAATACACTCCCCATTCATTCTTCGAATCAACAGGATTAAATCCAAATGATTACATTTCATTAACCTCGTATACCCACCATCCGTTCTACGAACCATTTGTCCTTGAAATTCAAGACAACTGGCGTTGGGGACAATCATACAACCTTCCCATTGATGAATTCATGCAGGTTTTTGACAATGCCATTAATAACGGCTATCCAATCGCATGGGGATCTGATGTCAGTGAACAAGGTTTTACACGTGATGGCGTAGCTGTTATGCCCGACACGGAAAAAGTGCAAGAACTAAGTGGGTCAGACATGGCTCATTGGTTGAAAATGAAACCGGAAGAAAAGAAACTGAACACCAAACCACAACCTCAGAAATGGTGTACACAAGAAGAACGCCAGGAAGCATATGACAATTGGGAAACAACCGACGATCATGGCATGTTGATTTACGGTATAGCTAAAGACCAAGAAGGAAATGACTATTATATGGTAAAGAATTCTTGGGGAAAAGCTGGAAAATACGAAGGCTTATGGTACGCCTCAAAAGCATTCGTTCGTTACAAAACCATGAATATCGTAGTCAATAAAAATGCACTGCCTAAAGAAATTGCTAAAAAATTAGGCATCAAATAATCCGCTACTATACAATACTTTACCGCTAATTCCATAAAATATATATGGAATTAGCGGTTTTTTATTTGTTTTTTCCTAACTTTACGGATTGATTGGGTAAGTATAACTAGAAAATGGTATCATCCCGTCTCCGAGAGCAGAAAAAAGAAAAAACAATATATAAAATGAATCACAAATGGAATTATCAACCTCCAAGCCAAGAACAGACAGAAGCAGCTAAAGCATTAGCAAAGGAAACAGGGATCAGCCCGATTCTTTGTAAGCTGTTGCTGGAAAGAGGTATAACCTCAGCAGCAGAGGCTAAAAGATTTTTCCGTCCCCAGCTTAACGAGCTACACGACCCATTCCTGATGAAGGATATGAGCATTGCCGTAGAACGGCTCAATCAAGCTATGGGCAGGAAAGAACGTATCATGGTTTATGGAGATTATGATGTAGACGGTACAACAGCTGTAGCATTGGTATACAAATTTCTCCAGCAGTTCTATTCGAACATTGACTACTATATTCCCGACCGATATAATGAGGGCTACGGAGTATCAGTAAAAGGAGTGGATTATGCCTGTGAAACAGGTGTAAAACTTATTATTGTGTTAGATTGCGGTATTAAAGCCGTAGAGGAAATTGCTTATGCAAAAGAAAAAGGTATCGATTTCATCATCTGCGACCACCATGTACCTGATGATATATTGCCACCAGCCGTAGCTATTCTGAATGCCAAACGGGCAGACAATACGTATCCTTACGATCATCTTTCAGGGTGTGGTGTAGGCTTCAAATTCATGCAGGCTTTCGCTTTGAATAATGGCATTGAATTTCATCAACTAACTCCTTTATTAGATTTGGTTGCTGTCAGTGTAGCATCAGACATCGTACCTATCATGGGAGAGAACCGAGTGCTGACACATCATGGTTTAAAGCAGTTGAACTCCAATCCCAGTGTAGGTCTGAAAGCTATTATTGATGTATGCGGATTATCAGAAAAAGAAATTACCGTAGGTGATATCGTATTCAAGATAGGTCCGCGCATCAACGCATCCGGACGTATACAGAACGGAAAAGAAGCGGTGGAATTGCTCATAGAAAAGGACTTCTCGGCAGCATTAGAGAAAGCCAACCAAATCAACCAATACAATGAAACCCGTAAAGATCTGGATAAGACCATGACCGAAGAGGCCAACCAAATTGTAGACCACTTGGAAGGACTAGCAGACCGGCGTTCCATTGTCATCTATAATGAAGCGTGGCACAAAGGTGTTATCGGTATCGTAGCTTCACGCCTTACAGAGATTTATTATCGCCCGGCAGTTGTATTAACCCGTACAGATAATCTAGCAACTGGTTCTGCCCGTTCCGTATCAGGTTTCGATGTTTACAAAGCTATCGAATATTGTCGTGACTTGTTGGAAAATTTTGGAGGACACACTTACGCTGCAGGACTATCCATGAAAGTGGAAAATGTGGAAGAATTCACCCGCCGTTTTGAGACCTATGTCACAGAACATATTTTGCCGGAACAGACTAGTGCTGTAATAGATATTGATGCAGAAATTGACTTCCGGGATATCACTCCGAAGTTCCATGCCGACCTGAAAAAGTTCAATCCCTTCGGACCAGACAACCACAAACCTATCTTTTGTACACATAATGTATATGATTATGGTACCAGCAAAGTAGTAGGTCGTGATCAGGAGCATATCAAGTTGGAATTGGTAGACAATAAATCAAACAATGTGATGAATGGCATCGCTTTCGGACAAAGTTCACAAGCACGCTATATTAAGACCAAACGTTCTTTTGATATTTGTTATACCATTGAAGAGAATACGCACAAGCGTGGTGAAGTACAATTGCAAATAGAAGATATAAAACCCAGTGAGGAATAATGGTAAAAATTTATCTTTGAAATATGTCAAAACTTTAATGACGTTATCAGATACTTATCAGAATAATAAGATGACAAGTCATTGGGGTTTTGACATAATTTTCTTATTCTCCTTCCAATGACCTATAAAGAAATTCTAAAACAATATTGGGGATATGATAACTTTCGGGGCATACAGAAAGAAATCATTGAAAGTATAGGCAACGGTCACGACACGCTAGGATTGATGCCTACCGGTGGCGGCAAATCCATTACCTTCCAAGTACCAGCTTTAGCACAACCCGGATTATGTTTAGTTATCACACCTCTTATTGCCCTGATGAAGGACCAGGTACGCAATTTACGCGACCGGGGTATCAAAGCTTTAGCAATTTATTCAGGCATGACGCGCGAAGAGATCATCGTTGCATTGGAAAACTGTATCTTCGGCGACTATAAATTCCTTTATATTTCTCCGGAAAGACTGGATACTGAAATATTCCGTAACAAACTACGGAACATGAAGGTAAGTATGATCACAGTAGATGAGTCACACTGTATATCTCAATGGGGATATGATTTCCGCCCTGCTTATCTGAAAATTGCAGAAATTCGAGAACTCCTTCCTGACATACCTATATTGGCACTGACAGCAACTGCCACTCCGGAAGTAGTAACAGATATTCAAACAAAACTAAACTTTAAAAAAAACAGTCAGGTTTTCCGAATGAGTTTCGAAAGAAAAAACTTGGCTTATATTGTACGTCCTACAGAAAATAAACAGGAAGAGCTATTACATATTTTAAATAGTGTGCCCGGCTGCGCCATTGTCTATACCCGCAACCGGAAACGCACACGTGAAATTGCCGAACTACTGGTCAATAACGGCATAACTGCCACTTTCTATCATGCCGGTTTGAATAATGATGTAAAAGATCAACGTCAAAAAAGCTGGCTCACCGGAGAAAGCCGTACTATGGTAGCAACCAACGCTTTCGGCATGGGTATCGACAAGCCAGATGTACGTATCGTTATCCACATAGATATGCCTGATTCTCCTGAAGCCTATTTTCAAGAAGCCGGACGAGCAGGGCGTGACGGGCAGAAAGCATATGCTGTTCTGCTATACGCCCAAAGTGATAAAACCACTCTCAACAAACGTATCAGTGATACATTTCCCGACAAGGATTATATCCGAAAAGTGTACGAAGATATCAACTACTATTTTCAAATGGCCATGGGAGACGGTATAGGTTGCACCTTTGCTTTTAACTTGGATGAATTCTGTCGTAACTTCAAACATTTCCCCGTACAAGCAGACAGCGCTTTAAAGATTCTGACCCGTGCCGGATATTTAGAATATACGGACGAGCAAGATAATGCTTCACGTATTCTTTTCACTATGAAACGCGACGAACTCTATAAACTACACGAGAATGATACAGATACAGAGAAACTGATAAACATCATCTTGCGTTCTTATACAGGATTATTTACTGATTATGCCTATATTAACGAAGATTCCTTAGTAATCCGTTCCGGATTAACCCGCCAACGAATCTATGAAATTCTACTGACGCTAACTCGTAGACATATCATACATTACATTCCACGGAAAAAGACACCTTATATTATATATACCCGTGAACGGCAAGAAAAGAATCGCCTTGTCCTAACTCGGGAAATATACGAAGACCGAAAAAAAAGCTATACCACCCGAATCAAGGCTATGATAGAATATGCCACAGCCGATGATAAATGTCGTAGCCGAATGCTACTCAGATATTTTGGAGAAAAGAACGAACACAACTGCGGACAATGTGATGTATGCCTTAACAAACATCATTCAGGAATAAAACAGGGGGAATTTCAAGAATTGGAAAAACAAATCAAACAGCTATTACAGGCAAACGCCATGCCTGTTTCAGAACTACTGAACCAATTGAATAGCAATCGTGAAAAAGCGGAAAAGGTACTCTCCTACCTACTTTCCGAAGAAATAATACAATTAAAAAATGGAATTCTTTCTGTATAAATCGTATCTTTGCCATTGATTTATTAACCTTTTACCCCAACAGAATATGAAAAAAATGCATCTGGCAATCATTTGTCTTTTTACCGGTTGTACTATCTTTGCCCAAAACATAGATGTACAGCCATCCCTCAACAAGTTTCCAAACAAGGCGGACAAATCAATTTACCTGAAACTTACCAGCTCTTGGGAGAAACTGAAGCTAATCCATATGCCGTACAAGAATTAAAAGATTTATTAGGTGGAAAACACCCGGCCAATACCGGTTTGCGCATTTATATTGGAGAAAAAGGAGACAAATCTATCCGCAAGTTTACTCGTCAAATCCCCAACCAAAAGGAAGGTTATTATCTATCCATCAATAATAAGGAAATAATTCTGGCAGGGAACGATGAACGTGGAACCTACTATGCCTTGCAAACCTTAAAACAATTGCTCAAAGATAACCAATTACCGATAATAGAGATACAAGACTATCCGGCCATATGCTACCGTGGTGTCGTAGAAGGATTTTACGGGACTCCCTGGAGCCATAATGCCCGTCTTCGCCAACTTCAATTTTATGGTGAAAACAAAATGAACACCTATATATACGGTCCTAAAGATGATCCTTACCATAGTTCTCCCAACTGGCGCTTGCCTTACCCCGAAAAAGAAGCAAAACAATTACAGGAATTAGTAAAAGTAGCCCAAGAAAACGAAATAGATTTTGTTTGGGCCATCCATCCAGGGCAAGACATCAAATGGAATAAGGAAGACCGTGAACTATTATTGGCAAAATTTGAAAAGATGTATCATCTCGGTGTCCGTTCTTTTGCCGTCTTCTTTGATGATATTTCAGGAGAAGGTACTAACCCTGTGAAACAAGCAGAACTGCTGAACTACATAGATGAACATTTTGTAAAAGTAAAACCAGATGTAACTCCCCTTATCATGTGTCCCACGGAATACAATAAAAGTTGGTCCGACCCTGCTAAAGGATATCTTACTACTTTAGGAGACAAACTGAATCCATCCATACAAATTATGTGGACAGGAGACCGAGTTATTTCCGATATTACCCAAGATGGTATTCAATGGATAAACGACCGGATTAAACGTCCGGCATATATATGGTGGAACTTTCCTGTTTCCGATTACGTTAGAGATCATCTGCTCATGGGACCAGTATATGGAAACGATACTCAAATAGCCCATCAGATGTCTGGCTTTGTAACTAATCCGATGGAACATGCCGAGGCTTCTAAAATAGCTATTTATAGTGTAGCCTCATACGCTTGGAATCCCCAAAAATATAACAGTGAAAAAACTTGGAAAGATGCTATTATGAACATTTTGCCCGATGCAGCCACTGAATTGGAATTCTTTGCTGCCCACAATTCGGACTTGGGTCCCAATGGACATAAATATCGCCGAGAGGAATCTGTAAATCTCCAACCTACAGCGCAAAGCTTTACTGAAAGTTACATAAAAAATAAAACTTACACTGAAAAAGATTTCTCTATTCTACAAGAAACCTTCAGCCAGATGATTGAATCAAGTGATATTTTAGTCGCCCATGCTGATAAAAATCCGATTATAGTAGAAATCATGCCTTGGCTTTATCAATTCAAACTATTGGGAGAAACCGGAAATGAAGTATTGGCAATGGTCAAAGCATACGACAAAAATGACCAATCTTTATTTATGCGTAAATACAAGCACGTGAAAGCCTTACAACAACAAATGTTTCAAATTGACCAGACATACAACCAAAACCCTTACCAGCCGGGTATAAAGACAGCAGGAAGGGTAATCAAGCCATTGATTGATCAAACTTTCGCCACCGTCACGCAATGCTATAACCAAAAATATAGTACACTGCTGAATGCTGAAACCGACTATATGCCGCATAAACTAATAAGCGATATCAGTCAGATAAAGAACTTACCTTTACAGGTAAAGATAAACCGCATTCAGATTTCTCCGGCGCTGGAAGTTATCAAATGGCCCGGTAATGGTTCATTGACTATCGAACTGGATCAAGTTTATCCCGGAGAAAATATAGAGATAGATTTCGGGAAACCGGAAATCGCAACTTGGGGAAGCCTTGAGATATCTGCAAATGGAAAAGATTGGAGTAAAGTAAACTTTACACAAGAAAAGAACCTACTGACTGCCAGTTTACAACAGAAACCAATAAAGGCAGCACGTTTTACCAACATGCAGCATCAGGAACAAGAAATTTACCTCAGACGATTTATTATAACAATAGACAAATAAAACAACTATAAATTATGGGCTTATTTAAATCCTTATTCGGCGGAAACAACATCCCCGAAACCGAAAAAGAGAAAAATGATAAAAAGAACTTCGAGATTTTAAAATACGATGCATCCGCGCCCAACGTATGGGTAAACTACCTTATGCCATTAAATGTTTTGAAGAGGCAGTTGCCATCAACGATGAATTAGAAACTCTCAGCCTGCTAGCCACTGCTTATACACAGGCGAACCGACTAGATGACGCCCGTATCACACTAGACCGCATGGCTACAAAAGATCCTGAACAAGTAAACACCTTCCTTTCACTAGCTGGCATCTGCTATATGCAGGAAGATTACGAAAATATGAAGGATGCCTGCCAAAAAGCTTTGGTTTTAGATAATAAGAACCCCCTATCTTTCTATTTGACAGCAAAAGCAGCTATCGGCATGAAAGATGATATCACTGCCATTGCCATGCTGACTAAAGCTATCGTATTGAAAGAAGATTATACCGAAGCATACCAGCTACGCGCTGAAGTACTTTGGAAAATGAAACAAGCAAAAGATGCTGCTGAAGATATACAAAAGTTACTCAGCCTCAATCCCGACGACGAACAAGCCTTGCTCTTGAAAGGAGAAATTCTAGCCGCCACCAATGAACCGGAACAAGCACAAGAATGTTTTAATCAAGTATTGTCACTCAATCCGTTCAATGAAAAGGCCTATATCCTGTCAGGCGAACTATATCTGGCAAACAAAGATTTTGACAAAGCATTGGCTATATATGATGAAGCCATTGAAATCAATCCAAACTTTGCCAAAGCATATCATGAACGAGGACGTATCAAATTACTTAAAGGAGACAAAGACGGATCTGTGGAAGATATGAAGAAAGCAATAGAACTGGCTCCTGAAAATGAAATTAATATTAGCGGTCAATACAATAATTATGAAAACATGACTAAGAATGTTCCGTTTTAAAAGCGGAACATTTCAATTCGTTTTATTGTTTATTTATATACAAAATAAGCAAAAAACACATGAGCGTAAAAGAACAATATTGGAAATACTCCCTTATCACCATTATACTGGGATTAGGACTTATTTTATTTATAAAAATGTCTCCTTTCATGGGAGGTATTTTAGGAGCATGCACCATTTACATTATGGTAAGAAAACAAATGTTTTATCTTACCCAAGAAAAGCATTTCAAAAAAAGCATTACAGCCATTTTACTCTTGATAGAAGCTATTATGTGCTTTCTTGTACCTTTATCATTGGCCGTATGGTTATTAATCAATAAATTACAGACGGTAAACGTAGATACGACAGGTTTTATCCATACGGTAACCAATCTTGCCGATTGGCTCCATACCAAGACGGGATATGACTTACTAAATGCGGAAAACATTTCATCCATAGCCTCAATTCTTCCTGCCATCGGACAGTTTCTGATGGGAAGTATCAGTAGCTTTGCCGTTAATGCTTTCGTATTGGTCTTTGTTCTCTATTTCATGCTAATTGGCGGAATTCAAATGGAAAAATATATCTATGAGTTACTTCCTTTCAGCGATACAAACAAAAAAAATGTACTGAAAGAAATTAATATGATTGTAAGGAGTAATGCGATAGGTATTCCCTTACTAGCAGTCATTCAAGGAGGAATAGCTACATTAGGTTACTATTTATTTGATGTACCCAGCGCGCTATTGTTTGGCTTCCTGACCTGCTTTGCCACCGTCATTCCTATTGTAGGAACAGCATTGGTATGGTTCCCGCTAGCTGCCTATCTTGCTCTTTCAGGAGATTGGACACATGCCATCGGATTACTTCTTTATTGTGGATTAATTGTAACAAACATTGATAATCTCATCCGTTTTATTCTGCAAAAGAAGATGGCAGACACCCATCCACTCATCACCATTTTTGGAGTAGTCATCGGACTTTCTTTATTCGGATTCATGGGTGTCATATTCGGACCGTTATTGTTATCCATCTTCATTTTATGCGTGAATATTTTCAAGACGCAATACTTAAAATAATCACTTTATATATAGTTGATAAGCATCCGCCAGTTGTTTCATCGCCTTTTCGATGATACAACGCGACTTGCCACATTTAAACGCATAAAGCCAATACCTTCCTTACCAAACATCTCCCCGTCATTCAATGCCAAATGTGCTTTATCTACAAAGAATTCATTCAAATCTTTCTGGCTCAACTTCAGTTCACGGCAATCCAGCCAAACTAAATAAGAAGCTCCGGACGAATGGCTTGATTTTAGGTGCATGATTTTTCAAAAAATCGTCTACAAAATCTATATTTCCTTGTATATATGCCAAACATTGGTCAAGCCATTCCGTACCATGACTATAAGCAGCCTCAACAGAAAGAAAAGCAAAGACATGTCCCATATCCAACTCACCGGCATCCATATAGATACGGAAACGTTTACGCAAATCTTCATTAAAAATAAGAGCATGTGAGGCAGATAGTCCCGGCATATTAAAAGCCTTGCTAGGAGACATAAAAGTAACAGAGTTCATTCGAGCCTTTTCACTGACAGTAGCAAAAGGACGATGTGTATGAGGAGGTAAAGTCAAATCCGCATGAATTTCATCCGAGAAGACCAATACTTTCTCATCATAACAGATATCAGCTATCGCTCGTAACTCTGCTTCAGTCCACACAACGCCACCCGGATTATGAGGATTACATAAAATAAACAGCTTACAACCTTTAATCTGTTCACGAAAAGTATCCAAATCCATACGATACATGCCGTTTTCCCATTTTAACGGATTGGTAACCAAAGTGCGCTCATTACGAGTAGTAACCCATGCAAAAGGATGATAAACAGGAGGTTGAATCATTACCTTATCCCCTTTCTGAGTAAAACAATTCATAGCCATACCGATACCTGGTACAATGCCGGGAACAAAATTTATCATTTCCTTGGCCACAACCAGATCATAACGCTGTTTTACCCAGTTTATAATCGCATTATAATAGCTATCTGGTTTACCTGTATACCCTAGAACTTCATTTTCGCAACGTTTACGGATAGCATCTGTTACAAAAGGAGCTGTGGCAAAATCCATATCAGCCACCCATAAAGGAATCAAATCCGTACGTCCCCAAATATGCTTCAGCCCTTCTACTTTCTCAGCAGACGTACCGCTGCGATCTATCACTTTATCAAAATTGTATCTCATTGTTTCTATTTTTAGGAATTGTCGCCCAAATATAGGAAATTTCTACATTGGGCGACATTAATTCCCTTATTTTTTCAAGGCTTCAATTACCTGAGGCATCATTGTCCAAACAAAGTTTTCACTTTGTGCTGTATAAAAATTACCATCAACAACCGATTTTTCATCAGTAGCCATCCCTTTACTTACAGCCGGTTTTGCCAAAGGATGCACAGCTAATCTCTTTCCCTCTGTAATTCCAGCAAAATCAAACAACAGGCCTGCAGCACAATGACCTATCAGGATCTTTCCTTTCCCAGCAAATGCTTTCAAGACCGACATCAAGTCCACATTATAAGGCTTATCCGCATTTTGAGCGAATACAGGAACCGCATCCCCACAGGCAAAAACCAAAGCATCAAAATCATCCTCATGCCCTATAAGATTTGCAATCACATCATCGGCCACCAATTCAATACCCGAGTTTGTTTTAATTTCCTTTGTTTCCGCCACTGCATACACCTTATAGGATATAGCATTTTCAAAAAACGCTTCCAAATATTGGAACAAACCGAATCCGTTCACCGGATTTACTGCTAAAACAGCTACTTTCTTTGCCATAATCTTAACTAATTATAAGTGAAACAATAAATTTATCTAGTAAAACAATAGTTATCTTTAGTAAGTTTATTACTTTTGTGATACAAATGTAAGTATCCTTCTTCCAAAAAACAAGAAGGCACCTGTAGATAAGGAACTTACATAGAGGTAACCATTGTTGAACGACAAGGAAATAGGAAATATTAAAAAATGAAAAATTTTCATCCGGATGATAATTGTCCTGTACGGAATGTATTGTGCAGGCTTGGTGATAAGTGGTCTATGCTAGTTCTTATCACATTAAATGCTAACGGAACCATGCGATTTTGCGATATTCATAAGACAATAGCCGATATCTCACAACGCATGCTGACTGTAACCCTGCGCACACTGGAAACTGACGGACTAGTGAGCCGGAGAGTATATGCCGAAGTTCCGCCACGAGTAGAATATGAACTGACAGAAAGAGGGAAAAGCTTAATACCACATATAGAAGGATTAGTAGATTGGGCTTTACAACAGATGCCGGGAATTATGGAAAGCAGGAGCCAAACAGGCACTGTCTAAAAAAAATTTGAAAAAAAACTTCTTATTTATTTGTTTTTGCTAGAAATATATTACTTTTGCAGCGTATTCAATAACAATAAGAACAAAATGAAAGCATTATACAATACATACTTTTTCTTCTTTTATTACTTTTACTTTAGCAACAAAGTGAAGCGGGAATTTGTATGTATACGTTAAACAACGAATAAATCAATGTGATAATAACAACGAAATCCCGCTTCCGGCAGAAGCGGGATTTTTTTATAATACAATAGCGAATGAAAAAGATAGCAATACAAGGTGTACCGGGCTCATATCATGACATTGCCGCCCACAAATTCTTCCCAGGTGAAGAAATCGAACTAATCTGCTGCTCCACATTCGAAGAAATCTTTTCGAATATGAAACAGGATAGCAATGTCATTGGTATGCTTGCTATCGAGAACACCATTGCAGGAAGCTTGTTGCATAACTATGAGTTGCTGCGCGAAAGTGGAATGACCATTATCGGAGAACACAAACTACGCATCAAGCACAGTTTCATGTGTCTGCCCGACGATGACTGGAATACATTGACCGAAGTAAACTCCCACCCCGTTGCCTTGGCACAATGCCGAGAGTTCCTGATGCAACATCCGAAACTGAAGATAGTAGAAACGGAAGATACAGCAGGAAGTGCAGAAGCCATCAAACGGGAAAACTTGAAAGGTCATGCCGCCATCTGTTCCAAATATGCCGCCGATCTATACGGAATGAAAGTATTGGAAGAAGGCATCGAAACAAACAAACACAACTTCACGCGTTTCCTTGTAGTGGCCGACCCATGGAAAGCCGATGACTTACGTGAACGTTCGAAAGTAAACAAAGCCAACATCGTTTTCTCCCTCCCTCACAACGAAGGAAGCTTGTCGCAAGTGCTCTCTATCTTTTCTTTCTATAAAATAAACCTGACCAAGATTCAATCATTACCGATTATAGGCCGAGAATGGGAATATCTGTTCTACGTAGACGTGATCTTCAATGATTATTTAAGATACAAGCAATCTATCGACGCCGTTTCACCATTGACAAAAGAACTTAAAATATTAGGAGAATATGCAGAAGGAACATCAACCATATAATATTCAGCCGGCAAACCGTCTGGCGAATGTTAGTGAATACTACTTCAGCCGTAAACTGAAAGAAGTGGCACAAATGAATGCCGAAGGTAAGAATGTAATCAGTTTGGGCATCGGAAGCCCTGACATGCCTCCTTCGGAAGAAACCGTGCAAGTACTGTGCGAGCAAGCAAAACGCCCCGATGTTCACGGATACCAACCTACTGTCGGCATCCCCGAACTACGCAAAGCTATGGCCGACTGGTATAAACGATGGTATCACGTCGATCTTGATCCGGCGACAGAAATCCAGCCTCTGATCGGTTCCAAGGAAGGTATCCTGCATGTGACGTTGGCATTGGTCAATCCTGGTGACCAAGTATTAGTTCCCAATCCGGGATATCCTACCTACACCTCTTTAAATAAAATATTGGGCAGTGAGATTGTGAACTACAACCTGTGCGAAGACAACCATTGGCAACCCGATTTTGATGAACTGGAGAAGATGGACTTGAGCCGCGTCAAGATTATGTGGACCAACTATCCCAATATGCCGACCGGAGCGAACGCCACGATGGAACTTTATGA
>ENA-OQCK01000039-OQCK01000039.1-human-gut-metagenome-genome-assembly--contig:-NODE-39-length-69790-cov-19.029241_pt1 | contig 69790 bp, 67 predicted proteins | sample MGYA00242498_ERZ504578 | MGnify/ENA primary metagenome ERZ504578 (study PRJEB26092, sample SAMD00036229) | human gut metagenome | host: Homo sapiens | study: EMG produced TPA metagenomics assembly of...
CCTTTTAAATCAGAATTTACAGCTTCCAGGTCTTTTGCCGGAATATAAGAAGAGTGAGGGTCCAGCTCGCCTAGAATTTGCGGCATAGCATCTTCCACCAGTTCACCCATGTTTACTGTATCTACATATTGGTCGTCAATGATACGCAATAATGCATTCAGTTTGTTGGATGAAGTATTAATGATACCTAATTTGTTTCCTGAAAAGTGGTTGGCGTAAAAAGTTCCAATCAATATTCCGGCTACGATGCTTACCGCAACGATTACCGGCATAAAACGGGATGTTCGATTTTTGCTCATATCTTTATTTGCTATTATTCATTGGGATTGATATAGATTACTTCAATATTTGCGCGTTTCAATAAATCAAGCCCGTCTTCCAAACGGTATTTTTCTGAGTAAACTACACGTTTGATTCCTGCTTGGATGATGAGTTTGGCACATTCTATGCAAGGAGATGCGGTGACGTACATGGTTGCTCCGTCACTGCTGTTGTTGCTTCGTGCTATTTTGGTGATAGCATTCGCTTCGGCGTGTAGCACGTAAGGCTTGGTGACTCCGTTGTCATCTTCGCATACATTTTCGAATCCTGCAGGAGTTCCATTATATCCGTCGGAGATGATCATCTTGTCTTTTACGATTAATGCTCCTACCTGACGGCGTTCACAGTATGAATTTTCCGCCCAAATACTAGCCATGCGGATGTATCGTTTGTCGAGTTTGAGTTGTTTTTCTTCTTTCGTTTCCATTATTTCAGTCTTGCTTATTATGTGCAAATTGAATATAAGTTTTTTTCCCTTCGGGAGCTAGCAATAAAACATTGCTGTCACCTTGATAAAATATTGCATTATTCAATGCTTCTATGAACTCGTTATTATAGCTTGTTGAAGATGGAGTCTTGGTAAAATTTATGTTTACTGTCCGGTCTTTTCCATCCGCTTGCCATGTGCCTTCAATGGTTCCGTTTTGTATGCTTCCTGTAAAAGTGCCATCCGCTTTGAAAGTAATGTTGAAACCATGAATGATATCCAAGGCTTTTCTTCCTTCGGCTGCGATAGTCTTATCCGGGTTGTGTGCCATTGCATTGTATTTGGGCTCTCCGTTCCGTTTGTCCCAATTGGCTTTACCATAGAAATCCACTACATGCCATGTGCCGCTTGCAAAGATTTCCTCTACATCGTCTTCATTGTTGCAACTCCATAAGAAGGGGAGTAGCATCAGTATATAAAGAATAGACTTTAGTTTCATATTGTTTAGTTTTTTAGTTGATTATTCCATTTCTTTTCAGCAAGGCATGGATACTGGGTTCTTGTCCACGGAAGCGTTTGTAAAGGGCCATCGGATGTTCCGTTCCTCCTTTCGAGAGAATATTCTCCCGGAAAGAAGCAGCGACTTCCTGGTTGAAGATTCCTTTTTCCTTGAATAAGGAGAAGGCATCCGCATCCAGTACTTCCGCCCATTTATAACTGTAGTATCCGGCAGAATATCCCCCCGCCATGATATGTGAGAACTGTACGGACATGCAGGTATCTTCTACTCCGGGCAGTATTTGCGCTTTTTTCCATGCTTCTTTTTCATAAGCGCGGACATCTCCGTCAAATGTTTCCTGGCGGGTGTACCATGCCATATCCAGTAAGCCGAAACTTATTTGACGTAGGCAGGCGTAGGCCACATTAAAATTGGATGCATCTACAATTTTGAATCAGTTCGGCAGGAATGGGTTCTCCCGTCTGATAATGTCTGGCGAATGTATTGAGAAATTCTTTTTCAGTGGCGAAATTTTCCATAATTTGTGATGGAAGCTCCACAAAATCCCAGTATACGCTGGTACCACTCATGGTTGAATAAGTGGTATTGGCAAACATTCCGTGCAAGGCGTGTCCGAATTCGTGTAAAAAAGTATTTACTTCCGAGAAAGTCAACAATGCCGGTTTTCCAGCTGATGGCTTGGTGAAGTTCATGGTAACGGATACGTGGGGGCGGCTGTTGACTCCGTTTTCTATCCACTGTTCCTTATAGCTGGTCATCCATGCACCTGAACGTTTTCCGGCACGGGGGTGGAAATCTGTATAAAGTACAGCCAGGAAACTTCCGTCTTTGTCGAATACTTCATAAGCTTTTACATCGGGATGATAGACCGGAATTTCTTTATTTTCTTTAAATGTGATGCCATACAGACGGGTAGCCAGACCGAATACGCCTTTCTCTACTTGGCTAAGCTCAAAATAAGGGCGCAACTCTTCTTCATTCAGATTGAATTTCTTATTTTTCAGTTTTTCTGAATAATAGGCCCAATCCCATGGCATCAGCTGGAAATCATTGCCTTCCATTTCGCGTGCCAATGCTTCTACTTCTGCTACTTCCTTTAGGGCGGCAGGGGTGTAGGCTTCCAATAATTGGTTGAGCAATTTGTATACGGCATCACTTGTTTCGGCCATGCGCTTTTTCAGTTTATACTCGGCAAAAGTGGAGAAGCCTAGTAAATGAGCCAATTCCATGCGAATGTTTACCAATTGCTTGATGATGTCCACATTGTTGTAGTCGTTATTGTGTGTACATTGGGTATTATAAGCCATATAGACTTCTCTGCGCAGTGAACGGTCGTCACAATATTTCATGAAAGGAACAAAACTGGGAGCATCCAATGTAATGATGCTGCCTTCTTTTCCCTTGTCCTTTGCTGTTTGAGCATAACTTTCCAATGAACTTTCGGGTAATCCTTCCAATTGTTTTTTCGTCAATGCCAATTCGTAGTTATTCGTTTCTTTCAACAGATTCTGAGAAAAACGTAAGGTTAATATGCTTAATTCAGTATTCAGTTGGCGGAACTTTTCTTTTGCCTCACCGGTCAGATTGGCACCGCTTCTTACAAAACTGTCGTATGTTTTTTGCAGCAGTTGGGCGTCTTCACCTTTCAGTTGCAACTGGTCTTTCTGCTCGTATACAGCTTTTATGCGGGCAAACAGTTTTTCATTCAAACTGATGTTGTTGCTGTGTTCAGACAGTAAGGGCATCATTTTTTCTGCCAATTCCTGCATCTCGTCACTAGTCTCGGCACTCATCAAATTGCCGAAAACAGTAGTTACGCGGTCTAGCAACGCACCCGAATTTTCCAGAGCAACAATGGTGTTTTGGAAAGTCGGTGCTTCGGGATTATTGACAATTGCATCAATTTCCTCATTTTGTTCTTTCATTCCTTCCAACAAGGCAGGTTCATAATGTTCTATCTTGATAAGATGGAACGGAGCCGTGTCATGAGGAGTGTTATAGGGTTTTAAAAATGGATTTTTATTTTCAGTCATGGCACTATTTTATTTGACTTACAAATTTGCTAAAAAAAAGTATCACTATCCTCATTCTATTTACTTATTTAACAAAGTATATTAAATAGTTAGGTTAAAAATAAAAAAGCACAAGCAGAAATGCCTGTGCTTTTCATCTTTATGAGGTTTTACCTGATTATTTATTCTTTTCGGTCAGTTTTTCCAATGCCGGAATGGAGATTGCTTTTCTGCTAAGTTGTACCAATCCCTGTTCCTGTAAATCATTCAGTACTTTTGACACATTGATTCGTGTTTCATCAATCAAACTCGCCAAATCCTCCATTTTGATTTTAAGGATTTTTTTTCCTTCGGGCTTCATGGAGCGCAGCACTAAAAAATTCAGTATTTTTTCTTCTGTATTACCTATGTGGCTGTTCCATAATTTTTCGTATGCCACTTGTGCTCTATTACTCAGAATATTTAAATAGTTAAGGCGGAAGATTTCGTAGTTGTTCAGTTCATTCAATACAAATAACTTGTCTATGGTAACTATGTTAATATCTGTACGTGCTTTGTAAGTCGCTGTATAGTTGGTTTGCATGCCGAATAATGAATAGGGCTCTATAACGAAAGGACTTCCAAAAGTTTCAAATAAGGCGTATGAATGTCGGTTATCGGTTGTTTGGGAGATTATCTCCCCATTTAAGAGAAAGATTAATTGAGTGCAAGGTGCACCTTGTTCCACAATGATATCATCGGCGTTGTATTTACGAAAATGTAGCTTTACCTTGCCTATGATATTGGTGAAGTCATTTTTACATAATCCCTGGAAGAGAGGGAGTTGTAAAAGTGTATCATACATTGTAATTTCCATAAGTTCTGTTGTTCGTTAAGTTATAGTTTAACATACAAAGGTAACGATAAAACGAGATTTATTATTTATAGGTGGAAGAACTTTTATTTTTTTATTGTTTCTTACCGTCTCCTAATGTTTAAAAGCAGAATACTTGCGGACTGTATAAAAAATAAATATATTTGCATTCAAAAAAGGAGGAGTTTATGTTTGGATCATTTGATTTTCAAGAATTTTTAAGTGCGTTTATTGTGCTTTTTGCTGTCATTGATATTATCGGATCTATTCCTATTATATTGAATCTTAAGCAGAAAGGGAGAAATGTCAATGCTAATAAAGCTACCGGCATTTCTTTTGCTTTATTGATAGGTTTCTTTTATGCAGGGGATATGATGCTGAAGTTATTTCAAGTTGATATTGCTTCGTTTGCCGTGGCGGGTGCTTTTGTTATTTTTCTCATGTCTTTGGAAATGATTCTGGATATCGAGATATTCAAGAATCAAGGTCCTATCAAGGAAGCGACTTTAGTCCCCTTGGTTTTTCCGTTATTGGCTGGTGCGGGAGCGTTTACTACGTTGCTTTCCCTACGTTCGGAGTATGCTCCTGTAAATATTGTTGTAGCCTTGATATTGAATATGGTTTGGGTTTATGTAGTGTTGAAGTTGACAGATCGCATCGAACGTTTTTTGGGAAAAGGTGGAATTTATGTTATTCGTAAGTTTTTTGGAATCATTTTGTTGGCAATATCAGCGCGTTTATTTACTGCTAATCTGACTTTATTGATAGAGCAGTTTCAGAAAGCTCAGTAATATGCTGTTTTTTTACAGATAATAATGTCGGAACTCACCATAGATATTTTATTGGAAACCAACTGCTTTGTGTTGAATGGATATTAATCTGTGGTGAGTTCCGGTATCATTCCATTTGAATGGTAGCTGTTTGATATTTTGATACGCTCCTTTGGTGTCTATTTCTCGTTGATGATGAATTTCTTCATTCCGTCTGTAAAATAAGTTTCATATTTATCTCCTTCGCCTGAGCAAATAAAATAAGCATCCAGTTCAGGATGTGCTTCACAAAATGCTTTGGCTGAGTCCAGTCCCATCACCATGAAAGCAGTGGCGTATGCATCGGCACTGGCGCAATCTTTTGCAATGACAGTGGATGACAGGATACTATGTTGTACTGGATATCCGGTGCGTGGGTCTATGGTATGTGCATATTTCTTTCCACCTTTGTAATAGAAATTACGATAATTCCCTGATGTTGCCATACCTACATCACTAATGGCAAGCACAGTCTGTAACTCCTGGTTTACTGACAAGGAGTCATCTACAGGTTTGTTTATGCCGATACGCCAAGCGTTCATTTTGGAATTTTTGCCTCTTACCACTACTTCACCGCCTATATCTACCATATAGTTTTTTATCCCTTTACGTTCCAATAGCCTTGCTACTGCATCTACTCCGAATCCCTTGGCTATAGCGCTGCAATCCAGCATTATACGAGGGTCTTTTTTCATAATCCGGTTGTTCTGTAAATCTATTTTTTGATATCCTATCATTTGGCGTAAGCTGTCCACTATCAGTGAATCCACTCCTGTAGATTTTTTGAATCCGAATCCCCATGCATTTACCAAAGGTGCGACGGTGATATCAAAGGCTCCATGGGTTTCATCGGATATTTTCTTTGAGAGATGGAATACATGTACGAAAAAACTGTCAACTTCCGTCTTTTCATTGTGGTTTACGCGGGTGATTACGGAATTCGGATTGAAAGGAGAGAGGGAGTTGTCCACTTTCTTCAGTTCAGTTTCTATTTCTTCTTTCAGATTATCTTCGGACTGGTAGGTGATTTTGTATACTGTACCGAATACAAAGCCTTCATCCGTACGGAAAGGGGCTTGCTTTTTTAGAATAATAATTGTTCCTATTATCAGAATTGCTAGAAACGGCAATTGCCATGCTAATTTTTTTTTTATTCATACCTGTATTTTAGTTAAGAAAGAAATAAATGTTCTATTAAAATTTTAACGCCGATAATAATCAAAACCAAACCTCCCCATAATTCCATGCGCAGGTTGAAACGCTTGCCGCAAAATACACCTATCAGACTTCCTAATGTTGAGATAACAAAAGAGGTAAAGCCGATGATGACAATGGGAGAAAGAATGGAAGTGAAAGAGTTCATTCCTACAAAAGCAAATGATATACCGATGGCCAACGCATCAATGCTGGTTGCTATAGCCAGCGTAACAACCACTTTTAATTTAGTGGGGTCGAAGCAGCATTTGTCTTCATTGCTGAAACTCTCTTTAATCATACGCCCTCCTAGGAATGCCAATAACCCAAAAGCGATCCAATGGTCGTAATCCTCTATCAGGTGGCTGAAGCGGCTGGCGGCAAACCAACCGATAAGCGGCATGACGGCCTGGAAAAGACCGAAGAAGAATGCCATAATAAAAAAAGTGCGCCAGCAAATGCGACGCATGATAATTCCGCTTGTTATGGAAACAGTGAAACAGTCCATAGCAAGGCTGATGGCAAGGAGCCATATTTCTAAAGTTGTCATTGGTTAAAATGGTAATTTGTATATTAAACTGTATGTTACTCCTAAGTTAGTCGAGTTGTTTTTTCCAAAACCGGGAATATACCAAGGTTCGGTGTGTTCCGCCTTTTTTATGTTCATGCGTATGCGGTAGCGCAGTGACCAGCCCATATAGAAATTCTTGTATACATTTACCTTTATTCCAGCCAGCAGTTCTGCCCAGGTTACTGTGGTTTTAATTCCGTCATAACTGAAAGGAATTTCAGGAAATCCCCATGTAGGATCCTTCATTGTCGGAGCATCTACATCGTATGAAAAAGAGGTGAATCCGTAACGTATGCCTCCATATAGAAAACCAGGCAGATAGGGCTTCTTGAAAAAGAAGTTGTAGTTCATGCCTATGCGGAAATAAGGAGCTGAGGCTTTATAATGTATATTGGTACCATCATCAGTAGTGTCGGTGGTTCCATATCCAATTTCAGCTACGGGGACATAACGGTTTTTCAAATTGACCTCCACGCTGATTTCTGTACTTGTAATGTCACCTCCAAAAATTTTGCTTCCCAGGCCAAATATATCTACACCGATAGTAGTTCCCTGATAGAAGGTACCTTTTCTTCCTCTATGGTTGTTTTTTTTTCTTGTGCCGCCAGTGTGGGGCTGTACAACAGCATACTACTCAGTAGCGTTAACAACGTAATATATGTTGAAATTCTTTTTTTCTTCATTATTGATGTCCGAATTTACAATCTCGATAGATTTTAGGTTATAGGTGGTGTATTTAATGTCTTCCACTTTATAAAACATCATGGTGCCACATTCTATATTCTGCAAGTTGGGGATATTCTGGTGAATGAGTGTGATAGTGTCACGCATCTTTTCCGTATAATGCAATACGTAGGTAGTTTTTGATGTATAACTCAAAGGCAGGCTCATACTGCTTTCCGCTTTATTGAATATCGTGTCATTCATCAATGAGTCTTTTACTACGGTTTCCTTAATAGTTCCATCTTCCAGTGTGTCACGTACAATCACATCGGTAGTGATAAATCCAGTGACGTCAAAAGCCGGACTGAATTTTACAGCTTGGTGTGTCTCTGCATCCAGAAAGTCGAAATGGGCAAAGGAATTGGTGGTAAGCGGACAATCGCTTTCCCCACAGCTTTGCATCAAGGTGCTTACGGTAATCAGGAGCAATAAGATAATGGCTGGCAGTTTCTTCATTTTAAAACTCTTTCTCTATTTTATAATTATTGCGTTCAGGAGCATTCCGGGCTATCAGTCTCCTATGAATCCTGCCAGAAACAGTTGGGTCCCCAAAATCATCAAAGTTAGGGCCAGATAGAAGTAAGGAGAATCAGTAATTAATATATAAGGTAAACCATGTGACAAGGCATATAGTTTGTTCGCTCCGATGATAATGACGGAAATGAAACCAAGAATAAACATCAATGATCCCATAAACCCGAAGAAGTGCATCGGCTTGATACCGAATTTGGATAAAAACCACAGAGTAATGAGGTCTAGATAACCATTGAAGAAACGGTTTAATCCGCCGAATTTTGTTTTACCGAATTTTCGTGCCTGATGGTGTACTACCTTCTCGGCTATCTTAGGAAAACCTGCATTCTTTGCCAGATAGGGGATATAGCGGTGCATTTCACCGTATACTTCGATGTTCTTTACGACATCACGACGATAAGCTTTTAGTCCGCAGTTGAAGTCGTGCAGGTTCTTGATGCCTGAAACGGCACGTGCTGTGGCGTTGAATAGTTTGGTCGGAATGGTTTTTGATAACGGGTCATAGCGTTTTTGCTTGTATCCCGATACTAAGTCGTAGCCATCTTCTGTAATCATTCTGTATAATTCCGGTATTTCGTCCGGGCTGTCCTGCAAGTCGGCATCCATTGTAATCACCACATCACCTTGCGCCTTTTCAAAACCACAATACAAGGCAGGGGACTTGCCGTAGTTCCGGCGGAATTTGATACCTTTTACGTTGTCCGACTCCGAGCGTAGTTTCTCTATCACTTGCCAGGAGTGGTCGGTGCTGCCGTCATTGACAAAAATTACTTCATAGCTGAAGTGGTTGGCATCCATTACACGTTGAATCCATGCGAATAGTTCCGGCAAAGATTCTTCTTCGTTATACAAAGGAATAACTACAGATATATCCATCTTTTATTCATTTTTCTTTTTACGCATCACGATCAATGCCGTAGGGATGGCCATTAGCATCCCGTAAAACATATTTTGTGATATCAGTTGAAATGTCATTTCCAGCGGGGTAAGTCCCGACAGTAAATCTATCGCTTCTTCGAATTGGTTCAGTGAGGTTGTCAGTTCGGCTCCGGCAGTTTCTTTGAACTGGTTTAAGATGGAACGGTATGCCTCGAATACGAATCCGCCATCTATATAGCGGAAGTAGATGTAATGCACTACCGCTACAAATAGAGAGGCGAACATATACATAAAGGTAGTGAATAGAAACGCACGTGAAAAAGTGATGCTTCCGTCACAATGCCGTTCTCTGAACTTTTTGGCAAATATGTATCCTAAAAAGGGTACTCCTATAGTCAGGACTATAAAAAGTAATTGTAGGAAAGGTATTCTCAATCCTAACGGGAAGAGCATGAATTTGAAGGCCCATAAAAGACCCATGCCCGTACCATAGCGCATGGCGCATTCCTGCAAAGTCGGTTTATAATTCGTCATTCTTTATTAATAAGTGCACAAAAGTACTTCTTTTACGGGAATCCGTCCTATAGTTATGGGTGAAAAATGTATTTTTTCTGCTAAAATCAAAAAAAAAAGTATTCGAAAGTATTGTAGTTTTGAAAATAATGTCTACCTTTGCACTCGCAAAACAAAAATGGGTAAGTCCTATACGGCCAGCTCCTGATGAATCCTCCAGGGCTTGATCGCAGCAAAGGTAGTTGGTTGTAGCGGCGCGATATAGTAAGCTTACCCACCCCCGCCTCTTTAGCTCAGTTGGCCAGAGCACGTGATTTGTAATCTCGGGGTCGTTGGTTCGAATCCGACAAGAGGCTCGGAAAAGCGAGAAGGACGAAGAAATCTTCATTCTTCTCGCTTTTTTTATTATATTTGCGCTGATATTAGTTTTAAGGTTGGTACAACCGTTATTTAAGAGTTCTTTTTTATGATAGAGTCACAGATTGTGGCAAGAGTATTGCCGTCTAAATGCCGTGAAGCGGTAAAGGTCCTTTTGCAGGAAGTGTACGGATATGAAGATTTCCGTAATTTAGAAGTTTATGATGACTTGTTCAAAGGTAAGGAAAAATTGCAATTGTCTCAAGGGCAATTAATTGAGGAGGTCATCATGGAAGCCGAAAAAGGGATCAAGGGTGACTCGTCTGCTCATAATTTGCTCCTGACAGCTCCGACCGGAGCCGGAAAATCATTGTTGTTTCAGCTCCCTGCTATTTATCTGGGTAATGAATATAAGCTTCTTACTCTTGTGGTTTCTCCGCTGAAAGCATTGATAGTGGACCAGGTTGAGGCGTTGCGGGAACTAGGGTATGAACGTGTGGCGTATGCTTCGTCCGATCTTTCACCTGAACAAAAGAACGAAGTATATCGTCGTGTCCGTGAAGGGGAGGTTGATCTTTTTTATCTTTCCCCTGAATTATTGTTGGCGTATGATATCAGTTATTTTGTAGGTGAACGCCGCATCGGACTGGTAGTGGTTGACGAGGCTCATACCGTGACCACTTGGGGTAAAGAGTTCCGGGTGGATTATTGGTTTCTAGGGCGTCATTTGGAAGCTTTAAAGAATGCGTTGGGGTATGTATTCCCTGTTTTTGCATTGACGGCCACTGCTGTGTGGAATCCCGAAGGCGGGAACGATATGATTTTTGATACCATCCGGTCGTTGCATCTTGCTCCGTGTGCCTTGTATGTGGGCACGGTGAAGCGTGAAAATATCGCTTTGACATTACCGCCATGACCATAGAGGAGGGGGAAACCTACGATAAGCCAAGCAACGTACTGTTGCCGCCCGGGTGGAGGATTTTCTGGACGGGCATAAGACTATCATTTATTATCCTTTTGCCGGAGGTATAGATATGAAACTGAAGACCTGGGTGTATCCGGCTAACTGGCATTGGGTGGCATCTTATTATGGTAAAAAGGATAAAGAGCAAAAAGCCGAAATTATACAAGCTTTTAAGGAGGGTGAGAAAAAAATAATCGTTGCTACGAAAGCTTTCGGTATGGGGGTGGATATCAGCGATATTGACCGTGTGTATCATGTGGCTCCATCCAGCACCTTTGTCGATTATATTCAGGAGATTGGCCGTGCTGCCCGTGATAAGAACATTACGGGTGTGGCGGTGACGGATTTTAATGAGCGCGACTTTTATTATATGAAACGCCTGCATTCTGCGGGTGCCATCTCCCAGGAACAGTTGGGGATGATTCTGAAGAAAGTTTGGGAAATATATCTGATGAAAGGCTGTAGTGATGAAATGCAGATGTCTTTATCCGATTTTGAATTTGCAGTGAAGCTGCCTCGTAAAAAGAACAAGCTGGAATATGAATCGGATTTGGAGCAAGTCATCAAGACGGCTTTGTTATGGATAGAAGAGGATCTGAGTTTCCGGCATGGCGGTTCTCCTGTTGAAATCAATTCACAGACTCTGTTTGCCGATGGCTATGTACAGGAAAAGACGGGTGATGCCGCTTTCCGTAAAAAATACAAGCAGTATATGGTTCCCGTGGAAGGGGTTGAAGGAGTCTACAAGGTGGCTTTTGAATCTTTGTGGGAAAATTGTTTCTCGGAGATGGGGTATCGTGAGTTTAAGCGCGATTTATACAATGGAAATCTCTTTGAGGGAGTTCGTGCGGCAGCTGTGGGTAAGCATGATGTCTTGTTAAAAGAGAGTGCAGCGGATATCTGCTCCAAGCTGGCAAGTCTCTTGAAGAGTTTGAAAGATTTGTTGACGGTGAGTCTGTATGGTAATAAAGGAAAGTTCGAGGAGGACGATTTGCGTAGTATTTTTGCGGCGTATGATATGGATGTTCCTTCTGCCAAGCGTTTTATCACTTCGTTACTGGAGTCCAGGGTAGAGGAGGGCAGAAGTGTGAGTTACATCACCAGTGCCAAGAAGAAAGATGAAGACAAACTGATGTTTACCGTTACCCGTGGTTTTGATTTGTTATTGTCCCGTTACCAGAAGTTGTGTGCCCAGCGTATTACAGGAAAGAAAGGAGACCGGCTGTTGTTCTATGTCACTCCGTTCTCCGATCTCAATATGTTGCTCAACTTGCTGTCTATGCTCAATGTGGTGGACTTTACCGTAGAGGGGGGTGTTCCTTCTGTTGGAGTGCGTGTTCGTGATGCGGAGATATTGAAAAAGGAAGCTGCCTCGGAGGGCTATCAGAACCGTGTGCTGGAGAATAATGAGAAAATATTCCAGGAACAGATAGAGTTGTTCCGGCTGTTCTTTGGCAATACGAAGTTAAGTGACGAGCAGCGATGGGAGTTTATAGAGGATTATTTTACGGGGATGAATTTGGAGGGATTGAAAGAAAAATATTCTTGTGTTGTGGAATGCCGGCTGTGTAAGGTCTGAAATACCGTATGATTTTCACGGCTCGATAAAGACAGCTGAGGCGGCAGAAAGCTATATTGTCAATTGCATGTGGAAAAAACTCGGGCAAGAGGAAGAGTGGACTGTATATTGGAAACAAAGGATTATGTATATATATTTGAGCTTAAACTGGATAGTACGGCTGCTGAAGCTTTACAGCAGATAGAGGACAAAGGATATGCTAAGCCTTATCTGACAGATACGTGCAAAGTTACGGGAATTGGTATCAGTTTTTCATCGGAAACCATGACGGTGGAGGAATGGGAGGAAAAACATTGTAACCCTGTTGTGATTAAATAATAGTGCAAAATATGCCTCAAGCCGGAATCATCACGATCCGTCTTGAGGCATTCTTCGTTTATGGAATTGGGGATACAAACCGCTTACGCTTTAAAATTGCGTGCTATTTTTTTATATCCATATACGGCACGGTTGCCCAATTCTTCTTCAATGCGGAGCAACTGGTTGTATTTCGCCATACGGTCGCTACGGCTCAGTGAACCGGTTTTAATCTGTCCGCTATTGGTGGCTACGGCGATGTCCGCAATGGTAGCATCTTCCGTTTCACCGGAACGGTGGCTGGTCACAGTGGTATAGCCGTTACGTTGAGCCATCTCAATAGCATCCAGAGTTTCGGTCAGCGAACCGATCTGATTTACTTTTACTAGGATAGAGTTTGCACAACCTTCACTGATTCCTTTTTCCAGGAACTTCACATTGGTAACGAACAGGTCATCACCTACCAGCTGGCAGCGATTGCCCAGACGCTCGGTCAGCATGCGCCATCCTTCCCAGTCGTTTTCTGCCATACCATCCTCTATCGAATCAATGGGGTAGTCCCAACTCAATTTTTCCAGATAAGCAACCTGTTCGGCGGCACTGCGCTTTTCCCCTTTTGGGCCTTCAAACTTGGTATAGTCATAGATGCCGTCATGATAGAATTCGGAAGAAGCACAATCCAAGCCGATGGTGATATGTTTAAACGGTTCATATCCGGCAGCTTCGATAGCGGCAAGGATACAATTCAAAGCATCTTCGGTGCCATCCAACGCAGGGGCAAAACCACCTTCGTCTCCTACGGCTGTACTTAGTCCGCGTTTTTTCAATACCTCTTTTAAAGCATGGAATACTTCTGCGCCCATCCGCAAGGCCTCACGGAATGTTTTAGCACCGACAGGACGAATCATAAATTCTTGAAAAGCGATAGGGGCATCGCTGTGTGAGCCTCCATTAATGATATTCATCATTGGAACAGGCATGATATAGGTGTTTGTTCCGCCAATATATCTGTAAAGAGGAATATCCAAATAATTGGCTGCAGCTTTTGCCACGCTAGGGATACGCCCAAAATAGCATTTGCGCCCAGTTTTGATTTAGTTGGAGTTCCATCCAGATCAAGCATGGCTTTGTCAATACCACGTTGGTCCATAGAGTCCATTCCTTTCAATGCCGGAGCGATAAGAGTATTTATATTTTCTACAGCTTTTAATACGCCTTTGCCTCCGTAACGGGTCTTGTCGCCATCACGTAATTCCAAAGCCTCATGTTCACCGGTTGACGCACCCGATGGGACAGAGGCACGGCCCATAATCCCTGATTCCAATATAACATCCACTTCCACAGTGGGATTACCACGTGAGTCCAAAATCTCTCTTCCTTTAATCTCTGCTATTTTCATATAGTTCTAATTTTATAAGATGGTTTTATTTTAATAACAATAGAGAAGCCGGATTTGTTGAGGTACTAGGGAAAGTTTTTTCATGATATTTACTTTTTTATTTCTTTCCACAGAGTACATCCGTCTTTATTTTTCGTCTCCCTTTAATAAAAGCTAGAGATCAATATGAAAATAAAATGGATAGTGGGGGGGCTGTTATGGGCAAGTTCTTACTTGCAGGCTGCCGCACAAGAATATAAACTGTGGTATGATGAACCGCTCAAGTTTGGACTGAAGCACTTCCGCTGGGTAACGGGCGGTTGGGAGCGATGGTATTCGGCAATCCCGGTGTGGAGCATATCCAGTTGAATGAAGAAACTATTTGGGCAGGACGTCCCAATAATAATGCTAATCCCAATGCGTTGGAATATATTCCCAAAGTGCGCCAGTTGGTGTTCGAAGGAAAATATCTTGAAGCACAAACATTGGCTACTGAGAAAATAATGGCGAAAACCAATAGTGGTATGCCTATCAATCGTTTGGCGATCTGCATATTTCTTTTCCGGGGCATACACGTTATTCCGATTACTATAGGGAACTGAGCCTGGACTCAGCTCGTACCATTGTACGTTATAAGGTGGACGGGGTGACTTATCAGCGTGAAACATTGACTTCGTTTGCTGATCAGGTAGTTATGGTGCGTCTTACTGCCAGCCAACCCGGAAAGATTACTTGTAATGCCAATCTTACTACTCCGCATCAGGATGTGATGGTCTCGACGGAAGGGGAGGAGGTTACCCTTTCGGGCGTATCTTCTTGGCATGAGGGGCTAAAAGGGAAAGTCGAATTTCAGGGACGTATGACTGCACGTAGTCAAGGAGGGACCCAGGCTTGTCGTGACGGAGTCTTGAGTATAGAAGGGGCGGATGAGGCTGTGATTTATATTTCCATTGCTACCAACTTTACTAATTATAAGGATATAACAGGTAACCAAGTGGAGCGTGCGAAGAACTATCTGCGCCGGGCTGTAAGTAAGGATTATGTGACATCACGTAAGGCACATGTTGATTTTTTCAAGCAATATATGGACCGTGTCTCTTTGGATTTAGGCATAGACAAATATGCAGGGGTAACCACTGATATGCGTGTACAGAATTTCAAGGAAACGAAGGATGATTTTCTGGTGGCCACTTATTTCCGTTTCGGCCGCTATCTGTTGATTTGTTCTTCACAGCCGGGTGGGCAGCCTGCTAATTTGCAAGGCATTTGGAATGATAAATTATTTCCTTCCTGGGATAGTAAATACACGTGTAATATCAATGTTGAAATGAACTATTGGCCGGCCGAAGTGACGAATCTCAGCGAATTGCACGAGCCTTTGATACAACTGATCCGTGAAGTGAGTGAAACAGGGCGTGAGTCGGCCAAGATTATGTATGGGGCGGATGGCTGGGTATTGCATCACAATACGGATATATGGCGTGTTACCGGAGCTATAGACAAGGCTCCGTCGGGATTATGGCCTACGGGTGGAGCCTGGCTGTGCCGTCATTTGTGGGAACGTTATCTTTATACAGGCGATATGGAATTTCTCCGCTCGGCTTACCCTATCATGAAAGAAGCCGGTAAGTTTTTTGATGAAATAATGGTGAAGGAACCGTTACATAACTGGTTGGTGGTATGCCCGAGCAATTCTCCGGAGAATACTCATGCGGGCAGTAATGGAAAAGCGACTACGGCTGCCGGGTGTACTTTGGATAACCAACTGATATTCGATTTATGGAATCAGATAATCACTACCGCCCGATTATTGGGTACGGATGCTGAATTTGCCACCCGTTTGGAACAGCGTTTAAAGGAAATGGCGCCCATGCAGATAGGACGTTGGGGGCAATTGCAGGAATGGATGATGGATTGGGACAATCCGCAGGATGTGCACCGTCATGTGTCACACCTTTATGGTTTGTTCCCCGGTAATCAGATTTCTCCTTACCGTACTCCCGAATTGTTTGATGCGGCACGTACTTCGCTGATTCATCGTGGCGATCCGTCTACCGGATGGAGTATGGGATGGAAGGTATGTTTGTGGGCTCGTCTGTTGGATGGTGACCATGCTTATAAACTGATAACCGATCAGTTGACTCTCGTACGTAACGAGAAGAAAAAAGGAGGAACTTATCCTAATTTGTTTGATGCCCATCCACCTTTTCAGATTGACGGTAATTTTGGTTGTACAGCGGGTATCGTAGAAATGCTGATGCAGAGCCACGATGGTTTTATTTATTTACTTCCCGCATTGCCGGCGCAATGGAAAGAAGGAAGCGTGAACGGGATTATAGCTCGTGGAGGTTTTGAATTGGATTTGAGTTGGAAGAATGGTAAAGTGAGCCGGTTGGTGGTGAAATCCGTAATGGGGGGAACTGTCGTTTGCGTTCTTTAAATCCGCTGGCAGGCAAAGGGCTGAGAAAGGCAAAAGGGGAGAATCCGAATAAATTGTATGCCATACCCGAAATCTTGCAACCAATTATAAATAAAGAAGCGAAATTGAATAAAGTTGAGTTGAAAAAAACTTATCTTTATGATCTGGAAACCAAAGCAGGTGAAGAATATATATTCTTAGGTAAGTGATGATTCTTGCACTGATTGTAAGGATGAAAAATAGTAAAAAGAAGAAATATGAAAAGAACAGGATTAAACATTATTTGCTCATTGTTGCTGGTAGGTGGAATGTGTGCATGTACTGCCACTCCTAAACAGACCGAAGAAATCAAATGGAGCGAACGTATGGCTCAGTCGGAAATGCAACGTTTCCCTGAGCTTGGATGATAGAAAAAGCGAAAAAGCCTCGTTGGGGCTATACGCACGGACTGGTGGTGAAATCCATGTTGGAGGAATGGAAACACACCGGTGACACAGCCTATTATAATTATGCAAAAATATATGCAGACAGTCTGATAGACACTGACGGTAAGATAAAGACCATGAAATATCTTTCTTTTAATATTGATAATATCAATGCCGGAAAGATTTTATTCGATTTTTATGAAAAGACGGGAGACGGGCGTTATAAGGTGGCGATGGATACTCTTCGTAAACAACTGACCGAACAGCCCCGTACCAGTGAAGGTGGCTTCTGGCACAAACTGATATATCCGCATCAAATGTGGCTGGATGGTATATTCATGGCTTCTCCTTATTTGGCTCAATATGGTAACGTATTCAAGGATACTACGGTCAATGCCGATATTGTGAATCAAATAAAGCTGATTGCCCGTAAAACGTATGATCCTAAAACCGGTTTGTTTTATCATGGTTGGGATGAGAGCAAGACACAAAATTGGGCAAATAAGGAAACCGGATGCTCACCCAATTTCTGGAGCCGCAGTATAGGCTGGTATGCCGCTGCCGTGGTGGATGTATTGGATTATATGCCGGCGCAGTTCGAAGGACGTGACAGTATAATGACGATCATAAATATGTTGGCCGAAGGTATTGTAAAATATCAAGATCCTGAAACAGGGGTATGGTGGCAGGTGACTGACCAAAATAACCGTAAAGGAAACTATTTGGAATCTTCTGCTTCATCGCTTTTTGTGTATTTCTTGTGTAAAGCAGTGAATAAAGGATATATTTCTTCGGAATATAAGATGGCTGCAGAACGTGGTTTTAATGGCCTGATCAAACAATTCATTAAAGAAGAACCTGATGGTTCGTACACTATTACCAACTGTTGTGCTGTTGCCGGATTAGGCGGTAAAGGAAACCGGGATGGAAGTTTTGCTTATTATATAGGTGAGCCGGTAATAGAGAATGATCCGAAGTCAGTAGGTTCCTTTATTTTGGCGGCTATTGAATATGAGAAAATGAAGTAGTAGGAATAATCTGAGAAAGATGAGGACATTTGTCAAAAAAGTCTTCATCTTTTCTCATAAGATCAAGAGCTTTTTAAAAAAGATAACCGCCTTTTTTAAAAAACATAAGGACCTTTTTTTAACACCTTGTTGTTTTGATAAAAGCTCTTGTTTAGAGATTGTTAATTAATTAATAAACGAATTTGAAAATACAATGATGAACAGACACGCATTACTTTCCTTATTGGCTTTATTGCTATGTTACTCTACTTCCTTGCCGGCGCAGAAAGCGAAAACGTATATTCCCTGGAAGAATGGCAAACTGGTGGTGTCCGAGGAGGGACGCTACCTGAAGCATGAAAATGGAGTACCTTTCTTCTGGTTGGGTGAAACTGGATGGCTGATGCCGCAACGCTTGAATCGTGACGAGGTTTCTTACTATCTGAATAAGTGCAAGGATGCCGGATATAACATGGTGCAGGTGCAGGTATTGAACGGTGTGCCTTCCATGAATATTTACGGTCAGTATTCCATGATAGACGGTTTTAATTTCAAGGATATCAACGCAAAGGGATTTATGGATATTGGGACCACATGGACTATATTATTAAAAGTGCTGCTTCACGGGGCATCTATATAGGGATGGTATGTATTTGGGGAACTCCCGTGGAACAAGGGTTGATGAATGAAAAAGAAGCCGTGGCATACGGTAAATTTCTTGCGGAACGTTACAAGGATGAGCCGAATATTATTTGGATGATAGGAGGGGATATCCGTGGTGATAATAAGACGGAGGTATGGGATGCGTTGGCAAACAGTATCCGTAGCATAGACAAAGGTCATCTGATGACTTTCCATCCGCGTGGACGTACCACGTCGGCTACTTGGTTTAATGACCGCGAATGGCTGGATTTCAATATGTTCCAAAGTGGACACCGTCGTTATGGGCAGCGTAATGGTGATGGTGACTATCCTATCGAAGAGAATACGGAAGAAGATAACTGGCGTTTTGTGGAAGCTAGTCAGGCAAAGACTCCGTTGAAACCGGTGATTGATGATGAACCTATTTATGAAGACATTCCACAGGGACTGCATGATCCCAATGAAACCCGTTGGAATCAGCACGATGTGCGTCGTTATGCCTATTGGTCGGTATTCGCCGGATCATTCGGGCACTCATACGGTCATAATGATATCATGCAATTTATCCGTCCGGGATATGGAGCCTCTTTTGGTGCCGACGGACGCAAGAAAGCATGGTGGGATGCTTTGGAAGATCCCGGCTTCAATCAGATGAAATATCTGAAGAACTTGATGTTGACTTTTCCTTTCTTTGAACGTGTGCCCGATCAGAGTGTTATTGCGGGAACTAACGGCGAACGCTATGACCGTGCCATGCTACCCGTGGAAATGACTATTTGTTGGTTTACAATTACTCAGGACGTCCTATGCAGATCGATTTGAGCAAAATCAGCGGTGCGAAAAAGAATGCATGGTGGTATAGCGCAAAGGACGGTAAGTTGGAATATATCGGTGAGTTTGACAGTAAAGTCACTTCTTTCCAGCATGATAGCGGTTATCTGAGCGGCAATGATCAGGTTCTGATTGTTGTGGATTCTGCAAAGGATTATGTGCAGAAAGCTTGGACAGCCTTGCCGGATGCCATACAGAAATGGAATAAGTAAGAAATATGCATATCATGAAAAAACAAGTATTATTAATCATTCTTTTGGCACTTCCGTTGTGGTTGAAAGCAGCGGATGTTTCGGTTACCGGCCTGCGTACCGAGCAGATGGTAGATCCCATGGGGCTGGATACTGCTGTCCCTCGTATGAGCTGGCGGCTGGAATCTTCTCAAAGAAATGTGATGCAGACCGCTACCGGATTTTGGTTGCCTCTTCTCCTGAACTTTTAGCACAGGATAAAGGGGATTTGTGGGATTCCGGAAAAGTGGAATCCGATGCGTCCGTATGGATTCCTTATCAAGGGAAGCGTTTGAAAAGCAATCAGCGTGTTTACTGGAAAGTGAAAAGCTATACCAATCGAGGTGAGACAGAATGGAGCGAGCCTGCCGATGGGGGATGGGACCTTTAGGTGAGATTCATTGGAAAGGACGATGGATAGGTTGGGACGCTGCATTTGCATGGGATCGGGAAGATTCACACAGCCGTTTGAGCTCTCGTTATTTACGCACGGAATTTAAAACGCAAGCCAAGGAGATAAAGTATGCTACCCTTCATTTGTGTGGTTTGGGAATGTACGAACTGTTCATTAACGGTCAGCGGATAGGTGATCAGGTATTGGCGCCGGCTCCAAGTGATTATCGTCGTACTGTGCTTTACAATTCTTTTGATGTCACTAAACAGGTTGCCGGAGGAAATGCCGACAATGCCATCGGAGTGACCCTGGGCAACGGACGTTTCTACACTATGCGTCAAAATTACAAACCTTATAAGATTCCTACTTTTGGTTACCCCAAGTTACGTTTGAATCTGATTATAGAATATACCGACGGCAGTATACAGCGCATCAACAGTGATGAGAAATGGCGTTTGACGGCTCAAGGGCCTATACGTAGCAATAATGAATACGATGGTGAAATTTACGATGCCCGTATGGAATTGGGAAACTGGACACAGCCCGGTTATGATGATTCCAAATGGCTGAAAGCGCAACGTGTTTCATTGCCGTACGGTACACTTCGTGGCAATACCGCTCCCAACATGAAAGTGATGAAAACGCTGAAGCCGGCTGTCTTCAAGCAATATGGTAACCGTTATATGATTGATTTCGGTCAGAATATGGCAGGATGGGTGCGTATTAACATAGCGAAAGCCGCTGCGGGAGATACGATTTGCATACGTTATGCCGAACGGGTAAAGAATGACGGTACGGAACTGGATGTGGAAAATCTCCGCCATAGCCAGAGTACGGATTATTATATCTGCAACGGTAAAGAAAACAACACTTCCTGGAGTTCTCGTTTTTCTTATCATGGATTCCAATATGTAGAAGTGACAGGTTATAAAAATCTGAAAGCGGAAGATTTGGTTGCTGAAGTAGTATATGATGACTTGGAAGATAACGGTACTTTCGAATGTTCCAATGATATCATGAACCGGGTTTATCGGAATGCCTGGTGGGGGATTTCCAGTAATTATAAAGGAGTGCCTTTGGATTGTCCCCAGCGTGACGAGCGCCAGCCTGGCTTGGCGACCATGCTATGGGAACGTGGGGGGAAAGTTTCATGTTCAATAATGGAAACACCTATGCCAAATGGGCGGATGACATCCGTGAAGCGCAGCGTGAAGACGGTTGTATTCCTGATATTTGTCCGGCTTATTACAATTATTATACATCGGAAATGACGTGGTCATCCACATTTCCGGTAATCTGTGATATGGTTTATGAACAGTTCGGCAATATCGAACCTATTCGTAAAAATTATGCCGCTATCAAGAAATGGATGCACCATATACGCAGTGAGTTCACTACAGAGGATGGAGTGATTAACGCCGATAAATACGGTGACTGGTGTATGCCTCCCGAATCACCGGAATTGATTCACAGTCAGGACCTGCCCGCAAGACGGATGGAGCGCTGATTGCTACAGCCTACTATTATAAGGTATCGCAAATGCTGGCCAAGTTCGCCCGTTTGCAAGGTTTGGAAGATGAGGCGAAGGAATTCGAGAAGGATGCAGCAAAAATTAAAGACTGCTTCAATGCCCGTTTCCTTACAGTTAAGAAGGGAACTTCTCCGGTACAAATGCCCCATGTTCTTTATCCCGACAGCATATTCTATGGTAACAATACAGTGACGGCTAATATCCTGCCACTGGCTTTCGATATGGTGCCTGAAGCCTATAGGGAAGAAGTGGAAAAAAATGTAATAACAGGCATTATTACCCGGAATAAAGGTCACATCAGCAGTGGGGTGATAGGTATGAATTGGATGATGCGTGAGCTTACCCGTATGGGGCGTGGCGATGTTGCTTTCTTGTTGGCAAGCAACAAAACTTATCCCAGTTATGGCTATATGATAGAAAAGGGAGCTACTGCCATTTGGGAATTGTGGAACGGTGATACCGCCAATCGTTGGATGAACAGTTGTAACCATGTGATGATATTGGGTGATCTATTGACTTGGTATTTCCGTGATTTAGCCGGATTTAATCCGGCACAGCCCGCTTACAAACAAATCATCTTTAAACCGGATTTTTCCATCCAAGAGTTGAGTTATGTCAAAGCTTCGCACAACACTTTATATGGTAAGATGATTAGTAATTGGAAGAAAACTCTTACGCATCTGGAATGGGATATCACGATTCCTTGTAATACTACTGCATTGGTTTATCTTCCTACCTTGGACGAGAAGGCGGTAAAGGATAAGGACGTTACCTTTGTACGTCGGGAAGGCAACTCTACCGTATGGAGTGTTCCTTCGGGAAACTATCATTTTTCGGTTAGTATGGATCCATCTTTAGGTAAAAACCGTGCAGGTATCGTGGAAGATCAGTTTTTATACGAGCAAGCTTCTTTTCCCGAATGTCATGGCGCTACTATTGTGGAATTGAAGAACGGAGACCTGGTAGCTTCTTTCTTTGGAGGTACTAAAGAGCGTAATCCGGATTGTTGTATCTGGGTATGTCGCAAGCCGAAGGGTGCGACGGAATGGAGCGCACCTTATCTGGCTGCCGACGGGGTGTTTAGTCTGGATGATCCGCAAGCTGTTTTGGCGGGCATTACAGCAGAATCCACTCCGGCGGATGCCGGCCCCGTGGCTTCTACGTTTAAAGGGGATAAGTCCCGGGCACGCCGCAAGGCTTGTTGGAATCCTGTGCTTTTCCAAATACCCGGCGGAGATTTAATCCTGTTCTATAAAATAGGATTGAAAGTAGCCGATTGGAGTGGTTGGCTGGTACGTTCTAAAGATGGTGGAAAAACTTGGAGCCAACGTGAACCGTTGCCAAAAGGTTTCTTAGGTCCTATTAAAAATAAGCCGGAGTATGTGGATGGCCGTATTATTTGTCCTTCCAGTACAGAAGGTGATGGAGGATGGCGTATCCATTTTGAAATTTCGGATGATAAAGGAAAGACTTGGAAGATGGTAGGTCCTGTAGAGGCGGAAATGAGTGTGCCTACTGCTTTGCGTAAGGCAAATGCAGCCAATGTAGACGATCAGGAAGCGGTGAAGCCATAAAAGGAGAAGGTGAGAAGCCTATTTATGCTATCCAGCCCAGCATTTTGCGTCATAAGGATGGGCGTTTGCAGGTGCTTTGCCGTACACGTAACGCACAGATTGCTACTTCATGGAGCAGTGACAACGGTGAAACATGGAGTAAAGTTACCTTGCTTGATGTTCCCAATAATAATTCGGGTACGGATGCCGTAACAATGAAAGATGGTCGTCACGTATTGATTTATAATGATTTCAGTACATTGCCGGGCACTCCGAAAGGGCCACGTACACCGTTGTGTGTGGCGGTTTCGATGATGGTATTCACTGGAAGAATGTAATGACATTGGAAGACAGCCTATCAGCCAATATTCTTATCCGTCCATCATTCAGGGCAAGGATGGCAAACTCCATGCCGTATATACCTGGCGCCGTCAGCGTGTGGCTTATAAAGAGTTGGATTTGAGCAAACTGAAATAATACGATTGTGGATAAAGGAGTTCTTTGATAGAAAGTATTGGAGAACTTGAAAAAAACGGGTGTCTGAAATAAAAATCAGAAACCCGTTTTTTGAAAACAGACTTTCATTATCTGCCAATGAAAGCTCTTTCTAAAGATACAGAATATGAAATAATTATAAATAGAGTACAAACGTTTCTTATTATCGTCCTCTCTTTATAAAGAAAAGAATAAGTGACAGATTATTATGAAGAGCATTAGACTACTACTTTTACTGGCTTCCGGAGTAACTACGGGAGCATTTGCCCAATCGGGCGGGCTGACGGATATGAGCCAAAGTCGTTTTGCCAAGATGGCCAATACGGAATTAGGTGCTGTGCATTGGACAGATGGCTTTTGGGGCGACCGTTTCAATGTATATAGCCATACCTCCTTGCAAAGTATGTGGGATACATGGAACAATCCCGATGTTTCGCATGGTTTCCGTAACTTTGAAATAGCTGCCGGTGTTTGCGAAGGCGAACATTGGGGACCTCCCTTTCATGATGGTGATATGTATAAATGGATGGAGGAGTGGCTTCCGTGTATGCCGTCACGAAAGATCCCGAATTGGATAAACTGATGGACCACTTCATTGAACATGTGGTGAAAGCCCAGCGTGCGGACGGTTACATCCATACCCCTGTCATCATTGAGGAAAAGAATAAGGGGATTGACACTCATTCGGAAAAACAGCAACAGACGGTAATTGGTACCAAAGTAGGCGGTGAGGACGAGAAAGGTGCATTTGCCAATCGTCTGAATTTTGAAACCTACAATTTGGGACATCTGATGATGGCAGGTATTATTCATCGCCGTTCCACCGGAAAGACTACTTTATTCGATGCTGCCGTAAAAGCGACAGACTTCCTCTGTCATTTCTATGAAACCGCTTCTGCGGAACTGGCAAGAAATGCTATTTGTCCCTCCCATTATATGGGCGTGGTGGAAATGTACCGTGCTACAGGGAATCCCCGTTATCTGGAACTTTCCAAGAATCTGATTGATATCCGTGGAATGGTGGAAAATGGCACCGATGATAATCAGGACCGTATTCCGTTCCGTCAGCAATACAATGCGATGGGACATGCCGTGCGTTCCAATTACCTGTATGCCGGTGTGACCGATGTGTATGCCGAAACAGGAGAAGACCAACTGATGAAAAACCTGACCAGCATCTGGAAAGACATTGTGACCCGCAAGATGTATGTTACAGGAGCGTGCGGTGCGCTGTATGACGGTACTTCGCCGGATGGTACCTGCTATGAGCCGGACAGTATTCAGAAAGTACACCAAAGCTATGGCCGTCCTTATCAGTTGCCTAATAGTACGGCGCATAACGAGACCTGCGCCAATATCGGCAATATGCTTTTCAACTGGCGTATGCTGGAAGTGACGGGCGATGCCAAATATGCGGATATTGTGGAAACTGCCTCTATAACAGTGTGTTGAGTGGTGTCAGTCTGGATGGAAAGAAATATTTCTATACCAACCCGTTGCGCATCAGTGCGGATTTGCCATACACACTTCGCTGGCCTAAAGAACGTACCGAGTATATCAGTTGCTTCTGTTGTCCGCCTAATACGCTGCGTACCGTTTGTCAAGCCCAGAACTATGCTTATACGGTGACTCCGAATGCGGTATATTGCAATTTATATGGAGCGAATACACTGGCGACAGCTTTGAAGGAAGTGGGAAAGATCGGGCTGATGCAAGAAACGGAGTATCCGTGGGAAGGTGCTGTGAAGCTGACTGTTACCGAAGCTCCGAAACCATCAAAAAAGAAAGCATTCTCTTTGTTCCTCCGTGTTCCGGACTGGTGCGAGAAAGCAACTTTGAAGGTAAATGGTGAACCGGTGCAAGGAACTTGGAAAGCGAATACATACGCCGAGGTAAACCGCATCTGGAAGAAAGGGGACTGTGTGGAATGGGTGATGGATATGCCTGTAAAATTGCTGGAAGCAAATCCGTTGGCCGAAGAAATCCGTAACCAGGTAGTGGTAAAACGTGGCCCGTTGGTATATTGTTTGGAAAGTATGGATATAGAAGGCGGACATAAGATAGATAATGTGCTGATACCTGCCGATATCCGGTTGACCCCGAAAAAAATAATCATTGAAGCAGTCCGATTGTCGCGTTGGATGGTACTGCCCGTCTGGTTGATGAGGTATCGTGGAAAGATACATTGTACCGCGAGGTAGGAAAGGCCGACAAACCGGTCAATATCCGTCTGATTCCTTATTATGCATGGGGAAATCGCGGAAAGGCTGAAATGACGGTATGGATGCCTTTGGCGCGGACTAATCACTAACCACTTACTCCTAATGATTTACAAATGAAAAAAATATTCATAACCACTACTGCGCTGCTGATAGCTTGTACACTATCAGCAGCCGATTTGTTCGTATCTCCGAAAGGTAATGACCGGAATCCGGGTACCAAAGACTCTCCGAAGGCCACCCTTACAGCCGCATTGCGTCAGGCAAGGGAACTTCGTCGTCTTAATGATGAGAGTGTAAAAGGTGGCATCACCATTCATATGGAGGCAGGTGATTACCATCTGTACGAACCCGTCTTTATTCGTCCCGAGGACAGCGGGACGGAAGCTTCACCTACAGTCATCACTTCGGATGGAAATGCCATTCTGAATGGTGGGGTGGAAATCAGAAACTGGAAGAAGCAAGGAAAGTTGTGGGTAGCCGATGTCCCTATGTTTAACGGACGTCCGCTGGATTTCCGGCAACTGTGGATCAATGGACAAAAGGCTGTTCGTGCAAGGGATGTGGCAGACTTTGAAAAGATGTATCGCATCATCAACAACGATCCCCAAAACGAAATACTGTGGGTACCTGCCGCTGCTGTAAAGAAAATACAGAAGCCCGATATGCCGAAATGGTCCTTCATGAAATGTGGTGTGTGGCAAATCTCCGTATCAAGTCGGTCGAAATACAGGGAGACAGTGCCGCCGTGCGTTTCCATAATCCTGAAAGCCGCATCCAGTTTGAACATCCGTGGCCGCGTCCTATGGTGACTAAGGATGGTCACAACTCGGCTTTCTATCTGACCAATGCCATGGAATTGCTGGATGAACCCGGCGAGTGGTATCATGACATTGAAAGCCGTAAAATATATTATTATCCTCGGAAAGGAGAGAAGATAAGCAAAGCCGTAGTTCCCGGCATCGAAACTTTAGTATGGGTGGAAGGAACTATAGACCGTCCGGTAAAGCACATTCGTTTTGACAATGTTACTTTCCAATATACCACCTGGATGCGTCCCTCTTTGCAAGGTCATGTTCCTCTTCAGGCAGGTATGTACATGACAGACGGGTATAAAATCCGTCCTTCTATGATTCGTAAGAACAATCATAAGCTGGATAATCAAGGTTGGTTGGGACGTCCGGCATCGGCAGTCGTAGTCAAGGCTGCCCAGGATATTGATTTCGAGAAGTGCCGTTTCCAGCATTTGGGCTCTACAGGTATTGATTATGAATGGGCCACCGGTGGAGGACGTATAAACGGTTGTCTTTTCCGTGATATTGCCGGAAACGGTATTGTGGCGGGTAGTTTCAGTCCTGCCGCTCACGAAACACATCTTCCATACGATCCTGCCGACCGTCGTGAGGTCTGTACCGGACTGACCATTTCCAACAATTATATCAATGATGTGACCAATGAAGACTGGGGTACCTTGGGTATTTGCGCCGGTTATGTAAGTGATATCAATATCGAACACAATGAAATCAGTGATGTATCCTATTCGGGCATCAGTTTGGGATGGGGATGGACACGTACAGTAAACTGTATGCGCAATAACCGCGTGCACGCCAATCTGATTCATCACTATGCCAAGCACATGTATGATGTAGCCGGTATTTATACATTAGGTTCACAACCTCATAGCTGGATTACGGAAAATTGCGTTTCTAACATTTTTTCACCCGGCTATGCACACGATCCCAATCATTGGTTCTATCTTTACACCGACGAAGGATCTTCATTTATCACCGTCAAGGACAACTGGACGGAAGGAGAGAAGTTTCTGAAGAACGCCAATGGTCCGGGTAATACATGGGAAAACAATGGTCCGATGGTGAACGACAGTATCAAGGCAAATGCCGGACTGACAAAGGAATATAGCTATTTGAAGGAAAAATAAAACGTGATACCATTATGAAAAACAGACTTGCCACTTTAGTCGGAGCACTTGCATTGAGTGCTGCCGCCTCCGCCCAGACCTGGATCTGGTATCCGGGTGATTATGAAATATGGCTGGGCAACCAGATGAACAACCGCCGTACGGAACGCGGTGCTTTTTTCCCTCCCTTCTGGAAAACAGACAGCCATTATGTGGTAGTGGAATTCAGCAAGAAATTGGACCTGGCGGAACCTGAAGAGATCTTCATTGCCGCCGAAGGAAAATACAATGTGAAATTGGATGGCAAACTGCAATTCGGTATGCCCTCCACCTTGAAACTCCCCGCAGGAAAACACAGTCTGAACATCAAAGTGTGGAATCAGTCCACTCCCCCCACTATTTATGTGAAAGGAAAAACCGTAAATACGGACAAAACTTGGAAAGTAACCTACGAGGATAAAGAATGGATAGACGAAAGCGGAAAAGCCAGTGATACTTCTGCTACCGTTTATATGGATGCAGGGTGTTGGAACTTTGACGGAGCCACCCAACTGCCTTCCAAGTTTTCATTGGTTAGAAAACCGATGAAAGCAGTTTCCTCCACTCCCCGGAAAGAGGGGGTATTGTACGACTTCGGAAAAGAAACCTTTGGTTATATCACTCTGAAAGATGTAAAGGGAAAAGGAACGATCCATATCTATTACGGTGAAAGTCCTGAAGAAGCCTTGGATACGGAATATTGCGAAACATTGGACAAATTGCTGGCAGAGCCGGGGCAAATAACCGATCTGGCCATCCGGAATACACGGAAACTATACGATGAATATACTTTAGACAATAGCAAGGCTTTCCGTTATGTCTATGTCACTTGCGATCCGGGAGTAACGATGCAGGACGTTTCCATGCAATACGAATACCTGCCGAAGAGTACCGGGGCTCATTCAAATGTAATGACGAAGAGCTGAACCGCATTTGGGAAGTAGGAGCGTACACCATGCACCTTACTACCCGTGAATTCTTTATCGACGGCATCAAGCGTGACCGTTGGGTATGGAGTGGCGATGCATCCAGAGTTATCTGATGAACTACTATCTGTTCTTCGATAATGAAACCGTGAAACGTACCATTTGGCTGCTTCGTGGAAAAGACCCTGTGACCAGCCACAGCAATACCATTATGGACTACACCTTCTATTGGTTTCTCAGTATTTACGATTATTATATGTATTCTGGTGACAAAGACTTTGTAACCCAACTCTATCCGCGTATGCAAAGCATGATGGACTATGTATTGGGACGTACCAACGCCAACGGTATGGTGGAAGGTATGACCGGTGACTGGGTATTCGTAGACTGGGCAGACGGTTATCTGGACAAGAAGGGCGAACTCTCCTTTGAGCAAGTCTTGTTCTGCAAAAGTTTGGAAACCATGGCGCTTTGTGCCAGTCTGGCCGGCAATACGGCAGACAAAACCAAGTATGAGAAACTGGCTTCCGCTTTACGTTTCAAGCTGGAACCCGCTTTCTGGAATGAGCAGAAACAAGCGATGGTACACAACCGTATTCAGGGAAAGCAGAGTGAGTCCGTTACCCGTTACGCCAATATGTTCTCTGTCTTCTTCAATTATCTGAATGCCGATAAACAGCAGGCCATCAAACACTCCGTATTGCAGAATGACAGTATTTTGAAAATCACCACTCCTTATATGCGTTTCTATGAACTGGAAGCGCTGTGCGCCTTGGGCGAACAAGAATCGGTAATGAAAGAAATGAAAGCCTATTGGGGCGGTATGTTGAAAGAAGGAGCTACCAGTTTTTGGGAGAAATACAATCCCGAAGAAACAGGTACCCAGCATTTGGCCATGTACGGACGTCCATACGGCAAGAGCCTCTGCCATGCATGGGGAGCCAGCCCCATCTATTTGTTGGGCAAATACTATCTGGGAGTAAAACCCACCAAACCCGGTTACGAGGAATACTCCGTCACCCCTTGTCTGGGCGGGTTGAAATGGATGGAAGGAACAGTACCTACTCCATACGGCAATATCCATATCTATATGGATAAGAAGTAATCCGTATCAAGTCCGACGGCGGAAAGGGAATACTGAACATTCCAACCCGGAAAGGAATGAAAGCCATGACCATAGAACCCGGAAAAGAACAAGTATTCAAATACTAATGGTATAGATCAAAAAAAGGTGATACCTACCTTCCCAGGCGGGTATCACCAACACTACTTCGTAAGTTTCCGTTATCCGCTGATAACAGTACTTACCTCTGATCTAACATTAGTTTTCTTATGGGCTTCCCCCTGTATCACTACATTCGGAAGCGGGGATTCTACATCTTGGAAAAAAGTATCTTCCAAAAGCTTCGCTTTTTATTCTCTTCTTTATTATCTGAACTTTGATAAATATCTTCGTATCCCCATTTGTCATGGATCATTCTGTAAATCATCCCCCATTCGGGCAGTCCTCCCAGATTGCGGTCATCAATAAACAAATCCGCCTTCAGTTTTCTGGAATAATGATCACTTTCCAGGGTTTCTTCCGCATAATTGCTGTTTACGGCATAAAACTCCAATCCACGCTCCCGGCAGAAATCCACGGCCTCCTGTAATAATTTACCTTCCCGTACACTCCACAGAATAAGGCGGTGTCGTTCCTGTTGTAGTTTTTTCAGCGTTTCTATGGCAAAGGGTAGTTCCCTGCTATTTCGGGATATTTATGCTCCACTATTGTGCCGTCAAAATCAACTGCTATAATCATTCCTTATGCTTTCGAAAAATTCTTTAATACGCTGCTCCTCTGCCAGTTTGCATATCAGCAGGTTCCCTCTTTCTCGGCTATGATATATCCGTCCAGTCCTTGTATCACCGCTTGTTTCAAATGCGGTGTGTGTACAATGCAGTTATTACATTCATACAATCGGATATTTTCGCTACGATGGCATTGTTCCGGTTATCTTTGGGCAGCAAGGAATGTAATGAGCCCCAACTGCTAGATCAGACCATCCGAACTCTGCCGGCAATACATAAATCCGTTCCGCTTTTTCCATTACGGCATAATCTATGGATATACTTTCACAAGTAGGGAACAGCTCTTCTATGGTTTCTTTTTCCCTTTCGGTATAGAACTCCGGATAAATCCTGTCGAACACCTCGGCGATGCCCGGTGCATAACGGCGTATAGCTCTTCTATGGTTTTTACATTCCATACAAAAATCCCTGCATTCCAGAAATAATTCCCGGCGTCCACATATTGCTGTGCCGTTTTCAAATCCGGTTTCTCTTTGAATTCATCCACTTTCCTTATATCCTGATCCACCTCTTCTCCTGCGGCTATATATCCGTATCCCGTTTCCGGTCGGCAAGGTTTGATACCTATGGTTACAATGGCCTTGCTTTGATCTGTCATCAGCAGTGCCTTGGCTATCGCCCGGCGGAATTCATCCGTATTGATAACCAATGCATCCGCAGGAGTCACTACAATATTGGCGTCAGGGTGGTGTTTTTTGATTTTCCAGCAAGCGTATGTGATGCAGGGTGCCGTGTTACGTGCAACCGGCTCCGTCAGTATATGATGAGGCGGCACAGATGGCAATTGTTTCCTTACTGTCTCCTTGTACTTTTCCGAAGTCACTATCCATATATTATCCGGAATGCACAACCCTTGAAAGCGTTCCACTGTCAGTTGGATCAGGCTTTTGCCACATCCGTCACATCAATGAACTGTTTGGGACATTCCGGCGTACTCATGGGCCAGAAGCGGCTTCCTATGCCGCCTGCCATGATAACGATATGAGTTTCCATAACGCGTATGTTCTTTATTTCTTTTTATATTCCAGATACCATTGGTACATCTTGTGCACCCCTTCCTCTATGTCTATTTTGTGATGCCATCCCAATTCGTGCAATTTGGTCACATCAGTCAGTTTGCGCATGGTGCCGTCCGGTTTCTCCGGATTGAATGTAATGTTGCCTTTATATCCCATCTCCTTTACTATCAGATGAGCCAGGCCGGCGATGGAGATTTCTTTTCCCGTACCGATGTTGATGTGGCAGTTGCGTATCTCTTTTGTGCCGGGACGGTAAGTATCTTTAAAGTCCACATGCTCCATGATGAATACACTGGCATCCGCCATTTCCTCACTCCATAAGAATTCGCGCAGTGGCGTGCCTGTTCCCCACAGTTCCACCCCGTCCTTGCTGATACCGTAGCTTTTCAGGATAGCCAGTATCTCCTCTGTTCTGCTCTCTCCGTTTATACCTTCCACCGGACGCATGTCCAGATCATAGCGTATGTTCTCCCAGTTATCTTCGTTCAAGCATTTGGCAAGATGTATTTTCCGGATCATGGCAGGCAGCACATGGCTGCGTTCCAGATTGAAATTATCATTGGGACCGTACAGGTTCGTAGGCATAACAGCGATATAGTTAGTACCATATTGCAAGTTGAAACTCTCGCACATTTTCAGACCCGCTATTTTGGCGATGGCGTATGGCTCATTCGTATATTCCAGCGGGGAGGTGAGGAGAGCATCCTCCTTCATAGGCTGTTGTGCGTCTCTGGGATAAATGCAGGTACTTCCCAGAAACAATAATTTCTTCACGCCGTGACGGAAGCTTTCTCCTATCACGTTCTGTTGTATTTGCAGGTTCTTATAGATAAAGTCCGCCCTGTATGTACTGTTTGCCATGATACCTCCCACGTGGGCGGCGGCAAGGATTACATAGTCCGGTCTTTCTTGGTCAAAGAAGTCCTTTACGGCAACCCCGTCCAGTAAGTCCAGTTCCTTGTGACTTCTGCCGGTCAGGTTGGTGTAGCCCTTTTCTTGCAGGTTACGCCAAATAGCGGAGCCCACGAGTCCGTGGTGCCCTGCTATATAAATTTTGGCTGATTTCTCCATTGAAATTTTAACTAATGATTTAACAGCTTGCTTTAAGATGGAGTTTCTTCACGAATTTCATATCGTGTTTCACCATGATTCCCACCAGTTCCTCAAATGAAGTCTTGCGGGGATTCCATCCCAGTAACGTTTTGGCTTTGGTAGGATCTCCCAGTAATTGTTCCACCTCTGCCGGGCGGAAATATTTGGGATCCACCTCTACCAGCACCTTGCCTGTAGCTGTGTCAATACCCTTCTCGTTCACACCTTCACCTTCCCAGTGCAAGTCGATGCCCACTTCCTTGAAAGCAAGGGTGGCAAATTCGCGTACAGTGTGATATTCTCCGGTGGCGATAACAAAGTCTTCGGGCGTATCGTGTTGCAGAATCAGCCACATACATTCCACATAGTCTTTGGCGTATCCCCAGTCGCGCAGGGAATTCAGATTCCCCAAGTACAGTTTATCTTGGAATCCTTGTGCGATGCGTGCTGCCGCCAGGGTAATTTTCCGGGTAACAAAAGTTTCGCCCCGGCGTTCACTTTCGTGATTGAACAAAATGCCGTTTACGGCAAACATGCCATAGCTTTCGCGGTAATTCTTGGTTATCCAGAAACCATATTGCTTGGCTACTCCGTATGGAGAACGGGGATAGAAAGGAGTTGTCTCTTTCTGAGGAACTTCCTGTACCAGTCCGAAAAGTTCCGAAGTAGATGCCTGATAAATCTTGGTTTTTTTTTCCAGTCCCAATATACGTACCGCCTCCAGCATACGCAGTGTACCTACCGCATCCGCTTCCGCTGTGTATTCGGGCACATCGAAGCTTACTTTTACATGGCTTTGTGCGGCCAGATTATAAATCTCGTCAGGTTGTACAGACTGTATGATGCGTATCAGTGAGCTGCTGTCCGTCATATCCCCCCAATGCAGGTTCACCAGTCGGTTCTGCTTCATATCCCGCACCCATTCGTCCAGATACAGATGTTCTATACGTGCGGTGTTGAATGAAGAAGAACGTCTCAGAATACCATGTACTTCGTATCCTTTTTCTATCAGGAACTCGGCCAGGAACGAACCGTCCTGACCTGTGATACCTGAAATCAATGCTACTTTTTTACTCATATTTTGTATTAATTGAAAAGATTGTTTTAGCCTATAGTGCCACCACCATGCATACTTGAACTTTGGTTGGTATAAACAAATTCCACTCCCAGATAATGTTTAACTTTTACAGTAACCTTTTTACCGGCAATAGAGAAAGTGTACTCTTTTTCTACATATTTGGCTTTGCAAGAGAAATACAGAATATAGTCACCGCTTACGTGGGCTGTAAAGGTCTTGTTTACGGTGTATACACCTTCCGATCCACCTTCTTGTGCGGCTATGGCAGCTTTCACCAATGAAAGAGCGCCTTCATCCAGTCCGGATGCAGAGATTTCCCATCCTAATTTGGCAGTATAAGGAATATCATAAGTAGTAGCGCTCATATTTCCTGCGTTACTGTAGCTGTCTTCTCTCAATATTTCATCGTTCTTGGTTTCGCTGACATTCTTTTCACTCTTTACACGGATAGAATAATCCTTATTCAGTGAACTTCCCTTTTTGATGGTAGCTATGTAGCTGTTGGTCGCTTTATCAAAAGCAGCGTCGGCATATTTCTTCCAGTCACCGATAGCACGTGCGTTAGTCTTTTCGTATACCTCTACTTCGTCAAAATAATAATCGCTGGAACTAGCATTGGCTACAGACAAGGTAACATCCTGATTTAGGGCTGCATCCTGGCTGGAACTGATAGCAATATTAGTCATGGGAATCGCTTCTTCCTTGCTGCCCGGAGTCACATCGGTTGCAACAGCTTCCAGATACGGAGTAAGAGTTACATCGGTAGCGGTTGATACGGCACCGGCGGGAATAGTCAAGATGGTCAGGGCATCTTCTGTTTTCCCTTCTCCTTTTTCTGTAATCACTTTATCACTTTCAGTATCAACAGCTACAGCCACGCCTTCCTTGCTCATAGTCACATTCAGTGCTACTAGACTTCTGTTGATAGCGTTGTTAGCTATTTCTACTGATGCGTCAGAAACAGTTCTATATCCCTCCTTGGCAAAGCTCACCGTATAAGTTTTCTTATCTTTTACTGTCAGTGAATATTGACCGTTTTCGTCTGTGGTTGCGGTAGCTTCTCCCGCTGTTACGCTGACTCCGTCCAGTGCGGCATTATCCGCTACTACTTTACCTTCAATGTAATATTCCACATTTTCGCTTACAGGGTCAACTACAATTTCCGGTTCTTTGTCGTCATCCCCGCAGCTTATTAACCCCAAACTTGCTACAAACAGCAGCAAACCTGTTTTAAAAAACTTGCTTGTTCTCATTTTTCTTCGTTTTTAAAAATTAGTAATCTATTTATTTGCTTCCTTTATCAGGAAATAGCGTATATATTCCGGTTGGAAAAACCGGTTACTCCGGTTCTCATCAGGTCGGGTGCGATAAGTTTCCCCCATTTTTTCATCCGCATATCTGCCCCAGGATTCCATACTGTATTCCATGGCAAAATAATCCGCTTGCCTGACACGCACTCCCCGGTTACGGCTCCACTTCTTGCCGGGCAGAGGGATGGCAAAATGGAATCCTCCGTTTATTTCCCCATCGGTATACATTCCATACACGCCGATGGCATATTCTCCGAAATGGCGGGTGCAGTCGCCTCTTACTCCATAATCCCCATATAGATAACGTGCAGCTTGCAAATCAAATTGCAAATTGAAGCGAGGTTCATACACAGATGCTTTCAGTGCGGCATTCATCCGCAGTTTCCGGCTGATATACCATCCTTCGTCATCGGTCAGCACTGATTGCACAGTAGCTCCTGCCACAGCTCCCAGTTCCAGTCTGCCATTCGCTGTGCGGTATTTCATCTCCGCTTGTGCCCCCATGCGGTTGTTGGTAAAGTTTCCTGCGGTTACTCGCCCCAAAAATCCTTTGCCGAAGCAAAACTCTTGCGACAGTGCAATCACTCCGGGACGTATCTTCTTATACTGTCCTTTTAGGTTGGTCGCTACCGGGAATACCACTTGCGTTGTCAGTTCCGCCCCTTTCCATAAAGCCATCTCTACGGCAGGAGCCAAGTTGACATAGTAAGTATAAAGTCGGTCAAAGCTGGAGTTTTCCAGTTTTACTTCCGGATAGACCACAATGTCTACTTTCCCTGCCGATGAATTGAGTGTCCGGTGTGTCTTTTTCAGTACCTCCATCGCTTCATCGGTATCATAACTGATTCCCATCTGTCGGTACACTTCCCCTATGGTAATCTGTTTCTCTTTATATTCGGTTATCACCTTATCGCTCAGCGTAATGCATAGCTGGGGGATACTGTGCTCCAACACCACCATTTGCAGATTTCCCCCGTACATTCCTTCCATGGCTGCTTCGATGGCTTTGCCTATTCCCCGGTAAGTACCTCTATATACATTGTCTTCAAAAGCAATCGTTGTGTTGCCGTTCACCTCCGTTACCGTTTGTATGTTCTCCATTCCCAGTTGCTGTAGTTTTTCGGCCACTTGTGCCCGGAGGGAAATGCTCCATGCCGAAAGGAGGATTGCTATTAAATATTTGCTCATTGCGTCAATGTATTAGGGTACACTCATAGCGTATACCACCCGATACGCAAGTAAAATCGTGGGTAAAAGCATGCATGGACAAATGTTTCCACAGCCTGACTGCTGCTCCCACATTCACCCCGTCCGAGTCATATTCGGCCATCATTTTCAACTCTTTACAGAAAGCGGGTATATAGCTTATCCCTCCAAATACACCTTTGTATTTATTGCCGAAATTTTTAGTAGGTTTATTTTCTGAACCAGGAATGTAATATCCTATACTACTTGAAAAAATATTTCCATTTAAATCGATTTTTTCGTTATCACTCCATAGTAAGATTGAAAAGTGTTGGCTCCTTTATCCGCTATTGGATCATTGGCTCCTAGTGCTATTCCCGGCAGAAACTTTCCTTCTTTCCACACACACAGCCGGATGGAGTAGGAACGATCCTGCTGATTGTATTTAGGCTTGGATGATATATAGTCCCCTTTTATTAAAGTTTCCCGATAGGCAAGTTCCAGAAAGGAAAAGAAACTGATGCTCACAAAGTAATTTCCTGTGTTGTAGTCGAATCGTGCAGGCATCATCTGTTTGGGCAGATAATTTCCTCCCAACATCACTGTTCCCGGCTTCTGCCTGTCGGCGGTAGGAATATTCATCATACCGGTAGTTCCCAGCATATATTGTGCTTGTATATGCTGATGAACTCCGATAATCAGCAAGGTTAGAACTAGTAAACGTATTTTCATTCTTTTTTTATTTGTGGCGGCAGGTTGTATCAGGCTTTCTTCCTCTGCTTCCGGTATTTCACTCCACGGCAGTCTGGCTTCAATGAACTGTGGAATCTTTGAAAGAATTTTGCCTTTCAGCGCCGAGATGGGTTTTATTCCATGACTTTTATACATTCTCAAGTCCTCCGCCCATTTCAGTTTGCTTTTTCCTGCATCAGTAGAAAGCCCCCCCATTCTCATTTTCACGATGTATTTGTTTAGGTAATATACTTTCAGGTTGGCTTCATACAGATAGCGCACCAGCAAATCCGAGTCGGCGGCTATCTTATAACTTTCGTCGTAAAGTCCCCATTTATCCATGCACTCCTTCTTTATATAGACAGTGGGGTGGAGTGGGAGCCATCCGTTTTTTACATTCTCTTTACTGTACCGTCCGCTTATCCAGTTTCGTATCATCTGATTGGTGTCGTCATAATCTACAAAGACTCCGTTGCCGTATATCATATCCGCATCTTGTTCCTCGAATGTTTTCACTATGTCGGAGATGGTGTGAGATGAAAACAGGAAATCGTCGGAGTGAATCAGACCGATAATATCTCCTGTTGCTGCACGTATTCCTTTGTTAATCGCTTCATACATACCTTTATCCGGTTCGGAAATAATTGTATCTATCCCGTTTTTATATTCATTGATGACAGCCAGCGAGTTATCTTTCGATGCTCCGTCTACCACTATGTATTCTATGTAGGGATAATCTTGTTCCAGTACACTTTCTATTGCTCCACGAATAGTGGCTTCCCGATTGTAGCAGGAGGTGATAATTGAAACTTTCATAGTGTTGATGCTTTTATAATGTAAGTGGTTATTTATCTAAATACGTTTCTTTTATGAATGCCTTGATTCTCTTGTCATTCCATCCAAAGCGTTTTTTTATTTCATAAATTTTGGCATCTACCAGGAAACGATACCAGAAACCTTGTAAAAAGTGCCATATAAAGCCCTCTTTTCCATCCAGAAATCCCCCTTTCAGAATGTAGCGTATATTGAAATTGATAAATGGCCGTAAGAATAGCGGTGCTTTTATATATTTCACTTTCAGCCACCGTTTACGCTGTTCCTCTGTACCCCAAAACTTGGCCTGTACTTCTTTGCCTCTGTCGTCCAGTCCGTATTCCATCATCAGCATATCCGCCATTTCCCGTGTAGCATATCCATTGTGCTTTTCTGTCCACCAGGTCAGATCATTCAAATTGGCGTCCACTTGATTCCCCTCTTCCACTGTGATTGTTGTTCCACTGAAGATGCGGATATGTTCATCCATCCATCGGTTCTCACACTCCCCATGTCCTCTTCGCCATACTTTCAGGTGGTAAGAAGGATACCATCCCCCGTGTAACAGAGGCTTGCCCATAAAATCTATACGCTTGCGGACGTATACTCCATTTACCTCATTGTTACATTCCGCCAATGCTTTTTTCATGGCAGGTCCCAAGTTACCCTCCAAAAACTCGTCAGCGTCAATGCGCCATATCCATTCTGTTGTGATGGGACAATTCTTCAGCCCCCAGTTGAACTGTGTCGCATAGTTTTTCCAAGGGTTTTGGTAAACTTGCGCTCCTGATTCTTTCGCAATTTCTACAGTTCGGTCTTTGCTGAAAGAATCGATGACGAATATTTCCTCACAGATATTTTTAAGAGAGTTGATACAACGGGATATATGTTTCTCTTCGTTGTATGTAAGAATGATGGCAGCTATGGAATTATTCATAATAGCTTCGTTATACTTGATATATACTTTTGTTATTGAAAGGCTCATTGCTGAATATCTGTGAAAAAAGATGGGCTGTGCATTTTAGCAGATATGCAGCAATAAATATGATGATATATATAATGATGATATTCAGTGGAAATATGTTATTGAGTTTATCTGTAAAGATGGCATATTGAACCATATATATTTCCAAAGTTAAAGTTGAGATAAAATAAATAAACTTTCCTCCTGATTTGTATTCCAATATTTTATAAATCTGAGGTGTGTCACAAAATCTATATATCCAATAAATACTACTCAATAACGGAATAAGTGATATTAACTGGAATTTACAGAAGAACGGATCTATTTTATAAATTCCCATAAGTACATAATATGTAATAAGACTTACCAAAGCATAACCTCCGGACTTGAGAGGAGATACAACCTTGTATTTTCTGATGGCTACCATAGCGCCTAGCATCATAAAAAGAAAATAATATATTCTCATAAATGGAACCGCGGCATACATTACCGAATGGTTAAAATCTAATACCCAGAAACTACTGATTGCCACAAGCAGGAAAGCTATGCCAAAAACTTGATTTAAATACTTCAATAGATAAGTACGGATGAGATAGAAGATGACATAATATGCCATAATACATGGTATAAACCAATATTTAGGGGTTGTTATTAAGTCTGTAATTTGCCAATTCCAATTGAAAATTACTGCCGATACCAGTGCCCACATTATGATAGTGGGATAAATTCTGTTAATTCGTCTTTTATACCAATTCGGAAAGTCGTCTTGTCTTCCCATAAATAGAGTAAAACCGGAACAGAAAAAGAATAAACCATCACCTATTGCCCCACCGGTAACTAAGCTACCGTATTTAGGAAATAATATTCCCATGTGTGAATAAGTTATTAAAAAGGCGGCAATGAACTTTAAGAGAATAATACCTTTGTTTTTACCCCCCCCCCCCATGTAATTATTTTTAACTATATTCATTTCTTTAATATTCTTTTTTTATATATTTAGCCGGATTTCCTGCATAAACTCCCCACGGCTCTGCGTCTTTTACCATTACTGTACCTGCGCCTATCACAGCACCTTCCCCAATCTCTATATCAGGACCGATGAATGTATTAGCGCAAATCCATGTTTGATTACCGATACGGATTTCGGGACGCAGTAGGGGAAGAGCCGGATCGGTATAGTCATGTGTGCCTGCACATACATGGACCCGGTGGCTGACAGTAGCTTTTTCTCCTATTGTTACTTTACCTAAATTATAGATCAGGGTTTCTTCTCCAATGGCACTCCAATCGCCTATTTCCAGATTCCATGGGAACCAGATAATGGTGGAGGAGTAGATATGGACATGTTTTCCTATTTTAGCTCCGAATAGGCGTAGTATCGTGTTTCTGTATCCGAAAGCTATACGAGGAGAATTACGAAAAAAGATTTTTCCGAATGTCCACAGTATACGTTTTACGTAAATCCATTTGGAGTAGTTCAGATGATTGCGGTTTTCTGCTATGTTGAGTTCCATGTTTATAGACAAACTTTTTTATATAGCTCAACCATATCTTGAGCAACTTTTTGTGATGAATACTTTTCTTCTATTAATTTTTTTCCATTTTTTCCCATTTGCTCTAGTTGTGTTTCTGTACATTGCAGAAACTCTTTGAGAGCTTTAGTAGTAGCTTCGGTTCCTATTTCTGTCCACCATCCGCAATGATAACTTTCCAGCTCTTGCCATGGAGTTCCTTGGGTAGTTATGACAGGTGTACCACATGCAAGTGCTTCAGCTACCACTATACCAAAGTTTTCACTATGTGTAGGTAGAACAAACAGATCGGCTTTTTTAAAAAGTTCCCACTTTTTATCACCGTATACACCTCCTATGAAATGAATTAAATTTTCAACACCTAATTTAGAAGCTAATTGCTTTAATTCATTGATATAGCTTTCTTCACCTTCTCCTGCAATGTTGATTGTATATCCTTGTAAATCTGCTTTTAAATTTGCTATAGCTTCTATCAAGAAGTTGATACCTTTTTTGACATGGATACGACTTAAAAATAAGATATTCTTATTCCGTATCCATGACTCCTTCATTGTGATCTTATCTATTTCCACACAATTAGGAATTACTTCTATATTATTGTTCCATCCTAGCTGCGTAAGATTATGTTTTTCACTTTCTGCCGTAGCGTGTATGACGTTTGCTATTTGTATTCCTCGTTTTTGGAATAGCAGTGATGCGGGAAATTTTTTTGTCCAATAATGACGTTTCATAATCCACGGTTCAAGCATTCCATGTGGAGTATACACTACAGTATATCCGATATTCTTAGCCCATATAGTGGTGCGTGCTGATAATGGTAACCAACAACTATTCGTATGAAACACGTCCGGCTTGATATCATTGAGCAGAGTTAAGAATTCCGTTTTTCCTTTGTTTGAGAAAGGATTGTTATTTTTTGGTATATAGTGAACGGTGCAGTTTTCCAAAGTCAACGGATTTGCCTCGCGATGGGTTACAACGTGGAGTTCCACCAACTTTCCTAACTCGGTTGTTAGCAGTTGCATGTATGCGCCGACACCACCCGATGTGCGATCAATACTGGGGATGTAATGTAGTATTTTCATTGTGTTTTTTGTAAAATATCTTATCGTCCACCTGTGCAAATACTATAAATATGTGGCATTATTCGTTTAAAACTAATGCCAATAATAATCCATATTGCTGCAAATATCCAAGGGCTTGCAAGATAACTGAATGCAAATCCGAAACTTGAATGATGGAATGGGATAATTAAAATTTTTCTGATAATGTTTAATGTAGGTTCATGGAAAAGATAAATGAAGAAAGTAAATCCGCATGCTGTCATGAGTACATTATGCTTTTTAATTTCAAAATCCTTAGGACAGAATTTGTCATATAAAATCCATATTGAGGTTATGCCAATCATAATTATTGGAATTTTTATTTGTTTCCATAATTCACATGGATATAATATCTCTGCTATACATAAGATGGTAAAAATAACTGGAATAAATATAGATTTCAAATTTGATAATTTATCCAAAAAGCAATATCCGAACATAAACCAAAGCATACCTAACAAAGGCAGAATTGGTATTGTGAAATAGTTCAGGACAAATAGTATTCCAAAAACTGCATATTTGCTGGTTTTTTCGCTTGCATAAAGTAATATAGGAGATAAAATAACTATAAATATTAAATCGCGAAGAAACCAAAGATGGAATGCGTACGGACTACCGTTTCCTGAATCAAAATATATAAAATTTAATATCTTATGTATTGGCTGATGAAAATTTTTAGAAATCCCTTTACTATTTACAAATTGTTCTATGCCAGGAATAAATTCTAATGTTAAATTAAATACGACAGGAAAAAGACAGGCTATAATATAAGGAATAAGTAATGTTTTTCCTCTTTTCTTTATTTTGAACCACAGCTTTTGGTAATCAGCATTTCTTCCGTCATAAAGATCTGTAAAGAATAAGTATCCACTTATCGCATAAAACAATGGAACTGCACATCGTCCTATCATTCCGCTAATAAAATTCTGCAAATTAGAATTGAATACCATTCCTTGTATCTCATTTGGATAATTATGAAATCCAGAATGGATATATAATACAAGAATAATGGATATAAATGATAGAACCTTAATTTTATCACTTAGAAATTTTGTCATGACTATTTGTTAAAACATTCTCTAAATGATATTTTTTCCTTACCTAATAGCATGTATAATTGGGTTCTAAACAATATACATCCTAAAAAGCAAACGATTATTACTACAATTGATGATATTAAAAAGTAATATATGCTTCCATGACTAAAAGGTATTATATTAAGATAGTTTATAAGTTTTATCACATAATAATGTAATGGTAATATTATTAAAGCATTCCTTGAAATAAATCGGAATATGCCGATTTTTATTCCTATACGATTTAAAAATGTAAATATTAGAAACATCCATATTACACCTGTAAAAGTTCCTGTATAAAATGTTACAATATTATTTCCTAAATCATTATGAGACAAATTAGCGGTATATCCAGCTCTAACTATAAATGAGTATAGTAGAATGGCCAATATACTTAATCCAAATATCTCCCAATTCCCTAATTTATCTATAAATTTTTTTACTTTTCTTTTATATATAGAGCCAAAGGCGTAATATACATAGGCTGTACATGATGCACCTAAATTATAAGGAATGTTATGATTATTCCTTAAACCCCATCCAATTGCACCGATACATATAATAGAAATCAGTATTAATGGTATTCTGTTTTTGCAGCGTTCGTCAATAAAAGCATATAATAAACTAACAGTCCATAGAGTAAAAACAAACCATAATGGAGTTGCCCATATAGAAGAATTTCCCAATATGAAAATTTTAAAAAAATTTGCACATAAAGAACATATGAAATTTGATGTTATCCCTACTAAACTTAATATGTTTTCTATTTTAATAAATAAGGGCCCACGTGATGCTTCATCAATATTACCAGAATAAATTGGGAAAGTTATTATAAGAAAAAATAATGATAACCAAATGTAGGGAAAAAGTAAATGTTTTGTTTTACTTATTGCATAATCCTTGAACGTTGGAAATCGTCTTCGTGAGAACAATAATCCTGATAGGAAAAAGAAAGTAAACATTCTCATAAGAGACATCCAATTCATAGCATAAGAAAGTTCTGAATAAGCAATATGTCCTAAACATACTAAACATAGTATGAACCCCTTTAGTTCATCAATATAATTTATTCTTCCTGTTGATGTCATTTTATTAGTATCTTTAAACGTCTAAAATTGGTAAAATATTTTCTTTTGGGAACATATCTAATAAACCACCATTAGTAATATTGGTTATTTGTATTTTGTGGTTCTTACAATAAAGGGCTAAGCGATTTAAATCATGGAGATGACGTGAATGCATTAAGAGGTCTATCGCAAATTGTGCTGTTGGTTTATTTTCGAGTTCCTTATCATTACCATAGAAATGACTGTCTGCGGTCTTTATCATTTCATGACCTATACCTGTTGCATCAAATCCTGTAAAATATATGTGTTCAAATTGCTGAATTGCAAAAGAAAAACAAGATCCAGATACCCCCAAATTATAAAAAGGAAGATTCCAATTAAGCCAATAAATGCTCTTTTCATATGGCTTAAAAAATTTAATATTACTCCATGATAATGGTAGTAATATTTTCGTGTTAGGGCTCATTTGAAGAATATCTCCAATCCATGATACTGGCCATATTCCTTTAAGCATCTTAGTATCAACAAATACATGATATGCTGGTTGCAAATCCTTATACATAGGATGCATAAACCCACGATTTACAAACATAGTCTCCTTTCCTTTTAAGACACTTAAATCTTGGGTTTTTAGAGATGGTGCATTTAGTATTATATAAATATCTTTTCCAACTCCAACTGGAGTGATGTTTCTCATTTGTCGTTTTCTCCAGAAAAATGAAGGTGAAAAATTTATTATTATGGAACGTATTCTTTCAACACATGATATAATCATGTCGTCCTTTTTTATCATTAAAGCCCAAAAGTTCATATTTTATCTTTTTATTCTTCCGCTTGTATTTCCTGATAGAAGACTTTCCACTTCTTCTATACTTACTTGGTTATAGTCACCCTTTATTGTATGTTTTAAACAAGAAGCAGCAACAGCAAAGTCTAGTGCATGCTGATTATCATTTGGATATGTATTCAATCCATATATTAATGCTCCCATGAAACTATCTCCACCACCAACTCTATCTACAATGTGTGTAATATTATATATAGGAGACTGATATAAGGTATTACCATCATAAAGGACACCAGCCCAAGTATTATGATTTGCATTAATAGCTCCGCGTAAAGTAATAACCATTTTTTTGCAATGAGGAAATTTTTTCATCATTTGTGAGCAAACATCTTTAAAAATCTCTGGATTAATGTTATCTTTTACCTTTTCTGCATCAAAATTCTTTGGCTTTATTCCAAAAACTTTTTCGCAATCTTCCTCATTGCCTAAAATAATATCAGATTTTGCAACTAATTCCGGCATTATTTCTTTGGCTTCTTTACCATATTGCCATAACTTTTCTCGATAATTAATGTCACAGCTTATTGTTAACTTTCTTGAGTTTGCAATATCTATTGCTTCTTTAAGAACCTTTGCTGCATTTTGTGAAAGTGCCGGTGTTATACCAGTCCAATGAAACCAAGTAGCTCCTTCGAAAACTTTTTCCCAATTAATAATTCCTGGAGTTAATTCAGTAATAGAAGAATGTGAGCGGTCATAAAAAATGCGTGAAGGTCGATAGATGGACCCCGTTTCAATATAAAGAATTCCAATTCTTTTACCACACAATATGACATGATCAACATTAACTTTTTTTCCACGAAGTTCATCTAAACATTTACTAGTAATAGGATTATCAGGCAGTGCTGTAATATATTCTACAGGAACACCGTAATTTGCGAGTGATACCGCTACATTTGCTTCTGCTCCAGCATAACTTATATCAAGGCTATTGCATTGATTTAATCGTAGATAATCAGGAGCTCCAAGACGAAGCATGATTTCACCAAATGTTACAATTTTCATATTACAACAGTGTTTTATACATTATTTCTGCTATCTTAAAATCTTCTTCCCAATCTATATCTTTGCTATGTATTTCGTCCATTATATATAATAAGGGTTTTTGACCTATACGATTTTTTTGTTCTGTATAGACAGAGCGTTTTGCCAAGAATATAGCGTGGTTTATTTCATACAACGGTTCTAAATCTTGTGTTCTTGGCCAAGGTATATTCGTTGTGTTATTCACAAGTTTACCCTCTTGATTTAAAAGGAAGTTCTTTAGTTCTTTTACACTGACTAATGAATCGTAGCCTTTAATAATTTTTGATAAGTATTGTTCTATAGCTGTATCATATACTTTTGCTTCGACTAATGGTGTAGTAACATGCCCCCAAAGTATGTGATCTGCATTAGTTATTGTGGGAACATAACAAATTAAATCTTGCAAATTTGTTGTACTGAGACAAAGTTCGTTTGGGCGCGGAATAATTCTTAGTCTACTGTCACTAGTATATTTTTCAGCAATTGCAATGCACATTTCATCATTTGAAGAAAATAATATTTCATCAATATGCTTGGTTGAGAGCAATTGTTTTTATTTTGTTTTCAACTAAACCGCCTTCAATATCGGCAAATGGTCTTGTGTTTTTGTTTTTTACTCTTTCACTACCTTTACGAGTTGGCAGGAAAAACGCTATCTTTTCTGACATAATATCTTGTTTTTTTAAATGTAATAATTAAGAAAAACAAACAAAACTATTTTGAATATATTCATGTTAGCCTTATGATAGGTGTAAAATATTTAAAATTCAACCTAGCTAATTTATAAAAATATGGGAATATCTATTAAAGATATTGGTAAACAGATTTTGCTATAAGAGATTTATATAAGGTTGGGGTCAGAGATTTTAGTTTTTTTCCTGTAAAGTTTATATAATTCTCAAATAAAGTTCGGTTTTCATTAGACAAATCCATTTCTTTATCAGATAGAATTTCACCCATATAACCATCATAGCCAACAAGAAATATCTCTTCTGTATTTGCTTCTATTGTTGTTTTAAGTGCCACTGCTGTACAAGAATCTTGATATTGTTTCGTAAAGGCTATTTCTGGTAGTTCATAAGTATGTGATTTTGCATATTCAGGAACTTCTGTACCCATTGTACGTGGATAAGGAGGTAGCACACATATACCTTTAAACTCATTCTTTTTATATTACAGTTCATACGTTTAGCCTCATTACCCACTAGGCAATAAATTTTTTTGTTGTTTATCTTATTGAATAAAGTTGCATGGCGAGAAGTTGCCAAAATAACAATTATATCTTGGTTTCGTTGTAGAAATTCGATTATAGCACTCGTATGTGTGACAACGCTATTACCACCACCTACTATCATCATTCGTCTTGCAGAAATATTTGGTAATAGCGGATAGTGTGCATTATCTTCTATACCATTGCGGCGATTATCTAAAGCTAAAACTATACTGTTGAAACTATATGTACGATTGGTAACCCAATCCATAACATCTTTCTGTGGAATTGAATTTGCGCCAGATAACATATATGGTAAATTCGTTCCCCATGCATACTTATCTAATAGAGGTTGGAATGAGAAAATTACATCTCCTAATATATTAAAATTCACTTCTAATCCTCGTTTAGAAAGCATTGTAAGAAGAAGTTCCATATTGAGATTTCCGGCACCACGTCCCATACCTAATATAGTCGCATCAACAAAATCAACACCTTCTTCTATTGCTGTAAGTGTATTTATTAGCCCCAACTGTAGATTATTATGACCATGAAAACCTATTGGACATGTTGTCTTCTTTTTTACTATTTGGGTTATCTCTTTTATATCTGATGGCGTAATTCCTCCAAAGCTATCTACCATACAGAATAAATCAGCTATACCATTTATTTTTTCCAATTTGTCCAAGAAACCCTCATATTCTTTCCATTTAGACATATACATAGTATTGAATCCAACTTCAAACCCGAATTGTTTAATTTCTTTTGCAAGTATTACAGCCCGTTCGAAATTAATTGGATCAACGGCTATTCTTATCATGTCAACTAATCCTATTATAGGTATTAATAGCGTAGATAAGTCATCAGGTCTTGTACTTTTTTCATTAAGCATTATTGCTAGTTTCTTTTTACTATTATTTCTTATATGCTTGAGAATAGATACAGGGGAATAACCAAATTTACCAGTATAGCCATTTGATGATACATTCCTATAACCTAATTCTATATAATCAATTGGTAACTGATTCATTGCATTGATATAGGTAGTAACAAGAGCGTCATCAAAATCCCAATTGGTGTAATAACCACCATCACGTAAAGTACAATCTAATATTTTCATAATAAAACTATTTGTTTTCCATACTCCTAAAAACATCGTACCAGGCTTCTTCGGAATATTTTTTTATTAGTATTTCTGTATTATTTAAGCAAGCTGTTATTGTTGTATTACTCTTACTATCTGTATTGATTAAGTTTTCAATATATGTAGTCAATCTTTTTTTATCGTATGGTGCGCATAAATAATTTATGCCATTAAGTTCCGGATATTCTATTGTTGAAATTACAATTTTGTTATAGGCTAATGTTTCTAAAATTTTTGAAGGAAAATTATAATGGTTTACTATGGACAATGGGTCACGTAAACTTAAAGTGAAATCTACACTGTGGAGTAAATCCAGATATTCTGAATGTTTTTCAAAAAATCCTTTATAAATTATATTTTTGTATTTTCGACATATTTCCTCAACCTTTATTTTGTAATCATCACTTATTATTCCTGATAAAAATAATGTCGCTTCTGGGATGTTCTTGAAAACATCTAAAGCTAGTTCAATTCCTGTATTTTTATTTAATGTTCCTGAAAGTAAAAAACATTTGTTGCGATGAAAATTTCCAATTTGTTCACTGATTTTGGATTTGGGGATTATTCCAGGGATACATGAAAAATTGTGATTAACTTCATTGCATCTACCAGAAAGAGAAACAACTCCTTTAGCTTGCCGTATTGCCCATAGTATAGATTTTCCTATCCATCTATTATATCGTGCTGGATTATAATCAGCTAATAGTATGTAGACTTTTTTAAATGATAATGCATGTATAAGAAGATATGATAATAAATTTCCTGTCCATACGTTGTAAAACCAAATATTTTTTTCTGGTGCTTTTAATATACGGAAATATAACCAAATATTATCCAATATAATATTTATTGCTTTACCAATACCCTTATGTTTGAATACTCTGCATAAATGATATTCTATACCGGTATTTTCTTCTATTTGGTTTTGAAAATTTTGGTCGATGTTTGCGGGTGGAATAGCAACATGATGAGAAAAATACCCAAGCTCATTTATATGCAAGCAAAAATTGTTTGCAGCTTGAGATACATTATATTTTTTTACCAGAGTATTGGGAACATTTTGAGATATAAATAAGCTATTTTTCATTTTTCAATTTTTCTTTTAGCAATGTAAAATCACATAAAGCATCTTTATAATTTTTAATCCATTCCAAAGACTTGTTCCACCACTGAAGTCTTATTAAATAGTTTATATCAGTATCACTATATCGAAATTTTATTATTTTAGCTGGTATTCCTCCTACAATTGCATAAGCTGGTACATCTTTAGTTACTACAGCGTTAGCAAGGATTACAGCTCCATCATTAATAGTTACTCCTCCTGTAATTAAAGCACCTTCTCCTATCCAACAGTCACTGCCGATTTTGACAGCAAAACCAGGTTTTACAAAATTGAATTCATCATATTTAGTGGAATCTACAAATGTTCCTGAATTTTGTTTTCTAATAGAATAGAATGCTGGACAAGTTGTTACATATGGGTAAGTGTAAGGATGTCGACCTGGATTAACAACGACTCGTGGTCCTATTGATGTAAACTTACCAATTTCAGTCATTGCAATATCACAATGAGCACTAATATAAGAACCATAGCCTAATTTGCCATCAAAATGAGTGTTTTTTCCTATTTTGTTCATTCCTTCGAAAATCGTTTTTTTCGAAATAATGGTACCACTATCAAATATACATTTATTTCTATACTTAAATTTTAGTAGTTGCCTTTTTAAATATAGTTTCATAGTTGACGCGTTTTTTTATGAATAAACTAATTCTTTTATCTGTCATATTTAATAATCTTTTATTGTAACATAATCCAATACTAAGCCAAAATGCAATAGACCATGAATTTTGTGACATTTGCAACTCAATAGACATTACACACCAATACAATACGACGAAAATAGAAATAATCTTCATTATGTGATTATGGGAATTGTGCATGGCATAGGCGGAAGCATTTCGAATTAAACAAAAAAACAGAATAATAAAAAATAATCCTCCCCAAAGATAAAATTCCAATATACCAACTTCTACACCATTACGATGAAATTTAATTAATTCATAAGCATCTTTTAAATTTGAATTATATGTTCCTGCAAATGATTTTCCAAATATTATATTAAAAAGATCTGTTTGGTCATAAATAATTTCTTTATAAAGTTCTGTCCGTGTATCTGTTGTTTGTCCGTGGGAAAATGCTTGTTCAAAATTTGAGGTATTTGTCAAATTGAAGATGTTAAAGAAACCTGTGCCTGCAGTAATAAATAGAACAATTGGTAAATAAAGAAGAATATGGCGAATTTTATTCAAATTTTCAGTTATAAATTTCCATCTGAATATAGTCAATAGACTTAATATTGCAACAGAGGACATCATGATAAGGTGTGTACGATCCGTCAAATCAAATCCAAAGGACATAATAAAAAACAATGCGATTAGGATTTTCATTGTGTTCTTTAATTTAAAGAAAAACAGTATATATAGATACAATATGGCTGTGCTTCCTCCAAAATTTGTCATTGTTTGATCTCCCTTATATGGATATTTAAAAAGAGATAATAATAGAATTGTTATTAGTATAATTGAAAAATATTTTCCTTTTTGTTTGGATTGGACCAAATAACTCCAGATCGGTAAAAATAAGATAGAAGTATGTGTAAAGTATAATCCCCAATTATCCCATCCTTGTACAAAGAATGTGGAAATAATAAGATTTGATAATACATATAAAACAAAATATTTGATGGATTTATGGTATAAGTAAAATCGTTTTAAGGAAGTCCAGTTAGTAAATATAAAACAAATGTAACCAAACAAAGTTAGCCCTATTGAAAACATTTGACTTGTTAAGGAAGGTATTATATAAGATAAGAAACTACTTCCTAAAATAAACAGAATACATAAAAGGTTTATGATTTCTTTTCTGTCTGTATAATTTCTTACTGTCAAATCCATAGTATACAGTTCTTATTTTGTAATTAAAGAAAGAATTTTATTAAGACGCTCACCATATGCTTCCCAAGAAAGTCTCTTTTCTATACTACAATATTTTCTTGTTCCAATTTGACTGTCTGCTATATCTAGGGCATTTTTTATGCTAACTCCAATTTCATCAATGTCGTTGAAATCATCTACGACTTTGATATAATCTTTATTATCTATATATTGTAACAAATCATCTCCTCCTGTATGTTTGGTAATAACTAGTGGTAAACCGCATGCAACGGCTTGAGGTTGTACTAATGCAAGTCCTTCATCTTTTGATAGCAAAACAAAAACTTTGGCTTTTGAATAGTAGTAAATTAATTCTGATTCAGGAACAATATTTTGGTGTTTGAAATTAATTTCATCAGGAAATATCACATCAGAAATTGCTCCTACATGTAATAATGAATAATTATATTTTTTACAAACTTCAATAAGTACATCACAACCTTTACGTTTTGACCAATTACCCACCATTATCAAGTCGTATATTTCCTTTGAGTCAAGTTTTGTAGGTTTAAAATAATCTAAATGCATACCATAATTGTTTACGATTATCTGTTTAGAAGGAAAACCATTGTCAACAAAGCTCTTCTTAACATAATTTGAACCCACTAAAATATAATCGGCATTATTATATTGTGCTTTATCCATTTTGATGTAACTGGCTGGTTGTAGTGTTCCATCATATATTAATTTCATTTTATTAAAATAATCTACATGGGAAGAACCTCTGTCTAAAATAGAAATAGCTCCAAAATGTTTTTTCACCATTTTCATTGTATGACTATAGTTCGGACTTTGAGTTATGTAAACATCACATTCTTTTTTCCATAATAATATAAAATATGCTACCCAATCAAGTGAAGTACGATATAATTCTCGTGTAAATGAACAAGTGAATTTTCGATAAAGAAAATAGAATGGGAAGACATAATATATAAGATTTATACCGCCTTTATTAAGACCATATTTTTTAAAAGTATTATGATGAGTAGAACATACGAATGTTACATCATGTCCTAACTTTTGTAATTCGCGAGCACTATCTAATAAATGGGCACGTCCCATACTAGTAATAATTATTTTCATATCTAATAAATTAGTAATTGTAGGCACTCAAATTTGGTCCTTTTCTTTAGGGTACTGGTAGATATCATATCCTAAATTGAGTGGAAAAGTTTTAAGATTAGCATTGGTTTGTAGTTAGAATAATCTGCAAAAAAGTCAAGATTCTCATGTTATATACCTAGTTTGAATGTTTATATTCTGTTTCTTCATCACTGTTAGAGTAAGTACTCAATTTAGAAATATCTCCTAATTGAAGTATATCAAATGTTCTAAATTTTGGCTGTGTTTTTTTATTTTCCCTAATAGGATATGATAAAAATAACCCCATTGTTTTTATTCCTAACAATTTGAAAGAATCAGAAAGTATGTATGCCATTATTATTTATTCCATTTCACTTTATTCTGCAGAAATCTACTTATCATATTTCTTTCTTGTCTGCTTAATCCAATAACTATAATAATCAAACTTAATGAAATACTGTTTAAACAGAGAATCGAGATTAACCCCAAAATAGTCTGTGGAATAAACAATGTAATTATTTTGCATATAAATGATGCTGGCACAGCTACAAAGAAGCAAGGTTTGATTACTTTTTTAAGTAATTCATTTATTTGTATGATTGAGACTTTTGAGGCTATCCATACTCGTATTGTGCAAACAAATATCTCATACAATACCATTGCTATTATCAGGGCATTAGGGTTATTGGTTATTATGCCTGCATAGTAACTGATAGGCAAAACTAATAAATATATAGCTTCGGGCCATATCATAAATTTAGTAATATTGCCGGTTGCATATACCGCTGTACGTATTGTTTCAAAAGAAGCATAGGTAAGACTCAGAAATATAGTACACTGTGCATAAGTCACTGCATATGGTGGTACATCACCTAGCCAAAGGTGCATGATATATTCCGTTTGAAAAAGGAATGGTATCATTATAAAAAAAATAAGAAATACTTGAAATTTACTTCCTGCATAGATAAGTTTTTTATGTATATCCAGCTCACCATTGGCATATGTTTTTGTTATTTGTGGAGCGATGGCACGCTGCAAATTTTGAGCAAATGACAAAACTGAGTTTTTCAATTGCATTGAAATTGTATATACAGCATTAATAGCCACACCAAATGTAAGATTGATAACGAGGACAAACCCTTGTGACGAAAGAACCTGCAAAGCACCGGAAGCAGAGGATATACCGGCAAATTTGCCAATTTGCATTATTTGGTTTTTGTCTATAATCATATAATAATGGACTTCCGGAAATTTGCGATGGCAATATATCTGATAAGCTATTCTTATTAATATGCTTATTGCTGCCATTAATATAGCATAAATTAATAAACGGCCAGTAGGAAAATAGCTAAGGCAATAGGCTGAAGCACATGTTAAGATTACTTGAAGAATACTGATAGCAGCAAAAGCATTCATTTTTTCATGTGCTACGATTAGTGAATTATAAGGAATGCTTATAAGATTGACTATACAAGTGAGTACTGATATTTGAAACACCCATTGGGCTGCATCCATACTTTCCGCTGGTATGTTTATTTTGGTATGTAGAAACCATAGGCCTCCGATTTCAAGTAGTATAAATATGATTCCGGACAATAAAAATATGACATTTAAGCAAGAACAAAATACTTTGTTTGGATCACCGTTATCACGTCCTATTTCATAAGTTAGAAAACGTTGTACGGCATTGCTCATTCCACCACTGAAAACAGCGAACATACTGACAATACTACCAACAACACCATAGATTCCCATATCCTCTACACCAAGGTTGGCAAGTGTTAAACGTGTGGTATACAAATTCAACCACATTGTAAACAACATACGTACATAAAGTAATATGGTGTTTTTGGCTAAGCGATTTTTATTAAAATTGTCAGACATTGATGAGTATTTAATTGGATATGTCTTTTCGTAATTTTCGGATTCGAAACTTATAAAATGGTAGAGGTTTTATACCTAAGTGTTTATTTTATCAAAAACAAGAACCATTTCCTTATTCAGGTTATTAATCTCTTGCATCTTTGTTTCTATTCCGTTTTGTCGATTTGTTATTTTTTTTTGTTCTTCAATGCACCTTTCTATCATTCCCTCTAAATTGGAAACAGAAGGTCTTACATCTTCTTTCCAATGAATATTATCTTTTATTGCTTGCGTGCATTTTGATGAGAATTCATAAGAATGTAGATGTTCTCTAATACTTGATATTATTCTCTTCTTTTTTTGATTATATTGGAAAAATCCCAATCCTAAGATGGCAATTATGATCCCAATTAAAGGTGCGAACGTCATTCCAATCAGCGGTATCATGTTCCTTTCCATCATAACCATTGTCGCAGCTATAGAAAAGGGAGTTATTTCAGGGAACAATGCATTGTAATGTTCTTCCATCTCTAACCTTAGAGCTGGAAGATTAATTTTGCAGTTCGTGCCCAGCTCTATATTAATGATATATTTTTCCACTGTATGCTTAATCTCTTTCTGTAATTTATCGCTCGCTGAGTTTAAATATGGAACAATTCGTCCTTCTAAAGCAGCATTGATTCTTTCTGTACATTTTCTTTGTATTGTTTCTATTGTTTTAGTGGCATTATCTTTTAGCCCCAAAGTAAACATAGAAAAATTAGGTGTAAACACTTCATCAACCCATTCCTCAATCTTGCTGTCAACGCTCAATATCTCGGTTTCTATTTGTATCTTTATGAATTTATATGCATCTTCTTCATACAAAGAACATATTTGGGTTATTTCTGCAATACATGCTTTTGTTTCGGTTTCATTGTTTCTCAGTTGTTTCTTTTTCTGCAGACAAATATGTTGGCTATTCTGTAATGCTTCTATTTTCTCTCTAATAAAACTTTCAAGCTCCTCTCTGACTTTTCCAATCTTATTACATGCTATTTCATTCTTTATGGGTATGCGATTCGTTTGCAAGAATTCCCATATTTTTTTACGGACATTATCAAAACCTGCATCGTTGAGTACAGTCTTCTTCTGCTCAATCCTGTTTAATTCCTCTGCCGCACTTACAAAAAACACACCATCTTCATGGAGAATAGACTTGGATGACAACTCTTTTCTTAGACGAAACTTCAATGTATCGCATTCTTCCTCGTCAACATTCTGTAAAAGGTCTGAAAATCCAATAGCAAAGAAAATAGATGTTATTCCGTTTTTCTGCAAATATTCTATTTTTTCCGCATCTAATCTAGAGTTTGCCTGTGATATATGCATACAATATATCACAGCATCGGCTTTTTTTAATGCATTATTTGTTTCCTCATCATCCATATATGGGTCGTTAAAGCCCGGCGTATCAACAATAACAATGTCTTTTTCACAGAAAATATTGTTGTGGAAGATTTCTAATACATCGCCAGTTCTTGGTATATAATTGGAAGAATTTCTGTCAACGAATTCTTTTAATTCTTTTATACTTATTTCTTTCACTAAAATATTCCCTTTTTCGATATATTGTATCTTTAGATGTGAATTACAATAGCCTATCTTACATACCATACTAGTACTGGGATTTATATTTTCAGGCAAGATTCTCTCTTCTATCATAGCATTTATGAAAGTACTTTTGCCTGAATTAAATGGCCCAATGACAGTCACAGTCAACGGACTGGTTAAATTCAAAAGGACATCTGACAAATCATTGACCAGTCTTATCTCGTCATCTGATTTGATTATCTCAACTTTTCTCATCTTAGTAATAAGTTGCGACGCAGAATTGATAGTTTCTAATATATATTTTTTATTCATTTTGTTTATCTTTTATGTCGTTAAAAAGTTGAGGTATTTCATCAAAGTTGTCAAGCCAGATTATTTGAAAACCGAAACTTTTCGCATCCAACTCTTCTAAACACATTATTTGGTTCAACAACTTTGTCTCTGACAGAAAACGGTTTTCATTATTCAAATGTATGTCAGGAATCTTTTTTATTAAATAATGGGGAGTTTGCCTGTCTTGATGTTCTTTTATATATGCGTCTGCCAATCTTCTCATATTTGGGTCTGTAAAGCTGATACCCACGTATAAACAAATATTTTCGTCTAACACTCCTAATTGTTTTATAGTTTCATTATTCGTTAAATCTGCATATTGTTTATGGTATTCATCTTCACTGAAAACAATTCTTCTGTTGAGGCTAACTTCACTTTCTTGTGGAAGAAAGCCATGAACATGATGAATAGGAATGCCGTCACCATGACTATGGGTATATTTTATTCCATTTTCCTTAAAATTGCGTTCCAAGAGATCATCAAAATTATATGTAATTATTTCTTTTACACCTTCATTACGACTATTACTGGAACAAAGTTCAACGATTGCATGAATTGTATTTGTCCAATCTTTATTCAGTCCTTTATAAAGATTCCTTTGAATACGTTCATAAAAACATTTACAGTCTGATTGCTTTATCATGCGTGCCAGCATTTCCTGACTAACAAATAATTCGTTTTTAAGCTTATCACATAAAACATCAGTATAATCGGAAGACAATTTTGAAATCTCTAAAAACATTGAAACAAGCAGTTTATTCCATGATGGAATTCCTGAGCCAATAGATATTCCAGCTCCACAAAACAACACTAGATTTTTCTCTTTATATGCGTTCTTTAATTGAATAAGGGCATCCGACCTGCATTTTTTTCTAAACTTGTCATTGGCTACGACTTGTCCTGCATTTATTTTGAGATACCGGATTAGTTCCTCACAATTTTCTTCGACGGTCTTTGTTCTTGTTATAAAAAAACGATTCCGATTTTCTGAAAATTTAAATATTGGTAAACGTTCCTCTATATAAATAGGCAAGAGACGTTTGTTTTGTTCCTTTTCTTCAATAAGGGCAATCTCATGATAGTATCTAAGTAACTTTTTTTCTTCTGTAATTCTTGACAATATCCATATTATGGAATCATTCTCTTTTAATAAACTCTCTACATGTTCTTTATAATTAGAATTATTGTTGTAAGCAGCACACTGAACACAAATATCATTCTTTCTTAATATGTGGGTTAGTGTTTCTGCAAACTCCTTATCTTGGTTATGATATTCTATATGTACATGTGGTATCATAGAAAAATCTGTTGTTTTTTCAATGTTAGCATTTTTTGTTAATCCATTGTTTTGATATCCCCGTTATTTTATCATTATGTGCTATGTCATTTGCCAAAGAACTAATGATAGACACAAAGAAAGAACTTACGATTTGTTGTGCAATGTTGGTGTTTATGTTGTCAAACTCTCCATATAATCCTGCCCTGACAGCTTCGGAGACCTTTTTATCCTTTTTTTAGGGAGATTGGCAACCTCATAAGTGATAAACGCAATCAATAACGGTATTATAATTCAAGCGATTGACATATCTCCTAAATGAGCCCCAACCTATGTAATAAACTTCCCTTACGGCATGGAAACAAGACCCGTTTACCAACGAATGAATCTTGTTTAATATTAACCATTTCTTTATGGAATTCTATACTCCGATCCAAGATAGGATATGAACCTTACCTTTTTTTCACACGGTCACAGATCGAACAACTGCTTTTTTATAAATTAGTAGATAGTAGAGAAAATCTTATTTAACAGTGAATTTCTAAATGCGTTTGCTTCCTCTCGATAACTTTGTTACGAAGTTTATGTTATAGAAAAAAGTATCGGGAAAGAATAGTCTGTATCACAGCTTAAGCGTGTCTGTTGCCTTTGAAGGCACTTTTGGAAAACAGTTCATTCAAAATGACGGTAACATCTGTTTCAAGCAAAGAATAATCCTGTGAATTTTCTTTTCTGTCATATCAGTTGTATTCCGTTTTTCAAAGCTTCCTGCACTACCAGTGAATCCTCATGGTCACCGATGACGTCAATCTTTTGGTCGCCCAAATGCAGTTTCAAGCGTGCGGTCATGCGGATGCGTGCCAATACACCTTTCTTTTCTCCCGTGCTGCGGACTAATAAATCAATATCTCCTCCACGCTTTTCGTCATTCAGACGGGAACCGAAGAGATATACCTTCACTGTTTCACCATAAATATCTTTGGCTATTTGGATGATGGTTTGTTTCCCCTCCACATTTCCTAGCGTCCGCCATCCTTATTTCATCTTCTCCACAAACCCCACCGGCATATCAACCCCCGCACATCCCAACAAATCCAGTCTCACCACCACTTTCGCCTTTCCATCCACTTCCACCAATTCTCCTTCCAGTCCCTTTAGCGGACCTTTGACCACTCGTATCAATTCTCCCGGAACCAATGGTGCGGCACACATCTCCACCGCCTCGTCCGAATAATCCAGCATAAATTTGAACCGTTCCATCTGCTCGTCCGGAATCACCGCCGGAGTATGTTCGCCATGCAGCACCATATACCGGCTGATGGCCGACAGCGTGAGCACCTGCGAACGTTCCGCCGCATCCACATGGACAAAAATCATCATAGGGATAACCACCCGTTCTATTTTCTTTTTCCGGTAAGTCCATTGGCGGATTTCTTCTTGTACAGGCAGGAAGTTTTCTATATTCATTGCAGTCAGCCGTTCGGCCGTCTTCTTTTCGTGGTGAAGGCGGACATACGCCACTAGCCATTTTTTCATATTCGGAGGAAGGAAAAGTAATGTTAGATGTTCTAAAAATTGAAAGAAATGATGCCTCTTAAGCACGCTACGCTGTTACCTGTGTCATTCCCAGGTAAGCTTGTCGTTAAATTCTGATGCAAATATAGACAATATTTTACGATAACAAGCTATTTGTTCGCAAAAAATGAAAAAATTAACAAGAATAATACATTTATTCCTACTTTTGTACTTTTTATATTTTAAATCATATTAACATCATGGAAAAATCAAGATTTATAAGAAAAATAATGGCAGATTGCAGTTCTTTCAGGAACTGGAGATAGTAATGGTGAAATATCGCCTGTCCGGTGAAGGATACACCGATGAGGAAATGAGGGTTTTGAAACACATGTGTAAGGATACACTGGCTGATATAAACGAGTTTATGCGGAAAAAGGAGGAAAAGAAGAAGAAAGAACGGAAAGAGAAGAAAAAGAGGAAAGAAAGGAAATAAGGAATAAAATGTAAAAAAACACTAAAAGGAAGTCTCCCGGTTATTTGTACACTTGTGTAATGAATGGGTGTTGTAAATCAATACTTTATGTTTGGTTAGTGTACAATTTTAACTTTTGATTGTATGGGTTTGCAATATACTTTTGTTTTCATGGTGGAGGGAAATGCCCTCCTTTTGATAATTTAAATTCATACATGAATGGTTTATACCGATTTATGCTCTTTCTATTTCTCGGTGTTCGATGAACATGCCGTGGATATGACATTGAAAGAGTTTGTGGAACTTCTGCGTGGCGAACGCTGGAAAGCGCAAGTGGAAGAGTATCAGCGCCTGAAGGCTTCGGGCAGGGAGACAGAGGCCAAGAAATTAAAGAGAAAACTGGCTGCGCTGGTGATAGCCGGGCGTTGCGAAGGGAGCCATGCCGAAACTAATCTGAAGCAGTGGAGCGGGGACGCCATGCTGGATGTGGATAAATGTAACGGCCGTGTGTCTGAGTTCTTGCAAGTCTTGAAGGACACTCCTTGGGTGAAGGCGGCATGGCGCAGCGTTTCGTACGACGGGCTGAAGCTGGTGGTGCGTGTGGAAGCAGAGAGTGTGGACGAGTATCGTCTGGCATACGCGTTGGTGGCATGGCACGTGGCGCAGCTTCTTGCCTTTCCCTGTGACATGAGTTGCAAAAATCCCACCCGTCCTTGCTTTGCGTCGTATGATCCGGAAGCTTTTTTTCGTCCGGATACCGAAGTTTTTCCCTGGCGCCGCTTTGTGACGGAGCATCCCGACAGGGTGGGGGAGATTCTGGCAGAGTTGAAAGTGAAGACCCCGGCAAGTGCATCCAAGCCTCTCGTTGCGGCTTCGGGCATGCTGCACACATTCTTCAACGAGTTCCTGGCGCAGAATCCTTTTGTGGATGGCAAAAAGAATGAGTTTTTGTTGAAGCTGGGACGTATCGCCCGCTATAAAGGAGTGGGGGAAGAAGAGTTGGTCCGGCTGAAAACGCTGGCGGTGGAAAGGCTGGCGGGTATGGGGTGTGCCGCCGGGGATATACCTCCGCGCATAGACTCCGGATACCGGTATGCCGACATGAACAAGGGTTCCGAAACACCTGCTTCCAGGGCTCACAAGGCTCAAGGCTCACTTAGGCGGTATTCTGATTCCGGCGAAGAGGGTGAAGAGGCTGAAATAGAGAAACTTGAGGCTGACAAATTGCGCCGCAATGTTCCGTGTCTTCCGGATGAACTGTTCGACCGTTTGCCCGACTTTTTGAAGCGTGGTTTGACACACGTCCGTAACAAGCGCGAGAGGGATATTCTGTTGCTCTCCATGATTACCAACATCAGCGGTTGTCTGCCGGGGGTGAGGATGAATTATGGAGGAATGGTTTATTCCGCCGATCTCTACCTGGTGGCTTTAGCCGGTTCGGGCAGAGGAAAGGGGGTGATGCAACTGGCGGCAATTCTGCCCGCAGCCATTCAGGGGTATTACGATGAACTGAACAGGAAGGATGAGCGTGAGTACCGGCAGAAATTGCTGAAGTGGAATCTGGAGGAACGGCTTGCCGCTCAGGAAAAGAGGGTTCCCGATTTGGACCAATGCCCGGAGATGCCGGTAGAACGCATCCTGAAGGTGGCTCCCAATATTTCGAAAAGCCAGTTGATATTGGCTTTGGAGGCGGGTGGATCGGTCGGCTTGGTGATGAATGCCTCCGAGCTGGATATGATAAGTTCTGCCATGCACCAGGAGTATGGAAAACATGATGATGTGATGCGTGCCGCCTCCCAGCACGAGGAGGTGTCTTCTTATTTCAAGACGGATCACCGGCTTGTTATTGTGAGTGATCCTCATCTGGCATTATGTGCTTCGGGTACTCCCGCCCAGTTGCATAAATTTATTTCTTCGCTGGAGAATGGGATGTACAGCCGTGTGGCTTTCTATGTGGGACAGGCCCCCTGGGAGTATAAGTCTGCCAATCCCGGCAAAGTCCGGCTGGATATGCGCGCTTATTTCAAAGGGATGGGCGAGGAGCTGCTGCGTATGTTTATCTTTCTCTCCGGATCGTCTACCGAGTGATTTTCACCGAGGAACAATGGAAAGAGCATACGGAGCGTTTCAGAACGTATCTGCGTGAGGTAGTGGCGGAAGATGATGATTCTCCGGGTGCTATTGTGCTGCGCCACGGACTGATGATGTCTCGTATTGCCATGGTGCTGACTGCATTGCGTAAGTGCGAGCCGCAATGGAATACATCGGAGTGGAAATGTTCGGATGAGGATTTCCGTACGGCCATGCAGATAGTGGATGTGTTGCTGGAACACAGTTTGCTGCTTTCCACTTCCATGGATGATACTGCCGGAAGAATCAGGCCGGTAAAGGCTTTTTTCAAACTGCGTCCCATCTTGAGAACAATGCCGCGTGAGTTTACATATTCGGAGCTGATGGCGGCTGCCAATGAAGCAGGGTTGCCTACAGCATCCGTGAAACGTTATTTGTTGCGTTTGGTGTATTATCAAATCGTTGAGAAAGAGGATGGTAAGTATAGAAAGACCGGTAAGTCTTGGCCTAAATTACCGCCTAAGTGAGCCCTGAGCCTTGTGAGCCTAAAATACTGGTAAAAAAGGTCCTGTTGTTTTCAAAAAACAACAGGACCTTTCCGGTAAAACAACAGGGGATTTTAAAAAAACAACAAGGTCTTTCGAAGTAAACAACAGGTCCTTTGGGAAGCGTATGTCCTAAGGTTCTCCCAGATGCCTCACTATGATTGCCACTTCATGCTTCAGAAAGCTGTGGCGGAATTTGTTGTAGCCCGCTTCGTTTAATTCTTCCTGCAGCAGCATATTTCTCCGCATCCAGCGATATAGGGTTTGCAGGGCTGCCGCAGCGGTCCGTCCGGGGCTATATAATTCTGCCAGTTCCGCTTTGTCATACGCTCTGATAATGAATGCTTTTTCTTCTTGGTTCATGTTCTTTTATCTGTTTTGATTATAGAGTAAAGATACACAAAATGTCCTTGTTTTCCTACTCTGCCTGTAAGTTATTCTCGACATTTCTCGACAATGTTCTACGGTTCTCTACCAATGTCGACACAGGCTTCCGCTTCATCGTATCTTTGTAGTGTAATCAAAAGTCAATCATAGCCGGCTTAGTGATTAACAGTTGATTGTCAGTGTGTTTCTTAATTTAAAAGTTTTAATTTTAATTTAAAAGTATGGGAAGAACAGTTTCTTATTCGGTAGTAAAGCGTAATAATCCGCTTGATCAGGATGCGGTGCCTAAGTTTTATGCACAAGCTCAGGCCAATGGCCATGTAGAGATTCGCGAATGGCGGATCGTATTCAGAAGACCTGTACGGTGACGCGTGCGGATGTAATGGCTGTGCTTGTTGCTTTGGAGGATGTGATTATGGAGGCTCTGGAAGGGGGTGAGATTGTAAGGCTTGCCGATCTGGGCACTTTCCAGATAGGTCTGAGCGGAAGAGGTGCGGAAACGGAGGATACGTATGATGTGTCGATGATTAGAAAAGCGCGTATCAATTTCCGTCCGGGTATTGCGCTAAGCGGTATTCTGGCAGCACTGAAATATACGAAAGTGGATAAATTGCCGGTGAAAACGAAGGAGGAGCAAAAACCTGCTTAAGTAGGTGGCGGACAAGTGTTTAATTTTAAAAAAAAAACTGTAGAATGAAAGGTAAATCTGTTTGGAGCACTATTTTGAAAGTGGTGATTGCAGTAGCTACGGCTATTGCGGGTGTAGTAGGAATAAGCTCGTGCATAGGAGGATGAGAGTGATTAATCTGATTGTTGTCCACTGTTCCGCCACAAAGGCGGACAGGGACTTTACCGAACAGGATTTGGAGGTGTGCCACCGCAGGCGTGGAATGAACGGACCCGGATATCATTTTATATCCGTAAGAACGGGGATATAAAACAACCCGTCCCATAGAGAAAATCGGGGCGCATGCGCGTGGGTATAATGCGCAGAGTATCGGGATATGCTATGAGGGGGAGTCAGCGAGCGGGGCAGGCCGGCGGATACGCGGACGGTGTGGCAGAAACATTCATTGCGTGTACTGGTCAGGGCGTTGCTGGTGGATTATCCCGGTTGCAAGGTTTGCGGTCATCGGGATTTAAGTCCGGATTTGAACGGAAATGGTGAGATAGAGCCTGAGGAATGGGTGAAACAGTGTCCCTGTTTTGATGTTTCAAAAGAAAAGTATAGTAAATAATATTTATATATTAAAACATAATAAGACTAATTCTCTTCTGAATTTGTTAAAATGTTAACGTTCTGGAAAGAGGATTAGTCTTATTTTATTATGTAATTAATTTTGAAATTACTTTTTGTTTACATTTTCTGCGCCGTATCCATAGCCGTAACCGTATTTTTTACCATATCCGTAATACTTGCCATACTTGCCGTATCCATAGTAATATCCGTACTTTTTTTTCTTCATGTCCAGTCCGTTGATAATGGTACATAGGTTGGGCAGTTTTTTCTGTTCGCCCAGTTCGTTGATTAAAGTATAATCTGCCTTGTGGGTGTAGTCTGCCCGGCACACATAGATGCTGGCATTGGCTACTCGCGAAATCAGTTGGGTGTCGGTCACCATGCCGATGGGGGCAGTATCCAGAATGATATAGTCAAAATGCTTTTTCAGTATGTCGATAGCCTGAGGCAAAGATTCACGTGCCACCAATTCGGTCGGGTTGGGAGGGATAGGACCTCCGGGCAGAATGGACAAGTTAGGATTGATGTTTGAAACTTGTACCAGCGACATCAGGTCGGTATGTTCCGGATTAGCGAGGAACTGGCTGATGCCTTGTTCCTTGCGTGACAATTGGAAAGCTTTGTTCAGACCCGGCTTGCGGATGTCAAGCCCCACAATCACGATTTTCTTTCCTAATAAAGCCAGACTGACAGCCAGATTGGAAGCGATAAAGGTTTTGCCTTCTCCTGTAGTGGTGGAGGTAACCAATATAACTTTCTCGTTACTCTTCATCATATAAAGTACATTGGTGCGTACATTACGGAAAGTTTCGGCCATCAGGTCGTTTTGGTTTTCGTGTACTACAATGGCTCCCTCCGAAGATTTATTTTCAGAGAAAGGTACGTCACCGACTATAGGAAGGGATGTGATTTTTTCCACATCGGCACGTCCTTCTATCTTGTATTTAAAAAGCTCGATGATATAGATCACGGCAACCGGCAGAGCGACACCTAGAATCAGTGCTACCAGATAAATCATCTTTCCTTTGGGAGATACGGGGATGGCATCTGCCAGCGCTTCGTCTACTATGCGGGCGTTGTTGGCGGTAGATGCCAGAGTGATGGCATTTTCTTCACGCTTTTGCAGCAGCATCAGGTAAAGTCCTGCTTTGATTTCCTGTTGGCGCGAGATGCTGACTAGCTGGCGTTCCTGTCCCGGAGCATTGGTGATGCGTCCGGCATATTTGCCTGCCTGGCGTTCCAGATCCGCCTGGGTGATGGCCAAGCCTCTTTGCACGCTGTTGATGGTGGTCAGCACATTGCTGCGCATGGCGCGGATGCTGGCATCCAGATTGACTACCACCGGGTTGTTTTCCTGAGAGGAGCGGAGCAGGCGCTTGCGTTCCAGCAGCATCTCATTGTAGCGGTTGATCAGTTCGGTCAGTCCGGTATCTGTCAGGCCTACATTGACAGGAAGTACTTCGTAGGCATGATCCGGATTGTTGGCATAGCTGGCCAGGAATTGTACCAGCCGGAGCTGGGTGCTGTTTTCAGCACGTTTTTTTTCGTATTCCGAGTTTTCACTCAATGCCAGTTGGGCGTCGCTTTTCAAGTCGGTCAGCCCGGCATCGCGCTTGAAGGTTTCCAGTTCTTGTTCCGTGGTTCCCAGTTCGCCGTTGATAATATTAATACGTTCATCAATAAATTCTGCGGTCTTGGTGGCCACTTCGTTTTTATCGTCGTTGGCATCCCGGTTGTAGATTTCCACCAGTTTGTTGATAAAATCCATACCACGTTGCGTATGCGTGCTCTTTACAGAGATCTGTGCGATAGTGGTGGATTTGGAAGTAGGCTCTATGCTCAATGCTCCCCGGTAGCTGCCGGCCACACTGCGGGGGAAGAAACGGTAGCCATGATTTTTTGCTCGCTTTTTGCGATTGTCGAATCAGCCGGGGTGAAGCTGAAAGTCCCCGACGGAGTGGTCAGCAAGGCAGGCAGTTTGTCGAATTGCTTGCTGTATTCCTGTTCTCCTATTGTGATCTTCACATTCAGTTTATTGCCTGGTTGCAAAGTCAGGTTGATATATGCCGGAGCAGGGAGTTTCTGAGCTTCTTCAGGGGTAATCCATACTTTGACAGGGGAACTTTTGTAAAGTTCTATATCATGAAAACTACTTTTTGCCGCATAGCTGATGTAAAGATCCAGTTCTTCCACTACTTTCTTGATAAGCGTACGCGATTGCAGGATTTCTACCTCATTGTCAAAATTGTTGATGGAAGAATAAAATCCCAAGTCTTCCAAGTCGGCCATGCCGCTGCTTGCTTTGCTGTTTTTGTCATTGTCTTTGATGATGACGGACGCCGAGATGTTGTATACTGGCGGGGTGTAACGCAAATAAAGCCAGGCTCCTGCCATGCATAACAGAATGCATGCCACGAACCAAGGCCAATGAATGGTATATTTAAAAAGAACCGCTTTAAAATCAGTCTTTTCTTCTTTTTCTTCCAGATAGAGGTCGTCGTATAAATCTTCTTTCATAATTCTGTTTATTTGGCAATGGTTACTATCAGGCTGACGAGTGAGACAAGGGTTCCCACTACAGAGAACCAGATTGTAGTACTGTTGCTGATTCCTGCATTTTTGGCTTTGGTCTTATTGGGAGTGACATACACTACATCATTCTGCTGGAGGTAGTAGTAAGGAGATACGATGATGTCGGCATCGTTCAGGTTCAGCGGGATAACCTGGCGGTTGCCTTGCGCGTCTTCACGGATCAGTTTCACTTTGTCGCGTTGTCCGTATACGGTCATGTCCCCTGCCATAGCCAGTGCTTCCATGATATTTACTTTTTCATTGGTGATGGTGAATGTACCGGGGCTGGCAACTTCTCCCATCACAGAGATTTTGTAGTTTGCCATGCGTACATTTACAATAGGGTCTTCTTTGATATAGGTCTTCAGTTTCTCCTTTATCATATTTTCCGCCTGGCTTTTGGTAAGGCCGCCGATGTGCAGTGTTCCCAAAACAGGGAAATCAATGTTTCCGTTATTGTCTACCAGATACTGTTGTAAAGATGGTTGGCTGGTAAGGTTTTTGCTGTTTGCCGTGATAGGGTGGCTACCGTCAGATTAAAGGGAATGGCGCATCGGGATCGCTGGTATTCACCGTGATAGTCAGCAAATCTTTAGGCATGATGTGTGCATCATACAAGGGTGTTTTGACATTTGCCATGTCCAGATACTCGGACCCTTGCAGGTAAGGTACTTTTTTGTAGGCGCTGCAACTACATAGTAGTAGTGAAACCAGCGCGAATAGGGTAAGTTTCAATCTTCTCATTTTTTGGCTCTCTATTAATTTTAATTCTCTATTTTGAACTTAATAAGCTTGCTTGTCTTTGCGTAGCACATTTGCCACGGTTTTGTACATGATATAAAGGTCGAGCAGGAAAGACCAGTGCTCCATATACCATATATCGGCTTTCACACGTCCTTCCATGTCTTCCAGCTCACGGGTTTCGCCACGGAAACCGGTCACTTGCGCCCATCCCGTGATACCGGGTTTGATGAAATGGCGGACCATGTATTTATTGATTATCTTGGAATATTCTTCCGTGTGTTTCAACATGTGAGGGCGTGGTCCCACAATGGACATATCTCCCAGCAATACATTGATGAATTGCGGAAGTTCGTCAATATTGGTCCGGCGCATGAAATCGCCGAATTTGGTTTTTCTAGGATCATTGAGGGTGGCCTGTAAGGTGTCCGATTCCTTGTTTACTTTCATAGAACGGAATTTATAACACCAGAATTCTTTATTATTCAATCCATTACGTTTCTGACGGAAGAATATGGGACCCGGAGAAGTGATTTTAATGGTCACTCCTACAATAAGGAATATAATGGGGAACAATGTGCATAAAAAGAGTAATGAGAAGGCTACATCGAATATACGTTTTATCAGCCTGTTTTCTATTTTTCCCAAAGGTTCCTTGCGGATGCTGAGAATGGGGACACTGCCTATCATTTCAAAGTACATACGGTGGCGCAGGTAGTTGCGCACATTGGGCACACTGTAGAAATGTATCAGGTTGTTTTCGCAATAATTAATGACCGGCACGATACATTCGCTTAATGCCGAGGGCAGGCAACAATAAAGTTGGTTCACTTTGTTTTTTGTCAGGTAATCAATGGTTTGCTCCGGCTTTCCCAAATAAGTACAACTGGCAGGGAACTTGGCATTGGGGGTTGTGTCGAAGTATCCCAGTACCCGGTATCCGGTAGTGGCGTCGGAGGTCATTTCATGATAAAGTTCGGCTATATTTTCGGTGCTTCCCAAATAAAGGACGGTACGGAAATTACCTCCGCGGCTTCTGTATAGCTGTATGCAGAAACGGAAAAGCAGACGATAGAAAGTGATGCAGAGGAAAAGTAGAATGAAATAATAGACAAAAAAGCGATTGGAGTATATTTCAAGTTCTGATAGTACAATTAAGCTTGTTGACAATAGGGAGAAATAAAAAACGTTACGGAGTGCCCGGAATACAATTTGATCGGCACGGGCTCCTCGTCGATGTAATATGACACCTCCTGAGATAGTGCACGCAAAATAGCATACGCTGAATAGAGTTAGAATTTGGGGTAAAGTGCCACTGTAGGCCCTCTCCCCAAACAACTCGTTCCATATTGAATTAAATGAGATGAAAAGTACATTCAGAATGACTAAATCTCCTAGAATGACTGCTAATTTAAGTGCTTTATTAAATCTCTGAACTTGTATCATAGGTTAAATTTTTTAGATGTCAGATCTATATTATGTTTTTAAAAGGTGTGTTTTAAATATGTCACTTTTTTTCTTTTTAATATCCTTCTGTTACTTCGTAAGTAACAGAACGTGAATTAATGGATTAGTTGTATAATTAATATTCTGTCGTTTTATAAATATATATAAGAGATAACTATGTGAAATATAGTGAATTTATTGCATTGCGTTAATAGTAAAAAGCGCAATGTGTGTTGTTGTATTTCTTTGTTCTCCTTCGATTTGATAATTGTTCATATTATTATTACTTTTTATCTATTATATAACCTTTTTAATTAAAATCTAGAAAAAAGCTGTGCCTTTATTTGTTTGCTATCAGTTAATTGTCTATTTTTGCCCTCCAAATAAGATCTGTTACTTACGAAGTAACACAATATAAATCTATTGATAATTAGAATTTTATCTATTTATACTCTCTTTTTCCCATTATTTGAAACGTATAGAATTATCGCATCATTAGCTTTCTTTATTTCTTCATTCTTGAAATTTTTCAAATATGTTTCTGTAACTTTCACTGACGAGTGTCCAAAAGCCTCACATATTAATTGTTCGGAGAAATTACAATATTTGGCAAGGGTGGCCCAGGTATGGCGCGTAGTGTATGAACTGACCTTGGTTGCCACTCCGCATTTTTTCGCCAATCTGCCTAAATTGTAATTCATGGTTCGTAGTGCCTGCTGATACTCTGTATATAGATCCTCTCCGGTTTTTGTTCCACTGAGGATGGGAAAAAGGTAGGGAGAGTCCTGATTGGTATTTTGATATTTGTTTATCAGCTTCATTGCTGTTATCGGAATATCAACAATCATTTGCCCACCTGTTTTATATCGGCGATAAGAAAGTGTGTTGCCTTTCAAGTCGCTTTTGTGAAGATGGGCCAGATCAACAAAGGGCATTCCGCGTAATTGAAACATTAAATTAGCCCAAACTCTGCATCGTATCAAATCTTCCGGTAGTTTCTTTAGAGGAACCTCGTTTAGTAACTTGTTTATCTCTTCTACTTCCAATGCGCGTTTTATATCGTTTTTCACGCCGGTGTAGACATGATGAAATAAACGGGAATTCTCGGTTATTATTTTTTTATCCACTGCTTTGTTATAAGTTGCACGCAATGTCCGCATATAGGTGGAAACAGTATTCCAACTTAGTTGCTTGTCACGCAGGTAGGTTTCAAATTCTTTCAGATTGGCTCTGTTGAGCTGGTGAAAGTAAATAACCTCACATCCACAAAATTCACTGAATGCGTTCAAGGTGCTTTGATAAATGTGAGCCGTACCATAACGTTTCTCGTCTTTCAGTTCATCAATCGTTTTGTTCATAAACTCGTTGAATTTTTTTTTATTTCTCATAATGTTCCGTTTTATAGATTTTACAAAATAAGTTGTTTTCTTAACGGAATCGAATATAGGTTGAAATGTTCGAATTAGAAAGGTTATTTATCTAATTCTGCATTATTTATACGTATCATCCATCCGTTTACTTTCATTTGTAAACATATATAAGGTTGCTGCGGATCATTTGTTGAGTCAAGAAAAAATATCAGATTATAGCGGTCTTGCCTGTCAAGATATTCTTGTGGAGGCATATAGGTTGTCTCGACATTACGTGACAGGAGCAGATATTGTGTAAGCGGAATATCGAAAATCTCTTTTCCACTAGGTTGATAGATTAACCGTAGACGGGTATCGTCATTTTCCATCAGTCTCAATGTATTCATTCCGGCATGTACTACCTGTATGTCTTCCAAATTGGCGCTTTCTTGCATAAAGGGGAGATAACAGGTGGAAACGGAGTCTATCGGAGTGTTCCAATGATCCATGCATCCGTTGCCGGCAGTCAGTTCCAGACGGAAATCATCTGTATCCAGCGGGACGGCCGACTGACTTTGCAATATGCAGCTCAGAATATTCGTGTTTTTAGTAAGAGAGAGAGCCAAAACCTGATATTCGCCGCTGATATGCACGTTGTCCAGCCGCCCGTGGAATAGAGATGAAAGTTTTTCGGATTGTT
>ENA-OQCK01000040-OQCK01000040.1-human-gut-metagenome-genome-assembly--contig:-NODE-40-length-69030-cov-2.920091_pt1 | contig 69030 bp, 91 predicted proteins | sample MGYA00242498_ERZ504578 | MGnify/ENA primary metagenome ERZ504578 (study PRJEB26092, sample SAMD00036229) | human gut metagenome | host: Homo sapiens | study: EMG produced TPA metagenomics assembly of...
ATGTCCAACAGTGAGATGATGGTCAGATGACACAGATGGCCATGATACAGGCTGTCAGCGCATGACAGAGTCTGTTCAGACCTCGACCTCGGTCAGCACCCAGGTATATGCGGCGGGGCTTGTAGGGCAGGAGATTACGGTTGCAGTGACAGAAGAGGGGAAGTATGGGCAGGACATGGCGGTAGGAGTCCAGTATGGAAAAGTGGAATCCGTAGACTTTACGGGAAGTACCCCGGTTCTAAAGCTGATGGGGGATGATAACGAATACCCCTTATCTTATGTCCTTGGAATGGGGAAAATTGATGACCCTTATAAAAAGGATGAGGCTGACGGCAAACAAACAAAAGAAAAAGACGTGGAAAGTGAAAAGACGGATTTCCCAGCCTATGACTATGCGGCTGAAGAGGGCAATCCGTTGACGGATAAAGGGATACTTGCCTGATTTTCTTATACACGGCTGGAAAGGACGAATTTATGGGGATAAATGAAATACATAATTTGAATCATGCGCAGTCTTTTGGGGCAGGGCATGCGGCCCGCCAGCGGACAAAAGAGGAAATTCAGGGATTTGAAGAGCTTATCCAGGAAAAGGCAGGAGACAGGCTGAACTTTTCCAAACATGCTGCCAAGCGTCTGGGAGAAAGGGGCATTGCCATTGACAACCAGCTGTTAGGCGATTTGGAGCATGCAGTGGATGAGGCCCGTAAAAAAGGGTCCAGGGATGTTGCTGTTATTGGAAGTCAGGGCATGTTCATTGTGAATATCCCCAATAATACAGTGGTCACTACCATGTCCCAGGATGATATGAAGAACCGGATTTTTACAAATATCGACAGTGCTGTTTTTATGTAGGCGGGACCGGATGGAGGCCCGGCCAGCTGCCTGAAGCGCGCTGGCAGGAACAGCAGAAAGGAAAGCGTATGTTAAGAGCAATGGATTCAGCAGTCGCGGGGCTGCGTTCTCATCAGAACAAATTAGATGTAATTGGCAACAATATTGCAAATGTCAACACCCTTGGATTCAAGGCACAGAGCTACAGTTTTAAAGAGGCCATGTACCAAACCTCCACGGCTTCCACTGGCGGTACGGATTCCGCAGCAGGTAATAATGCGGCCCAGTATGGATACGGCACCATGACAGGTACCATAGCGATGGATATGATAGGTGGTATACCAACTTATGTGGGAAATTTTAATGCAGTCATTAACGGACAGGGATTTTTTATCGTGCGCTCCAATAAAGCGGATATAACAAATGAAGATTTGAAGTCATCGGGCTGTTCCTTCACTCGGGTAGGACAGTTCACTGTGGACAACAATGGATACATTGTGGACAGCGGTAATAATTTTGTGTTCGGTTTTCTGAAAGAGGACCTGATGATCCTGACAGTAGCTATCAGACCGATACGCTGAAGCCTCTTAGACTTACGGACGTAGAGGGGAATATCATTGAGGGTGATGATGATGAACCGGCAATAGCAAGCAGCATTGAAATCAATAATATGGGAATCATTACAGCCAAGATTACGGATCAGGATGGAAATGAGAAAACGGTGACAATTGGCAAGGTAGCCATCGCCTCATTTCAGAACCCGGAAGGTCTGACAAAATCGGGCGGACATTATTTCACCACCAATGGGAATGACAATGCGGGCGATTGCACCGCATCGGAACCGGGCAGCGGCTCCACCCCCAGCCTGATGACCGGCTACGTGGAAGGCTCAAATGTGGACCTTGCAAAGGAGTTCTCTGAACTGATTATGGCCCAGAGGGGATTCCAGGCAAATTCTAAAATCATTACGGTCAGTGATGAGATACTGAACGAACTGGTTAATATGAAGCGTTAAGACCAAAGGAAGGGGCTGCTTACCGGTCTCTGCCGCAAGGCCCGGGCCGGTAAGGGCTTCTGATTAAGAAAGAGGAACGTATGATAAAGGTGACCCGTTTAAATGGAGAAGAGCTATTTCTCAATTATTTTCAGATAGAGTATTTGGAGTCGATTCCGGAAACCAAGATTAAGATGATGAATGGGGATTTTTATCTTGTAACAGATACGGTCGAGTCGATATTGCGCCAGATAGAGGATTTCCTGCACCGCTGTGTAGCCTTCGAAAATAAATCCGAATGAAATATATTCAGACAGTATAGTACAGGAGGCAAAGTATGGATTTAACAACACTGATTGGAGTTTGGTGGGTACATTCCTGATTGTCCAGGGTATCGGACTGGATAAATTGGGTAATTTTTATGATATAAAAAGTATTCTAATCGTGGTTGGAGGAACGCTGGCCGCCACCGCGGCAAGCTACCCTTTATCTATTTTGATTGACATACCCAAACACATTATGGTGCTGTTCCGCGGAAGGCAGTATAACATCCCAAAGCTGGTTGATCAGCTGGTAGACCTTGCCATGATTGCAAGACAGAACGGTCTTCTGGCCCTGGAGGAGAAGGCGGAGGAGATTAAAAACCCATTTTTCAAACAGAGTATTCTGATGATTGTGGATGCCAATGACCCGGATAAGGTGCGTTTAATACTGGAACGGGAACTGGAAAATATGATGACGCGCCATGACGCGGCAGCGGGCCTGTATGAAAAAGCGTCCGCATACGCCCCGGCTTTGGCATGGTTGGTACGCTGGTGGGACTGATTAATATGCTCAAAGGCCTGAATCTGGACGAAGCGGAGGCGCTTCCAGCTTGGGGGAGGACATGTCGATAGCTTTGATTACCACGTTTTATGGAAGTGTACTGTCGAACCTTGTATTTCATCCAATTGCCAAAAAGCTGCGCATACGTCAGGATGAGGAGGAACTGTACTGCTCTACCATCATAGAAGGAATCATAGCAATCCAGTCAGGTGAAAATCCAAAGTACTTAAGGGAACACCTTTTGGCCTCCCTCAAGCAGTCCCAGCAGAAGAAGCTTCTCTCCAAGCCGCGAAGAACGCGCCTGAGGGGGGTGAGGGGAATTGAGAAAAAGGAAGCAGCGTCCTACGGACGGCGGCGGCAACTGGATGGATACCTATGGAGATATGGTAACATTACTGCTGACTTTTTTTGTTATGCTTTATGCCATGTCCAGTCTGGATGTGGCGAAGTGGGAGGTTTTTGTACGGAGTATTTTCCCCAACCGTCAGGAAATATTAGAGGATCAGGTTTCTGTCAACACCCCCATTGGCGTTGAGGTAAGCGACCCCAGGGGAACACCTGAAATACCCGAGGAGATTGTACGGACCGATATGGATTCCCTGTACCTTACCATAGCCGAAAAGATGAATGAAATAGGCATTGATGGTGTCACTATCTCCAGAGGAGATGATTATACATTCATTGAATTTCAGGACAGGACGTTTTTTGACGGCGACAGTTCGGTGCTGACCGAACAGGGAAAAAATACCCTGGAGGTGTTCTGTGATGCGGTTTCACCGGCAAAGGATTTGCTGTCCCAGGTAAATATCATGGCCCATACTGCCAGGGGGATCCGGAGCATCCCAATAATCCCAGAACAGACCGTATGCTGTCTGCCATGCGGGCGGCTGAGGTATGTATTTTTATACAGACCAGGGAATCAATCCAGCCGGATAAGCTGGTGAATATAAGCTATGGGCAGTTCCGGCCCATTGATACCAATGAGACCAGGGAGGGACGAGCCAGAAACCGGCGCGTTGAGATACTGATGATTGACGAGGGGGCAAGCGTTCGTTCCCTAAACGAGTACTATGAGGAGTATAGCAGCGGTAAAAATGCGGACAGGACCGTGGTTACCACAGGACAGCCCATGGACACCGGTCACGGCTTTGCGCCTGCAGAACCGGATCAGGACGCGTCTCAGCCTCGATGTCCCCGTTAAAAAACAGCGCCGAAAAAGGACCTGCTGAAAACGAGACTCCCTCCGGGGGCGCGGCGGGAACGATGGCAGAATAATTGAGAAAAGGTGGCCTTAGCGATGGCAGATGTATTATCACAAAGTCAGATAGATGCGCTTTTAAAGTCCATGCAAAACAGCAGCGAATCGAAGCCGTCCAGGCAGCAGTCGAGCAGAAGGCGGAGGCGGAAGAAACAAAGTACAGCAGATATGACTTTTACAGCCCAAGAAAATTCACAAAAGAGAAAATGAAAATTCTTACCAGTGTATTTGAGAATTATGCCAGAATCCTGACATCCCAGGTTAACGGTATTTTCCGCGTCATGACCGATATCACGGTCCTGGAGGTTCAGGAGCGCAGATATTATGAGTATGTAAATTCGCTGTATGAAAATGACTGCATGACACTGGTGGATGCCTATGTACAGGACAAAGGAAAAAACAATGTTCCCCTTATGCTGTACATTACGCCGGGGCTGGTCCTTACCCTGATTAACCATATGCTGGGCGGAGGGGACGAAGTAGTGAAAGTAGACACTTCTTACCGCTATTCGGATGTGGAAGTGGCGTTGTACAGAAGGGTAGCAGAATATTGCACCCAGGCATTGAAGGATGGCTTTTCAAATTACATAAACGTGGCATTTAAGGTGCAGAGGGTGGAGGAAAATCCCAGCATGGTGCAGGACGTGGGTTTGGATGAAACCGTGGCCATCATACATCTGAATGTGGATGTGGCCGGCCTTGCGGTGGAGAAAATACGGCTCTGCCTGCCGGGGACTCTCCTGGAATATATATTCCATATGATTGACAGCCGCAAGCATATAGCGCGCGGTTTCGCTTATGAAGATAACAAGGACATAATTCTGGACAATATCCGTTATACCCAGCTTCCCATGACTGGACAGCTGGCCACTGTGGAATTGGATGTGAGTGATATTTATCATCTCAAGGTTGGCGATGTGATTGACTGAACCGGCCTCAAAACAGCAAAGTCAAGCTGTTTGTAGGAAGACAGCGTGGTTCTTGGGAGATATGGGAGTCTACAAAAAAAAATGTTGCTGTACGCATTCAGGACCGAATATATGGAGAGCCGGAAGGCCCTCTAAAGATGGAGGAACTGGTTTCCCGGGAACTGGAAAACCAGGAGGACGCGCTGTAGCGGCTTGGGAGCAGTGATAGGTCCGGTTGATATAAAAACGAAACGATAATTTCATAAGAGAGGTAATGAGAAATGGCGAAGATTATGTTGGTGGATGATGCGGCGTTTATGCGTATGATGATTAAAAAAGCTTTGACCCAGAGCGGGTACAGCGATTTTGTGGAGGCTCAGGATGGAGCGGAAGCCGTGAAAAAGTATGGTGAAGAGAAGCCGGATATGGTAATCATGGATATCACGATGCCGAACATGGACGCCTGCAGGCTTTAAAGAAGATAAAGGAAAGTGACGCGTCCGCAAAGATAGTCATGTGTACGGCCATGGGACAGGAAAGCATGGTAGTAGACGCAATCAAATCGGGCGCAAAGGATTTTATTGTAAAGCCTTTTAACGCAGAGCGCATTGTTCAGACCGTGAATTCAATTTTAGGAAAGTAATCGTCAGGAGGATTGGAAATGGCATTTTTAAGTTCGTTTGATATCTGTGCCTCCGGCATGAGCGCGCAGCGTGTCCGGATGGACATAGCAGCGGAAAATATAGCCACATCAATACCACGAGGACGGAGGCGGGAGGACCCTACCGGAGAAAGGATGTACTGTTTGAAAGTTTTGGAGCCGGCTCCTTTCGTGAGGCAATGCGAAGCGCGGCCATGGGGAATGGATTTGCCAGCCGCATGCCGGTGTTAGGGTTTCCGGTATCATTGAAGATGACAGGGAAATGAAACGGGTCTACAATCCCGGACATCCAGATGCAGACGCGGAAGGATATGTCAACATGCCAAATGTGGATCTTCTGAAAGAAACCGTGGACAGTATGTCCGCGACCAGATCCTATGAGGCAAGTGTTACAGCTTTAAACGCAATGAAGCTGATGGCGCAGAAGGCATTGGACATAGGAAAATAAGGACTGAAAAGGAGATTAAACGATGGGCGCTAGCAGCTTTAACGAAATGGAGATAGATCCATAGGCGAGATAATGAATATCAGCTTGGGCGCATCGGCAACAGCGGTTTCCACGATGCTGGGAACCACTGTAAATATCACAACGCCTGTGGTGAAGGTTCTGGGCGGGCATGAATTTGAGTTTAAAAAGCTGGAACCGGCCGTGGGAGTGGAAATATCCTATGTCGAGGGATTGGAAGGCAGTAATGTAATGATGTTCAGCCGCAATGATGTGCGGATCATTGTAGGCATGCTTATGGGCTGCGAGATACCCGATGAGGAATTTGAGCTGGATGAAATCAACAGAAGCGCTATCTGCGAAGTGATGAACCAGATGATGGGATCTTCCGCTACCGCTTTATCTGAATTTCTCGGGGTGGCTGTAATATATCAACGCCCATTTCATTTGAGATAGAGGATGAGACGAGTTTCCGGAAAAGTATTTTCCGACAGAGGCAAATAAGGTAGTGGTCAGGTTTTCACTGGAGGTAGAGGGAAACTTAAGAGTGAATTCCTGAATATTATGTCAGTGGAACTGGCGAAGCGTCTGCTGGAGCGTTTGCCTCAACCTTTGGGCAGATGGAGGAAACCGCAGAAGGTATGGAGCCAAAGCCCCAGGAATCAAAGCCCCAGGAGCCAACCCAGCCTGAGGAGAAGCTGTCCCAGGAGGAGATACAGAGGATGATGCAGGAATCCCAGGAGCCGCTCCGTCCCGAGCCCAAGCTGGCCCAGGAGGAAATACATAGAACGGTGCAGGAACAGCCGGCTCCGGTAAGGCAGCCCGCCCAGCCGCAGCCAATATACAATACGGTTCCCCAGCCGGTATATCAGGCTGCTCCCGATCCCATGATGCTTCAGCTTCTCAACCAAATGCAGCAGTCGCAGATGCAGATGATGGAAATGATGCATGATATGAAGACCAGGGAAAAGGCACGCAGTTCTGAGCCATCCGTGATACGTCCAATCAATCCTTCCACCTGGGAGAGGGCGCGAAGGAGGGCGTGGAGGAACACGCAAACCGGGAAATGCTGATGAAGGTGCCGCTGGAGATATCTGTGGAGATAGGGCGGACCAAAAAGCTGGTAAAGGATATCCTGGAGTTTACCCAGGGGTCTTTGGTGGTACTGGATAAAATGGCGGGAGAACAGGCTGATTTGTATGTGAACGGTCAATGTATAGGCAGGGGCGACATTGTCGTGGTTGAGGATAATTTTGGCATACGGATTACTGAGATAGTAGCCAGGAACTTAAATCCGGAGAGCTTATGATGCCGGGGGATTCTTTATCGCTGGCAGGGGCGGTTATGACGGTCATCTGTGTCCTGCTTCTCGCATATTGGTGCAGCCGTATGTTAGGAAAGAACTGGATAAAGACTTCGGCGGGAAAGAATATGAAGGTGGTTGAGCAGCTGCAGGTGGGGGCTGACCGCCATCTTCTTCTCATAAAGATACAAGATCACGTTTACCTTATCGGAGCCAGCTCATCCGGTATACAGATGTTAGCTGAGATGGAAGGGGAATTCGAGGAAACAGATTCGGAACACACACCAGGCAGCCCTGGGTTCCGGAGTCTGATGAAAATGTACGGCTCTTTGAACCGGAAAAAGGAGGAGACAAATGAACGACCTTCTGGCAGGACTGAACGGCGGGAATGTACCTGCCTTAGACCTTATATTCATGATTACCCTGGTAGCGCTCTTACCTTCCATAGCAGTCATGATGACTTCCTTTACCAGGACCATCATCATACTTTCCTTTACCAGAAATGCAATGGGAGTCCAGCAGACGCCGCCGAATATGGTTTTGGTCGGAATGGCGCTGTTTCTGACCTTATACATCATGAATCCGGTCATTGGGAAGATTAATGAGGAGCGTATCAGCTTATGTCAGAGGGGAGATAACACAGCAGGAAGCGGCAGGCAGAATGGGAGGACCGCTAAAGGAGTTCATGCTCCGCAACACGGAGAAGAGTACGCTGGACCATTTCGTTCAAATGTCGGGAACAGATATCCGTGAAAATGTAGAAGATTATCCGCTGACCGTTGTGACCCCTGCATTTATGACCAGCGAGCTGAAACGGAGCTTTATGTCGGGCTTCCTGATTTATCTGCATTCCTCCTGATTGATATAGTGGTAGCTACAACCCTTATGTCTATGGGTATGGTTATGCTGCCGCCAACCATGATAGCGCTTCCTTTTAAGCTGCTTTTGTTTGTGACGGTGGACGGATGGGAACTGCTATTTTCCAGCATTATCCAAAGCTTTCGATAGAATGCCAGGAAAGGAGGGAGAAGAGCATGAATAATATTCAGGTGCTTGATATCATGTATCAGACATTCCAGCTGGTATTAAAGCTGGCACTGCCTTTTTTACTTGTGAGTATGGTTGTGGGAGTGACAATTGCCATCTTCCAGGCAGCCACGCAGATTAATGAACAAACCATGAGCTTTGTGCCTAAGCTTCTGTCTATTTTAGCAATGATGGGAGTCCTGGGAAGCTCAATGCTTGCGCTGCTGCAGGATTTTACCCGACAGATACTTTCCATGATTGCCGGGGGTTAGTTTTGTATGTTCATTCTGTTTTCACTGATTATTATGCGCATGAGCGGGGCCATTGCACTGAACCCGGTTTTCGGAAGGACGAACGTGCCGTCCCGCGTGAAGGCGGCCTTTATACTGGTTATATCACTCATGCTTTATATTGGCCCGGGAGGAATCCTTGTTCATGAGCCCGCTGTAATGGCGGAATATGGAGTCATGCTTATAAAGGAGCTTCTGTTTGGCTTTACCCTTGGTTTTGGCATGGAACTGGCTTTTTTGGCGGTTCGTTTTGCTTCTGCGATTATGGACTATTCCATGGGACTTACCATGACCCAGGTTTATGACCCGCAGTACAATGCCAGATGACCATTACCACAGGCATGTATTATGCCTTTATGGTCATGCTTTTTCTGGCAACAAACGGGCATTTGCGGCTGCTTACCATATTTTTCATATCCTGCGAACTGATTCCGTTCGGGACAGTGACCTTCAGCCGGAGCTTGCGCAGGCAATCTTACTTATGTTTCGGGAAAGCATTGCCATGGGACTCCAGTTTGCGTTTCCGCTAATTGCAATGGAGTTGGTTGCAGAAACCGCGGTGGGGATACTGATGCGGATGATTCCCCAGATTAACGTCTTTGTAGTGAACTTTCAGATAAAAATTATCGTGGGCATACTTATGCTTCTCTTCCTTTTTAGCCCTATGTCGGATAAGCTGTATGTAATCTTAAACGGTATGTATCAGTCCCTGCAGCAGATCGTGACGCTGATGAGGTAGGAGGCAGGAAGGAAGTGATGGGGCTTGGCTGAGAGGAACGGACAGGAAAAGACAGAAAAACCAACCGGTAAACGGCGAAGTGATGCGAGAAAACGGGGAAATGTATTTCAAAGCAGGATGTCAGTACAGTGGCCATGCTGCTGGGAGTTTTTATGATGGCCCGGTTCATGATGCCACATATATATACCACAATTCGGGGATATCTAGTATGGATTATTACTGGCATTGGGGGGGATGTTGCGCAGCTTTTGTCCCCACAGCTGTTAACGATAACGGTCATATCCCTTCTAAAATGTGTCCTTCCACTTCTTCTGACAGCAGTTGTGCTGGGGATTCTATCCCATGGGGCCCAGACACGTTTCAATGTGGCGTTCCAGGCGCTGCAGCCAGGTTCAGCAAATTAAATCCAATAACGGGCATTAAAAACCTGTTCTCCTTAAAAAAGGTGGTTGAGCTTTTAAAGAACCTTATAAAAATTTCCCTGCTGCTGGCTCTTCTATACAACCTTTTAAAGGGAGATATTGTCCCGGTAGCCAGGATGATTGATATGAATCCGTTCAATTCAGCTGCCTATATGATGAATATGGTTTTTAACCTGGTCATTAAGATATGCATGGCTTTTACCGTAGTTGCCTTCTTTGATTTTTTGTATCAGCGCTGGGAATATGAGCGGGATCTTAAAATGACAAAACAGGAAGTAAAGGATGAATATAAGCAGACCGAGGGAAATCCGGAGATTAAAGGAAGGATTCGGCGGATTCAGAGGCAGATGGCTTTGAGCAGAATGATACAGAGGGTTCCCCAGGCGGATGTTATTGTCAGAAACCCGACCCATTTTGCCGTTGCCCTCAAATATGACCCGGACAAATCAGGCGCCCCGATAGTACTGGCCAAGGGGCAGGATGAGCTTGCGCTGCGGATCATCAAAGCAGGGGAGGAAAATGGCATAGCGTTATAGAGAACAGACCTCTTGCCAGGGCGCTGTACGCCTCCTGCGAACTGGACCGGGAAATTCCGGCGGAATTATACGGCGCGGTGGCAGAGATTCTTGTATTTATTTATAAGGCCAGCCACCGGGAGGATATGTTCAGATAAAAATAAACGGATGGAGTAACGGATGAAGAAGATATTGAGAGACTACACAGTGGTACTTTTTATGCTTGCCATCATACTGCTGTTGATTATACGGCTTCCGGCCGGAGTGGTGGACGTGGCAATTATTATAAATATGTCCCTGTCCATGATGATTCTGGTAACTACGATGACGATTCGGGAACCGCTGGAATTTTCCATTTTCCCGTCCCTGCTGTTGATTACAACCCTGTTCAGGCTGGGAATCAATGTGTCCACTACCAGAAATATCTTAACCGATAGGGGGGCGTCAGGCCTGGTCATTAAGGCGTTCGGCGATTTTGTCCTTCGCGGGAATGTTGTGGTGGGCCTTATTATCTTCCTCATCATTGTACTCATGCAGTTTATTGTCATTACCAAAGGAGCCGAGCGTGTGGCTGAGGTTGCGGCCCGGTTTAATCTGGATGCCATGCCCGGCAAGCAGATGGCCATTGACGCGGATTTGAGTTCCGGCCTTATTGATGAGCAGCAGGCGAAGAAACGCCGTGAGAAGATACAGCGGGAGGCTGACTTTACGGCGCGATGGACGGCGCCACAAAAATCGTGAAAGGCGATGCGGTGATGTCGCTTATTACCACTGCAATCAACCTGATTGGAGGCAGCATCATAGGGTATATCCAGTCAGGAGACAGCATCGGCAATGTCCTTAGTACATATTCCATTGCGACCGTGGGCGATGGTCTGGTAGGTCAGATACCGGCCCTTCTCATATCGACTGCAACGGGCATGATTGTAACAAGGGCGGTATCCGAGGGAAGCTTAAATGAGGATGTATCAAAACAGTTTTTTGGCACAGCCGCAGGCAATCATGATAGGTGGGGTAGCGGTAGCGGTCCTGGCGGTCATTCCCGGAATGCCTGTCATACAGCTTGCGCTGATTTCCGCCGGACTGCTGTCAGGAGGGTACTATCTTACAAAACGGATTAAGGAGGAGCCTTCATTGATAGCGGAATCCGCGTATCAGGACGCGGAAGCGGTAATTCCGGGAGAGGCGGCCCACCAGGAGGCGGCGGTATCCGGGAATGCGGCAGAAGAATATTATAAAGACGTCAACAACGTATATACGCTTCTGACGGTCGAGCCCGTGGAAATGGAATTTGGATACAGCCTGATTCCACTGGCGGATGAATCGGTAGGAGGAAGGCTCATAAGCCGCATTGTGATTTTCCGCAGACAGTATGCCCAGAGCATGGGATTTGTAATTCCATCCATCCGCTTAAGGGACAGCTCCGGACTGAGTACAAACCAATACTGTATCAAGATAAAAGGCGAGGAGGTAGCCCGGGGAGAAATTCTGGTTGACTACTATCTTGCGCTGGAGCCGGATCAGCTGGAACGGGAAGTGGATGGGATTGAAACCGTGGAGCCTGCATATGGAATTCCCAGCCGATGGATCAGGCCCGAGGACCGGGAGAGGGCAGAGCTGTATGGATATACGGTCATTGACCCGCTGTCCGTCATGGTAACCCACTTATCCGAAGTCATCAAACAGCATGCTTATGAGCTTATGACCCGGCAGGAGGTCGTGCATCTTGTGGAGAATACAAAGAAAACAGCCCCTGAACTGGTGGAGGAAGCATTTCCAAACCTTGTTTCATACAGCCTGTTCCAGCGTATCCTTACAAGTCTTCTTAAGGAAGGAGTCCCTATTAAGGATTTGGAAACCATCATAGAAACAATGATAGAGGTAATATCTGAGACCGGTCTTCCGGTAAAGGATACAGACAGCATTGTAGAACGCATCAGAACAGCTTTAAAGAGGACCATCACCCGTATGTACTGCGAGGATGGAACCATGAAAGTGATTACCCTGGATTCAGAGCTGGAGCGCACCATGGTGGGCTCTCTGTCAAAGGGGGAGGGAGGATACTATCTGGCACTGAATCCGGATATTCTTCAGAGCATCATCGGGCAGATGGCGGAGCAGCTAAGGAAGTTCAACGGTTTGGCACAGAGCCCGGTCGTACTTACCTCCCAGGTCATGCGGGTGCATTTTTACCGTCTGGTGGAGCAGTTTTATCCGAATGTGCGGGTACTTTCTTTTAATGAGATTGCGAATAATGTCCAGATACAGTCAATCGGCGGTCTGCGCTTGAAGCGCCGGTGGGACGGAGAGTCTGATAGCGGAGGATATTCAGTATGCAGCAGTGGGAAGCTTTGAAAGAAAAAACAAACGAAGAATTATTTAGCCTGTACCAGGAGGACCGGAGGACAGAGATAAAGCAGGAGCTGACACTTCGTTATCTTTATATTGTAAAAGCCATTGCGGTTCAGACATATAACATTTATTCCGGCTTCATGCAGATGGAAGACATCATCAATGAGGGCGTGATTGCCATCATGAAGGGCATCGACCGGTTCAATCTGGATAGGGATAATAATTTTGAAACATATATAACGAGACGCATCAGGGGGATGGTCATTGACCTGGTCAGGAAAAGCGACAGCATGCCAAGGGACTATCATAAACAGAACCGAGCCATTGAAAATGCCAGGATGCAGCTTGCCGATGAACTGGGACGGCAGCCCTCGGACGAAGAAATTGCGGACCATCTTTCGATAAAGGTTAAAAAGTACAAGAAAATTCAGAGGATAAGCACGATGATGAATGCCCTGTCTTTGGATATGGTTACCAATGAGGAGCACCAATCATTCCAGATAGCAAGTGAAGACATCCGAACGCAGCCGGAACAGGCGTTTCTGCGGGAAGAGGCGCTGCAGACCTTAACAGATGCAATCAATAATCTGGGAGAGAAAGAAAGAATGGTCATCTCACTTTATTATGTGGAGGAGCTTGACATGACCCAGATAGCCGGAGTGCTACAGGTCAGTGAACCAAGGATATCACAGATTCACAGCGCGGCTATCCGGAAGCTGAAGGCTTATATGAATAAACATTTATAGTAGGAGGAGGACATTATGTATCAGGGATTCTATAATCTTGCCTCAGGCATGCTTACACAAAACCGTAACCTGAATGTAATTGGCAACAATATGGTAAACGTACAGACGCCCGGCTATAAAAACGACACCATGGTTGCCAGTACATTCAGTGAGGAACTGCTTTACCGTACCGGAAGACACTACAAAGAGAATGCCGCACCGCTGGCCACTGTCTCCAAAATCAGTACGGCGTCCAGGACCTATGTGGATTACGGCCAGGGAAGCTTTGAGCAGACGGACGGGATTTATGATTTTGCTCTGGACAACAAAGGATTTTTCTGTATCCAGACCCAGAACGGCGAACGTTATACAAGAAACGGTTCATTTGCCGTGGATGACCAGGGCTATCTTGTACTTCCTGGTATAGGGAGGGTGATTTCCACGGATAACCAGCCCATTCAGATTGATAATGAGGATTTTCAGGCAGATGAGAGCGGTACGATATCCGTTTCAATCATCACCGGAGGGGATGACGGGGATTCAGAGATGGAAGTGGAGAAAAGGACCTATGGAACCTTGAAGGTAGTGGATTTTGCGGATTATGAGCAGCTTCATAAGGAAGATAACGGCATGATTTCCACGGCCCAGGCGCCCGTCCAGGCCGCTGAAGGCGGGGAAAAAACGCAGATTTTATGGAAGACCCTGGAGAAATCCAATGTTGATATGGTAAAGGAAATGACAGCCATGATGTCTTCCCAGAGGGCCCTGCAGAGCGCCGCCCAGGCTTTGAAAATGTACGATCAGATTATGAGCAAATCAGCCACTGATATAGGAAGGTTATAAGGAGGTCCCAGATGAATATGTCATTTTACGTTGCGCCATCGGCGCCGGCAGCTGTACAGAGAAGCTCAGCGTTATATCCAATAACCTGGCCAATGTCAACAATACGGGGTTCAAGCCCAAGTCAGCGGTTTTTTCTGAATTGATAAATTATAACCTGAATGATTCGCCAGAGGCTGTCACCGAACTACAGGCAGGGGCGGGCATAAGGTTCAGAGAACCTCCACCGGTTTTGATGTGGGCGGGCTTACCCAGACCGGGAGCCAGTATGACTACGCCATTACACAAGCCAATGCCTTTTTCATGGTCCAGGACCCGGAAACAGGAGAACGGGTATTCACAAGGAACGGCCACTTTCACCGGGGAGAATGGGACGAGGGATTCTATCTTATGACGGAGTCAGGCAAGCTGGTTTTGGATCAGAATCAGGAACCTATTAAGCTGGATGTGCTGGACACAGAGAAAATTCGTGAGGAGATGGAATCAGGGTACGAATTAGAGGATGAAGACGAGGACGAGGATGAGGATGAGGACAAGCCGAAAGTCAGCCTGTATACCTTTACCAATCCCAGCCGCCTTGCCAGTGCAGGCGATAATGAGTTTTCGGCCGATAACACCGGGATGGAACCTGTTCTGGTGGAGCGGCCATCCCTTGCCGAGGGGGCGCTGGAGACATCCGGGACGGACGTGGCCAGGGAATGGACCAGGCTGATTGAATGTCAGCGCGCTTTTTCCTACGCATTGAGGATGGTAACTGTTTCTGATGAAATTGAGGCACAATCAATACACTGAGAGGCTGATGGATCAGATGGAAGGAGGGCCAGGATGAAAATCAGACATTATGAAGATATGAACCTTCAGGAACTGGATGTAATGAAGGAGATAGGCAGTATTGGCACAAGCCATGCGGCCACGGCCTTGTCCAAGCTGCTTTCAAAAGAGATTCGGATTACGCTTCCGGAGGTCAACGTACTGGGATATGAGGAGGCGGTGTCCCGCATCGGCAATCCGGAGGAAATCATAGCGGCAGTCCTGGTTAAGATGGACGGGGACGTGGAAGGCCTGATGCTCTTTCTGTTTAACCTGGAGTTTGCCAACACGGTGCTCGACAAACTGATGGGAGAGAGTTTCTCTGATTTTACGGAGCTTGATGAGATTTCCTATTCCGCGCTGGTAGAGGCGGGAAATATCATTATCTGTTCTTATATCAATGCCTTTTCGCAGCTTGTAGGTGTGGAGATGGAATTATCGGTTCCCAGCGCCACGGTTAACATGCTTGGGGGCGTGCTGACCGTACCCATTGCGGAATACGGATATGAAACAGATAAGCTGATGTATTTTAATGCCGACTTTGTTATGGAAGGAAAAAAACTGCCCGGATGGCTTCTCATGCTTCCTGATATTGACTCTCTCAACGGGATTTTGGATAAGTTAGGGGTTTTGTAATGATGGAAAAGAGTTGAAGGTTGGTATTGGGGATATGAAATTTGCAAGAGGAGAGGGAAGCATCATTACATATGCCCTGGGCTCTTGTATCGGAATCGCTTTCTATGACCCTTTCATACACTTAGGGGCTTTACTGCACATCATGCTTCCTTCGCAATTCAACTACAATGATATCAACGCATTTAAATATGCGGATTCAGGAATCCGTGAGACAATCCGCAAGCTGACTGCGTTTGGCATGGTCAAGCCAAGGACGGTGGTAAAGATTGCAGGAGGGGCTAAAATGTTTGAAATCAGCGGAAACGCTGATTTCGGAAATATTGGAACACGGAATATAGCCAGTGTAAAAAAGGTACTCCTGGGGGAAGGGATGCGCATTGCCGCGGAAGACACCGGGGGAAGCTATGCGAGAACAATGAAGCTGGATTTATCTACCGGCAGTGTCACAATCAGGACCTTTGGAAGGCCTGAGAAAATTTTATAATTGAAAGAGGTAGGGAAGTCATGGAAAAAGGAAAAGACAGGGACGGTATCCTTTTGGAGTCCGGAACAAATGAGATTGAGGTCATGAAATTCAGTGTGCTCGGAGAATCCTATGGCATTAATGTGGCTAAGGTCCAGGAAATCATCATGAGTGATAAGGTAAAGCCCATGCCCCATGCCCATCCTGCGGTGGAGGGCATATTTAAGCCCAGGGATACGCTGATTACGGTCATTAACCTTGCTTTCTATCTGTCGGGTGTCAGGCCGGAGAATGGCGCCAGGGATTTATTCATTGTCACGAATTTTAACAAGATGACGGTTGCCTTCCGTGTGCAGAGCATTGAGGGAATCAGCCGTATTTCATGGAGCGACATCCAAAAGCCCGATAAGACCATTTCCAATGGGGATGAAGGTGTGGCTACAGGTATTGCGCAGTGTGATAACCAGCTGGTTACCATACTGGATTTTGAGAAAATCGTGGCTGAAATAGCACCGGAAACCACGATACAGATATCCGAGATAGAAAAGCTGGGAGACAGGCCCATATGTGATTGTCCCATTGTGATTGCGGAGGATTCCATTCTGCTGCGCAAGATGATTGATGATGCCTGGAACGGGCGGGCTTTACGCATATCACCAATTTCAACAACGGGCAGGAAGCATGGGATTATCTGCAGACGGTTAAGAATGATCCTGATTTATACGAGAAGGTGAACCTGGTCATTACGGATATCGAGATGCCCAAGATGGACGGGCACAGGCTGACAAAGCTTATAAAAGAAGATTCCAGGCTCAGGAGGATCCCTGTCGTTATCTTTTCGTCCCTGATTGATGAACAGATGCGCAAAAAGGGCAAGGAACTGGGCGCGGATGAACAGCTGGCAAAGCCAGAGATAGGGCATCTTGTCAGTATCTTGGATGAGCTGCTGGGGAAGTTTGACCCGGGCCGGGCCCATGCTTAAAATCATGAAAAAAAACAAAAGCTGTGTAGTGGCATTCCTGATTACCGTGTGTCTTGTATATCCATGGAGCAAAGCCTGCGGGGCTGAGAAAGGGACCTGGGATTTATCGGAGAACGGAAAACACTGGATGTTCTTTTACTCTCCCGGCAATCCGGCTGAGGACGAATGGATTGAATATGAAGGAAAGGAATACTATCTGGATTCCAAAGGCTATATGAAGACCGGCTGGGTGACGGATAAAGAAGACGGGAATAAATATTATCTGGGGGAGGACGGGGCAAAATGCTTTAACACGTTTACCCCGGATGGGCATTATGTAGGTCCTGACGGCATTATCCTTAAATCCTTTGACACCTACCGAAAGGCCGTAAAAAAGGAGTTGTCAGCACTTTTGAAAGACAAGCAATACAAAGCGGCAGCTTCCCAGTCGTTGCCAGGATTCCTTCTGATTGATTTAAATGGGGATGACTACCTGGACATAGCAGTTGTTCATGGTGCGGATTCACAGGAGAGAGTCCTGTTAGCTGCCGTATGGAAACCCGGGAGGAAGAGATAATACGCTCGGCGGAGTCTGATTTTACAGGTACGGGAGAGTCGAGACTTTTGCGCAATCCCAAGACCGGCTCTGTATGGCTGGTGGCTGACGCCGGTAACGGCTGGGACAGGGACTACTCTGTGATGGATGAGAATGGCTCATATTTTGAAAATGTATGGCATTCAGCGCTGAATTGGATGACTGGGGAGAACCGGAATACTATGTGAACGGTCAGAAGTACGCACAGGAAGACTGGTTCCTCGCCATGGCCATGGCGGAGGAAGAGGCAGGGGATTGCATAAAAGAAGGCTGCCTCCCTTTAGACGAGGAACATATAAAACAGGCGGTGGACCGTGAGCCAGGACCAGAAGAACTGCCATTATGGCAGCCCTGACCGCTTAAAAACATAAGATAAAGTTTGGAGGTAACACGTTGGCAACAATCATTACGGTTTCAAATCAGAAGGGCGGCGTGGGAAAGACAACCACGTCCGCGGCGCTGGCTACAGGGTTGTGCCTGGCCGGCAGGAAAGTGTTGGGGGTGGACTTGGACCCACAGGGAAATCTGGGATTCTGCCTGGGGTTAGAGGCAGCCAATCATCATACTGTCCTGGATGCCTTAAAGGGACTGGCGCCGGTGCGGGAGGCTATCTGCCAGACGGATTACTGTGACATCCTTGCCTCTGACATTACATTAAGCAGTGGGGTGGAGCAGGCGGCTGCTGAACACCGGGAGTGTATTCTTAAAAACACCCTGGCTCCTGTGATGGAAGAGTACGACTATGTAATCATCGACACTCCCCCGGCCTTGAACCTGCTGACGGTCAATGCATATACGGTATCGGATTTTCTGATTATCCCGATGGCTTCCGACATCCTGAGCCTGGTTGGGCTGGCACAGCTTAAGGAGACCATTGAATCGGTCAGAGGAGGACTGAATCCGCGTTTACATGTACTGGGCATCTTGCTGACCAGGTATAACAAAAGAACCCTTCTTTCCCGGGAGGTGTTAGATGTAGCAAGGCAGCTGGCGCAGCAGATCAATACGGTGGTGTTTGAATCCAAAATCAGGAATGGCGTTGCCATTGCTGAGGCCCCGGCTCATGGTGAAAGCATATTTGATTACAACCCACGTTCGGCCGCTGTCAAAGACTATATGGCGTTCATAGATGAAATTGCGGAAACTATCCACTTGAAGGAGGCATAAAGGTGGCAAAAAAGACTAACAAAACGTCACATGTACTAAATCTCATTACCAATGGAACGACTTCTGAACAAGAGATGAATCCAGAAGCTACAGCGGTTCTGGCGCCGGAGCGGCTGTGGAAGGCCCGGCAACGCGGCCTGAGCGGACATCTGCCGGGGAAGCGGTGCTGGAAGCGGAAGCAGTGGGAGAGCATGCAGCTGCCTTGAGGGAGAACGCGGCCGCTCTCAGGGAAAGCGCTGCGGCCATTCGTGAGGCGGTGGATTTAGGTGAGGAGGGAGGACTCTCATTGAAAGCGCAAACATCTCCCAAGGAAGAGCTGCCTTTGCAGACGGAAACCGTCCTCCAGGAGGCGGAGACCTCCCAGGAAGAGGATGCGAAAGTCAGACCGGTAAAGGAACCGAAAATCAGACCGGTTCTGCCAGGAGATAAAAAGGTGATTGTGGTAAACGAGGCAGGGGAAAATGATAAGATATCCGGAGAAATCCTGAACCAGCTTACCAGCTATGTGGAGGAAGAGGAAAGAGCAAGGCGGAAATCCTGCCATATGGTCAACGTGATGGAAGAGATTCTGAACCATGTCGACCTGGAGACGCATATGAGGCTTATGATGTATGCCTGTGCAGCAGGTGCCGTGTGGATGTCAAGGCATTGACATTAACCAGCCTGCCGGCAAAGTACGTGGTAGTGGATGAGAACTCTGTGGCGCCAATCATCGGCTATTATGAGAGCCGGTTCAGGGTGCGGATTCTGACGGAAATCATCAAGGCGTGTATGACGGTAAAGAAAGCGCCGCGGCATGAGCGGCTGAATTCTCCAGGCTGGGCCGAGGCCTGAAAAAACGCAGGTTTTATGTAGGACTTGTATATTTTGTGTTATTTTTCCGGAAAATCCGCCGATAAATAAATTAGTAGGAAGCAATACAGAGGATTGAAAGGAGAATATGAATGGCAAGTGTATCGGGAACAGGCAGCCTTGGGAATACCAGCTTAAGAGGGTATGGCGGATTGGTGTCCGGGATTGACCGTGACCAGGTGATTGAACAGCTGACAGCAGCAACAAATGCCAAGATTACAAATAAGAAAAGTGAAATGACAAAACTCAGCTGGAAGCAGGAAGCATTTCAAAGCATAAGCAATAAGATACTGGCACTGCAGGATAATTTCATGTCCTATTCCTCCAGCAGTAATTTAAAGGACGCAAGTATTTTTGCCAAAAACCGGATCAGCATACTTGGGGATTCCAAAGTGACAAAGTTTGTATCAGCAACCGGAAGCTCCAGCTTAGTTAATTCACTTGCGATATTGGGGGTCCGGCAGACCGCCACTGCGTCAACCCGTATATCGGATAAGAAAAATGGCACGGATTCCATTACGGCTGACAGGATAACGGAGGAAAACCTGAATAATCCGGCTGCCTGCCAGACCTCCAACCTGAAGGGCAGCCAGCTGACATTCGGTTATTACAACGAAGTCACCAAGAAATACGATGCAACGGCTACGTTCAGTTTCCCCTCCGCCTATAAGGACGAGGACGCAAAAGCCAGAAGATTGATTATACCGACATATATGGCGCGGACGGGAATGCAGATGCAGGCAAGATAAGAGAACTGACAGATAAGCTGAATACAGCATTGAAGCAGTCGGGGCTAAAGCTGGGAGAGAACCAGCTTTCCGATGTTTTTGAATTCGGTTTTGATGCGGACAGCGGAAGCTTCCGGATAAATACAAAGGCGGGCCATGAGAATACCAATATCGTTTTGCGCGACACCTCCTCCGCACTGGGCGCCCTGGGATATAAAAAGGCCGATGGAGCGGATACGTCAAAGGGTATCTCTCTGAAAGCGTCAAACAATGTCTTTAACGCCAATTCCAGTGATTTTGCCAGCAAGTCCGTAAAGAGACAGAGCGTGGTGCAGTATCTGACCGGAAGAAAGGTGAGCTTCAGTTATGGAGGCCAGACAAAGGAAATTGAGCTGGTAAAGAAGGGTGAAACCTTCAGTGATTTATCTGATTTGGCTGCTAAGATGACGGAGCGCCTTGAGAAGGCCTTTGGTGTGGGAAATGTTACGGCAGAAGCAGAAAATGGCACATTAAAGTTTAAAGTAGGCGATTCCAGCCAGAGCTTAACAATCAATGAAAGTGATCCAGAGGTCAGAAGCATGCTTGGTATTCTGAACGGGGCATCGAATAAACTGAGCTTAAATGCCAGCCTGTGGGATAATAAAGAGAAACTGGGGCTTGATGCGGGTGATTTTGATTCGGACGGAAATGGTTATATCGAGATTAACAAGACCAAAATCAAGTTTACCAAAAATACCACGATTAATGAATTAATGGATAAAATAAATAACAATAAGGAAATCGGGGTCAAGGCATCTTATCTCAGCACCACAAACCAGTTTGTGCTTGTGGCAGATGAGACAGGCAAAGAGGGAGATTGACCTTGGAGCCAACGGGGCGGGAGAGAAACTGTTCGGCTGCACCTATACCGAGGATGGGAACGGCAAACGTACATATACCAATGGCGGTTCATCCGAAGATGGAAAGAACGCACAGATTCTTGTAAGCTATGGAAACGGAATCAACACCATGGTTGAAAGCCTTTCCAACAGCTTTGACCTGGCTGGTCTGCGGGTTACCGTATCCGGTGAGTTTGGTGACGTAGAAGGCAGCGAGGGAAACTGGTCCTATGATAAATCCCAGGCCGTCACCTTCAGCGCAAGTGCCGATATTGATGGCGTCACGGAAAAGGTCAAGAAGTTTATTGAGGATTATAACGCGCTGGTGGAGGAAATTAATACCCAGATTACGACAAAGCCGGACAGTTCCTATGGTCCCCTGACGGATGAGCAAAAGGACGAGATGTCGGAGACTCCATTGAGAACTGGGAGAAGAAGGCGAAACAGGGCATTTTGTTTAACGATACGACCATGCGGGAACTCAGTATGGATATGCAGGGGGTATTGACAGAACTGGTTGGAAGCGTGGCCAACTACGCGGACCTGGAGGACATTGGGATTACCATATCCACCGACTATAAAGATGGAGGCAAGCTCGTATTTAACGAGAGCGCATTCCGGACTGCAATGACCGATGAACCGGATAAGGTATCCAATATCATAACCGGCGGCGGGGATGTAAAGAAAGGGCTGACCAAGATTATCGAAGACACCCTGACCCCCTATGCCAACAGATACCCGGAGCGAAACGGCGGTTCTTATGGACGCCTGATTGCGGAAGCAGGGTCAGAAAGCTGCCGCTGTCCGTTCAGAATAACCAGATATACAGGGAACTGAAGGAAATGGAGGAAGCCATAGAGAAATTCAGGCTTCAGCTTAAGAGCGAGCAGGACCGCTATATTAACCAGTTTACCAGAATGGAGACAATGATTAACCAGATGAACGCGCAGGCAAGTTACCTTTCACAACTGCAGGGATAGAACAGGGAATTCTGATTGGAAGGGAAATATATGAACGGTTATCAGAAATATAAAGAAAAAAGTATTTATTCCATGAGCAGTTCCGAACTGCTGCTTCTGCTGTATGACGAGGCAATCGGACGTCTGTCCAAGGCGGAATACGCTTTGGAGGACAAGGAATATGGAATGTTTGAAGACTGTTTGCTGCGAACTACCAGAATTGTCCGTTACCTGATTGATATATTGGATATGAGCCTGCCGATCAGCGGGGATTTGTACCGCATATACAACTATCTGATTTACGATATCAGCAGGATTAAGGCGGGGCGGGAACGGCAGAAGGATGAGATAGGCCGCATAAAGCACATTCTGTCCGAGCTGAGGGAGGCGTTTGAAGAAGCCAGCCGCAAGGCCGCGGATGTTCATATGGTCCAGAATAAAGGACTCATAGGATAGGAGGAGAATGTGGGGCCGAATATTGAACAGATTATGCTGCTTTTGCAGAGGCGATACAATGCACTGCGGGAAATCAGCAGACTCACAGAGGAACTGCAGGAAGCCATATCATGCAGTGACAGGTATCAGCTTCCCTTCTCATGGAAATGAGGCAGATGAGATGGCCAAGTTGAGTCCTGCCAGAGTGATATATGGCTTATGGCAGAGAATAAGCCGGAGTATGCACCAGTTATCCGGGAATTAATGAGGTCCGATCCCTTCGCCGCCCATCCCTCCGGCCGCTTTGAGGAGCAGAAGATTTTTGAGTTACGGCAAAAAACAAGCGTGCTTATCAAGGATATACAGGAAAAGGATCGGAATATGAATCTGCGGGTGTACGGCGACAGGTCTTATTATGCTAAGACAAACAATAAAAGATAGGAAGGAGGAAAGGAAATGGCAATAAGCGGAATCAACGGTTATAATTTGTATGGCTATCAGAATGCAATGAACATGCTGAAACTGTCTTTTGTCCAGAACACACAAAGGCAGGCCGTAAGTCCGGTTAACGTCCTCATCGGTCAGCTCTTCATCCAGCGTTTATGGGGATATCCAAAGCTTTTTAAAGAGCTATCAGTCAGAGCTGACAGGGCTTGAGGCGGCCGCGTCCAGGCTGACCGGAGCCAGCAGCAGGAATGTATTCAATGACTACAAGGCGGCTTCAACCGATGAGCAGGTGGCTGTGGCGAAGGGCAGCTACAGACTGAGGGGCAACACGGATATTTCCCTGAATGTAGGAGCATTGGCGCAGGCCAGAAGAATATCAGTTCGTCCCATTATTCACAGGAAACTGTGGATGAGGGAGCTGATATGGATTTTAAGATTACGAGCGGTTCCGGCGAGGCGCTTGTCTCAATCAGCAGCATGAATGAAAACGGTACGGCGAAAACCTACAACCAGATGTACCAGGAAGCGGCCAAAGCATCAACGCACAGTCCAGTCTGGGAGTAAAGGCATCTGTGTCAAATGCAGAGGGCAAGGTTTCATTGGTACTCACATCAAAAAGCACCGGGGAAGCGAACGGCTTTTCTGTTACCGGAAACGTGGGAGCCGCGGCCGGGCTTGAGAACGCATCGGTCCAGGCCCAGGACGCGGAATATACGGTCACTGAAAATGGTTACAGCCAGACCTATCATTCAAGCTCCAATACCATCAGCCTGGATTATGGACGGATTGATGCTGCGCTGAAGGGAACAGGAGACACCAGGTCTATACCGGGTTGATGAGGATGAAGTGGTTTCAGCTGTGGAAGACCTGGTAAAAGGTTATAATTCAGTTACCAAGCTCCTGGAAGAAAACGCAGGCCGCGGTACCGGTGCGGCAGCTCATTTATCATCCTTTAAGCGGGGAATGGCAGATGAGAAGACGCTAAAGGCGCTTGGAATTACCTATGATAAGGACGGCTATCTGCAGCTTGATAAGGATGCCTGAAGGAAGCGCTGGAAAGCGATTTTGAGGGAACCCAGTCACTGATTGGCGGACAGTTTGGAATTGCGGACAGAGCTGCGGCCAGGGCCGGCAGTGCACTATCGGATTCGGTTCAGAGAATTGTCAATCAAGATTTAGCATCGGCAATCACACAGAATCAGAACGACAATTATGCCGGCTATACGCAGTTTGGCAATTTTGTCAGAAGCGGAGCATATAACCTAAGCAATTATTATACAGTGGGCCTTCTTTTCAATATGATGGCATAAAAGGTGATTTTATAAAGCTGTACATATCTTATGTGCAGCTTTCTTTTGAATCAGCTATGATGGGGGAGACGATGAATCGACTAATATTTGAGGGACGATTTCTTGTGAATTTGACGGGGTCCATTATGCGGCAGGACGATCTGCGTCCTGTGCATGGGAGACTGGACTGGGAACGTATGTACCGGACCGCAGATTATCATAGAATAGCCAATATCATATATCTGGGAGTTCTCGGGAACGGAGAGCGGGTGCCAGCGCGGTGGAAAAACCGCTTTTTCGAGCGTTACCAGGAAGCACTGCGTTTTGGAGACATATGCGCCCACGCGGAAAATGAGATATTAACCTTGCTGGACATGGGCGGGATTTCCTGTACGGTACTGGAATCCTGCGGAATCCGGGATTTATATCATATTCATGAGATTGCGGCAAACAGTCCTCTCCGATTATATCTTGATTCAGAAAGTTATTCACTGGCAAAAGGATATCTGGTTGATTTAGGATATGAAACAGACCGGTTTTATGATGGATTTGGGGAACATATGAAGCGCGTATCCGGATTTGAGGTTGATATTTATTACAAGATACCCTTTCCGGTACGCTTTTTGAAAAGCAGATGCTATACCTGCTGGAGCATGCACAGGTCAGGAGCACGTATCAATATGTCAGGACCCTGCCTGTGGAGGATCAGTTTCTATTCCGCCTTGCTGAGGCAGCCTGTCATTATGTTACGGATGAGCTTTTAATCCGGGAGCTTTTGGATATATATGTTATCTACCAAGCATGGCAGGCCCAGCTGAATCAGGAATATATAATGAAGAAGCTGTCTGACTTTCACATCGATGAGCTGGCAGGAAAGCTGGTACAGATATCCTGCATGTGGTTTGGAACAAAGAAAGACGCTGTGTTTGGCCTGCTCCCTGAGGATATGGGAGTTTTTGATGTGTTGGAGAACCGGATGCTCAGCCGTGGGGCGATTATGAAAGAGACGGATACCCAGGCGGCCTGTCTTCTCCAGCTAATCCAAAAGGAGCAGGACCGGGAAAGGCATAGAAAGAAACTGGAAAGGGTAAGAAAGAAGGCAAAAGAATGCTGGCAGCGCTTTACACGCAGGCTTTCCTGGATATTTCCGGAATATAAATATATGTGCGCTATCTACCCGGTCTTGGAGAAAATACCCTTCCTGCTTCCGTTTTGCTGGATCAGTAGGGATATACGGCTGTTGCTTGGAATGTTTCGATAAAAAGCAGGCATCCCGCGGAGTAAAACCTGCCGCGGGATGCCTGTTTTATGGTGATTCCTTATCCCCGTTCTTGAGAATGTATTGTTTGAAAGCAGCATGAAGGGAGCGGACGGAAGTGGCGTTGGGGGACATGGCATGTTTATTAATCTGCTCCGCTTCTGATAATTCTTCCCGGATAATAGAAACCTGCTTTGGCGCATCAATTGCGAGGCGTACACCGTCAGCCGCACATTCTATGATGGTTATCCGAATATCATTTCCTATTAATATACTTTCATTCTTCCTGCGCCTGAGAATCAACATGGCAATCACTCCTATTATCTGGTTGTTTTTGGACTGCTACATGGGGGAAGGAGTCCAGCTTATGGTGGAAACCATAAGGAGAATTCTCAAGAATTATCTGCATCCCTACTCGGGTAAGGGGGTTAATGGCAAGCGGACATTTTAAATTGACGGTATTGTCCATATAGTTATCCTTGATGACACATATGACATAATAGGACAATTCTCCGCTGTCTGACACCTTTAGATAGGATAACTCCTCCGAAGTAAGCTTTGGCAGATAATCGGGGTAGAGGAATGCGGGGTTGATAAACAGAAAAACAACCTCAGGCTTTTCTGTTGACTGAAGTATGAGCATGGAATCATCATCATCACTGAGACAGAGAGGAAGATAATACTTTAAATCAGGAAAGCCAAAGAGTCCTTCCGGAAATGTGACGAGATCCTCCTTGCTATATTCTATTTCACCATAATAATCTGTGTGAATTTTCATGTAAATATATTACTCCTATATTGATAGATTCATGTTTCCTTCTGTAAAATCCTCTGGGGGCGGAAAATAGTGAAAGCTCCCAGATACTCAAAATGGATTTCCGGATACTGGGTTATGATGGTCATGGTCATAGGCGGAAGATAGGAAAGCTCACCTGTGGCTACACGCAGCTCGAAGGAGCCGCGCTGCGTGGTATAGGCCGCCTGTGTCTCGGGAATGGAAATCTGTGAAACAGGGATATCCGTTGTATAAGAAACAGGGCCTGAGCCGGATGCGGCCAATCCGTTTTCCTTTGATACCGCCTGAGGGCGTTGTTCGGCGCTCCTCCCGCCAGAAGGGGGTGGACCGGCTGACCAACCAGCAGAGCCTGTGGGGCGGCTGTGCGTTCTGGCGCCGGCAAAGGACCGGTTGACTTGATTTACATAATTTAAGTCAACGGTATTCCCCCTGCTGGAATAACGTGAATGGAAAGCAAAATGCCGGGCCATTGCCTTTCTTCGCTCAATATCCACATGATCAGCAGGTACCAGGCGGGCATTTTGTGTAAAACGCATTGTCTGCATGGGCACTGACGTGACTTTTAGCAGCTGTCCCATTTAAAATATCTCCTTTCTTCTATTGCATACACAGATATGGAAAATCCTATCTCATGAAATCAAATAATGAGGACTGCATCAGATAAGAGCTGACCCTCTGGGCGCAGGAATAGGAATACTGCTGATTATACATATCCAGAATAGCCTCATAGGGGTCTGCCCCCAGTTTATCTTTGTATTGTTCCGTTAAGTTCTGCTTCATGGAAGTGAGCTTATCCGCTGTGGTTTCAAGGAGGGAATATTTATTACCCAAATCGCTGTATACCGTGGTGACGTAATGTTCCGTGGCTGTCATACAGTCCATGATATCGCCCAAGGCAGAGGAGAATTCCCCTTTGTCTCCGCCAGCCTCATAATCGCTGAGGGCTGCAGCTGCCCTGCCCAGGAGCCCAACAGGGCTTTTATTCATTCGGTCCTCGATTGCCTTAAGGGCATCCGCTTCGCTCATGGTATTGACAGCGTCTGAATTAAGCCCTGTTAAAAGATTCAGGCCGCCGGTGTAGGTGTCTAAGAGTGTGCTTTTGTCCGATATGGTTCCATAACCAACATCAACGCGCCCCTGCTCCTTCATAGCCCTGAGCATATTGTTCAAGGTGTCCCCATCAAATTCATATTGGTAAGAGCCGTCCGCCTGCTTTTCCAGGGTCATCTTCATCTCCGTGGGAGTATCCTCCCCTGCAAACTGGTGGCTGAAGGTCAGCGTCTTGCCATCGCTGCTGAGGGAGAAGGGGGCAGTGGAAATATCATTGCCGCCGTATATATAAAAATTCTGATACTGGGCGTTTAAATCATTGACCATGGACTGCTGTTTTGCAGCAAATCGTCCTTGACAGTCCCTACCGTACTCATTTTCTCATTATTACTGTCTGAAAGGATATACTGTACCTGGTCTTGGCTTCTGATAGAGTTTTCTGGATGGAACGTGCCCCCAGTTCCTGCTGGTAAAGACGGTTTTTTACATCTGTCACAAGGGACAGCTTGCTCATCACATCGGAATACTGGCCGTCTATTTTCTTACCCTCATAGTAAGCCAGCGGGTTGTCGGCGCAGCCTCATAGGCTTTTCCGCTGCCCACCTTATTTATACTCTTAATCAGCCTGTCATGCACATCATTGATGGAACGGGTAAAGTTCCGGTTGATGGTTGTGTTGGTAATTCTCATAGTGGTAGTTCTCATTACGGCGATACCTCCGGTGAAATTAGTTTATCTTCCCACAAGTCCTGTATTATTAATCAATGTGTTAAGCGCTTCGTCCATTGCGGTCATCAGCCGTGAAGCGGCATTATAGGCTGACATATAAGCCATCATATTGCTGGCCTCCTCATCCATACTGATGCCGGATACCGAGTCTTTGTAATCCTGAATGCTGTTTAATACAGTTACATTTGTCTTTAGTATGTTTTGGTTGGCACGGGAATCATTGGCCAGTATGGTGGAGGTGTTGTTCATATAGCTGGCAAAGGATTTATTGCCCAAACCAGCATGCGCCTTGGACATGGCTTCCAGCATATTGAGCACCGTATCCGTGGGGCTGTCGCCCAGCATACCGACATGGGCATTTCCATTAATCCAGTCCGTGCTGATTCCGATGTTGGCGGCCGTTATACCGTCGCCCGTATCCGTTGTCTTGTTGGCTAAGAGGAGGTAGGGGGTGTCGTTTACCTGCGGGCTTCCCTGGACTCCCTTCTGGTTGATATCGTTGATGATGCCTGCAAAGGTCTGGGCCAGTGCGTCTAATTTCTTCATATAAAACTGGTAACCACGCACATCATCAAGTGTGGCTGTTCCGGCAATCAGCTCACCAGTACCAATCTTACCCAGCATATCGAGGCTGGCCTGTATGGAACCATCGCGGAGCTGGCTTTCCGATGCGGAGACAACCGTGGAGGAACCGCCGGCACTGGCGGCCGCCGTAATCGTGACAGCGGCCAGGAGAGGCTTCTCGCGGCTTCCTCCCGTCAATTCCAGACTGCCGTAATTATTGCCTTTTCCGCCTTCCGTTCCCTCCACCAATGTAAGCTGTTTGGAGGCTCCGTTCTTATCCGTATAATTCAGCGTTACCTTTAAATCATCGGGCCAATCCCGCCTCCCTATGACCTTGCCCTTGCTGTCATACTCGTACATGCGGTCGCGCTTCTCAGTTACCGGATTGCCGTTTCCATCGATTACGGGCCTGCCGTCTGCATCCGTAATAGGATAGTCGTAGGTCCCGCTGTGCTCCGCATCCTTATAATAGGAAACCTCGATGGGAAGATATCCGGCCAGCTCATCCAAGAGCACGTTTCTTTCATCCATAAGCTCAAGGCTCTGCTGACCTAAAATCTGATTCTGTTTTATCTGAATATTAAGGTCGCCGACCTGGCGCAGAATCTCATTCACCCTCTGGACAGCGCCCTGTTCGCTGGTCCCTTCACCATTCAGCCGGTCAAACTCATTCTTCTGTGCTGTGTCAATCTGTCTGGCAGAATCATTTAAAAGATTGGTCAGGGCCTGCATGCGTGAGCGAAGCTCGCTTTCATATACGGGGTCGTTTACCTTGGCGGGATCCTGCATGCCGCTGGTCAGGACAGACTGAATCTCATTTAAGGTATCACTTATACCGGAAATGCTGCTCTCATCCAGAATATCCGCCAGGGAATCCAGGGAGGTCTGCATGGATCCGTGTAGCTGGCCTTAGACATCTGAGCCGATACTGGACATCCAGGTAAGGATCGCGTATCTGGGAAACCTTGTTCATACTGACGCCGAATCCCACCACTGTGGCGGAGCCGTTCATGTAATGGCCAACGGGGCCGGAATAATTCAGGCTGGATGTTTCCAGCTGCTGTCGTGTATAACCAACGGTATTCATATTTGCAAGGTTCTGGCCAATGATATCCAGACGCTTCTGGTTTGCCTGGATTGCCGTCAGGGCAGTGGAAAGGCCGGAAAATGTAGAACGTATCATAATGTATTACCTCCATATTACCTGATTTAACGGTCTGTAATTCTTAGACATATCTGTCTTTAAAGCGGGAAGCGCCGGAGCATTTCCGTCTCCAGGCAGGAGCTGCCTTCTTTTCCGGCAATGGCAGCTTCCAATTCCCTTAGCCGGAGTTTGATGACCCGGTCAGCCGATGTCCTGGTATCTGTCAGGCGTTTGACTCCCGCCTCCAGCTGTGCAAACAGAGGAGAAAGGCATTCCTTTTGACTGTTTTCCGGTTGTTCTAAATCTGTCGGAACGTGAGCCCTTCCCAGCCAAGCGTCTGCGCCAGCCTGGTCCGTTTCTGCTCCAGTCCGCGAAGCTTAAGAATCTGCGCCTGTTCCGGATTCAGAAAACCGGCAATCAGATTGTGCTGGCTGTTCGCGGCCGCATGGGCTTTTTGCACTTCCATCTGCGTAAGGATATCCACTGCCTCTGTCAGCTGTTTTAACACCTCCGCGAATTCATCGAAAGGTGCGGCATGAACTGGAACCTGTTCCATGGCGTTTGACCTCCTTTTATATGCTAACGGTATCCCAGGATACGCTCTGCAATGCGTCTTGCATTGGGCTTATAGGTTCCGGAAGCAATCTGCTGCTGCAGTTCCATTATTTTTTCCTGACTGGCCCCCTGTTTTAGGCTGCCAGCCGCTTCACGTGCCAGGATATGGGCAAAATCGGTGTCGTCAGCCGGAGCCTGTGTCCTGCTGAAGGTTGCTTTATCATAGTTCCCGGCAGCTTATCCGCTGGTAAAGCCGGTTTGGAGGCCGCAGGTGAAAGGGTGCGGTAATCCGGATAATCCGCATTGCCGGCATACAATTTAATGTTCATGCATTCTCCTTTTGTGACAGTATGGGAATAAAGAAGCGTCTTTCATACCCCGGTACTTTACTGACCATACAACAGTTGTTCTCCATATATATATTTACTTTATCGGCATTTTTTTTTGTATGAATAAGTGATATAAAAAATATTCTTTGGATATTTCACTTTTTTAAAAAAAACTAATATTAGGAAAGAATTCCGCCGATATATAAGATATACCGCAGGTTTGCGCATAACACAATAAATCAGTGGAGGTAATATGGCCAATATCTTACAGGTAACCAACCCTTCTCCCAATACGGATAACAGAATATTAGACAATCAGGAGGCCAGAAACCATCTAAACGGCCAGCGGATTCACAATCCGGTGGATCCGGCCCGGGTGGTCAGGGCAGACGGACAGGAGGAAGGAAAAACCGGCACTGCTACAGGTGAAGGAAAGTACAGCATAATTGATTATGAGAGTAATTATGGCGCCTTCATACAGAGGCTGGGGGATGGCGTGGAACTGCCAAGGCTGTTGGAACAGCTTCTGTTTGGCGACAGGGCAGGCGTTCTTTTTGCGGGCCAGGAGGAGGCGGGCGCTTTGGTCGAACAGCTGCTTTCCTCCATTCAGGTGGATTCGCCGGAAGCACTGAGGGAATTTCTCATGGAACAGCAGGCGCAGCAGGCCAAGTTTTCCGGTCCGTTTTTGCGGGTTTACGGAGCCTTTTGACGCGGGGGGCTTCGGATGGCCTTAAAGACGCAGTCATGGCATTTGTAAAAGGATTTAACGACTATTCATCAGGACGCCACCTTTTACAGCAGATGCATTCTCTGACAAGGGATATTAGTCAGCTGATGTTAAAGAATTACAAGACGGATTTCCGGCAATTAATGGATGAGATGGACTGGGAGGCGGAAAATGGGGATACGGCTGCCAACACAGCCGTACTAAATGGACGGCTTATTCCCTTTTTATCCAACTATATTTCCCGAACCCATGATTATGGTGCTGTGCGTGAGGCGGTCATGCTCTTTATCCTCCATGCGGTTAAATATGAAAACGGCCAGGAGGATCGACTTGTGCAGCTGTTTGAGCGGATGACGGAGAACCGGGAGTTTGAACGGCTTTTTGCGGGAGATGCCAGGGACGGGTTTGCAAGTGCGCTTGAGGGTTTAGACCAAAGGCCGGGCAGCTTTGCGGACATGTTCTCCGCTCTTGTGCTGAAAGGGACCAACGGCCAGGCGGGCATAGAGAATATTCAGCCGTTTTATAACATATTAAACAGCATGCTTTTAAATGAAAGCGTCTATCTGCCGCTGTTGCATATCCTGGCGCCGTTTTGTTACCAGGGGAAGGATGTGATGTCAGAAATCTGGGCGGATCCGGATGCGGAAGGCCAGAAGGAGAATGGGAGAAGGATAAAAATGCTCTTTAAGTTCCATATCCGGGAACTGGGAAGATTCGACATGATTCTGGCGCTTCAGGACCGGCGGGTAGAAATGCAGCTCTATGTGCCCCCATCCCTTGCGGAGAAGGCGGAAACCATACAGGGCGGCATTGCAGAGATACTGAAAAAAAATGGAATGGATTTAAACCGGCTGCTGGTGCGGGAGAAGACAGGCGACATAAGACTGGAAGCTATATTTCCGGGGATTCGAGAAAGGGAGAAGGGCATTAATGTCAGAATTTGATGATTTGCTGAAAAAAAGAGCGGTAGCTTTAAAGTACGACCCGGAAAAGAATGGGGCGCCGGTCGTTGTAGCGTCCGGTATGGGGTATATGGCAGAGAAGATAACGGAAGCAGCCATGGAGGCCGGGGTTCCAATCTATGAAGATGACTCCCTGGCCACCCTTCTGGGACAGATAAAACTGGGGGCGGCCATACCAACGGAGCTGTACCAGGCGATTGTGGAGATTTACATCTATTTTCTGGCTATGTGCCTGAGGAGAAAACGGAAGGAGAGGTGCCGGAGGATGGGTCGGAATCATAGAACGTGGGGGATGGGAGCGGTCGTGCTGCTTGCTTTTATCCTGGCGGCGCCTGTCAGAGTCATGGGAGCCACAAAACCAATCAATCGGTCAGCATCCAGGTCAGCTCAAAGATGGAGCCGGGGGAGAGGCTTCCTGAAATTGAGATAGGGAGCGGAAATGCATCAGAGGGAAAGGTCCGGGTGCATGCAGGCGGAAAATACCATGTAAAAAAAGCGGAATGGCTGGATAAAAGCAGTATGGAAGTAAAGGCTGGCGATGAGCGCGGATGAAGGTTACGTTGGAGCCTGAGGACGTGGGTGAGAATTATTTTCTGGCAGCCTATAAAGAATCCAGTGTGAAGATAAGCGGGGGAACTTTTGTATCGGCCAGGCGTGACGGCGATAGTCTGGCAGTGACCTTTCGCTTAAAGCCGGTAAAAGGTGATTTTGATCCGCCGAAGGACGCTTACTGGTACGAAAAAAATCTGGGAGAGGCCAGGTGGGATAAACCGGAAAACACCTCGGGATATTATGAACTCCAGCTGTACCGGGACAATAAATCCGTCCATAAAGTGTCCAAGGTCTCCGGCGTCAGGTACAACTTCTATCCATACATGACAAAGGAAGGGGACTACACCTTTAAGGTCCGGACCATTCCCGGTTCGGAATCGGTAAAAAAGTACGGCGGTAAAAGCGAATGGATTGAATCCGGTGAGCTTCACATAACAGACCGGTATGTATCAGATGGAAAGGGTCAGCAGGCGAAGGACAGCACCCTTGTGCGGGGAACCCAGGAAACCGTTGGCTGGAATAAGGAGGGGGATTCCTGGTCCTACCGCTATCCGGACGGCAGCTTTGCAGGGGCAGGTGGGAATCCATCGAGGGGCAGTGGTATTATTTTAATATAGAAGGAATCATGCAGACAGGCTGGCAGCTGCTGGACAATCAGTATTTTTACCTGTACCCCAATGGACAGATGGCGGTTGGCTGGGCAGAGATGGATGGAAAATGGTATTATTTTTGCACCGGAGAAGAAGCCGGGGAGACTGCGGGGAGCATGCAGGGCGCAGGCTGGAGGGTCATAGGCCCCTATTATTATTACTTCAACGAGGACGGCTCCATGTATACGGGATGGCTTAAGCAGAACGGAAAACAATACTATTTGAACACTGTGGATAACAGCCTGAAGGGAGCCTTGTTTACCGGCTGGATTAAGCGGGACGGAAAAACCTATTTTGCAGACTCCAATGGAGAGATTGCAGAGGGGTGGTGCCAGATTGACGGGAACTGGTATTATTTTTATCCGGAATCCGGAGAACTGGCGTATAACACGGTCATTAACGGGTTTCATGTGAACCAGGATGGAATCTGGGAGCGATAGGAGGTAGCGGATTGAGGAGACTAAAAAGGGCCGCAGCTGCGGCAGGGATGACAGCAGTGCTTATCCTTTGGACCGGGGCATCTGTCTTCGGGGCGGACTCCAGTGTCATTGAGAAGATAACAATCACATTCAAGACCGCCTATGGAGAGCCGGAGGAGATACCGGATCCGGAGATTACAGTAAACGGAACAGGGTGTTCCCTGGGGGATGTCCAGTTCCGGACAGAGTATGACAACTGGAAGCCGGGGAAAAAGGTAAGGACGGAGATAACGGTCAATGCGGACAGCGGAAAAATATTCCCCACGTCCCTGAACCGTTCCCAGTGCAAGGTGACGGGGCTGATTTTGTGTCGGCAAAGGCGTTGGATGACACCACTCTCCAGGTTAAAGTGGATTACAAGCCGGTTACCGTGCTGGGCGCTACTGAAAAAGCGGGATGGAGCAGCAGTTCCAAGAAAAAAGCAGTTTGGAAATCTGTGGATTATGCACCTGGTTATACGCTGACCCTGTACGGGGACAATAAGGTGGTGAAACGCCTGACCGTGGAGAGCAGCAGTGTAAACCTGTCTGACTATATGAAAGATATGGACAAGACCTATTATTATGAGGTAAAGGCTGTTCCCATTACATCGGAGCAGAAAAAGTATCTGAAGGAAGGCGCGTATGTGACTTCCACGGACCAGGAGTTTGACTGGGAGGATTATGAAAAGGAAGAAAAACGATCCTCAGGTCCGGAGACGGAGGCTCGATAAAAGGAGACAGCTATATCATGCCGGATGGAAGCCGGGCCTCCAATACATGGAAGATGGTCTCCGGGAAATGGTATTATTTTGACGGAAACAGCAGCCGGGTAAAAGGCTGGCTGAGCTATGGAGGAAAGTGGTACTATATGGACCGGAACGGAGCCATGTGCACCGGATGGGTGAATACCGGCAATGATTCCTGGTTTTATCTTGGCCCCGAGGGGGATATGTATACAGGCTGGATTCAGCGGTGCCCGGGTCATGGTATTACCTGAACGATTCTGGTTACATGGAACGGGGCTGGGTTTATACAGGCGGAAAATGGTACCACATGGACCAGGACGGCCGTATGCAGATTGGCTGGCTGAATGACAATGAAGATGGTATTATCTGAACCAAGACGGAAGCATGGCGGTCAGCGCCAATGTGGAGGGCTGGAATATAGGGGCGGATGGAATTGCCCTGCGATGACAGGAGATGGAAGGAGTAAATTACAATGAGCTTGATTACATCAGTGGCTGAAGCAGAGGCGCTGCAAAGGAAGCGTACCGAGACAGAAGCAACGTCCAATTTGTCCGGAACCAGCTTTCGCAATGTCCTCAGGGACAGTCTTGGCAGTATATCGGAAGACATGGATGCAATATTTGAGGAAGCGGCCGCAAAATTCAGCCTGCCGGCCAATTTGATTAAAGCGGTTGCCAAAGCTGAATCTGATTTTAATCCCAAGCCGTATCCCGGGCGGGGGCCATGGGCGTGATGCAGCTTATGCCCGGTACTGCCAAAAGCCTTGGGGTCACGGACCGTACGATGCAAGGCAGAATATTATGGGGGGCGCTAAGTATCTTAAGGAAAACCTGGATTGTTTTGGCGATGTCAGCCTGGCGTTGGCCGCCTACAATGCCGGACCAAACAGTGTCAGGAAATATGGAGGCATCCCGCCTTACAGCGAGACACAAAATTATGTGAAAAAGGTCACATCCTATCTGAATGGAACTCCGATATATGCCAATAAGACAGTAAAACCGGAGCAGGAGGGAAAACGCAGGGAAGCCTTTTGGCTGCAGGCAATCTATCCGGTTCCTACAGCCTCCCCAGATATCAAGGCTTTTCGGGTTACGGGAACCTGTATGGGCTGTACGGCTCTATGGCGGGGACAGCGGACTGTCTGCCATGAGCCTGGCGTCCGGTTTGAATGTAAGCAGGATGGCGATACAGTGACCATGGACAAGGAAAGCTTTGCAAATCTCATACAGATGCTGCGGCTTCAGATGATGATGAATGCCGGACGGGAAGTGGGGACCATTCTGATATAGGAGGAACAGTGTTAAATGGTGTTAAAAGACTGCAGCAGGTGCATGGTATACACACCGCAGGGAAAACGGCTGTCGGAAGCCAGGGTCATACATACAGGGGGCAGCGTTTCGCTGTTCTTCGCTGATTATGGACTTAAGGACGCCAGATTCCGTTCCAGGGTAGATTTTTATGATGAACAGGCCGGGCTGATTGCAACCGTATGTGAATTGGTTCTGCACAGGAATCCATCCTATCCGGATATGCCGGAGCCATGGATGGCAGAGTGCCGGGTTCAGGACGTGCTGGAGGTTGTGCAGAGGCAGAAGGATATACGGGCCAAGGTACATATAGAAGTCCGGTGCAGTTCCATAAAGCATGGGACGTTTTATATTACCATTGAAAATATCAGTGCGGGAGGCATGTATATGACAACAGCACAGCCTTTGAATAAAAATGAAGCCGTTACGTTTACTTACCGCTTCCGGACCTGGAACGCCGGTTTGAGGCGGTCACGCTGTGGGTTAAGCGGATAGAGGGAGGAAGATACGGCTACGGGTGCCGGTTCGTCAATCTGACGGACGGAGCGGAGGCAGCGATACGCTCCTTTGTATTCAAAAAATTATTGGAAAGGCGGCAGGAAAGGGAGTGAGGATAAGTCTTGTAATGATTGTTAAGAATGAGGAGCGCTCCCTGGAGAAATGTCTCAGAAGCGCCGCTTCCTTAGTCGATGAAATGATAATTGCAGACACCGGTTCCACGGATGGGACGAAAGCCATAGCAGAGCGCATGGGAGCCAGGGTTTGGGATTATAAGTGGACGAATGATTTCTCAGCCGCCCGTAATTACGCTCTGTCTCATTCCAGCGGAGACTGGAACCTGATCCTGGACGCGGATGAAATCCTCCGTCCCTTTCAAAGAGATGAACTGGAACAGGCCATGGGCCGGTACGTAAAACACCACGGGGCGAGTTGGATGGGGGCTATTACCAGATATGACGTATATCCGGATGGTGAGGGGACAAGTGTGAGTGTTTCCTCCATACCCAGCTGCTTCCTGCCGGTATGCGTTATACCGGAATCATCCATGAACAGCCCGATACAGAATATCCCTGCTATAAGCTTCCCCTGGAGGCGGACCATGATGGATATCTTAGGGGAGATAAGGGAGAGCGGAACCTTTCGTATCTGGAGGAGGCGGTTAAACGCTGCCCGGAGGATTTGTACTTCAAGTTTCAGCTGGCCGCTACCCTGAGGAATATGAAACGATTAGGTGACAGCCTGTACTGGTTCCGGGATTTTTATGCGGGCTATATCAGGCAACGGAAAGAAGGGAGAAATAATGGTAAGGAAGCAGGCATGTATCTGACGGAGGGGGTACTGCTGTATCTTTATACCCTGCTGGATATAGGGAATAGCGCCTGCCTTGAGGAAGCCTATGCCGTTGTGAAAAATGAAAGCCATATCCTGGGTGAACGGGCGGATTTTTGGTTTGTCTGCGGCCTGTTTTATATGAAGCTGGTTCTTTCCGATGTGGCGAAGTATGTGCATCTTCTGCCGGAAATTGAGGCCAGCTATCTAAGATGCCTGTCAATAGGGGAACGCAGGAATCAGGACAGGGTAATAGGAACGGGTTCATTTAAGGCTGCCTATAATCTGGGTACGTGGTATGAGGTGTCAGGGCAGAAGGATAAGGCGGCATATTATTACATGGAGGCAGCAAAGGAAGGATACGAACCAGCTGAAAAAAGGCTGGAGCTTATGGGAAAATGCCGGTAACCCCCTTATATCTCATTAAAAACAGCCGATATTATATAATATAGAGATGAGCGGCAGAAGCCCGGCAAGCAGCAGGGACATTGCCGGAAAGCAATAGAAAGGCGGAGAGATTTATGCGGATAAAGAACAATATATCGGCGCTTAACTCGTCCCGGAACCACGGCATTGTGCAGGAGCAGCTGGGAAAGTCCCTGGAAAAGCTGTCTTCCGGTTACCGGATTAACCGTGCAGGGGATGATGCCGCGGGACTGGCTATTTCAGAGGAGATGCGCCATCAGATAAACGGGCTGGATCAGCCATGAGAAATGTCAATGATGGTATTGGCATGACAAGAACAGGCGAGGGAGCCTTGCGGAGGTGCATTCCATGCTTCACCGCATGAAGACGCTGGCAATCCAGGCGGCCAATGGCACATACAGCTCGGCTGCCAGAGCCAACATAGAGGAAGAGAGGCTGCAGCTGCTCGATGAGATAGACCGAATCAGCGCCAACACGGATTTTAACCAGATTCCTCTTTTTGATACGGAGGTTCCTGCGGAACCTTTTGAGCCTCCCAAGAAGAAGGATGACATAACGCTTCAGATTGGGCATACGCAAAAGGAAGAGATGCCGGTAGCGCGCTATCACATAAGCAGTAAGGCTCTCAAGCTGGATAAGACGGATTTTAAGGGCGTTGGCAAGGCCAATGCTTCAGTGGAGTATATTGATAAGGCCATCTGGGCGGTGACCACTGTCAGGTCCTCCTTTGGCGCGGCGGAGGACCATCTGGAGCACACGCATAACAGCCTGGGGGTAACCAAGGAAAATATGACGGCCTATGAAAGCGGAATCAGGGATACGAACACGGCCAGTGAAGTTACAAAGCTTACCTCTTTAAACATTGTGGGGCAGGCCGCCCAGTCCATACAGGCTCATTCCAACAGCCTGCCGGAGATGATACTGCGGCTGCTTCAGGCATAAAGCTGATACGAACATGCAGGGACTGTCCGATCGCCTGTAACGATAAAAATCCACCCTCGCAGCGGCCAGGTACAAGTGGATTTTTATGCCTGCTTCCAGGACTAGTCATGCTTTATCCGCACCACTGTCCATCTTATGTAAAATGGAAATATAAACACTAGGAGTTGAGCAATATGACAATGACAAGCACGACATTTAGAATGGATGCAGCTTTAAAAGAAGAACTGCGCCAGCTCATGTCAAATCTGGGACTTGATATGAGTACGTATTTTGTGATGTCGGCAAAGCAGGCCGTAAGAGAACAGGGCATTCCGTTTAAGATAACAATGGATGTTCCGAATGTGGAAACTATAAAAGCTATGCAGGATACCCGCGATGGGATTGGGTTAAGTAAGGGATTTTCTTCTGTTTCTGCACTGATGGAGGAGCTTGATGCTGACGATTAAATACCAGACCGCTTTTAAGAAAGATTACAAGAGAATCAAAAAGCGTGGTTATGATGTCCGACTGTTGGAGAAAGTAGATGATTTTTAGCGCAGAATGTCAAAATTTCTGCGCAGGAAAAACAGCTTATGACAAAGCCGGTACAAGAACAAGATTTCTGACTGCAAGACCTGCAGTAATGACTTCTTTGCATGTCATATACTCTCCGCGGCTGACTGCGGCAAGGACCTCAAAATCACGGGCATCAAAGAAATTCAGTCCCCGGTAGGACCGCTCATTTTCGATAACCGGGCGGGTAACTTCTGTCAGCTTCTTTTGACCGCCGCTGTGGTCATTCGGCAATCCCCCTTGGCAATCTGTATGGAAAGTTTTGAGGAAGAATCCGCATTGCTTGGAATCCCATTAGAGCCGATTGTCAAAACTCCATTTTCCAAAACCCTCCTTATCTCTTTTCCCACCGCATAAGCTACCGGTGGTGGAAAAGCATTGCCAATCATCCGGCAGGCATGTGTTTTTTTCTTTCCAAATCTCCATGTGTCTGGAAAACCTTGTATTCTTGCAATCATTCGTGGGGTAAGTCGCGGCATTCTATGTTTTAGCTGGTTGGGAGCCGGAAGGCAATGCCCAAATAACGCGCCAGGTTGTGTACCTGCCAGATTGGAAATGGATTCCCTTACAACTGCCGCTTCCAAGAAGCAGACGTTCGGTTACATCATTGAGGCTGATGTATCTCATCCTTCCACTCGGAAAACCGCCATAGCTTTATCACTCCTTTTTCTGTGGATTTGTTACGCTGTTAAACAGCGATTTTGAGGGAAAAGGCATCAATCCCTTTTATACATCAAAGACTTCTCCCCTTGTGGTCTGTTTGAATGAGTGTTTTGTGTTCCCACTTTTTGCTCACGAAATAAAGTAACCCCACAATCGCAGGAAGTACTGGTGAAATCGCCTGTCCATAATAAATGCCGGGGAACCCCATATAGAGCGCAAAAGCCAAGAGCCAGCTTACAGGCAGACGCACGATAACCGCGTCCAGTAAAGCGTTAATCATAGCGACATTTGCCGCACCTACGCCAATAGCAAAGGAATCCAGCGTGTACATGGCGGCATAAATCAGACTATTGACGCTGCAGCAGATACGCAGATAGTAAACGCCGTTGTTTACCGTTTCCGGGGTGCTGCCGAAAAGCAAAATCAACGGTTCAGCAAAAAGCTGTACGCCAATTACGGCAACGAGCGTTACGGCAACATTCATCACTAAACTGATTTTTATTACCTTTCGGGCGCGCCGACTTGCCCGGCTCCCATACACTGGCCTGCCATCGCCGTTACGGCCTGTCCAATAGCCCAGCAGGGCATAGCGGCAAAGGTATTGATCTGCAGCCCCACATTTGAGGCAGCAGATACAGCAGTACCAAACTGATTGAGCATACCCGCCACAAGCAGATAGGCGGTGTTGACTACGGCCATCTGGATTGTTGTAGGCAGGCGACTTTCACAATGGCGGCCAGCTTATCCCATTGAAGCGTAAACTTACTGTGATTTTCCGCAGAGAAGAATATCCTGTGCCGCTTCAAATAGAATAGGGAAATCACAAAGGAAAGTCCCTGCGCTGTAACGGTTGCGTAAGCCGTTCCTGCTGTTCCCATTCCAAAAGGGCCCACCAGAATAATGTCCAAAACGATATTGATGATGGCTGCAATTCCCACAAAGCAGAGGGAAGATTTAGAATCCCCCAGCCCCTTGAGCACAGAGCAGTGGAGCAGGCGAAAGACAAGCTAGGACCTGCTTCTGAAACCAGGCTATCGGCTGCCGCATGGATGAATATGTACCGGGAGAAAATCCTGTTCCTATCGGCCTATACCAGGTTACCCAGGACGGGGACGGAAGCCGCAAGGTAATCTTTGATGCTCCGGCCAAAGAGGAAGGAGAGCCGAAGACCGTGCCTGAAGCACCAGAACCACCGGAGGAGGAAACGCCCGCAGATGCCTCTGAAAAGGCTGATAAAAAGGTAAAGTCTGAATCCTGTACGTGCAACACCGACCGGGTGGACCGGGAAATAAAAAGACTGAAAGAGAAACAAAAGGAACTTGAATTGAAAGTTTCCCGTTGTAAGGATAATCCGATGAACGGGCTAAACTGGAGCATCAGCTTGCGCGGGTGGAAAGCGAATTGCGGGTAAAGGATACCGATTTCTATCGGCGGCAGCACGCCCAATTCACATATTCTTAGGCCGCTCCTCCCACTCCGGCTGCGTGGTGTCTTGTGTTTCTATTCTCTATGGAAAGTGGGACAGCTGCGTGTCCTGGCGGGCGCTGAATACGGGGAGCTTTACCGGCAGGGAAAGGGATATTTATAAAAATATAGTATGTCTGCAGCTGGGCAACGGTTTTGGGAAATCAAAGCCGTTGCTTTTACTATGGCGCCGGTTTGGCAGGAGACACAGGTGAAAGTTCCCCTGAATCGGTTCGGACGCATGACGGTATTGTCGGTAGATAAGCGTTCGCTCACGGCCCTATGGAAGACAAGCCGGTTTGGGCCGCTGCCGCTGCGGGGCCAGCGTGCTGTCTGCTGCGGTAAAGGGGGGACAGGGGCCTTAGGAGAAGTAAAAAATTTCACAGAAAATCAAAAACAGCTCTTATACATTTACGAAAACTGACGATAATTATAGTGTAAAACAAAATACATAAGAAGTTTTACAGATGCTTTTCAGGCAGGGCCCGGATGGAAGGTAAGCAAAGGGGACAGGGAGGTTCCCGGAAGATATAATCAAGGATTAGGAGGATTACTTTATGATTATTCAGCATAACATATCAGCGATTAACTCTTACAGAAACTTAGGCATTAACCAGAGCGCATTGAGCAAGAACTTGGAGAAACTGTCATCCGGATATAAGATTAACCGTGCCGGCGATAACGCGGCTGGATTGGCCATTTCCGAGAGCATGAGATCTCAGATTAACGGCTTAAACCAGGCATCTGCCAACGCCAAGGACGCCATCGGTCTGATTAAGACGGCAGAAGGTGCGCTGTCAGAAGTTCATTCCATGCTTCAGCGTATGACAACTCTGGCTGAACAGGCCGCTAACGGAACTTACAACACAGTTGCCAGAGGCAATATTCAGGAAGAGTATAAGGCTCTGACCAAAGAGATTAAGCGTATTTCCGAGAATGCAGATTTCAACGGAATCAAACCTTTGACAACGGGTAAGGAGATGACGATGACCTTCCAGATTGGTCCGACATCAGGCGAGACGATTACGGTTGATAAAGAAGATATTTATGGCAAAACTGTTACGGCGGCTATGAGCTTAAAACTTTCAGTTCAAAATGATGCAAAAAATGCGCTTAAGACGATTAAGACGGCGATTGATGACGTGTCAACCTACCGCGCTAAACTTGGTGCCGCCCAGAACCGTCTGGAGCATACCGTTAAGAGTCTGGATATTATGTCTGAGAACATCACAGAAGCTGAGAGCCGTATCCGCGATACAGATATGGCTGACGAGATTACAGCCTTTACAAAGAATAACATTCTGTTGCAGGCTGCTCAGTCCATGCTTGCTCAGTCCAATGCTGCTCCTCAGGGTATCCTGAGCCTGCTGCAGTAAGGATTTGGTTCATTAGCAAAGATTTAATTTAAGTGACAGCTAGTTGTCATAACCGGTTGATATGCTTTTGCGGGCAGGGGGCCGTTTCCAGGGTTAATGCTTTGGAAACGGCCCTTTTATACAGCCACGTTAAATTGCGATGCCTGGTGCTGCCGGTTATGATGCTGCCGTTCATTCTATGCTGAAGAAAATGGAGGGGCAAATGGGCAGAAAAATTCAGATATCCCAATGCATGATTGTTAAAAACGAAGAAAAAAATATTGAACGCGCCTTATCCTGGGGCAGGGAGATTGTATGCGAGCAGATTGTGGTGGATACCGGGAGCACGGACCGCACCGTTGAGCTGGCCTCGGCCATGGTAAAAGAAGGGGGAATCTACATATACCGTGCAGGATGATTTTGCGGCGGCTAAGAATTACGCAATCAGTAAGGCAAAGGGGGAATGGATTGCCTTCCTGGACGCGGACGAGGAATTTGCTCCGGGAGAACGAAAAAAAGCTTCTGAAGCTTCTGGAAAGCCTTGAAGACACGGGCGTCATGGCCATCGGGACCGGCTGGATGCAGTTGGATGACCAGGGAAAGGTGTTCGCTGCGGCAACCCAGGTGCGGGTGTTCCGCAACCGTCCGGGGCTGGGCTATCGAAGGCGGATTCATGAGCAGCTGGAATGGAGCGATGGAAGGAGACTGCGGATTGCAGACGCCACAAAGGAGCTTTCCATCCTGCACAGAGGGTACTGCAGCCAGGTCATGGCGGAAAAAAACCAGAGCCAGAGAAACCTGAAGCTGATTCAGAAGGAGCTTTCCGATCACCCGGATGACTATGAGATGCTGGGATATCTGGGAGATGAGTACTACACAGCCGGCCAGTGGGATGAGGCGGAGCAGCAGTACGGCAAGGCGGTTGCATTGATGCCCTCAGTTCTGGGTGAGAATGACCAGAGAAGCGCTTTCACCTTTCTGCATCTTATGGAACTCATTGGGAGAAGGCATGGCAGAGGAAGAGTATCAGTCTGTCTATGAAAGGGCAGTCCGGCTTCTGCCACAGGAAGCGGATTTTGATTACTGTATGGGCTGCTATTGCGTGGACAGGAAAACTATGAGAAGGGAGCACTGTATTTTAGCTGGGCGTTTGAAAGCTGGAACGGTATGGGAGCTACAATAAAGGCCATGGTGCTGATAGGAAACTTGAGAGAGGCCTATGAAATGCAGGCGCTGTGCTTTTTGGAATCAGGCCAGACTGAGAAGGCGGTTTCTGCCAGCGTGGCCGTGCTGAAAACCGAGCCTTATTCCGCCCAGGCCTTATACCTTCTTATGAGAGCCTTTCAGGAGGGGAGCGGGATAGATAAGGTAAGCCCTCAGGCCGCCATGGATTTCCTGCAGAAGATATATGACATTGGTATTCTAAAGGACCGGCTTATGCTGCTGCGGGTTTCCATAAAGGCAGGGTGGCCGGAGCTGCAGACGCTGGTGGAGCATGCCTTTTCAGCTGAGGAACTGGACTTTGTAAAGCGTGCGGAGGCTGCCGGAGGGCAGTGAGGCCGTGTCAGGCTCGGGCAAGCTTCCGGTGCTGGGCGGATACCGGCGTTCGCATCCTTGTGCGGGAAGGCTGACTGCCCACAGCGGCGCGCCATGGTCGCGGCTGTCCTTGAGTTCGGATAACAGCTGCTCCAGATTCCATTCCTTTGTGCTGTTTTCGTAGCTGTTGGGATCTGCTATGTGTACATTCCCATTATCCAGAAGCTTCGTGATAAGGATGAAGTGCCCGTTTTCGGTCAACGAGCCTTTCCCCATAAGGGCAACCAGGATGTGTTTCGTGGCCAGTAAATCAGCTGCATTTTCGCGGGAATAATCCCTGATGCTTTCAACCTGCAGGCCAAAGCCGGAGAGGGCGTTGGGAATCAGGGAGTGGTAAGAGCCTCCCTTAGGAGCGTACTCCCCGTTGGCAAACGCCCAGTCAGCCAGGTTTACCGGGGTAACACCCAGACTGTCGCAGGAAAAGCTGTTGATTAGCATGGAGACAGCGGTAGGGCCGCAGCCATACGTTCCCATTGGGTCCTCGCCCCCGTAAAGATAGGAGGCCCATCGGGCATCGCCCTGGTTATAATAGAGCATGGGACCCATGGAGGTGTCCAGCATTACCAAATAGACAGAAGTATCCTCGTTACAGCTGTCTTCCATGGTCAAATCCGAGATGTCGCCCAGTTCATTGGAGGACACCAGAAAGGGAATGGATTCCGGTTCCATTGGAACCGGATCTGCTCCGGTTGTGTGTGCAACGTCTGTTTCCTCCTGGCTGGCCGTCTCTGGATTCCCGGCCTGGGAGAGCGGGGGGACCGCGTCCATAATCTCCTTTTCCGGCTCCGGGATACGGGGCAGGAAGTAGGCGGAAAGGCTGATTAGAAGGACGGCTGCTGATAAAAGAATGCTCCCAGGGTTATATATTCAAATAAAAGTCTCCCGGATTTGCGTCCGGGAGTTGTTTTATGCAGTTTTCTGCCATTACGGTTCTTAAATTTTTGTTTTTTCATCTTGCGTTTCATCAAAGCTGAGTGAGTTTGTTTATTACAAGCTGCGGGATGGAACTTAAGGGGGACTGCTGGCATACGGCCCCGATTTTATAGGCTTCCATGGGCATGCCGTACACAACGCAAGTATCCCGGTCCTGTCCGATGGTATAAGCGCCGTTTTTCCGCATCCGCAGAAGCCCGGCAGCCCCGTCCGCGCCCATACCGGTTAAAAGGATGCCCATGGCCTTATTTCTCACAACACTGGAAACCGTGTCAAAGAGAACATCCACGGAAGGGCAGTGTCCATTCACCTTTTCCCCATGTACGCAGTTTACCGCATATCCGTTTCCCATGCGCACCACCTTCATCTGCAGCCCGCCGGGAGCCAGCAGGGCCAGGCCAGGGCGTAGCCTGTCGCCGCTCTTTGCCTCGCGCACCTCCATTTTGCACAGACGGTTTAAGCGTTCCGCGTACATGGCCGTAAAGCCGGCCGGCATGTGCTGGGTAATGACAACGCCGGGCATGTTTTCGGGAAACTGTCTCAGCACTTCCAAAATGGCCTCGGTCCCCCCGGTAGAAGCCCCTATGGCAATGACCATGTCCCGGCAAGCCGCCAGCTTCGTGGAAAGCGAGGTTCTAAGGCCGGCATTTTTACGGAGGGAGGGGAAGCGGGCGCGCTGGGGGGATACGCACCCGGGATGCGGCTGCTGCCGTCAATTTCGCCATGAGCATGGAGAGGAACGCCTCTTTGAGCACATGGCTGTCCATATCGGGCTTTCTGACAAAATCCACTGCTCCCGCGGCCAGCGCGTCAAAAACCCTCACATTCAGGGAAGACACCAGAATGACCGGAATCGGATGGCTGGGAAGGTATTCCTTTAAAAAGTCAAGACCTGACATACCAGGCATTTCGATATCCAGGGTCAGTACGTCAGGCTTTAAGACAGGAATCTTGTTTTTGGCATCAAAGGCGTTGACCGCATATCCCACGATTTCAAACCGCGGGTCCTTTTCAAGATTTCCAATAAGCCAGCTGCGGTAAACCGCGGAATCATCGATGACCATCAGTTTTATTCTGTTTTGCATAAGTTGTCTATCCTTCTTTCTGTTTCAATCCATGCCCGGTAATTTCGCAGGTACCGGCGCCTCCTAAACAGATGCGCCGTTTGACTTAAGGTCAGTGGGGGATGCCGTTCATGTCAGGCGAATCAGCGCCGGGTTTTCTGGTAGATGGCGGGCATCAGATACTCATATGGGCAGGCCGCTTTATTCAGGCCTTCCGAATGGCCAATCAGTAGATAGCCGCCAGGCACGGTTGCGTCATAAAAACGCTGCACCAGGCATCCTTTGTGCCTGGTCAAAATAAATCATGACGTTTCGGCAAAATATCAAATCAAAGGGCCGGCGGAAACGGATGGGATTCATCAGATTGAAGGTCTGGAAAATCACATTCTGTTTAATGACCGGGGCAATGGTATAGGTATTATCCTTGTTCTTAACAAAGTATTTCTGCTTCCAGGAGGAGGAAAGGCGCTCCAGGCTTTCTTCCCGGTAGACGGGATTCCTGGCCTTATTGAGAATCTGCTGCGAGATGTCCGTAGCCAGTATCCGGGTATCCCAGCTGTTTGCCTGAGACCCAAAAAATTCCTTCAGGTACATGGAGATGGTATAGGGTTCCTCTCCGGAGGAACATCCCGCACTCCATATGGACAGCGTTTTATCCCGCGCATGCTTTTTAGCCAGGTCAGGAAGAACCGTATTCTGCAGGAACTGGAAATGGGCTTCCTCACGCAGAAAGTACGTATAGTTTGTGGTCAGCTTATTGAGCATGGAGGTGACCATCTCTTTATCCCGGCCTGTGAGAATTTCATCCACGTATTCGGAAAAACTCCTATAGCCGCGGGATGCCAGCGTATTCGAGAGACGGCTGACAATCAGCTGCTTTTTTTTTGCTTAGGTCAATGCCGTAATTGGCTTTTATATAGGTATGCAGCCGGTTAAAGTCCGCGTCTGTTAATGCAAGCATGAAATCACTCCTTTTTCGTGTGTTTGATTCATTAATACCGGCAGCTGGCCAGTGAGGCGCAGTCAAATGACATAAGCACACTGCCGTCCTCCGCTGTAATCATACCATCCAGCAGCTTCTGCTGGCGTTTCAAAGGAATGGGGCGCACATAATCCAGGTTTATGTCCATGACCTGGCGGACTGAGTCCACCACGATTCCCAGGGGAATGTTGTCCACGTTAAGGACCACAATACAGGTTTTATTGGTATACTCTGCTTCGGGCTTATCCATGCATACGCGGATATCCACAACAGGAAGTATCTGCCTCGTAAATTGATGATTCCCTTGACGAACGGCGGTACCAGCGGCAGATGGGTGATGGAGTGGCCGTTAATGATTTCGGTTACATATTTTGTACTGAGGAACAGGAGAAGCCGCCGGACTCAAAGGTCAGACAGCGTTCCGCCGAGGACGGTTCCTCCTGCATTGCGGCTTCCTGCCCATTCTGGTTCTCTAAATGTTCTGACATGATTGATCCCTCCACTTATATGTTTTCAATGGCAGCGGTATAGAACCCGGCAATATCCAATATGATGCTGATATTCCCATCTCCCAGGATGGTGCATCCCGCGATGCCGCCGCTCTTTAAGTCAAAGCTGTTGAGGAACACCGGCAGGGGCTTTACCACTACCTGCTGTTCTCCAATCAAATCGTCTACAAACAGGCAGCAGGAGCGGTCGCTTGCCTCCACCCACATAAGGATTCCGTCTTCAATCGAGGTTATCTCTGTTTCAAGATTATAAAAACTGTGGAGACGGACGATGGGGTAGAAGTGCTCCATGCGCTTTACCATTTCATTCCCATATTCGTCCAGGACAATCTGCCTGCATCGACCTTGAAGGACTGACGGATGTTGGAAATCGGGATGGTAAAGATGGAATTTCCAACCGTCACCTTCATGCCGTCCACGATGGCAAGGGTGAGGGGGATATTCATGGTCACAGTGGTCCCCTTTCCGTCTTCACTGGAAATGGAGATGGTACCGCCTACGGATTCCACATTTTTCTTTACCACATCCATTCCCACGCCGCGGCGGAGTATTCGGTAACAGCCTGGTTCGTGGAAAAGCCGGGAAGCATGATAAGGCCTAAGGCTTCCTTTCGGGAATACTCGCTTTCAGGCTTGGTCAGCAGCCCCTTTTCCCTGGCTTTGGCAAGCAGCTTACCTGGGACATTCCATATCCGTCATCGGATACAGAAATGACGACCTCGCTGCTGGTATGGGAAGCGGACAGGATGATTTCGCCCTGGCTTTTCTTGCCCGCGTCAATGCGCTCCTGGGCCGTTTCCTCAATACCATGGTCCATGCTGTTTCTCACAAGGTGCATAATGGATCTTGAATGCTGTCCACAATGGTCTTATCAACTTCCGTATCCTCCCCAATGATGGTGAGGCGCACATCCTTATTCAGCTTTTGGTTCATATCCCGTACAATACGGTTCATTTTCTGGAAAACGCCGGAGATGGGCACCATGCGGAGCGACATGGCAATATCCTGGAGGTCATCCCGTCAGCTTGCGCAGCTGGCGGCCGGATTTCATAAAATTATCAAAGCTGTCCCGGGGCAGAAGCTGAAGCTCCGGAGCCGATGTAACCATGGATTCCGTGATAACAATCTCGCCTACAATATCCATCAGGCTGTCCAGCTTCATCAGGTTCACGCTAATCAGGCTCTGTTTGACCGGTGTATGTATCTGCTGGGAAGCGGGAGCGGCAGGAGGAGCCGCCTTAGCCATAGGTGCGCTGTCCGGCGCGGGTACATCCGGGGAAGGGGACTGTCCCTCAGGCGCCTCCTCCGGCCCTGGTGCGCTAGCGGGATTGTTTACCAGCTCATAGGAGCGGATATGGTTCTGGGATTTGATGAGTTCCTCCGCATGGGACGCCATATCCTTGAGTCAAACGCCAGGAAAAAGCCGTTGTCCACAATTTCCTGACAGGTTTCCGGATTGCTGTCCATATCTCCGGGATAGTAACGGAAGTCCACCTCACATTCCTTTAAGGAGTTGACAATCATGAACGCACGGAGGTTTTCCATGCCAACACCGTCATCAAGGAAGATGTGAAGATAAAACAGGGCGCTGGGGTCCTCGGGAAGGGGAGCGGTACTGTCCTTTGTATCACCGGTGGCTGCCGCCGCATCCGGATCCTGGCCGGAGGAAGGGGGGGCGTCCTGGGAAAGGCCGCTGATTTTCTTCAGGAAATCATTGATTTCCCGGCCAAAGGATTCAACATGATCGGACAGGGGCGCGCCGCCCTCAACCTTAGAAATCTCTCCGCGCAGGTAATCCTCGGAGCGGAACATCAGGTTAAAGAGCGCACTTTTGTGTTCCGGGTTCAGGGATTCAATGCCCTTATCCCGGATATAGAAGAACAAATCCTCTATATGATGTGCAATGGTAGACAGGGAGCCGAACTCCATCATTGCCGAGGACCCTTTAATTGTATGCATAATCCGAAAGATTTCATTCACATCATCTGATGAAAAGTCCCCGATTTTCTCATCCGCAACCAGCATCTCGTCCAACTGGTCCAAAAGGGAATTGGTTTCATACAGGTACGTGTCTAGCATGCTTTCCATACCGTTATCCATTCTATTTACACCGCCTTTTTTAGATTATTCAATGCTATATTATTTATCGGCATAAAAATTGAAATCATAAGGGACAGCAACAGCAAATTACGACAAATTTTTTTGCCATATTATGAAAAATGGAAAACTGCCGATATGTAGATATAGGAAGTAACGAAAGAATATGGAACAGAATAAAGGAACGGGCAGGGCATAGGAGGAAACAGATATGCAGAGAATTTAATGGGCGGATACGAAGTACATCCGGAAATAGGAGAAAAGGAACGAGTCATCTTTGAGTCAGCGATGAAAGGCCATGTGGGCGTTGATTTTAAGCCAGTGGCAGTGGCTTCACAGGTGGTAAACGGAGTGAACTATATCTTTATCTGTACCGGCACCCTTGTTGTGCTCCATCCACAAACAAAGCTGTACGCCGTTAAAATCTTTACAAAGTTTGAGAACGGCGCGTCAACCTTAGAGATACAGGGGATTGACGAAATTGATGTGGCATCTCTGGTGAAATAGAGCGTCAGAAACAATAGAACCATGAACTAAGTACTTTGCCCGTTCTTTTATTCTGTTCTATATAAATCAAAATAGCAAGAGGAAGTGTTTTATGAGGAAAGCGCAGATGCGGCAGGTGCTGGACTTTATTGAAAGCCTGCACCAGGCACATGAGGAAATAGAATCCGCGATGGGCCGGAAAAACTTAATATTGGCACAGAACATGCTCGGCGAATGCCAGCAGTTTGCCATTTCCTTTGGGGAGAACATAGAGAAGCTGGAAGGTGAGGGACATATCACGGTTTCGTATGTGGAAGACTACTGTGAAGTCCTGTTCCGTGTTTATGAGGACGTGTGTAATGGCCATGCCAATGAACCCCAAATACATAAAATATTAGAAGAGCAGTTAAGCAGGATTGAGAAAAGTGTCCAAAATGACATAAAGGTAAAAAAGGAAATCGCATTTTTCCCCTATAAGGCATCCATGTGGGACAGCCTTGAGAGCGTGTATCTGGCAGCAAGGGAAGATCCGGAATGTGATGCTTTTGTCGTTCCTATACCATACTATGATTTAAACCCGGACCGCAGCTTTGGGCAGATGCATTACGAAGGCAGGGAATATCCGAAGAACATTGAGGTCATGGACTGGCAGAGCTACCATTTGAGAAACGGAAACCGGATGCGATATATATCCACAACCCTTATGACTCGTGGAATCTGGTCACAAGCATACCCCCCAGGTTTTATGCGGAGAACCTGAAAAAGTACACGGAAAAGCTTATCTATATCCCATACTTTGTTCTGAGCGAGATTGAGCCGGAGGACCAGGCCAGGATAGATAAGATGAAACACTTTTGTTTTATTCCCGGAACTGTCTGGGCGGATAAGGTGATTGTACAGTCTGAGAAGATGAAGCAGATTTATGTGAATGAATATAGCAAGGGAGCCATGGCGGCAGGTCTGTCAGGCAGGCACGTTGACAGAGACCTTCTGAACCAGAAGATTCTCGGCCTGGGTTCTCCGAAACTGGAAAAAATAGCCGGTTCCTTAGATGCAGAGATTCCGGATGACTGGCAGAGCAAGATGGTTACAAAGGATAACGAACGGAAGAAAGTGATTTTCTTTAACACGAATGTTAGCCTGATGCTGAATAACCAGGAACGATTTATAGACAACCTTCGGCGCATCGCGTGCATTATGGAGAGCTACAGAGAGCGTTTTACAGTAATTTGGAGAGAGCACCCCCTGACGAATGAAGCACTGAAATCCATGCATCCGGATTTGCAGTGTGACTATCTCGCGTTTAAATCAGAATTTTGCAGTAAAGAGTGGGTGATTCTGGATACGCTTGCAGAGGCGCATACGGCCATGGCGGTGTCGGATGGCTACTTTGGGGCAGGAGGTTCTCTGGCTGCGATGTATTTTGTTACAGGAAGGCCAATGATGGTTACGGATTACCATTATCCAAACGAAATCTCTTTGAAACCCACCACGCTTGAGAAATTAAAGCTTTCCATGAGGCATCGTACTTATTATAACGAAAAGAACATAAATTCCCTGAACCTTTTTCTGGAGAATATTGAGGACTTGAAGGTGTATCAGCGCCAAAGATTCCATGATTCCCTCATGCTGATGGACTTGGGAAAGGTGCAGGCGCAAAATATACCGCGTATTGTCGGACTGACTAAAGAAGAGTAAGGAGTGTTGTACATGAACTATGCAATCATACTTGCAGGTGGAAAAGGCGTGCGGTTTGAAGGAAATATCCCAAAGCAATTTGTGGAATTGATGGGAGAGCCGCTTCTGGTGTATTCCATGAAGACAGCCCAGGAAAATGACAATGTGGATGCCATATGTGTCGTGTCGCCCAAGGAATATTATGATCGGGTGAGGACGTGGGCTGATAAATATCATATTACGAAGCTGCTATTTGTAGCGGAGGCCGGCAGGGAGCGGTATCAGTCAGTACACAGCGGCCTTAAATCTCTTCCTGCACGGGCAGACGACACGGTCATTATCATGACGGCTGTGTGCCCATTTGTCTCCCAGCTGACAGTCGATAAATTATACAAAGCCATGGAAACAAAGGATGCATGTATCACTGTGGTAAAGGCGACCGATGCCATTACCTTCAGTAACAATGGGGAAAGCGTTCTCCGCACATTGCAAAAAAAGAAACTCTTTATCCAACAAGGGCCGCAGCTGTTTCGCTACGGTATCCTGGAGCAGGCATACAAAGCATATCTGTCAGATGAGAACCGTACAGAGGTAAATGAGGACAGTGAGCTTGTTTTGAACATAGGAGTAGAATGCGGCATGGTTATGGGCGACCGTTTTTGCATTAAGGTGACCTATCCGGAGGATTTGGCAATCGTGGAGGCGCTGTATCCGCTTTTTATAAAGCAGGAAGCTAAGATTGGGGAGAGAATGTGATGGACAAGATTATAAAGGAAGATGCTTTACAAATCGCATCCTCAATTATGTGGATTGGAGAAAGCTGAGAGGAAAAACGGTATTGATAGCAGGTGCGAATGGCTATGTTCCCCAGTTTTTTGTGCATGGCTTATTAAAACGGAATGAAATCCGCGGGGATGGAATCAAGGTAATCGCATTATGCAGAGACAGACAGAAGGCAGAAGAGCGGTTTGGAGCATACTTTAAAAGAGAAGATTTTCAATTGTTGCAGCAGGATGTATGCGCGCCAATTGACATTAACAGAAAACCGGATTTTATCATTCATGCGGCAAGCCCGGCTGGAATCAAAGTGACCATGGAGCATCCGGAGGAAGTATTTCGGGCCAATGTTACAGGGTGTGAGAACCTGCTTAAGATGGCGGCAGAGAACGGGGCCAGATTATTATATATGTCCAGTGTCGATGTCTATGGCATGTTAGATGAAAACGGTGGATTTCAGAAGAAGATATCGGGACGTTGAATCATGTGGGGCTGCGCAGCATCTATGCCGCATCCAAACGGGCGGCGGAAACCCTGTGCATGTGTTTTGAGCAGAAGGGAGCAGATGCTGTCATTGTCCGCCCATCTCAGATTATGGGACCGGGGATAGCGCTCCATGATGAAAGGCTGCATATCAATATGATTTCACAGATGATGAGGGGGAATCAGATTGTTTTAAAAGGTGACGGTACCCCCAGAAGATCCTTCATCTATATTACGGATGCGATTACCGGTATGCTGGCCGTGCTGACAAGGCAGATAAGGAGCTATTTATAATATCTGCACCGAACTGGGAGAAGCCACCGTAAGAGAGCTGGCTGAGAAGCTTGCAGCTGGTAAAGGACAGGAAAATAAAGATTGTATATAATATGGAGACCCGTCACAGCGACCCGGCAGTGCGCCAGGTAGTTTCCACAGTCTGCCCAAGCTCGCAAAAATTAAGGGACTGGGTTGGGAGAGTAAGGTCACGTTTACAAGGGCCTGCCAGAGAATGATGCAGTATTATGGCCTGGAGGTCTGATAATGGGTGGTGAAAGTTTGAATATAGTGCTTGTGGAATATATTAACCGCAATCTGGGAGATACCGTAATAGCGGAATGCGCACGTTTTTTACTTGAGGAGGCATTAAACCGCAAGGGTATCTGCGGGTATACGATTCATGAGTACAATATGTATCAGCGTGACCTTGCGTTTATTCGTAAGGCCGATTTGATTGTCATGGCAGGCGGCGGTCTTATAAAATTCAAAAGAGAGAACTTCTGGCAGTATGTTCCGGAAATTATCGATGTGGCGCAGGAGCAGGATATACCTGTCTTTTTGAATGCAGTTGGCGTGGAAGGATTTGATGGAAGTGACGAGCGGTGTCTGAAGCTTAAGGGCGCCTGAATCAACCATGTGTGAAAGGAATCACGGTAAGGATGATTTCGATTTGCTTGTGAGACATTATCTTGATGATGAGAAAGAGTGGCTGGAGCGGGTTTTAGATCCGGCAGCGTTTTGTGCACATGTGTATGGATGTGAAGGTGGCAGCGGCTCTTCGGTCATTGGTCTTGGGATAGCGCGGGACGGCCTCTATCCGGATTATGGCCTGACATCTGCTACAAAACAATTCTGGCTTGATTTCTGGAAAGAGACCATTCAAATGATTGAAGCATCGGGATATGAATGGCAGATTTTTGGAAATGGCCTGTATCAGGATTATCTCTTTGAATTAGAAGTGCTGGAATACGTTGGGAAAGCGAAGGAGGTAAGCCGGTATCTTGCAGGCCGCCCGGTGGAAGGCAGGGAATTGGCGGACACGATATCCGGGTACAAAGGGATTATTGCCAGCAGGCTTCATGCAAATATTGTAGCGTATTCCGTTGGAGTACCAAGCATTGGTTTGGTATGGAACGAGAAAATGCTTTGGTGGGGGAAGAGGATAGGGCATCCTGACCGGTTTATGGAAGTGGACTCGTTTGTTCCCGAGAAGGTAATAGTGAAGCTTTGGCAGGCCATGGCTGAAGGATGCAGGCTTATGGGGAATGTGATAAGGACAGGCTGGAACGGCCATTGGCAGAGTTTGCCTGGAAGTACGGAACGGCTGCACTTCAAAAAAGAAGGAAAAAAGAAAGACTCTGACATTAAAGGCTGGGAAGCACATCTGGTGGCAAGTGCGCTGGGAGGGAAGAAGTTTCAATACTGGGGAATGAATTGCCCGGAGACGGTTGCAGGGAAATATCAGGATGGATACCGGTGGTTTGAGGCAGATATAAAACTGACAACAGACTGGAAGCTGGTATGTGTGAACGGATGGACGAAAGCTGCCTTTCAGAAGCTGGGGTATAAAGATTGCGATGATTCACACGAGGGTATTGGCATCAGTTATTCTGAATTTATGAAGGGCAGCTATTATGACGGCCATTATCCGGTGATGGATTTTGACATGCTTATTTCAACCTTTTCCCATTATCCAGACACGAAACTCATTCTGGATGCGAGAAGTAATACTCCGGCAGGCATCAGGGAGATAGCAGATATTATGAAAGAAAAAATATGCGATAATCCGGGCAGCCACAACCACTTTGTGGTCAGAGTTTCATCTGCGTATGATGTGGAGTGCCTGTCAGGCTTGTCTGAATCAAATGAAAACCTGGAACTGATGTATGATGTTCCTGACCTGTCAGGCAGGTATTCGTTGAGCGATGTGGGGGGGGGGAGGATTTGGAGCCGAGATGGATAGGATCTGCAGCAATCCATGTATAAACTACCTGTCGATACGCAGGAATCTGGCAAGCAGAGAGCTTCTGTTATGGGTGCAGAGGTATCAGAAAAAACTATGTATATTTTCCTGCAACTCCTTAACAGAGATTCAGCGTTTTCTTCAAATGGGCGCCGCCCTTGTGGGGACTGACTATTTGAGCGTAGACGGATTAAATAAGTTAGTATGAAGGTGAAATGATATGTTATTTGTATTTATGTCGCAGCCGGATTTTTCATGTAATCCGTATGCTCTGTGGAAATACATCTGTGAAAATACAGAGCATGAAACGCCTGGGTTGTAAAAAGACCGGAGAGATATGAGGCTCTTCGGGAGAGAAGGATAGAATGTGCTGTTTATAATACCATCGAAGGCAGGAATCTGATTGACAAAGCAGATTATGTAATCATGAATTCCTATACCTTCCTTGAGGTGGAAAAGAGAGAAAACCAAATATTTGTGAATCTTTGGCACGGGAGCGGTATCAAAGCGCATGATTATTATAATCATGACATGAGCCCAGGACAGGCACGTAAGCTGCAAACATATTTTGAGAAAATCGACATGATGTGTGTACATAGCCTGGATGACCGGTTCCGCCTGTCCGCGCAGCTTCATTTTGATATGAGAAGGGCATTTGTAACCGGACAGCCCAGGTTGGATTGTGTCATGTCCTCGAATGGAAGTGAGAATCTGAAGAAACTGTATGGAAATGCACTGGACGGTTTTGACAGGCTTATTTTGTATGTCCCATCGTTTCGGGCAAACATGAGCAGCCATTCCGGACAGATATTTTCGGAGAATGTGTTTCGGCTGAATGATTATCACGATGCCCAATTGAACGAGTTCTTAGAAAAGAATCATGCTGCTTTGGTATATAAGCTTCACCCCATTGAGCAGACTGCTTTAAAGGAAGACGGTTTTCCGTCAATGAACGATGTTTTGAACTGACGGACAATATGCTTTTTGATGCGGATGTGAGATACACGGAAATCCTAAATGCGTTTGATGTCATGATCAGCGATTATTCCAGCATTGTATTTGACTATCTTCTCTTAGACCGGCCGGTTATTTATCTTATACCGGACTATGAGGAATATAGGAGCCAGAGGGGATTTGTTTTTCGCAATATAGATTCCTATATGCCTGGCGATAAGGCATTTGATTTCCGGCAGATGTTAGACGCGCTGCAAAGGGTATTTGACGGGGCGGATGGATATCAGGAGGCCCGGGGATTTGTCCTGTCACAAAGATTTGATTACCGGGATAACCAATCATCCAAAAGGTGCCTGGAAGCGATACTGAACTATCAAAAGGAAGAGGAGGAAATGGACGGGTTCCATGAGGATGAACGAACCAGAATGCCGTCTGCCGCAGAACATCTGATGTCATTTTTACCGGAGGGGAGCTGTGTGGTTGACAGTACGAAGAGATATAGTGACGATGAAAAGAACGTGTTCCTGCATTCTGAGAAAAAGATTTTCTATATTTCATCTGAAATTCCTAATCCCTACAGACGGCTGACAGGGCAGTCCTCAGCTGAAATTGCAGACATAGATTTTTATGAGAAAATAAAGCATTTGGAAACTGTAAGGTTGTTTTTGTGCAGGGCGGGGTGGATTACGCATTGTTCGCTGCGGCTGCCGGAAAATCAAGCAGCTGTTTACCGGCAAATGGGAGCGGTGCAAAAAAGCGGATTGGTTTTGCCGGTACGATTGACAACCGGATATATTTTTCCATGGTGCAGTGCATCTGTGAGACGTTCCCGGATTATGATGTGGTGTTTGCGGGCCATATTTACAGGAGCTATCCGATTTGGCTGGACGGGTTTGCGAACCTGCATTATATTGAGGCATCCTACCAGGAACTGCCGCAGATAATACAGTCGTTTGAAGTGGCCATACTGCCTTTTTTTGGACGGCATCAGCAGACGGTTCCAACAGAGCTGTTTCAGTATATGGCTGTGGGAAAACAGGTGGTTGCATCGGACATGCCAAACCTTCCAAGGCTTGAGGCATATACAGAAGTGACTCTGTTGCCGATGTAATTGATAATATCAGAACCGCTTTAAGGAGGGCACACAATCAATATATTATAACGGGTTTGCAAGATAAGGCGGCGGAGCATGATTGGAAAGCCAAAGTGTTATCAAAAGAATTTTTTTAAAAAATTTCATTTCAGCCTTACAATTAAGACTAAACCTGTCGATAGAATAATAGTGGGGTAAATTCCGAAAACAATGAAAGGGTCAGTGCCTCACAAAACTAGAACCAAAAATACAGGAGGGGAAAGGATGGATATGGTTATGAGCATAGCTTCGGCCGGACTGGCCATGCACACTTCGCGTATGATGACGGACGTGAATATGGCACTGATGGGCAAGGCGCTGGATTTGGCCGAGGCGCAGGGGGAGGCCGTGCAGGAGATGATGGAACTATCGTCCCCCAGCTTCCATGTATTGGATGTATACGCATAGGGAACCGCATTGTAAACCGGAAGAAAATTTTTATTGAATGAGGATGGGTAAAAATGAAAAATTTAAAAATGAACAAAAAGATTACACTTGCCTTTGGTGTTGTAATCGCATGCTTCTTCATTGCTGTTATCTTCTGCATCATGGGTATGAGAACAACCAGCAGCAGGTACGAGACATTCTATCATGTAAGGCATGAGGCGACCATGCGGGCGCGGAACATGCGTGTCCAGCTGCAGTCTGGAGTAAAGAATATCACGCTTTCCACCGTGGAGGACGATCCTGTCAAAACCATTGAGCTGATTACAGAAGCCCAGACAAACTTTGACGCGATTCAGACGGAAATGTCATGGTTTGAACATGATTTTGACGGCGATATCAGCCTGCTTGAGACCTTCAAATCAAAGCTGGATACGGCCGCCGGATACAGGGATAAAATCATAGAGCTGTCCAGACAGAATACAGATGCGTCCAGACAGGAAGCGCAGAGAATACTAATTGATAATTATAATCCGGTTGCAGTGGAGGCCGGTCAGATTGTTCTCCAGTTTACGAATCAGCAGAATGATATTGCAGAAGGCAACTTTAATAGCGCAATGAATTCCCAGCGTATTCAAATGACCCTTTCAATCACAATCTCAGCAATTGCGGTAGCGTTTGCGGTTGTCATGGCCGTGATGCTGATACGTGCTGTGGTTGTCCCGGTACAGGAAATGCAGCAGCTGATGGAGGACATGGAGGAAGGGCACCTCGATGTGGTGGCCAAATACGAGTCCAGGGATGAGCTGGGAATGCTGGCCAACAGCATACGCGCCACCTTAAAGTTTTTACAGGATGTGATTGGGGATGTGGATTATCTTCTGACTGGGTTTGGCAATGGTGATTTTACTGTTTCTACAAGGATTGGGGAAAAGTATGTAGGAGATTATAAGTCCCTGCTGACATCCATGAGTAAGCTGAAGGAAAACCTGAGCGGGACACTTTCCCAGATTAATCAGTCCGCGGATCAGGTTTCCGCAGGCTCCGACCAGGTATCCTCCGGTGCGCAGGCTCTTTCACAGGGTGCGACCGAGCAGGCTTCTTCAGTGGAGGAACTGGCAGCAACCATCAACGAGATATCGAACAACATTGAACAGAACGCAAAGAATGCAGAACTCGCCAGCACCAACTCTGAACATGTTAAGGAACAGGCGGAAGAGAGCGGCAAGCGTATGCAGGAAATGCTTTCAGCCATGGAAGATATAAGCAATACCTCAGGTGAGATTGGCAAAATCATTAAGACCATCGAGGATATCGCATTCCAGACCAATATGCTGTCTTTAAATGCGGCAGTGGAGGCTGCGAGAGCCGGAGCCGCAGGTAAGGGATTTGCCGTGGTGGCCGATGAAGTAAGGAATCTGGCAGCCAAATCGGCGGATGCCTCAAAGAATACTTCTGCCCTGATTGAGGGCGCGCTCCAGGCCGTGGAGAGGGGAACCAAGATTGCGAATGAGACGGCTTCCGCCTTAAATGATGTAGTGTCCGGAGTCGGAGATGTGGCGGCAACCATTGACCAGATTTCATCGGCAAGCAAGGACCAGTCGGATGCTGTCAGACAGGTCACCTTGGGAATTGACCAGATTTCCAGTGTCGTGCAGACCAATTCCGCTACAGCTGAGGAAAGCGCAGCAGCCAGTGAGGAGCTTTCCGGCCAGGCTCAGATTCTTAAGAACCTTGTGGGGCAGTTCAGGCTGCCGGGAGAGGGCAGGGGGATGCATACCCCATCACCGGCGTACTCAGATGAACCACACTCTTACATACCGGCAGGAGAAGATAAATATTGATTTCCTCTCCGGCGATTTTATCTTACATAGTTAAATAGGGAGAATCCACCTGACTTTTGTCTGCAGATTTGTTCTGTCCACTTCTCAAATCTGCTTACAGAAGAAAGGTGGTTTTTCTGCTTTCTGGAACCTGATTTTTCAAGCGAATCCGCCGATAGTATATGATAGAAGCAGTTAAATCTGGATCTGAAAACCGGGGAGGTCTGATACTGGAATGGGAGGCTTAAGGATACAAGGGGTTTACGCACATGGTCAGCCATGGACGGCTGGGATGGAGGGAAAGAAAACAGAAGACTGCGGCAGAGATAAACATGCAATTGTGAATCAGCATGCAGTCAGGGATATTATGTTTTTCAATCAAAGTGTCAATCGGGATGCTCCATTGCCGGAGTCATACTTCCAAACGGACTCCAATGCAGCAAAATCACTGCGCCGGCAATATCCTCAGGTGAATTTTATCTTTGTGGAGACAAATGTATATTCGGAAGAAATGGAGCAGTTCATTTCGCAGGTCAGGCAAGGGGCTTATATCCTGATGCCTTTCGATGTACTGGATTGGATGTCCCAGGGAGAGGAGGCGGCCGGACAGGGAATGGAGATGATTGGACAGGCAGTATGCCGGCTTGCCCGTAATTTAAAAGCCGGAGCCTATAGCACAGGCGTAGTGTTAGGGGAGAGAGGGGAGGATATCTATTGGACTGCCTTTGACACCCAGGAGGACACAGTAAAGGAAGAATGGGAACGGGAGGCGGAGAATGTCCGCGGTATGCTGGAGCGCATGGAAGAAAGCCGTAAAAGGAACCAGGAGCGGATGAAAAAGCTTAAACTGGTGCAAAAGAAAAAGATCAATTATCAGATGGGGCGGGACATGGCGCGTCTGGCAAAAGGAACCACTGTCAAGGAAATCCGATTCCTTATCAGCAGGGTTTATGCGTCCAGAAGGCCGATGCGCGAGAACCAAATTGCGTCAGCTGAAAGAGGAAAATCAACTGGAGATACGCCAAAAAAAGGCGCAAAAGCAGCGGGAGGAGAAGCAGCGGGGGGAACTGGAACAGGAACTGAAGGAGCGCCGAAGGAAGAGAATGGCAAGGGAGCATGCCCAGATTTTTCAGAGATTATCGGATTGGCCCGGCCTGCAGGAAAGGGATGACTGCCATGGGGCTCAGAAAGAGGAGTTGGCAATCCCTGAAGGATTTTCAGGTGTGGGAAGCCGGTTATAACAGCTTCTGCGGCCCTCAAATCCAATGCCGGTATATCCGCGGGCCAGGCGTCCTCTCCGGAAGTACAATAGCTGACAGCTTATTTATTTTCCCTTATCTTTTGAGGAAATGTGCCGATATTTAAATAGAGGGGGGAGGCTAAAGAAAACATAAAATGAAAAGAAATATAACATTCCACATAATATTGTACCTATGCTTAATCGTGACAGGATGTAAAGGCATGCAATCTGCCGCGGAAACCGTCCCGGTGCTGGAGGAAGATGCGGATGGGCTTAAAACGGAAGGTCCCGTCATCTATATAGAACTTGATAAGCCCTCCGCCTCCGCTGGGAAGGAGCCTGAATACATGGGTGTTTTCACCGTATCCGCCTATTGCGGCTGCAGTCAGTGCCTGGGGGAAAACCGCAGAAAGCTGACGTATGCTGGAACTTCGCCGAAAGCAGGATATACCATAGCCGCAGATTTGTCAGAGTTTGATTTGGGTGAGAAGCTGGCAATTGAGGGGAATAATTATGTGGTAGAGGATAAAACAGCTGGTAACCGAAGTGAATCCTTATCTATCTATTTTGATTCACATAAAGAGGCTCTCAGCTTTGGTATCAGGGAAGTGGAAGTATACCGTTTCCCAAGAGAGGAATCAGAGCATGAGGGGGAATATATAGGGGAGTTTCTTTTGACAGGGTATTGCAGCTGTAATATATGCTGTGGCGAGGACAATGGTGATATGACGTATACAGGCGCCGAACCAAGGGCTGGCCGCACAGTCGCGGCGACCCGGATATCATTCCGTTGGGGTCAGAGATAGAAGTGGGAGGCTGTATCTACATTGTGGAGGATACAGGGAAAAAAATAAAGGGAAACCGGCTGGATATTTTCTTTGATACCCACGATGAGGCTGTTGTATACGGAAGGAGGCAGGAGCCTGTTTACCTTCTTAAGCAGTGATGGACTGGCTGAAGGCGGCTCGTGGCTTCAAGAGATTTCTTCGCGATTGTAAGTTATGATAAGGATTGGAAATGGGGATAGCTTTATGCGAAAACATGTAAGAAAAATTTGGTGTTTCTTTCTTCTCCTGCACTTGGCTGTTATGGGAGCGGCATCTGCCTTTCCGGCACTGGCTGCGCAGGAGCCTGCTAAAACAGTCCGCGTAGGCTACTACAAAGGGGATGATGATTTTCAGGACGGCTTTTCCAATGAAGAGAGAAAGTCCGGGTATGCCTATGAGTATTACCAGGCGCTTTCCGCACTGACCAACTGGAATTATGAATATATTTATGGCTCCAGAGAGGAAGTCATGAGTCAGCTCCTGACAGGCGAAGTAGACATTGTCGCAGGAGTCTATCAGACCGATAAGCGTTCCGGACAGGCGTTATTTTCAAAACATGATATGGGTCTGAAAGGAGAGGAACGTTATTTTGCGGTCAATATAAACCGGGCGGACCTGTTGGACGAATTAAATGACGCGCAGGATACGCTCCTGGCTTCGACGCCCGATTTCATGACATTGCTGTGGCAGAAATACTATGGCAGCAATTCGGGAATTCAGGTATTGACCAACCGGGAAAAGACCTGGCTGAATGAAAAGGTTCCCTGAATATTGGGTATGTAAAGGGCATTCTGCCGTTGTCCGATCAGACGGAGGACGGAACACCCACAGGGGTCATCAAGGAATTAGTGTCTCTGTTGTCTGCCTATATAAAGATCCCATTGAATCTCATATGCTATGATAACGTGGCGCTCATGGAGGCTGGGCTGCGTGACGGTGAGATTGACGCGGCGTTCCCTATCTACTCGGACTTCTGGATTACGGAAAACAAAGGCTTTTTCCAAACAGACGCCTTTCTCAGCGACAGGGTCATGATTGTATACGAGGGGGATTATAGAGGGGATTTAATGGATAAGATTGCCCTCACTGAGACCGGGGTAGGGCAGCGTTACTATGTTTCCATCTATTATCCCAACTCTGAGACTACTTACTATGCGACCAAGGCGGACTCGATTGCGGCGATTAAAAGAGGCGAGGTAAACTGTATGATTGGCTGCTCCAGTATTTTCCAACGGTATTTTATGGAGCATGCAGGATATGAGGATTTAAATATCGCGTATCTGGATACTTCGGAGAATTTTGGCATCGCCGTGAGCCGGGGAGAGAGTATCCTGGTGGAAATATTAAATAAGGCAATCCGTCAAATGGATAATACGGTCCTCACAAGTGCAATGGTTCAATATTCAAATGTGGAGGTATCCTATACATTTATTGAGTTTATCCGGCACTATTCCATTGGTGTAATCGCTGTTTTGTGTGTCTTTTTTTCCATTCTCCTGCGAATGTATATAGCTTCCGGCGCAAGACAAAATTTTTCAATGAAGAGCAGGCGAAGACACGCGCTGCCCTGGAGACGCTTTAAGAGCAGCCAATGCGGCCAGTGACGCAAAGACCTCTTTTTTGTCCAGCATGAGCCACGATATCCGTACGCCCTTAAACGGCATCATTGGGATGACCGCCATTGCCGGGGCCCACATGGACGACCCTTCACGGGTGCAGGACTGTCTGATGAAAATTACGTCTTCCGGTAAGCATCTGCTGGCTTTAATTAACGAAGTACTGGATATGGCAAAAATTGAATCCGGGGAAATCCATCTGAATGAGGAGTTATTAGATTTATCAGCGTTGGTAGACGACCTGATTACCATGAACAAACCCCAGTCGGACGCAAAGCAGCAGAATCTGGTGGTACATATTTTGAATATTTCACATGAAAAGGTAATCGGAGACAGCTGCGTCTTCAGCAGGTTTTTACTAATTTAGTAAGCAATGCCATCAAGTATACTCCGGCGGGCGGAGAAATCGAGATAACACTATCGGAAAAGCCATCCGGCAGTCCTAAGCTGGGGCGCTTTGAGTTTATGGTTCAGGATAATGGAATTGGCATGAGCGAGGACTATCTGCCCCATGTCTTTGAGGCCTTTACCCGTGCGGATAATGCATCTGTGGCCCATATACAGGGAACCGGCCTGGGGCTGGCCATTGTCCACAATATTGTACATATGATGAATGGGGATATAACCGTGGAGAGCACATTGGGACAGGGCTCGAAATTTACGGTGACATTATTCATGAAGCTGCAGGACACGGAGGATATCCCTTATGAGGATTTTGTGGATTTAAATATTCTGGTGGTTGATGACGACCAGGTTATCTGTGAATCAACCTGTATCCTCTTATCCGAACTGGGGATGAAGGGAGAGTGGGTCGTCTCCGGCAGGGCGGCCGTGGACCAGGTGGAACTTCGCTATAACAGCGGCAGGGATTATTTTGCCGTACTACTGGACTGGAAGATGCCTGATATGGATGGCATCGCAACCACCAGGGAAATCCGCAGGCGTGTAGGCGATCATGTGCCATCATCATTATATCCGCCTATGACTGGTCGGCGATAGAGAAAGAAGCAAGAATGGCGGGAGCCAACGGATTTATAGGAAAGCCCTTGTTTAAGTCCCGTCTTGTCCATCTCTTTTGGCCAATTACTGAATCATGAGATGGAAGAGAACGGTCCCGGGCTCAGGGAATTGACAGAACAGACGGATTTTTCGGGAAAACGGGTGCTCTTGGCCGAGGACAACGAGATTAACGCTGAGATTGCATGGAGGTTTTGAGCATGCTGGGCTTGCTGCGGAGTGGGCGCATGACGGTAAAGAAGCCGTAGACTGTATGAAGACCTCGCCTTCCGGTTATTATGACTGCGTTTTTATGGATGTACAAATGCCTGTGATGAATGGGTTGGATGCGGCCAAGGCCATACGGGACTTACCTCATCCTGACGCAAAGACAATTCCCATTTTTGCCATGACCGCCAATGCCATGGCGGAGGATGTAAAGGCAGTGCTGGCCGCTGGAATGAATGAGCATATTGCGAAGCCTTTGGACTTTAGGGTATTGATGAATGTGTTAAACAAATACCTGCGGTGAGGTCCGGTAATGGGCTGAGAATCAGTTATAGCGGCAGGCGGGCGCTGGTTATACCAGCGCTTTCTTTTAGGTTATAAGGCAGGAGGTACCAGTTTGTGAAGAAAAAATTATGTTTGATAGGCTTATATCGGTTCTTTTGTCCGCAGGCTGCGGAAGCAGAAACAAGACTGTACCGGATTTGCCACCGGCTCCTGCGGAGGAACGGGACTACGACTTTATTTTTGTATGTCCATCATAGACAATGAGTACTGGCAAAGCTGTATCCAGGGAATTTGGGATGCCGATGAGGAATTGGGAACCACAACCCATGTGACAGGTCCTCGTGAAGCAGCTGATTTTGACAGGGAAATCATTCGATATATGGGAGAAGCGTTGGAATCAGAGCCTGACGGAATCATGGGTTATGCGGGTATCAGGGCCATGTTTCCTTTTATAAATCAGGCTGGTGAAAAAGGTATCCCTTTCCTTGCTGTTGACAGCGATGCCCCTCAACCACGCGTATTGCCTACATTGGAACCAATCTGTATGCGTTTGGTTACAAGGCAGGCGAAAGCATGGTCCGGCTCACGGACGGCATGGCGAAAATCGGCTATATCTGCAGCTCTTTTTCTGCCCAAAATGAGGCTGAGGTATTACGGGCGTTTGAAGACGCTATTTCTGATTATAATATGGACATTATCGCGGTGGGCGAGGGCTGGTCCGACCCGGAGCGTGCTGCCGGAGCCGTTGAAGCCATGTTGGCTGAATGTCCGGAAATTACCGCCATCTTCTGTACCGGCGGCTACAATGTGACCGGGGCGGCACGTGTTAAGAAGATGCAGGGGCTTAACAGCCTGATATTGGTGGGATTTGATGATGTGGAGGAAAACCTCGCATTTGTCAGAGAGGGAGTGATTGACGCCCTCCTTGTTCAGTTGCCTTACCAGATGGGCTACCAGGGAGTTCATTTACTAAAGGAATTTGTGGATAAAGGTAAGGTTGAACGTGATGCTTATGATACCGGAAGTATTTTAATCAATCAGGAAAATGTGGATAGTTATTGGGAATAAAATAGAATCTGGAGAAAGAATACATGGAAAATTGCAGGAAGCAAAAAATATTAATTGCGGATGACTCAGAGCTGAATCGTGAAATTTTGTCCGCGATGCTGGAAGATGAGTATAACATTATGGAGGCGGAGAACGGCATACAGGCTGTTGCGGCTCTAAGCGAACACAGGACCGATATCGCAATGCTTTTGCTGGATATTACAATGCCGGAAATGGATGGGTTTGCGGTTTTGGACTATATGAATAAATATCATTGGATTGAAGAGATACCGGTTATAGTGATTTCAGCGGAGGATAATCCTGCCTCCATCAAAAGAGCATATGACTTGGTGTAACGGATTATATGGGGCGTCCTTTTGACACGACAGTGGTCCGCCGCCGTATCGCCAACACCTTGCTGCTGTATGCAAAGCAGCGCAGGCTGTTACATATTGTGGCTGATCAGATATATGAAAAAGAAAAAAGCAATCAGCTCATGGTTTCCATTTTATCACATATTGTGGAATTCAGAAATGGCGAGAGCGGGTTTCATGTAATCCATATCAATTTAATTACCAGGTTACTGCTCAAACGGCTGCTACAAAAGACAGATACATACATGCTGTCAAATGCGGATATCGCATTAATCAGCCTGGCATCGGCTTTTCATGATATAGGAAAGATTTCCATCCCCGATGAAGTCTTAAATAAGCCGGGCCGGCTCACGGCAAAAGAATTTGAAATCATGAAACGCCATTCCATGGTAGGCGCTGATATGTTACATGAATTACCTGTTCAGGAACGGAATGAGCCGTTAATCCGGGTAGCGTACGAAATCTGCCGCTGGCATCATGAACGGTATGACGGCGGAGGATATCCGGATGGTTTGCAAGGGGACGATATCCCCATTTCAGCCCAGGTAGTTTCGCTTGCTGATGTGTACGACGCCTGACAAGTGAACGCTGCTATAAAAAGGCATATTCCCATGAACAGGCCATGGATATGATTCTGAACGGACAGTGCGGCGCTTTTAATCCATTGCTGCTGGAATGCCTGAAGGAGATCGGCAGTACGCTTCAAGAGGAGTTAAAGATTAATTCGGGGACATCGTATGGAACACAGGAGTTTCAGGATATGCCAATCAACTGCAGGCGCCGGAATTGGTTTCTTCCGAGCGGGTACTAAGGATGCTGGAATATGAACGTCAGCGTGTACAGTTTCTGACAGATGCTGCAAAGGATATTATATTCTTTTATTCGGAATCACCGCCATTACTGAATTTAAATGAACCCGGCGTTTTAAAACTTGGATTGGATAAAAACATGACAGATCCCATGCAGAACCCATTGCTTTTGGCCAACATACCACCGGATTCATTAAACCGTCTGAAGGATAAACTTGGGGCCGCTTCCCCGGCGGAACCAATTGTCCAGATGGAGCTTGAAATCAGGATTGAGGGTGAGCTGCGGTGGAACAGGCTTATATGCAGAACACTTTGGGGCGCCGAGACAGATGAGAGATATATGGGGATTGCCGGGACACTCATTGATGTTCATGATGAGTACAGGCATATAACTTCACTAAAAGAAGAGATATACCATTACGAAGTGGAAAACGATCGGCTCAATATAATCGGGCATGAGAGGAATGGTCACAGAGCCGTGACGGGAAAAGAGGCCTGGCTTCTGATGCGGCTCCTGGATACGGTGTTTGATGCCGTCCGTCTGGTGGATGCAAGCACGAATTATGAAATTCATGTGGACCGCACGGGCACTATGCGCAAAGTTCCATACAACTGCTACGCTGTCTGGAGCAGGGACAGCCGATGTGATAATTGTATTTCTGCCAAATGCCTGTCACAAAAGAGTAGATTTGAAAAGTTCGAGTTTCTTGGTAATGAGATTTATTTTGTTATTGCTTATTATGTGGAAGTGGACGGACAGCCCTGCTCTATGGAAATGATTACCCGGATGACAGAGGATACCTTGTTTGACGGCCATGGGAAAGAGGAGGTCGTCCAGGCGATTTTTGAGTATAACAAAAAAAGTTTATATTGACTCCCTTACCGGCGTTAATAACCGCCGCTATTATGAAGAGCAGCTTCGCGAATTAAGCGGTGTTGATGCCGTTCTTTTTGCAGATGTGGATAAGTTTAAGAATGTCAATGACTTGTATGGGCATCAGACAGGGGACATGGTACTTCGACTGATTGCTGATGCTATCTGCTCCAGTGTCCGCAAATCAGATTCGGTGGTGCGTTATGGAGGGGATGAGTTCATTGTGATATTCAGGAATATACCCTTCCATATTTTTAAGGAAAGGGCAATGGATATCCAAAGAAGAATAAAGGCTTTATCCATTGAGGAATATCCGGATATCTGTTTTTCAGCCAGCATCGGAGGGATTTATGGACCAGGAAATACGGCTGAGCTTTTACAGACAGCGGATGAGCAGATGTATCGCGCAAAAAGGGAAGGGTGCGGTATCTGTCTGGCCCGCGGGGAAATGCAATAACAATCCCTTTTGCTGACGATTTGATAAGCAGTAGTATTATGATGCGAGGTCCGGCTTATGAAAAATAAACATGACACAGCGCGTTCCGCTCTGATGATTATAGTCTGCATCCTAATTATTGGCATGTTACATCCGTTTTGTTTATCTCACAGATGAATGGAATGGTTCAAAATAATATAATGAACACAATCAGCGAACTGGCAGAGCATGATCTGGTTCCATCCAAAA
>ENA-OQCK01000041-OQCK01000041.1-human-gut-metagenome-genome-assembly--contig:-NODE-41-length-68673-cov-25.644691_pt1 | contig 68673 bp, 108 predicted proteins | sample MGYA00242498_ERZ504578 | MGnify/ENA primary metagenome ERZ504578 (study PRJEB26092, sample SAMD00036229) | human gut metagenome | host: Homo sapiens | study: EMG produced TPA metagenomics assembly of...
AATAATAATGGAGCTAAGTATGATGGTTTGAAGACTGATAAGGCGAAGAAGGCTTATGAGGATCTTGCAGAGGCGTATGACCAAAGAAATTCATATTATTCCATTTATGACGGAGCTATGGATGCCAGGAAAAAAGTGTCTCAGAATCTTGATAACGCCATTATGGAGGAAATATCAAATAACCCTGGCATGGATATTTATCTAGATAATGGAGAGAATGTCAATGTAGGTGATATGTCTAGATTATCATCTGTTCGTATGGGTGGTAAATCCGTCAATCCTTTTACTGCCGCTAAAGTCTCTTCTTTGATGTCAAGATTGGTCGATACTGTCTCAGATGTTATAGGACCGTCTTACGATCCTTCTGGTCAAGGCAGATTGATAGAAGGAAGGAGTGTTATAGACGTGGGTAAGGCTGAATTGATATTAGATGAGATAAATGAATCTTTGGGTACAGATTTTACCGTGGATGAATTAGACGATGCATTGAAGGATAATATTACTGATAATAAGACATGGGATAGACTGTTAGTTAGGTTTGATGGAGATAAAGATAAGGCTAATCTGGCTTATATCACGTTAAGAAATATAAATAGAGAAATGGGTTCTCCATTTGCTCATAAATGGTCTAATTCAGGTCCTATCAACAGGGTTCTTGATGATATGGATGATGCTTATAATAGGTATATAGAATCTAGGTATGATGAGTTCGGAAGAAAGGGATGGACTTTTAATGAGAGGGCAAAATCCAATTCGGAGGAATTTAGATTATATAATAGTATATATAGTTTAGCTAATAGATCCGGATTGAAATTAGATGAAAAAGAAGGATCTCATACATTGTCCGTTGAACAGGGTGATGATAATAATTGGTGGATAATAGCTGATGCAGGAGAGGATAAGGCTCAACGGGTTCAAGTATCAGAACAGGATTTGGCAGGGATAGGATTTACTACCTATACTAAGTTAAGAAATATCCCGTCAGTCTCATACAAGTCGAGGGTGTCTGGGGCAGGGTTTTCTTCTGCCTCCGATAAGGCTTATGGGAGATCGGTAGCCGATTTAGGTCTTGGTTCTTACGCTACGGCTGATAACGCTAAAGATGATATACGCTCATTTGTTTTGCCTTTGTTCCCGGATGATTATCATAATGATATGTCTATGATAATATCTGCGGTTATAGATGGATCTAGCAATTATGAGGTCAAGGCTGAGGGATATGATCGAGGGTATGGACGGCATGGTGTGGAGATTAAGATATATAAGAAAGGTTATGGAGGTGATCCTTCTAACAACCCTTTATATACTATAGATAAAGAAGGTGTTGATTACGCTGATAATATAGCTAAGGTTATGAATATAGCTCCTCAGGCTTATTTGGTGGAGGCTCTTAAAGAGGCTATGACTAAAGAGGCTAATTCTGTGAATAGTTCTTTTGGAAGGAAGGATATTAATGAGGATCTGTATAATATTATGTTACCGGTAATGGATATTATAAATAAAAAGAGGAATGGAAACGAGCAATAATAATTTACCCGATGGTAGGGATATAGCTCAAAAGCATGGGTATCCGGTTATGGATCCAATGGAGATAAGGGCAGTTGGTGTATATCCGAGTTCATTAGGTGACGATATAAACAATCCACCTTTACCTAACCTTGATCCAAATTCTTTGTCGATGATTCTAAAAAGGCTATACCAGCTTTATCAGAAAGAATAAAAAGACGTGTTAAATCGTCTTATTATGATGATTTAAGGGCTAAAACTCCTGAGGATAGTATTATTAGTAATGGTATCCCATCTGGTAGGTTTGATGTGTCCGGTCCTCGTATAGGTCTTGATGAATCAAGATTTAAATTAAGTGATGGAACTTGGATACCTAAATACGAGTCATTTCAGGCTGGCGTTGATAATGATTCCAGATTAGCTAGAAATCAAGGTACAGGAGAGAAGATATTTAGGGGATTGGGTAAATTTGTTTATAAGACGGCTTTGTATGGTATAGGAGGTATTATTCAGCCTTTTTATGGTATTTACGAGGGAGTCACTAAAGGTAAATTTGAATCCGTTTTCAATAACGATTTTACTCGTTGGTTAGATGATATGGATAAGCGAGGAGATTATAGGCTCGCTCATTATTATGATAAAGAAGAGAGAGATATGGGATTTCTTCGTAGTCTTGGAACTGCTAATTTCTGGACTAACGATTTCCTTTCGGGTCTGGCTTTTACCGCTGGTGCCATGTTATCATCCGCCGTATATTCCGGGGCCGGCCTGATGAACCTTGCTCGTACCGGAGCTAGGGCTGGGGTGGCTTTAGCTAGGATAGGCAAGGCCGCTTCGGACACCAAGAAAGCATTCGGCGCTTACCTTAGGGCCGCCCGTATAGGGCAGAGGGTAGGCAAGGGGCTGGATACCGCCCTATTTCTTGGTACGTCTACCTCATGGGAAGCTTCAGTGGAAGCCAGAAGTATGTTGATGGAGGCCGAGGAGAACTTCAGGCAATCTTATCGTAACGCTTATGGGAGGGAAGTCCCATATGAGGAGCTTATGAAGTTCAGGCTGACAATGCCAATGCCGCTAACGCCGTATTCGCCGCAAATGTCGGCATATTATCATTATCCAACATAGCTATGTTTGGTGATATGTTTGGTATGGAGCTTGGTGTAGACAAGTTTATAAAACGCAATATATTTGGCGTAGGAGCCGAGAGAATGGACAACGGTGCACTAAGGGCTATAACACCAAAGAAATGGCAGAAAATAGCTGGTAATACGTTTAATATCATCAAGCGACCGGTATCTGAGGGTTTGTTCGAGGAAGGTCTTCAAGGTGTGTCCAGTAAGTCCGCGGAGGATTGGGTGGAATCAAGATATAATCCTATGGCCATCCGTCAGAATATAGGTTATATGGAAGCTATAAAGAACGGATTCAAGGAGACATACGGATCTAGCCAAGGCTGGAAGGAGATCGGCATCGGTATGATTATCGGATCGGTTATGGGTGGGAAAAGCCTTGGAGGTATAAGGGAATGGAGCCAAGACATGTCCCGGAACAAGGGGATGGTGGATGCCTACAACGCCAATGCCGGCGCCTTGACTACCGCCGCTATCCGTGCTATTCGTGGCAGTATGGCTCTGAACGCTCAATTATCAGGCTTGAAAACGGATAATAACGCTGACGATATACCTAATTCTAGAATCATAGATAAGACTTTTAGTGACGCCGTATTCAATCGTCTTCGTTATGATTCGGAGATGGGGATGCTGGATGATACGAAGGAGAATTTCAGGACGGTAGTCGAATCTATACCTAATAGCGATATAGCGTCCGATATGAATATGACGGATGAGCAGGTCAATGAGTATAAAGCCGATCTTGTCAACGAGTTTAATAAGAAGGTGGATAATTTCATTATGGCCAACAGATTCGCCGACTCCCTTACCGATGGTATATCCAATAGGTCGTTTAACGCCTATATCTCCAATATGGCTTATAATGGCCTTGAGGCGAAGGATAATTTGAACGATATTGCCAATCAGTTAAGAAGGATATACAATACGGATATAGGCCCCGCTCTTGATATATATTCTCGTCTTAATCCTGATTCGAGCAGGGATCTTGAAGAACTCAGGAAGCTTACGGATGATATACAGAGGATGGAGAAGAATATCTTGAGGCTTCAACAAAGTGTCGCGTCGAAGGACGCTCTTGAATCTGATAAGGCTAAGTTGGTCAAGGAGAATGATAGGCTTCTTAAATTAACAGAGGATAGGATCGCATTGGAGAGGAAATTAACTACGTTAATTAACTCAGAGGCTGATATATCTAAGTTGTTCTTAAATAGAAATGATTCAAGGATCAGTGCCGCTGATCTTATGGCGGCTTATGATACTATAGCTGATTTTGAGAACGTCGTATCTATCCGTGGGGTTGATAATTATAAGGAGGCTATGGCATTGCTTAGTGAGTATCGTCATAATCTTGTGGCTTATAAGAATATAAACGAGTCTCTTCGTCGTATGCGTGACAGAAGATTCATCCGGGCGCAGGAGCGCGGGTTCATGAAGATATTATCGAACGTATGGGGTAAGACTTATGAGGAGGATGATAGCAAGTATGATTTCAGGAATACTGATAATCCTGATGCCAATGATCTTTACGCCAACGACCAAGCTATAGACAAGGCTTACCAAGATGGTCTTATAGGGGAGGATGAGGCATTTATGTTCAAGACATATAATCATATGATAGCCAGATCTATGGAGAACGAGATTAAGACCGATGAAGGTAATATAGTCGAGAGGGTTCCTGATGATGAGGATATCATAAATCCTTCTGACGATAGAATCAATAATATAGCTATAAAGATATGGAACGGTAATGAGGATGTCTTATCTCCTAGGGAGAGACAGATATATGATAATAACAAGCCTCGTGTCGATAGTCTAGTTAACGGGTTTGGGGATAATCCTATTTCAAGGATCAATAAGGCTAGATCGATAATAGATAGATTGAAGATCCATGATAATATTTATGATAATATCAAGGACGCTGTTGATGATATTGTAGATATGAATATCAATGGTCTTGATCAGGATCAGATCAAAGAAGCTATAAAGACTTATAATGATCTTATGAATGAGGCTGACAATGGCAATGAGATTGATCAGGATAAGCTTAATGAGGCTATTGATATTATCAATAATTATTCCGATGGGCCTCTTCTTCAATTCGTGGAATGGATGAGGTTGTATGATAACGGAAGTATAGCTGTCAAGGATTACGATAAATCCATACCTATGGGTGATGTCCTCACAGAGAGCGAACCCGGGACATCCACCGGCAGGACGGAAGTTAACGCCGCCCAGAATCCGGTGGTGTTGATGGCTCAGAAGAGAGAGATCGGTGGGGTTATGTATTATGAAGTTGGCGGAATGAGACTTGACAGGTTTATGGACAGTCTTGGGCTTAAAAGATCTGATGCCACTGATACTGATAATGGAAGGGTGATGGATTTCACCAACGGAACCGACATATTTACTGTTATAGAGTCGAATAACCACTCAAGATGGATGATTAGCGAGGATGACGCTCAGGCTTTCGAGAACGCTACCGGTGTCATATTGGGGCGGCAGACCGCCTTATCGACCTCCAACTGGTTCATGGTGTATCGCAAGGGGCAGGATGGGTCTATTGTTCCTTATTACACGGGTGATACGTTTGGGTCTAACAACGAGTCGGTGAATCAGGAAGCAGCGGCTAGCCTTCGCAAGGGTGATATGGTAAGGTTTAAGATGGATATGTCAGATCCATACACCAAGGGACTGTATGATAAATACAATAGTCTTAACGCCGTTGATCCTAATTCTGATGAGACTAAGTCGGCTTACAGAGAGCTGGTTGATAATATGGTTATTAAGATCGTGGATAGCGATGGCAATTTCGTCTCGGTGCTAAAAGCCAATGATCCAGACTCAAAAGGGAGTAACGCTGATTTAAGGAGTATGGCCTTTGAGTTGTATAGGGATAATGTAGGATCCGTCGCGGGTGAGATTGATATACCGTTCGTAGGCACAGTCACCAGTGTTTTGCCGGGAAGACCTAATTTTAGCATAAGTGATGATAATGGGACGTTGATGGTATCCGAGAATGACTTTACCAACGAGACGGCTGGTAAGGTCGAGAGCGTAGGATATATAGAGAATGGGGAGGTTACGATGAGGGATGATATTAAGTATAATATATTCCCGTTCTGTACGGCTATCGTCAGGGACAAGTATGGTGATTATAAAAATTCACGTATTCCGGTCGTAGCTATAAAGACAGGAAATGGAAGAAATTACCTGTACCCCGTAAGATTGAAAAATCAGGATATATCGTCATTTTCATCCATGATCGAATCGATGGCTGATAGGATTACGGAGGGTCTAGGCGGAGGCGTAAGTATTGATGATATAATGGATCTTAATAACGCTATAGCCAGATCCGGGTTGGATAATAAGACATATATGATTCCGCTGGCGGGAGATGTGGATGTTATCAAAGGCCGGCTTGAAGCTGTCAAGGAAGCGGTTAGCAGGATGCCTATGACCGCTGATGTAAGAGGATGGATAGGTGATTCCAGAACTAAGGAGGATATTTTGATGAATGACGTTACGATCAACATTGATCTTAATAACGATCCTTTCATAGCTCCTAAGTTCAGGATGAGTATTAGGGGGGATGAGACGTTCTTCGAGGATACGGAGACCCCGTTCGTCAACCCGTCCAGCTCCCAATCGGGTTCCGCTTCGCCTACGAAGGCGGCCGAGGACAAGTCTTTGGTTTCCGACGGTAACGTAGTATCCGGAGAAAATGAGGCGGAAAATCCTTGCTAAATAAAATATCTTGACTTATCTTTGCGGCGTCAGTCCATCACCTGACGAGTAAGATATTTAAAAGTTGGTCCCTGTCGGGTGTGTGATGGCCCCGGTGGGGACTCTTTATATTATGCAACTAGATTCTTTTTTACATCGGAAGATCATGCAAGACCTACGCATCCAGCGAGTGAAGGTCTTGATGATGTTATACACCAGTAACTATTTTGTCAAGGTCAGACAAAAGCAGTTGCTTGATCATACATACGCCTTAAGCAGGGATCAGGCTTTTGATTATATGACTGAGTTCAATAAAAGACTTAGTGATAAGGTTGGTATAAAATGTACGATGGATATCCTTCTACCTACCGATGATGATAACGCTAACATCATAATCGAGCACAATGGTATTATCAAGAAGTTGATGAAGGAGGCCGATAAACTGGAACTTGATACTGATGCTATCAAAGTCATGATGCGTGATCTTCTTGATGAGTTGAAGGATGATATTGATCTTAATATCCTGATATTTGACGTAACCCAGTTACTTATAAAATATAATCTATTTAGGTTGGATGCCATAACCGAGCAGGAGTTCAAGAACTCTTTTGTCAGAATGGATAGTAGGAATATGGAGATAAAGAAACTAACTTTATCTGATATCAAGAAGGTGGTGGAGATGATAGAGGATAGGTATAGCTACGCTTTATATATGACAGAGGAATATGGCTGATTACATTTTTTGTAAAAATATCTCCTGTTTGTTTGTAGTTTCAAAATAAGGTCTTATATTTGCGGTGTCTATCCGTTGCTAGACCAGAAGAAGATATTAATATCGCTTAGGCGTAGGCGATAAATGAGAGCTATCAGTGGGGTAACGGACGCTGGTGGCTCTCGTTGTTTTATATTATGGATGATAATTTAAAATTATTTGAGAATCCTGATTTTGGGGATGTGAGAGTATTGTTGGATGAGAAACATGAACCATGGTTTGTCGGTAATGATGTAGCTAAATGTTTAGGGTATGCAGATCCTAGGGATGCTGTAAGAAGGTTGGTAGATGACGAGGATTGTAAAATGCTGAGATTGTCAGAAGATAGGGAGGCCTACGATTCCACCCCTATTCACAATCAATATGTTAGCCAGATAAAGATTATTAATGAGTCTGGTATGTATACTTTAATTATGTCATCTAAGAAGGAGTTTGCTAAGAAATTCAAAAGATGGGTAACATCGGAGGTTCTTCCTTCTATTAGAAAAACAGGTTCCTATTCTATGCCATCTAACAATATGCCATCAAAGAATGAACTTCCATCTGATTATATAGAGGCATTAGAGGCTTTGCTTAAATCGGAAAAGGAGAAGCGTGCGTTAGCTGAGGCGAAGAAAGCGGCAGAAGAAGCTAAGAGGATATCTGATAATATTATCAAAGAACAGGCTCCTATGGTTGAGTTTGCTAAGACAGCCGAAATAGCCCAAGAGACAGATATGTTGATCAGAGAGGTTCGGGAAAAGCTAGAGGCTCATGGATATGATATAGCGGAGAAGAATCTTCGAATATTGCTTGAGGATAAGAAGTTCTTCGCTAAGACCGGTAAGAGGTGGTTGCTTTCCCAAAGGATGATAGACAGCGGTTATGCTCGTTATAGATATCGTAATGATGACGAGTTCTACGGCACTAATACTGTCTATGTGACTCCTAAGGGATTTCAGTGGATTGTGTCTAAGATATCTAAAGAATGGATGCCTAGGTTCTTGGAATTGAAAGGCAGGGTTCTGAGTAGATCAGATAAAGATATTTTCGCTAAACGATAAACTCCATTTTTTATAATTTAGGATTGAGTTTGCCTGTTCGTGAGGATCGGCAAAAAGATTTGCACTTTTCGGAGAAACATAAGGTTTGTTATTATGTTGTTATTTTGGTGTCCCGTCCGCTCGTGAGAGTAGGCGGGATTTTCTATCTTTGTGTCAAAACGATTTAGTAATGGGACGATCTTGTTATGTTATAAAAAATAAGGAGGGTGGGATAGATAATGTCCTTGCCCCGAACGACCAACCATCCGGATTATACCAAAGGGCGATGGAGGTGCTGGGCGACCAGAAGCAGGCCTTATCGGTCTGGGGTACGGCCTACTCCCCCGACTTCGTGTCCTTCTTTGGCGACTGGATGTCCATGCCATCAGAATATGATCTGGATAGTAATGGGGAACCTAGGTATGATGATGTCATGTCCTTTATCAAGCGGAAGAACTATTTCGCCGGCAATTTCATGGCCGATGAGGTTAAGGATATTAATAATACTCTTACTTCCTTGGGTGTTGATAATATCAATGATCTTAATGATATGATCGTATCCAACTTCCTTTCCGGCGGTGATATATTCCTCAATAGGTACAATCTTGAGCGATCTGGGATGTATGACGCTGATGAGATTGATAATATCATGACTAACCGATCGGAGTATGAGCGGGTAAGGGATATGATGAGGAGGATTGTCGATTTTATGTCTGATGGGAATCTTAATGAGAAGGATATGTATTTCCTGTCCTCCGAGTCAGGCCTTGGTGATGATTATATGATATATGAGGATACATATGACTCGTTAGGAAAGAGAAGGGGCTTGAATCCAATAGAGGTAAGGGATACGATCATGAGGCGGTAGCGGTATCAGCGACCGCCGGGAGTTCGATCAGGCTTTCGCCTCCATCCCATACCCTTCCTTGGCACTCCGGTATCAGGAGGATCAGGATTACGCAGATCGGATGTATGACACGTATCGTAATATGACCCGTATGGAGGTTCGGAGTCAGGACGGAAATACGATTACCGACTCGTACTTCAATAGTACACACCGTATATCAGTATGCCTAAGGATATGAAGGGTCTAAGGGATAAGGTTGGGGAGATAATCGATATGGATGATTTTAAGGACATCAAGGACGTTGCCGGACGTCTGCATGACATAGCCATGGATCTTGCCGACATGGGCGTGGATATAAGCGAGGCGATCAGCGATGAGATGGTTATATCCAGACCTGAGGATATCCGTGATCTTATGGCGTCGCTGGACGTCATGTTGTCTTCCATACAGGCCGGCAATTCGGTATACGATAGCTTTATCTCCGATCTTGATAGGATAACAGGAAAAGGGAATCCGATATACGAGGTTCAGGATACTTATTCTACTGGGGATAGATGGTGTATGTAAGGTCCGGGAATACATCCCCTTCCGATATGTATGATAGGAGCATGTTGTATATGGGTAGGAATACGTACCATAACACGGCCCCGATAACCGACACCGATCAGGCCTATGAGATGTTGGTCAATATCGGGATAGAGCGGCCCTCGTACTTGCCGGCTGGCGTGGTCCCCGCCGGGGCTTCCCGTTCCGATATTGGCGTGGTCAAGGATAATATAAAAAAGCTGGTTATGTCCAACATCTCATCCTCGAATACCGAGAACATGATCCTTGCCAGATTGATATACCAGCATCCAGTTACCCCTGAGATGGATGATGCCGATATCGATCGGGAGTTCAGGAGATACGAGGCTAGACAGGGGAAGGATCGGGATTTTATCAAATCCTGTACATCGTTGAGGAAGATCCAGATCAAGGAAAGGTTAAAAAAATCGGATTTATATAATAATGTCTTACGTTTCCTTGATTTTAATGGATTTTATAATGTATCTTTGAATCACCATGACAGAGGTACGTTAAAAAGCATGGAGATGTCGTTGCCGGAAGGTCAGGTAAGGGATCTTCTGTTTGACGTGGCTATCGAGTCCGGTGACAGTAGCATGAGAAACCTTTTCTATCTGGATAGACAGGATAGGATGATGGATGCCGGGTTTTATAGGTATCTGTACCAAAGGAATCCGGGCCTGCTCCGGGAGGTCAACGGCGGTGTCGAGGCGAGACCGGACGGTTCGTTCTTGGCTCGTGGGAGGTATGATGATTTCGTGTCATTCCAATCCGGCTTATATGAGAAGATAGGTGAGACGGTTGATGGTGCGATATACAGGTTCGTTGATGATCTTATATACTCCGATCCATCATCATATCAAGAAAACATGGTACGAAGGATGGGTGACGTTACGGTAAGGAGTGACGATAACCGCCTGTCAAGGATAGAGGATAATCCCTCATCCAGTAAGATAGTTAATGAATACACTGCTAATACAAATAAGTTGATGCGAGATTTTTCGTGTAGTTAATCTCTCTTTGACGTCGTGAGACGTTTTCTTTCGAGCATTGAAACATTGAATTTATAGATTTGCATGAATCCGGGCCGTAGTGATACGTTCCGGATTTTTTGTCTTGTACCGGTTCTTATTAATACCAATTGCATGACATGACGTGCTTTGATGATGACATATATCACGATCCTAGGATTATTAATTTTTGAACTTTGTAACGCCCACTATCAAGTGGGGTTATTATTAATTCAAAAATAAATAGACATGGGTACAAGTGGAGACAAAATCGTGCTGTTAGACGGCATGGGTTCCGGGAGCGGTAGCGCCGCTAATGGTTTATTATCTATGATTCCGGGTATGTTTACCAGCCTTTTGGGTGGTAATAAGATGGATCCGAATTTAGTCGCTGCGTTGATGAACGGTCGTAACAACCAAGACCAGTTCGGAGGGGCTAACGGTTGGTGGTTGTGGATCATCGTCCTGTTCTGGTTATGGGGCGGCCGTGGCTTTGGCAATGGTTTTGGTAACGGTGGTGAGAATTGCGCTAATGGTCTTCCCGCTCAATTGAATAACGACTATGGTCGTGAGTTGCTGATGCAGGCCATCCAAGGTAACAGAAGCGCTATCGAGCAGATCGCTAACGCCTTGAACTGTACTACCACTCAATTGCAAAGCGCTATCTGTAACGTACAAGGCGCTATCGATAAGGTAGCTGGTCAGGTAGGTATGACCTCTCAGGCTGTTATTAACGCCGTACAGCAACAAGGTTGTGAGATCGGTAATCAAATTAGCTCTTGCTGCTGCAATTTGAGTTCTTTGATCAACCAAAGCACGTGCGCTACTCAAAATATGATAACGCAGCAAGGCTTTGACAATCAATTACGGACGTTAGAGCAAACCAATGTTCTTCAGAGTAACATCAACCAAGGATTGACAAACAATCGTGAGCAGGCTACTACGCAGTTCAATATCTTGAGCGCTAAGATTGATGCTCAAACAACCTTGATTAATGATAAATTCTGTCAATTGGAAATGCGTGAGATGCAGAATACGATCAATCAGTTGCGTGATGAAAGGTCGGCTTACCAAGCCTCCGCGTTGACTCAGCAACAGACTCAGAATTTGATCAACCAGTTGAGACCTACCCCTGTGCCGGCTTATCCTTCATGCTCTCCTTACCAGACTTATGGATGGGGTCAAGCATTTTATGGAGGTAATTACGGATGTGGGTGCAACAATGGATGCTGCAACAACGGAAACGCTGCTATTTAACTCTATAAAGGAAGGAGGCTATTATGGCTTGTGTTTCTAAAATAGGGTCTCTTTATGAGTTGGTCACGAAGAACGTGGTAGTGACTACTACCAACACCATCTTCGGCATCAACCCAAGGATATGGCTGTCCTTGCCATGCGAGGGCCTTCTGCTGCTGAAAATCCGGCAGGTGGTTCCGACAACAGGCGAGACATTGCCAGTGCAGATAGCTATTCCAGCGAACAGCACCGTATCCACGGTAGGTGATGACACATGCTGCCCGGTAACCGGCGTGGCTGTGGTGAATCCGATCAACGTGGCTGTGACCGGAGCGGCTATGGTTAACAACACCGAACGCCTTGTTTATTTCAACAAGGTAAGGGGTGTATTGAGGCTCATGGATTGCTGTGTGCCTACAACTTCCGCCTCGGCGTCGGAGACGACTGTTGATGAGGGATAGGTTAGATTGGATGTCTAATGGGAGGGTATTCCCTCCCGCTTAAAAATCGAGATATGTTTAGAGACTTAAAGAAAGGATTTCAAGTATATACGCTGGATACGTCCGATGTTCCGGTGTTCAGGATGGGGAATGTGGTTAACGTGTCCGAGCCTAGGTTCCAGCAACCCCAGATGGGTCAGATGGGGCAATATCAGCAACTACAGGATAGGGTGATAGACCTTACCGTGGAGATAAACGGGTCTTCCATGACCTATGTCGTACCGGAGAGCAGGGATGTCGCTATGTCCAATAACATAACTTTGGCCTGCTCGGTCGATCCGATCATGAACCAGCTTAACGCCGCTAAGAGAACCAGCTCCGATATTCTCGATAGTATCGATAAGCATAGGAGGACACTAGAGGCTTGTGATTCGATCCTTGAGGAAATCAATCCGGCTTTTAAGCAGACTAAGGATCAAGACCGGAAGATCAAGAATCTTGAGGAGAAAGTCGATAGGATGGGATCCTCTTTCGATGAGCTAAAAGAGTTGTTAATTAAAAAATTAGGTTAAGATGAGAGTTATAGATTTAGGCGGCGGTCACGAAGAGGACTACAATGACGAGATCTACGATCGTAGAGGCGGCCGTGGACGTAGCAGACGTTCGGATGGGACTTACATGGGTTATGGTGGTGGAATATACGACCACTATGGCAAGGAGCATGACGGCAGAATGGATGAGCTAGAACGCCGTGAGCGTGATCTTGAAAGACGCGAGAGGGAGCTGGAACGTGACGAGCGTGAGCTTGAGAAACGCGAGAGACTCCATGAACGTGAGGACGAGATGTATCGCAGGGGATGGTTCGGTGAGCGTGGCATCCGTGACGAGTTCGATGGTACCGAGCCGTATATGCGCAGGGGACGCAGGAGTCGTTACTACTGAGGAGCAGACGCCGATGACCCGGATTATAAGCGGTATATAGACACCCATGGATATCACTTTTCCAAGGAGCTGGCTAGGGAAGCCGCTGACAAGATGCTTAACGCCGACGGGTCCAAGAGAAGATGGACGATGGAGGACGCTAAGCAGATGTTCGATAAATGCGGGGCCAAGAAACCTGATAACGCCACTTGGGGAGATATCCAATACCTGTTCGCTATGTTCTATAGCGACTACTTTCCTAAGGTATTGGATTGCGACCAGAAAATAGTCAAGGCTGTCTTGGCTTATCTGGAAGACCCTGACGCCCCGGAAGGGACGGCGTTCGTAAGGTATCTGGCGGTGCGGTGCTTCGTCGGTGACACAATCAAATGGAGTGATATGATTTAGTTTGATACAACGTTGGAGAACCCTGTCGGCAATAGAATACCGATAGGGTTTCTTTTTGACCGTAGCCTTATTATGATTACATTTGTTCGAGGTAGATCTTTTGTTCATAGGAAGGGTGGGCGGGAATGAAAAAAGGCATCCTCACGGACACCCTTCCCCTTTGGTTGAAAATCACTTAAAACATTATGAGTTACTACACTGCAAATATAGATAAATAAACATAAATAGCAATGGCTAAAGGACATTATTGGATAGAGCCTGTGGATCAGACGTTAAACGATTTTCAGTTTTATAAGGCCCGTATCGTAGGCGATCCTGAATATGACGAGAAACATCATCGAGTTATATTGAGGACTGATAAGTATTTCCCCGTTGGGAGTATCTTTCATGTCCTTAATGATAAGGAGATGTTTGTTATTGAACGGAAATTCAAAATCTGGGGCAATAAATATGTCATAAGACCTTGTGAGGGTGAATGGGAATGGGAGTCTGTTCAGAAACTTAAAGACAAGGCTATTATATTCCGTGCCGGGTTCCTGCATGGGAACGGCAGCTTCTAACACCTGCCCGTATCTACCCCCCCCCTCGATTTCTTGGTGTTTATGTATATAGTTATATTTGAGCAAAAAATAAGTTTGATATGGAAGATTTTCAAGGTAAATACAATGGCAAGCAGATAGAGCAGCTTTTGGATAAGGCTAATGATATTGATCTTACCAAATATGCTCTTAAGACGGATAATGCCCCTACCGCCACGAAATTACAGGCGGCTAGGACCATAGCGCTGTCCGGGGCTGTTACCGGTAGTGTTTCATCGGACTTCGGAAGCAACGTAACTATCTCCACGACATTGGCTAATTTTGATGCCTCTAAGATGCGTCCGGAACCATCAGTATAGATAGGTTGCCTAAGGCGGCTTTGGAGAGATTGATCGTGGTAGCTGACGATACGGCCAGATTTGCCCTTACCACCGCTACGGCTCAAAGTGGTGATACGGTAAAGGTAACGTCTACAGGTAAGATGTATCTGATAAAAGACGAGTCTAAATTAAGCAGTGAGGATGGATATGAGCCTTACACGGCCAGTCAGGCTTCCTCCGTGCCTTGGTCCGGGGTTACGGGCAAACCAAGTACCTTCACCCCTCCCACGTCCTCCGCTACCGTTCTTGGCGGTATTAAGGTAGGATATACGACTTCCGGGAAGAACTATAAGGTGCAACTGGATTCGTCCGGCAACGCTTACGTCAATGTCCCATGGACAGATAATAATACCACGTACAATCAAGCCACGCTGATACTTTAGGATTGGTTAAGATCGGTTACGATACTAGTGGCAAGAATTACGCCGTGGTGTTAGACGGTAATGGGAAGATGTATGTAAATGTTCCTTGGACTGATAATAACACGACTTATGCTCAAGCCACGAGCGATAAGTTGGGTCTTGTTAAGATCGGATACTCTGCAACTGGGAAGAACTATCCCGTTGTTCTTGACGGTAGTGGTAAGATGTATGTGAATGTTCCGTGGACGGACACCAACACCACATATTCCAATATGGGGGCGGCTACTTCCTCTGCCGCAGGAAAGGCCGGTTTGGTCCCTGCTCCTGCCGCCGGAGCGCAAGGTAAGTATCTTCGTGGTGATGGAACGTGGCAGACACCTCCTAACACTACATATAGCAACATGGGCGGAGCGACGTCCTCAGCCGCAGGATCGGCGGGATTGGTACCAGCGCCGGCTGCCGGCAAGCAAGCGTCGTTTTTGCGTGGTGATGGCACATGGGTGGTTCCGACAAATACCACATACGCTAAGGCTAATACCACGACCTTAGGATTGGTGATGATCGGATATGCGGAGAATGGCAAGAATTATCCGGTGGAGCTGGATGGTAGTGGGAAGATGTTCGTCAACGTGCCTTGGACGGATACTAATACAACGTATGGTGTTGTGGGAGCTAATGGATCAACAGGTCTTGTAAAGAACGGAAGTACCGTGACAAGCGCTTCTGGCTATATCGCCTGTCCTATTGTCAGTGGTGTCCCTTATTATAAAGACACTAATACCACTTACGCCAATATGAAGGCAGCTACGGCTTCCGCCGCCGGTGCTGCGGGATTGGTTCCGGCTCCCGCTGCGGGCAAACAGACATCCTCCTTCGTGGCGATGGTACATGGGTCGTACCTACCAATACCACATACGGATTGGCCTCTACTACAGCCAACGGCTTATTGAGACAGCTTAATGGTAGCACCTCTAATTTTATGCGTGGAGATGGTACATGGGCTACCCCTCCTAACACGACATATGCCGTAGCCAACGAGTCCACTAACGGTTTGATGGCGGCCGCCGATAAGAAGACCATGAATAGGCTTATAGGAGTTAATACGGTCACGACATTAGCTAACCTGCCTATTAGCAAGAGAAGTATCACGGCTACGTTATCAGCCGCTACCACCCTATCCGTGCAGTCAGGGATGCAGATAGGGGAGGAGCTGATGATCAGGTGCGTCCCGTCGGCGGCCTTCACGCAGGCTATACCCAACTCCGGGGATTATGTCAGCATGAGCGGAACTTCTATATCCACTACGGCCAACAAGCCTTTCGAGATAAATATCTGGTGTTACGCTTCAGGTAAGTATAGCATCGCCGTTAAAGAACAAGATTAAAGAACAGATTATGGCATATACATATATAAACAGGGAAATATATCCCAATCAATTAGTTCAGGACGATCCGCTTGATGATAATTACGCCAAGGGCTATAGTTATGATGATTACATTAACGGGAATCCCGCCCCATGGATAGAGCTTGGGGAGGAGCAATTGGCGTTCAAGGAGGCCAATCCTAAAGCTACGGTTAAGGAAATTATCGAGGCTAAATTGGATGACTCAAGGCTTCTTAATGAGGAGAAATCGGCTAAGTATGAGGAGATCAGGACTTATGAGAATAATAATCTTCATGAGTTTTTCTTGGATGACCAAAATATCTATATCCCTGAATATGATAGGAATAACGCTTTGTCTGATGGGGCTATAGCTGGTAAGATAACGATCATAGGTCTGGAGTTTGATATGACGGAAGGCAAGATCTTGATCGGGATGATGGATAAGTATGATAATGACCTGATGTCGGCGTTAGGAGTCAAACAGAGGGAAGTAAGCTTAGCCACTACCGTAGAGCAGGTGAGGGCTATTGACGCTCAGCCCGGCTATCCAAATAAGGTAAATATCACCATGACTTATGTCCGGCAACAGGCAAAGGAGAAAGATGCCTCCGATCCTCAGAAAGTGGCTGTCAGATTCTCCAGAATGGTGGTTAATAACAAGGCTATATCTTTATCCCCTAACGAGAAATTGGATGTTAAGGTCCTATTCCCTATATGGGGACAAGAGGGAGCGGAGTTCGGGTTGTCGGTGGATGCCGGATTCTGCCTCAGGGTGGTTAAGGACGATACGGATATCCTTTATGAGGTTATTCAACAACATACATTATCAAAGGAATGGGAACCCGGATTGGATACGGCTTCCTTATACAAGGTCATTGATAAGGAGCATGCCGGGACCATAGGGGATCCTATCCCGTATTTCCCTCCAATGGAGATATTCAAGGATAAGTATTATATCCAGAACGCTGATGTATATAAGTGTACTAGGGATAGCGGAACTCCTCTTAGTCATAATCTAAAGGACTTGATCGGGTTGTATGTTGAGGTTGTACAGGGCTAGTCGTATCTACCCCCCCCCTATATTTGGCTTGTGATATGATACAAGTTATTTTTGGCATAATAAAATGACATTTGTAAATATATTTAAGTATGGCATCACAAAAATTTGGTTTCGTAACCGTCGACCCGGTATCAGGATCAGGAGATCAGGCGGTTAATTTCTCCAGTGAGAAACACACCGGTCGTCTTCAACGCACTATCAACCTTACGGTCACCACGAACGGCGGGGCTAAGAAGGCGTTGGTAGTTAATCAGGCAGCGGCTGCTGAGGTGGTAAGATCAGACAGCCCTAACGCTTCCGTGCAAAAGACAGGCGGTAATGTTACCATCACCGGTAAGTCTAACAGTACTAAGCTTACGTTCGCGGTCACGCCGGCTGAGGATAACGGGCTTACGTTACAGCTCCCGGCTAACTACACGGCGGCTGGAAAGACTACGGCTAACGGAGCGGTTATCGCCGACGATCCCGGAGCCGCTGGCGAGTTCGTTTGGAGCATCACGATCTCGGACGTACCGGCCAACGTCACGATCGAGGAACTGACAGCTACATTGAAAGTAACCGCCGCTGGTGGCCAGATAGCCAACGTGACGGTAACGCAAGCCGCTGGAGACTCTACTATCGAGCTTGACAAGGAGACTATTAACTTGGATGTAAATGGTACTCAACAGACGGTTAACGTAACATCTAATGACAGCTGGACATGGGCGCAAGCTGCGGCTAGAACCGTATTGAGAATGATGGGACGATAATCAGTTTCTTTTCGCTTACTCAGACCCCGATCGACTTAAGCCGGTTGGGGTTCTCTTGTTTTATTATCTTTGTGAGTAGAAGATAACTAAAGGATATAATTATGAGTGATTTGAATGTTAATTGGAAGGACGGGGTAGGCGAGGTAACGGACCAGCCTCTGACCGTCAGCCCGGGGTCCGGGACCGGTAACGCCCCCGTTTCCTTTGGCTCGGTGATGAACAAAGGCCTTGACCGTACCCTTGAGTTGGAGATAACAACCCCCAAAGGCGTTAAGAAGACGCTTACGGTGAATCAGGAGGGATGTAGGCAAGCTTATATCACGAGCGACGGGAAACGGTGGTTAACCAGCGACAACCGGGTGTATGGGGTGTTGAAAGGTGATGCGCCGTGCCAATGCTTTGATACCGGTATGCGTGGAGTGGCTAGATTTAGGATAGATGACAAAAAACAGATTTCTGTTATAGATTCTTGTGGCGATAGCTCATGGATTAAGGGACGAAGGTGCCTGGTTAAGAAAACGGACGCTGGGGTCGCCATATGCTATCTGGATGAAAATAATTCGGAATTGTTCCATGACGGTAAGACCCAAGCCAAGCTTGACGGTACCATGGGTCAGTGGATGACAGATATACCTAGTTATAGGTATAGCTATACTGGATTCAAACATGATAATAATTATGATATTATCAATTATATTACATTAACCCATAACGATGTCGATGACAATATCACCAAATGGGGAAATAAGGGGCTATTCAGGAGATGTTTGGTAGGCGTAACAGAGGCGGTTGTTGTCAATAGTAAATTGTGGAGTCGCAAAACAGGAGATGAATATTCTACGGGAAATTTAGAATCACGTTTATTTCATGATTACGCTACGGCGTTAGGTGCAGGATTTGATATTATTGATTATGAGACACATTGCAAGATAGCTCATTTATTCTACGCAAAATACGCTGATAGAAACCCTCAAGATGGATCGTTTTGGGACTGGAGAAGACTCGTTTGATAGAATTATTGGTACCACATCCTCGCTAGGAATAATGACGGAAAAACTTCCACCCAAATCAGTTTCTTGGGCATAGAAGATTTTTATGGAGGGAAGAGTGAGTTTATGGGAGGAATAGGATTTTATGGTGAAGATGTATATATATATGATGGGTTTAACCCATATAAACCTCCTACTGTTGATTATCGTGTAGTGTATTCAGGAATGTATAAAGAAAGTGGAGGTATATATAAAGTAGTATGGGGGGAGCATGGCGATATGATTCCTAAAGTCATTGATATGTTTTCTAGTAACTTTCATTATTGTGACTTTGGATATATTGACGGTTCAAATGGACGCTGGCAGGGAGTTACTCGGTCTGGTTATGGAGCGAGCCTTTACAACGGAGTCGCTTTTTTCTCAGATGGAGGATCTTGGGCATACAAAGGGACTCGTATCCAGTACAGAGGAACTATGCAAGTTATAGATGATCCAGCTGATTTCATAACAATGCCGATAGGTTTTTGATTCATGGTTTTGTTTTTACAAAATTTGTAATTACATTTGTGGCGCATGTCCATCACCATGCTTTTCGTCGCTAATTTATTATAAGGGATACCGGTCTGTGATGGGATCGGCATCCCTCTATTTTTTAATATGGATAAGATAGATGTTTTCGATGTTCAGATTCCTGATGGGAGACAAATCAGTTGTATATCGTATAATAAGGTTACTTATTTTGATCTTGACGATATATGTAAGTTATGTTTTGACTCATATGACCTATACATGATGTGGCTGACACTAAGGTAATGAGTGAGTTCCTGCACCGTGAGGGTGGTCGTTATTGGACTACGATAGATGGCGTAAGGCAGTTGTATCGTAGGATTGAGTGCAAGATGTGTTTTGAGGTTATAGAAAAATTAAAAAAATTATGAGAGAGCAGGAATTTGATTTCGTGGTATATCCGTTGAAGTTGATTATCACGGTAGGATTGGATTACGAGACGTTATGTAACCGTTTCGAGAACATGGAGCCGGATCATAAGGGAGAATGGGGTGATAAGGATGATATGGATAAGGAAGCGTCTTTCGTGAATCTGGTAAGGGATAGGGACGATGATGGTAAATTCGCCATACTTTGGAATTTTTCAAGCGACGATGATATAATGATGAGAAATATATGTCATGAGTCGTTCCATATAGCCATGAGCGTGTGTCAGTTCTGTAATATGTCGCTTGGATTTAAGGTCGGGGAGGATGAACATGCGGCGTATATAGCCGGCTTCGCTGGTGATTGTGTTAGCGAGTTCATCAATAGTAAGAATACGGATTAAGCCATAAATTATATAAGGAACACAAGAATATCAGCCTCCGCTTATTTGTGGGGGCTTTTTGTTTATCTTTGTCAAAAACATGAAGTTATGTCGAGTTGCGTAATTAAAAGGAATAAGGAAGGTAAGATAACCCGTGTCTTGACCCCTTCCGGCGAGGTATCCACCTTGTTCGATAAGATAGCGGGTATAGCCGCCGTAAGTGACCTTAATAAGGCCGCTGAGGCTTATATGACTATTTATAACGATAAGTTCAGGTCTAAGTTCGGAGACTGGACGAGATCCGTGCCAAGAAATAAGGAGCTGCCAGATCCATAAGCGCCAGACTTAGCGCCAGCGAGTGGGGGCAACTTATGTCAGCCAAGGTCCTGTCCGCCATAAGCGACATGGATGCCCCAGCGTTGGCCAGAAACCTTGGGAATAGCGACAGTGTCGTGGCTTATCTTACCTCCGGAGAGGTAGGTGATGTCAATGATATGGCTGTGGTAGATACATCCACGGTACAGGAGGTGGATCTGGATTCCATAAACGAGGATAATATTGGCGATACGATACTGAAAGAGGCGTCATGGGATGATATAAGGGCTATCAGGGAGAATATAGATATTAAGGAGACAGCCCGTATGTTATGGAAGGCCGTTGAAAGCGCTTTTACCGGGCAACGACCTAATATCAGGGTGAAGGGTGGAAATATAGATGGTGAGATCATATTTTCTGGTAATGTCTTGCCTTTAAATGATATCGAGAATTATACGCCTCCATTTTCAAGATTGGTATATGATTCCGGTGAGCCTCGCCTGTTCTTTAGATCGGATGATGGCAAGGTATATGATACTTACGCCAACGCCATAAAAGGCTCGTCCGGCGGGCGGGTCGAGGCCGGGTTCTTGGCCGGCAGTGTCGAGGAGGGCGACGTCCCGTCCGGTACGGCTGACATCTCCTTTGGCTTGTCCTCCATAACCCTTAACAACAGTGATTCGTTCATCCCGGTCCTTGGCATCAGCTCAGATTCTAATATAAGTACCCGTGGAGGGTTTGTCAATTACCTTATCAAGAAAGGTCTGTTGAGCGGGGAGCGTATAAGGTTAGGGGATAGGTATTATCTTACCGGAGCCGGCAACTCTGATGGTCTTAAGATCTATAACGCTATGGACGCCTTGTCTAGACTAAGGAACAGGTTTGGTAGTATGTCTTCTGAGATGAACGTATTAGGCTCCATCGGTTTTGATACGGAGGTAAATAACGATCTTGATCTTATCACGACATCAGGGGAGAAGGTTACGGTAAGCAGATCGGAGATCAAGGGCATGTTAAGGCAAGGTAAGTTTGAGGAGCTTAATAATAAGTATGATGGGTTCATGGAGCTAGCCTTGTCGTTGATGATGGAGGATAACGCCTTGTACGGAAGTAATGTCCGTGGGGTTATTGAGAATGAGAAGGCGGAGGATCTTCAGAACAGGACTGATATCACCAACATCTTATCCACGTTAGGTATTCGGGTGATGGGTATGTCTGAGTATATGGATAAGTATAAGATGCGTAATGGTGTCGAGCCTTCGGCTAGGGCCTTATCCGATATGGCTAATGGGGTTATTGCCCTGGCTGAGGGAGCTACGGTAGAGGATCTTAATGAGGAGGTGGCTCACTTCTTGATCGATACTTATCGTAACCAACAGGAGATTGACGAGGTTCTGGACTCTGTTGTCGGCACGCCATTATGGAATCAATTTGCCGGTCGTTACTATGAGGTGTATGGGAAGGAATACCAAGGGGAGGAACTGGATCGGATGGTGAAGCGGGAGATCTAGGTAAGACGTTGGCCCAGCGGTTCGTACCGGGCATGGAACAGGCGGTGGAGGATCTGGCCTCGTCCGAGGACGCCCAGCTCTCCTTGTTTGGCAGGATAATCCGGGCTATACGGAATTTCTTCTCTACTCAAAGATCAGACTTGAATAAGGTTCTTGATAGGATAAAGGAGTCGGCGTTAGCTGATGATCCAAGCGCATTTGACGTGCTTCTGTTAAAGGATAGCGACCATCTCATGTACTCATTATCGGATGTTGATGTGGCTAATAAGTTGATCAAGAACGGGAGGTCATTGGAAAGGCTATACACTAGGTTACAGAGGATGAGGTCAAGCCAAAGCCAGAGGATCGGTGAGAGTATCTCCCTTCTCCGTGATATAGGCGAGAAGGTAAGACAAGTCGGGGGTGAGCTAAATAAGAATAACAATCTATTATCCACCAAGAGCGTCATAGCGACCGCCAAGGCTGAGGTGGAGTATTTGGTCACTGTCGCCAGTAGCCTACGTAAGAGCGGAAAAGGATTGGATTATGAGACGATACAGGTTATCGATAACGTATATGGGGAGATAGTTCCTTTGATCAGGAACCTTCGTGGATTCGTCAATAATCAGGCGGCTGATTATTATGGCAGCAATAAGGTTGGCATGGTAGAGGATATGGATGATATATTACGTATGGCTGAGACATCCATGTCTGATATAAATGCTCTTCGAAGTGATCGTAATGAGGACTGGCTGGATGGACAGCTCAGGATGTTTAATATCCCGGAAAGATATTGGAATGGGATAAAGAAGTTGATAAATAACATCCATAAGGATATCAATGTCATGTCCCGGTTCTTTGGCACGCTGGAGCATAGTGGTAACGCTATTTTAGGTATGTTAGGCCAACGTCTAGCCAAGGCTCATAGTGAAGCCCATACCGAAGGTATATCTAATATCAATAAGATGACTAGGATGATGAAAGAGCGTGGATGGGGGATAAAGGATAATGAGGATCTTATACAGAAGATAAATGGGAAGAACTCGGATTACCTTGACTCGTCCCGTGATTTCGCCAAATACGATTTACTATACAGGACCGAGCAGGCTAAGGCTATTATCGATATATATGATCTTAAGAATGTTACGGGTAAGACCGAGAAACAACTTATCGATCTTCTTCTATCCGATAGAGGTCTTAAGGTGAAGACCCGTGACGACATAGTAGGATATGACGGGGATAAGCCTATTACGAAGGAGGTATATCATGTATTCAAACCTACCATCCAGAATTTTGATATCTCGAACATGACGTTCGAGGATCAGCAACGGTATCTGGATACGATAAATAAGTGGTTGGATGAGAACCGAGAGAAACCTATGGTGCAGGCTTATTACGATAAGATCGAGAAAGTTAATAAGAAGGTCGAGGAAAGACTGGGTCGTAGGGTATCGCAAGCCACGTCCGATTTCATGACCCGTATCCGCAGGAGCCGGTATGTGGCTATGGATAAGTTCGTGAGGAACGGGAAGGTCGATTGGAAGGCGTTTCAATCCGATCCTATAGCTTGGAGATCTTATCTGGATATTTTACGTGACAGGCTATAGCCAAGAGCGAGTGGTATTCCGATGGGACACCAAAGGAAGAGGGATCCGAGGCTCTGATGATGTCCGAGGAGATCAAGGCATGGGACGAGGCGTGGGCCGAGGAGTTCGGGAATACCAACGAGGGTCGTAAGCTTCCGCCGAGTTCAAGGAGATACTTCGTGGGATAGAGCGGTCCGAGGGAGGCAAGGCTGCGTTTGAGTTCCTGCTAGCTGGCGGTCATCTTGGCTTCTCCAAGGATATGTGGGGATCAGAGGAGGGTGATTATTACGAGAATCTGGTTGATAAGATCACGGAGCAATCTGTATCATCATCAAGGATAGAGAAGGTAGAGGAGGCGATGGCGACAATAAACGAGATCAATGACCAGCTAAGGCCCTTGCTTATCCAGTACCGGGATAGCACGAGATACGGGGAATATGATTTCGATAGGTTACGTGGATCCGCCTCATTAAGAAAGATAAACGAGTTATATGATCGTCTGGCTGAGGCTAAGAGCGTTATTAACGCCGCCGCTTCCGCTGAGGCTATTGAGATGGATATGCCTGATACGGTGGAGAGTGGAGTCACGGATTCTTACCGTAACGCTTTAAGGGATGCCATGGCATACGACAAGAGTATGGATGAGATTAAATTCGCCAAGGAACATATGTCTGCCCGCTCCCGGAGTCAGGTGGATAGGATGGCCGCTAAGCTATCTAGGAAGAACCCGTCATGGACGACCGTGGAGGTATCGTTTTTGAGAAGGAAATACGGTCCTGACTTCAATAATAAGCTAGCTAACGACATAGCGATGGGTAAGACTGATAAGATCCTTGTCGAGTACGCCAGAACCCGGTTGTATCCTTATATGAGGAAATACTCTCCCAAGGGATATTCTGATTTCGTCAGGAAGATAAATAACGGTACGTATAAGGTATCCGAGTTCTTTGATGCCATAGAAAATGGTATATCCGAGAAAGAGAGCGTATCCCGTTTCGGGTTCGATATTAATATGATTGATCTGACGATCAACAACCAGTGGCTTGATGAGGCCGATGCGAGAGTTCTTTCCGTAATCCTAATTATAATCCCGATCTGGGTTATGGGTATCATACGCCTAGGTTCGATAAGTACAAGAACGAGGCTTTTTTCAAGAAATACGGTATTACCAACGAAGGGGAGGAAGCTACGATCAATAAGGATAAGTGGGAGATGAGGAAGGAGCTGCTTAACATAAGTCGTAAGGCTATGGAGGATTATGATGAGCGATTCCGGAACATCTACCAAATACCACAGATATCCAAGGGCGGCGTGGAGAGGATGGTGCAGGCCGGGGTTGACCCGAAGGCGGCCATCGGCAACGCCGTACGTGATATTGTTGGCGAGAGGGTGGATGACCCTATACATGGTCAGGGACAAGACCTAGGAGGGCTTGATGAGAACGATAACAAATATCGTATGATCCCCAAATACTATCTTAGTAAGTTGGAGAACGCCGATGACGTATCCCATGACTTCGCCTACTCCTATTCCATGTTATCCTTACAAGCGACCTCTTACAAGTATAAGAGGGCGGCCTTGGATGATGTCATGGGATACAGGAACATGATGCTGGAGACGCAATACGACGGCGGTAAGAACCCGGAGGCCACTCACGCCTATAGGATGTTTCAGGACTGGGTTAACGCCAGCATCTACGATGTCAGGATAAATAATAAGCGGGCGGAATGGAATATAGGTAATTATAAGGTCGATCTTAATAAGCTGGCTCTTATGTTTACCAAATTCGTATCCAAATCCAACCTAGGCTTCTCCCCGTTCGTAGCGGCTACCGGCGCCCTTACCGGGCAGGCCAACTTCCTTTTGGAGGGTATGGTAGGGCAGTATATAAGCAAGGACTCCATGAAATACGCCTATGGGGAAGCCCAGAAGCAGTTAAGCACGTACGTGTCGGAGATCGGGGATATAAACCGCACCAACAAGCTATATGTCGTTGGAGAGGCTCTAGGCGTGTTTAATGTCCGTAACCGTGTACGATCGGCGGCGTACAACAAGATCTGGAGAACCTTATTCCGGGATCTGCCGTTTAAGATGATGGAGGTTCTTAACTCCCCGTTGGATCCGCAGGTTATTATCTCGGTCATGGATGATACCCGCCTATACGAGGGTCAGTTCTGGTCATACTCCAATTTCAAGGAGATGATGATGAAGGACAGGAATATGTCCGCTAACGAGGCTAAACGCTATTGGGAGCGTTTAAGGGATTATTCTATGTGGAACATGGTAGACGTCAAGGATGGAAAGATCGTGGCTAAGAACGAGGCTAACAAGGACATTGTAGACCGATACATACCTACATTATCTAGTAGGGTCAGAAGTATGGTGCAGATCTGCAACGGCGCCTTGAACGAGCAGAACCGGGTGGGGGCTAGCCGGAACGCTATCCTTAACATGGTGCTACCTCATCGTGGATGGTTTATATTGGCCGTGCAGCGGGTATATAAGAAAGCCGGTTTCAATTTTCAGACCAACCAATTCGAGGAAGGATATATGAGAACGTTATGGAGACTGGCCGGGAATGTCTATGGCTCGATGTCCGAGGGCAGGATGGGAGAGGCATATGACGTGCTTAAAGAAGAGTATGATAAACTTACCCCCTACGAGCAGATCAATATCAAGAGATCGATTATCAATATGGCGGTATTCGCTACCATGATAGCCATAGGACGGGCGTTGATGGGATATAGGGAGGATAATGAGGATAGCTGGTTCGGACAGTTCATTACCTATATCGGGTTCAGGACGATCAATGAGATCGCTTCCCAGACATCCCCGTTTATGGAGCTTAACGCCATAGATATGCTGCAAGATCCGCTGGTTACCGCCCGAAAGTTAGGCGATCTCACCGATCCTCGAAACTGGGATCCGTTCGCTACCGTCCAGACCGGCGTGTATAAGGGAGAGAGCAAGCTATGGAGGCAGCTCATGAAGTTCTCGTTTGGTAAGCAATGGTATAATATCAAGACGGCTAGGGATATTAAGCAGACATCCGACTACTGGTTGATGACCAACGGCATGACGATGGGATTCTTCTTAGGAGGTAGGGATAAGGACGAGTCCGGTGAGGACGCTAATTGGTACTTTGACAGGGGAAGATAACTGATAGGTGATTATATACCATTTGGTGCAAGGTTGTATATAATTACCGATATTTATTATAAAGTTTTTACCCAAAATGGTAAAAACCTTACTGAGGGAAGATCAACAATTGTATGTATGATAACTGCGTTTTGCATTGAATGTTTGATAACAAGGAAAGAAAGATGAGCATAAATAAATAGTTATACTATTGATGCTTAATGTAATCCGAAAATGGATTTACATAATAATAGAAGGATAGGCGATTATCACCCTATCCTTCTACTGTTATCAGCCCTTATACTTATCCACAAAATCATCCACATCCATATACTCACACCCGAAGTTTTCCGCCGTCTTCTTATCGGAGTCGGAGAACTGCCCTTCTTTTCCGGAAGCGTCACCGATCATCAAGATAGTATCGTATACGATCTTTTCTTCCTCATCTTCATCGTTATTCATGTATTCGATGAAATCCATATACTCTTTTATCATCCCTATATTTGGCTTCCTATTGGCATTGCGCTTATTATTGCTGTCACAGTAATAAGCGCTTACGGATATATCCGTGTAATCTTCCAAGGCGTTTGATATGTAATCGAATTTATACTCAAACATCTCTCTGTCTACGAATCCTTTTTCTATACCTCCTTGATTTGATATTATCAGTATATCATCAGGAGCGTAATTCTTGATAGCCTCAAACACGTCGAGTTTGATTTTCATATCCCATATACCTTTAGGGAATGTATTCCCTGATACCGTCTCAATCAGTGTCCCGTCTAAATCTGTTATTAACAATTTGCATTTTTCATGATTAAAAATTTAAATAATATATAATTACCATAATTATTTATTTTTATTATCTTGCCTAAGGTAAATCTCTATGATTTATAAGAATTATACGCAAGTAATATATCCTCATTGTCTACCCAGCTCCCATTAAGGTTGCCGTTTGGATGAAAAATCATTTCAAACACCACATCATTGGCAATTTGTTTTTGCTCATACAGTTTTACGAGATTTGCGCTTTCGCTTACCATATCTATACCTTGATATTTATATACCTCTACATAGTAGTAGTATCCAAGTAATTGTTTTATAGGGGTAAATCTATTGTCTTTATCAATACACTTCCATATGTCATTCAGATATACTTTGTTATTCTTGAGATAAGCCATTTTATCATGATTTTTCATTGCCTGCTCATCATAGTCCATCGTCTCACGGAATATGACATTGTCAATATAGAGACTATTATAATAGTCAAGATAACGTATAATTCCATTCATGTCATTTATTCCCTCTTTTAGCAGTAAACAGCTCATGCGTGGACGGAGATTGTTGGCTTTAGCGAATATAGCTATACGGGCAATATCATCGTTGCTACAATATCCGTTCTCATATTGCATAATGTGTTTGTTTATCTCCTCGTCAAAATGAGCTTTACTGATATTGAGATGCTGGAAATGGTTATCCGTGATATGTTGCAGTATCGACTTACCCTCCACGATATCAAACAGGCCTGATCCGTTTGTAGTCAATGTTCTTTTCCTGTAGCCATATTTTTCGATAAGCCTCAGGATTGGCACGAGTCTTCTTGATTTTGTAGGCTCCCCTCCTGTGATTGATATCGAAGGATTAAGCGGTCTAAGCCTGTTAAGTATATCGTCAAGTCTGGACAGATACTCATCATCAGACGCTATCTTGCTTTTCTTATACATTTTCCCCTTGTTCTCGAACCTAAGCTGGGCAACACAGAATTTGCAATTGGCGTTGCAGTAATCGTCAGTAAAGATACTTAGGTTAACGTTCGAATACACCCTGCGCCTTTTCCCGTCAAAGTCAAAATCATTAAACGTATATTCGTCAACATTGAAGCATTCTTGCCTCTTCTCTCGTATATTTTGAAATTTCAATGCATTCATTTTATTATAATTTAGATTCATGTTTTGCCCTCTCTTCCAAATTATGTCCAAAACACTCGCCATCAGAAGCGTAACAACGCCATTCATCATACACGTCGTTTATCCTCAAAGGTGGAAGAGATTTGTCATTTTCAGCCCTGCCGTAGGAGTTAAATAGGTGGAAGCTTGATATGTCTATCATCTCTTGAGGTAGTTCGTCCTTAAGCGTATCTAGCTCCTTATCGGTATATCCTCTTACGTTTATGGCAAAATTCACATATGGTATAAACTCACAAGCCGAGATGATGTTCTTGAGATAATTGGCGAATTTAATGACAAACTTATGGTTGAATACCGTTTTAAGGTAGGTGTTGTAAGATAACTTCACGGTTATCCTCTTCTTGTTCCTTACCGCTATTTCGACGATCTTGTCGATATGCCTGTCGAGCATGAAGGCATTGGTGTCTATCACGACCTCTTCCACCTTTTCGAGCGTGGAGATATATTCCATGAATAAATAAAATTGCGGATGCGTGGTAGGCTCTCCTCCTTCTAGTTGCACGATATATGGTACATCCATATCTTTCATGATTTTATGGATAGTATCAAAGTTCATGAATGATTGCTTTTTGCTGTCTGATTTCATACAACAAAATGGGCAACATACATCACAATGGTTTGTGATATTTATGTATAACTTATTTCCACGTATCATTACCAATCTCCTCCATTTTTCTTATAATCTCCTTATATTTAAGGTTGTATATAATCACCATATCTTATAATAAATATTCCTCTATTTTTTTAGCCATGTCAATAAGCATTTCGCATTTAAGGTCGTTAAACTCCCTACAAAATCTCATTTCCTCCTCATGTTTTTCCTCTGGCGATCTGCTGTCGTTTATACTATAACATGGCGATGGATATACTGGGATAGTTTCATGGCCTCTATAGCAATTTAATAGCCTTTTCTTTGATATCGCTCATACCATTTTCTTTTTGCTCCCAGATCATGCCGCTATGAAGGCAATTAGGATCATTAGCATGATCTATTGAACAAATCCCTTTGTCGTAAAAACAACATCCCGTACAACTCTCTTCTTCTATCTCAGGGATAGCTATGTATTCTTTCCCTTTATATATTTTAACTTCTCCTTTTCTTATCTTATTCATCTTATTAGATTTTTATATCCTACATGTTTCAACTGCTCTTCGGTAGCTTTCTCCTTCGGGAACTTCCCGTGCCATTTACCGGGCACCACGACATCACGGCCGTCGGGACTGGTAGCCAGCCTCCCGCATTCGCTGCACAGCCCCATGCCCTTGTACGGCTGTAGTTCCTTGGCATAGTCGAATTTATCCACCATATACTCGTTTGTCAACATCCAATAACTAGACGTAGCGGTATTATCAACGCAACCGCATTTAGCGCATACAAATAAGCTCATATTTTAGTATCGTTAAATGTCGTTATCCTTATCATCGTCAACCCTCTCCACCTTAATCATCCCCATATCGCCTGAAGGTAACGTCATGTCGCTATACACGTTATTCCAGTTCTCGTCAATAGCCAATTGATGCAGTATTGATCTATATATCTGGTAGGTGTTTCCGATAAGTCTCTTTCTATTGATCATATCTTTACTACCTCCATCATACCCTATATGTTCATAGTCTTCGAGATCCGGGAACAGCCTTCTTCTTATAGCCATCGAGTTGTTTGCTATAAAGCTTCTTATTCCCAGCGACTCCGTCCTGTCCATATCATCTATCAAAGTTTCCGTGGTATGCTGAAGACCCATGTCTCCGGCTGCGTATCTGCTTATGTCTTCCACGCACCGGGATATCAGCATCAGTTGTTCCCTTGTCAACGTTATTTTATAAAGTTGTTTATTATCCATGATTATCTGATATTAATTTTTCTTTTATATGTTTAGATATATCAATTATCTCATCTTTTATATTGCAGTCATCTTTTAATAATGAACCAAATATACATGATATGGCGCTCTTTAGGCCTAGCGCTATCCCTATCTCCAATATTTTTTTATCGGTATTAGAGATTTCTATAGGTTCATATAATATTGATGATATGTTGTTAACGACGTATATTATATCATCTTCATTCATTGATGTAGATTTATCGACAATAGCTATAAAATCTTTTATAGCCGCAATATAAGCTATTTTTATTTCTTTTATCGTATCATCGCTTAGATGTCTATCTCTTATATGCCTTTCAACATACTTGTTTGCTAGATTCTCTATTTTGTCCATTTGTGCTATCAATTATTTAGTTAATAATAGATCATAGTCCTCTTCGTCTATACTCCCATTATTGTTGACATATATAATGAAATCATTTAAAAGCACGGCCTTATCCTTGGATAAGGCTTTTATAATAAACTCTCCATCATCTTTCAACATCACATGCACAGTATCCCAGATAACATATTTTTGACATTCTCTCTCAATCCTTTTGGTTATATTGAGCATCTTTTCGTATGCTTCTTTATGCCTTTTGGTCATTTTGTCTAGCTCAGTCGTATCATTTTCCCGTATAACCGTGAATATATACTCCTCGTTACAATTCCAACATTTTATTAGTCTTTCTGATCCACACTTCTTGTCCTTGTAGAAGAAGCATCCCCTACATGGCTCCCCATGGTCGTAGCTTAATACTACAAGCAGCTCCATGCCGTTCTTGTATATCACGTCTCCTTGTTTCATCTTGTCTATTTTATTAATCTCATTATCAATATAGCAAAGTTGGATATTATCCATACTACAGATATCCAGAATGTTATACTTAACATAAATCCTATATTCTTAGGTATAGGATCTATTCTTCTGAATGTTAAGATCATGTATATAAATGTCTTTATGTTCACAATTTACGATATTTTTCTATATAGTTAACTATTAAATCTTTAACTCCTTTTGGGACATCTACCAGTTTGAGATTACCTTGGAATATGTCCTTGCCGTACTCATCCATAATCTCCCCGAATGAAGGATTCATGACTCTTGTTGACATAGATATCGGTTGATCAGTGTCAAATTTGATAACGATCTTCTTTCCGCCGTTTATCGCCTTTTTAAAAGCCACGTAAAGCTTTCGGCCTTTTATTATATCACAATTTCCTTTCAGGATATTAGACATATGTATGACATGCTCTTTCTTCGCATCTCCGGGGTTGTCCATAAGCTTAAGATCTCCTCCGGTATCTCTCCATTTCCTGAAGCACGGGGAACATAGACCGTGATTTGCCTTGGCGTGTCTAGGTATCATCCTGCTGCTGCCGGCTGGGATCGTATCGCCACAGCAGATACACGTCCTATCCTTGTTGGTGCGCATCGGCACATAGCTCTTTATCGGGTATTCTTTTCTTTTATACATCTTCTTCTGTTTTCAAAATTATCATCACCATACTCATAATTAGGACAAGCTTTGTTGCTTGGACGCCTTACGTATGTTGTTTGTTTCCTATTATGTTTCCTGTTAGGTTTATATAATGGTCACACACCTGCCAAATAGAACAACATGCCTTGCCATATCTTTTCGCCCATTCATTATCATGCAGATGTACGCATGTGCCGCAAGTCGGGTTCTTGAGCTTATCCCTGTTGTTATCTATAATATCTTTAATCTTATCGAGAATAACATACATATTCTCAATATCCATATCATTAAATTCATTTGGTACTGGGAGATACATTATTGAGCTTATATCTATATCTATTCCCTTTGACTTGTCGTAAGTCGATTTGTATTTCCTTACCATCAAATCTTTTAACTGATTTACCTTCTTCTCATATGTTCCCATGTCTCATTCGGTTTTCCATCCCTGTTTCCTTAATAAATCCACCATCATCCCTTTTATCTTAGCTAATGGCTTCGGTAAGTATATCAGCGGCCAAGTTAATAGAGAAGCTAGTCATCCTAGATTCTCCTATATACTTCTCGCTGGTAACTTCTTTCACATAGTCGTGAATATCCTTGATCATTTCATTTTGAGATCTTAGGAGATCCAGTATCTTATCGAGTTTATCATTCATCTTTTTTCTCGAATATACCTGACAATAACCAGAAGACCACTATCAAAAAGAAAAATAGCCCAAGAGCCTCATCCGGGTAATCATGCATAGCCTCTAAAATTCCCCTCATAACTTAACATCCATTTTGTTGATTATCTTATAAAATATATCTCTAGTCAGCTCAATATCGTAAGTAGCGTCATGGAGCTTATTCTCGTCGATCTCAATACCCATAGTCCTGGCTACGGTCATCAACTTAAAGTTCTCCATATCGTTTCTTACACCCATCAGGAACGGTGTCACCATAACATATACATCCATACAGTTAGGATAAAACCATGATCCGAAATACTTATCCCCACATTGGGTAAATAAAGCCCGTAGAAAGTTGTTGTCGAATCCTGCGTTGTTATACCCCACCAAATACATTTTATCCCTCTTGTCGAACTTATTCACGTATTTGGATAATATACCAACTAACTGCCTGTACCTTCTTCCATAGGCTGATACGACTGCACTTGCTCCAAGGTAACACCAGCCACATCTAGCGCCTCTTGCTCTATCGTGGCGGCAGGGTTCGGGGCTAGGCGGATGTCGAACCTCTCGACCTCCTGCCCGTCGATATCCACGATCCCTCCTATTTGGTGTATCCCGTTTCTCCAGAACTTAACACCGGTTGTCTCTAAATCGAAAATAGCAATTTGCTCATATCTATTGATTTTTTAAATGTTCCTTAATCTTCTCCAATGCCTCATAAGACAGATAGCTGTCTATAGTATTATCGCTATCTATTTCCAGCAACTCATTAAACAAGTCTTTAGCCAATGCTTTCCACTGCTCTCCCCAATCACGGAGATTCTCGACCTTTGACCGTATGTCTTCGAAATAAGAATCTACGTCTGATTTGATTGATTTTGAATAGTATTTAACATCCTCCTCATCCCCATCCATCATATAATCACATTGTGCCCTGATATCTTTTATATGGCTATCTATATCACTGCACATATAATCAACAGGTTTACGTATATTGAATATCGCTTCTGACGTAAGACCGGTTATATCTTGTATGTCTTTTAAATTACCCATGATTTAATCAATTAAATACCAACCATCCACCTGCAAATCCCATTGCGAAAATAGATAAGATTATAGATGTGAATAATATCCAATCTTTTGCGCTTAGCTCATTATTATCTCTCTTTATTTTCTCAAGATAATCATATATAGCTGTATAAACAGCATGGTGAATATTCTCGTCTCTAGCCCTTACGATATTATCATATTCATTATATCCTAGATTATGGGTGGCGCTTTCGATCCTCGTATTCCCCGTAACTTTTTTGTTACATCAAAATCGAAACTAAATACCATATCAGTGGTTAGAGCGCTGGCGATTTTGCTTTTTATCTCATCATTACTGAGATTAGCATCGTGCACTAATCGCTCATAGTCTTTATCGTCAAGAATTATCTGTTTTTTAATGTTCATATCCCTAATATTTCTGCTACATAAACAAATCCATAACATATATAATTATCAGCGTCATGCTCACCCCAATTCACATGCCATACGACGGCGCACGGGAAATATAATGGCATATCCTCAGCCATAGGATCCTCTTTGAAGTCATCAATGTTTATCTTCTCCCTCCACCTCCACAGGTCTTGGATATCGTTCAAAATTAATTTCTCCATAACTATGACGGATATTAGATGTTAGTAATTCTATAGCCAAGCCGATCATGGCTCCCGCTTCAGTAAGTTGATTCATTTGGGCGTACATTCTATGCTCTGCACTACGATAAGCCTCTCTACTACTTATGGTGTCTAGTAAATCATCTATAGCGTTTCTAAGAAGATCGGTCATCCCATGCCCTCCTATGCCTTTGAAATAATAAATATCACGACCAGCGTAAAACATGTCCTGATATCTTTTAGCTACGTACTCTATTCCGGATAGATGGTATTTTTCGTTGTCTATCTCCACCTCCCTTTTCTATAGCCTTAATAGTTTCCAGTCTATCCTTACATCAGCTTGACGATTTTTTACCTTTACATAGGCATATCCTCCATAATGAGAACCCAGCGTCCTCATCGTTAGCTCATTGACTTTTTGTTTGTTTTCATCCATAATAATCAGGTTTTTAATGTTGATACAAAAATACGATTTAAACAAAAATAAAAGCATGAATAATATTAAAATAATATTAATCATGCTTAAATATAAATATATTCCTTCTAGTTCTCACGGATATACGTATTCGTACTCATCTGGAGGAGATGTCTTATATTCAACATCGCACTCCATATTGGTGTAATAGTTATCCCCTTTTCTGTATACTAACGCTACCCAACAGTCATATTTTTTGCTGTATCCTATAAGAGGGACATTGGCCATAGGTGGATTATCCACCGTTTTGTATCTTATTCTTGTTACTTGCTTCATGTTCTCATGGATATAAATATTCATATTCTTCCGGTGGATATATTTCAAATTCAGCATCATACTTCATGCAGGTGTAGTACTTATCCCCTCTCCTGTACATTACTTCCCACGGACAGCTATATTTTTTGTTGTATCCTAAAAGAGGAACCCCTTCTATAGGAGGCTTATTTTTCGTTTTGTACCTTAATTTTGTTATTTGCTTTATGCTCATATAATCTTATGTTTAAGTAATTCCATCATCATCGAAAACAATGTGTCTACAAGAAGTTTCTCACTACTCCAATATATAGGAATCTCATCTATATCTCTATACGTTACAGACCATGCATGTTCTAGCTTATAACATTCGAATGTAGAACCATCTATCTCATATGGGAGTAAATTCAGTAACGTCCCTACATCCCAAACAGGATTGAATACATCAGGGGTAACAGCCTCAATCAGTCCTACACGACCAGCGTCATCCTCCATAGAATGTAATTGATCCAGATACTTGTCTCTGAAACCGATGGCGGTGGAGATAGGAAGGCCGGCCTCGACCAGCACCCTCCCCTGTTCTTTTGTGGTGAATATCCTTTCCTTCATAATTTCATTTTCCTTTCTACCGTAACGATCGTATCATTATGCCATCCCCCATGAGCCACAAGAAGAATCTCCTGCTGCTCGAAACCAAGCCCGGCCCCTATACCGCCGGAGTTCCACGCGCAGGTAATGACCACCCCTCCTTTCTTGGTGATCCTAGCTATCTCCTTCTTCTGTCTAGCCCAATAACTAGATTGCGTTGTTTGCATATTAACAGCACCTCCAAGTCTTTTATACGATTCAGATACCTGTCTCGCAGAATATGGTGGATCATATAGTACCATATCAGCTATATTATCATCAAGATGACACAAGAAGTTCGTGGCGTCTTTATGATACATAGCTTTAGTCTCAGGGTCAAGATCGTTGGTGATCGTCCCTATATCGCTGTTTCTGGCGAACGGATCCACTATAACCATCCCCTCTTCTCGATATTTGTCTATAAGTTCCCTTATCGGTCTTATGCTGAATGTCTCTTTATTCGGCATTGACCATTTTTTAGTAATTATCATGATCTATGAAGTTTATCCCATTCTTCTTTATCTACTCTTTTACCTTGTATATAAAACAACTGTATTGACCCATCATGAGTGTAAATTGCTTTAGACTTATCATTTTTTAATCTATCGAAAACATTACCAAACCTCTGTGATAATTTCATAGATTGATATTTTTCAAGAAAGTTATATTCTTGATCTGATAAATTTAATTCCTGTTTAATCATTTCCCTGCTTTTGCTCATACCAAATTTGATTGTTTATTTCCTTTTTGAAATTTAATTTCATAATACTTCTAGATATAGGATCACATATATCCTCCCACCAATTCTTGTGTCCTTTTGGTGGATGTATATCCTTTTTCCATGAAGACCCCTTAACTGTTTTGACTCTTCCGTATGGCTTCATTTTGCTCATGTTTATCACATGTCACATTAGTACCCGTTTCTGATGATCCGAACATAAGCTCATCAGTGATCTTGCGAAACTCCTTTACAATATCATTCATCTGCTTACGCTCTATGCTTCTTAGCAAATGGGCTATCACATCCACTGTCCATCCGTTTCCAGCTAAAGACATGGCCGTATTCGGGGCTATCCCATCAAGGTAATCATCCGGCAATGTCTGTAGCCTACATATCTCCACAGGAGTCAGGTATCTGAACTTATCTTTCAGGTCAAAGGCGTTCAGATATCTTCCGGGCGGTAATGATGATATCACGTTATCTTTCATGACTGTTGTCAGGCAATTACTTTTCTTAATAGAAACAGTATTTTTATCCCTTCTTACCTCCAAACATTGCGTTATTTTCACGTTCTTGTCATAATCCTTTCGATGCCCGTCCTCTCCTATCCTTCTACCGACAATGACTCCTATATATCTTCCTCTTATGGCTCCCGGATTCCATCCCTTGTCATGCTCTAAAATATCATCCAATGATATATGCTTGTCTTTCGGCATTTCTACCGACCAATTGCACCAATAAAGACGATGCCGGGTCTGTGCCGAGACCAAGGCGCTATCGATCTCCACCGGCTCCACGCCCAGCTCTTCCGTTATCACCCAGCGATGCTCATCCCGCATCCGGACGTTCTCGCCCAAGAACAGGACCTTACCTTTGGTCTCCTTCCTTAAATGCTTTACGATGTCCGAGAAGCAAAAGAAAAGCCTTCCACGAGCGTCCATGAATCCCTTACCCTTACCTGAGCTAGAGAAGCTCTGGCAACAGAACCCTCCCATGACCAGATCTATGTCTTTCCAAGGGATATCCCATGTTCTCCAGTTATTAACATCCCCTAATTGAATAATATTAGGAAAATGTTTTTGACTTACCTTTATACATGTCTTGTCTATCTCCGAGGCGTAGTAAGTCTCTATAGGTATACCGGCTCTTTGTAATGCTAAATACCCACATGATATCCCATCAAATAATGATAATACTTTCATATTGTTCATTTATTCTCAGACCTAAAAATATCCTTTGCGATCATATCAAGGGATATTTTATGTATCTTAGGTAAGACCTTAACCAATTTTATACCAAAATTTTCGCCTCTCTTAACAAAAGTCCATTTACCATATATGATTCCATGCATCATATTCTGTATTACTTCCTTACTGTCTGTCAAGAATACTTGGTAATAGGCGCTACTGGCATAATCGAAATCCTTTCCATGATCATTCGCCGGTCTTAATATCATTACAGCCGAAGAGCGTCCACGGACGAACCCGTATATCTCAAGGCATTCATCAAACTCATAATTATCACGTTCCTCATCATGAACATCCTTAACCCATTTACATGGTCTCCCGTCCTTAAACGGGATCTTTAACTGTTTCTTTGCCATCTTTTAAATTATATTATAATGTTAGGTACTTATATACTTTTCTACACCAAAAGCATATTTTCACGCTTCATAGGGACATTGTTGAATCCGCTTACACGAAACTGATTCTAAAGAGGTCTCTTCACGTGCTTTAATTCCCGGCGTACATCCGGTATCGTTTGTTAATCGTAACTATATAAACCCGGTGTAAAGTTATATATAATCACCATTGTCAGTTATATTGATATCACTCCACAAGTTCAATTTTCCCTTATCATCCAATTGCATATGGATAAAACCTTTTGTCACCTTCTTTCCGGCTTTAAGAGCCTCTACGTCTTTATCGATAATCTTTTTCATGCTTTCGATATTTTATCATTATAGTTAAATTCATCTTTCATTCTGATCTTTATACCTCCATATGATAATTCCTTATGAGCTGTAACAAAATAATCAACCGCATCTTCATCTAATAAACTATGCGGACACCTTTCCCATACAGGGTTTTGATCTAGATGACCCCATGTGGCTACAAGTAACCTATTCTTGTCATCATCAATAGCTATTTTGTATGTCCCTGTAGTAGACTTACGTTTAATGATCGCTCCATTTAACATCTGTTTCTTAGCCCAGCTCCATGAGCCTCTCAACCCAAATGTTCTTATAACCCAGTTATTTATCTTCTTCATTTCAAATTATTTGTTAAAAGTGTAATATAAATATAAATACATAAATTGAATAGGGCTATTCACCATGCCCTTATCAGTAGGATCATCGTATTTGTCAAGCCAAAGACGAAGCGCCTCCCAATCGATATCCTTACGGTCACATACCATGCAGGCTAGGTTAGCCCCGAACAGTTCCCCGTCGCCGCCCAGCGACTTGTTAAACCTCTTGGCTAGTCTTTCCTTGAATCCATTATCATACCATATCCCGGAAGTAGCGGCATAACAATAATAAGCGTTGTATTTCATTTTCACGCCCATCCTCTCAAATAAAGACGTATGCCATATCCGGTCAAGGAAGAATACTATTCCACGATAGATAAAGGTTCGGAGATTCTTCCTGTATTTCTTCCCTAAGAAGCTATCTACGCAAGATATAGTCCCGCCTGAATAGTACCAGTTATTGGCGCCTCTCTTGACCTTATCCGTCATCTTGAACTTATTCTTTCTGTCTTCTACCCTATCCCACGGCTTCAGCTTATCCTCATTAAATGTCGGGCAATAATGATAGTAATGATTGATCCACGAGAGGTAGGGATTGTATATCGTATATCCATTGTCGCTGACATATGAGTTCATATCATACCCAAGTTCCTTGGCTAGAATAGATCCCTCATCAGCTAATACCTTTAATATCGGATTTAAGTTCCATATCTGATCTTGGCTGACGAACATCGAGTAGCATGGATCCTCATCCTCCCCATACCATCCTCCCATCCCGCTCACTATTTTATCCAAATCAAGTGAATAATCTTTCCCGGATGAAAAGTCATCTCTAAGGAAAAACCCTCTATATGGATCATGTCATATACACCCGGTTGATCCTCAAACATATGTTTAGCGTTCTCGGTCAATCTGATCAATGTTTGCAAGGCGGAAGATATATCTATGGGCGCATATTCACACCTATAGACCTTATTATTTATCCAAAGATATTGAAGAAGCTCGGCTATATTAATAGTCCCGTCCTCCACATATCCCGTCTTGTTGTCGAAGTTTATTTTGGCTAGAGGTATATTACTCCCTTGTGGTTGACCGCTTTTTTCATTACAACAATGCACGAACCTGTCAAAGAATATATCTTTCCAGCCAAAATATTTATCCCTTATCGTCATAAGCCTATTTCTTGTCGTATAATGACATGACGTTAATAAGATCAGCCTTTCTGCACATCCCCTCAAGTTTATTAAAGCCATCCATATTATCTCCACTGACGATAATAGTAGGATATACCTCTATACCGTACTTGGATATCTCCTCATCCGTGGCTTTGTTCTCCGGGATCTGGTTTAACGTGACCTCACCCTCATACTCCTGTAACGTGTTGGCGATAATATATCGCATGTAATCGCTGTACTCAGCGTCTTTCTTCGTGAAAAAATCAATTCTTACCATTTTTAAATAGTTTTTAATTTGTTAATAATTAAATCCGCTGTAAATATAGCGTTATCTACCTCATCTACACTCAACCTCCTCCCATCGAAATCGTTGGACAATAAATCTTTTACGATCTGATATCTTCTCAACTCCCAATCTATGTCTATATCAAAATTAAGATGCCTTACACAATCATAATTCAGCTCCTTACGATTCTTATCAAGGTACTTAACTATCGGGAATGGAGTACCATTGTCAATAGTACGTGCGATCACATTAATGTACCTACCAGTCCTTTTGTCAATAGCTTTTAATTTCTCGTCTACTATTATTTCTCCTGATCCTTCCATTCTATTAACCCTTTGTTATGTTTATCGTAATATAATAACGCTATGGCGTTCCAACAAATTTGTGCCAAATGCATCAGCTGTCTCCTTATCATATCTCTCGCCTTTCATGTACGCCGTCATATGGCGAAGTAAAGCCGCTCTATATCTCTCAAATCCATCAGGTATATTCTGCCATGAATTGTCGGCGTATTTCTTAGCCCCCTCCGTATATACCCTCACGATATCCTCTATCTCAGCCAAAGGAAGGAGATCCCACCGAAGCTTGCCGTCGGCCCGGTCGTCCTTGCCGCTGCCGTCTTTCCCTACAAACGGTCCGCTTTCCACCACCGCGTCTCCTATTTTTGGCTTCCCGAAATTCATCACCTCATCTACCGTCTCATCATCAATAAGCCTTAACTTGATAGCCCTGCTTAACGAGACAACCATCTCCTCATCAACCCAAATAAATTTATATGTCTCATCAAATAACGGTTCTATTTTCATTATCCCCGTATTGTCGGCGGTTTCAAGTACCTCAAATACCTCACCATCATAAACAACCTTGTCGTATTTGCTAAATTCCTCTTTCATTTCAAACTCCTTTTTGTTTTATTAATAAAATTCACTAAGATCTCTGCATTCCGGTGTCTCTCCTGTCATAGAATAAAGCTCACCAGATGATAGATATACGCAATGCGAGGTCTTCCCGTCTCTCCACTCGCTTTGCTTCGTAATCCCGCAAATAGCGCAGCGTTGGATCCCCGGCCCCGCCTTTACCCACGAGTGCCGTACGTTTTTCTTTCTTGTCCTGTTGGTGTCGTCAAGTTTTCTCATGATCAATCCTCCAAGGCCGTTACAATTTTATCTTTCCCGATAATAACCTCGTTCCCGCTTCTTACATCAAAGCATCTCTCACCCTCTGCCTCCTTGAAATAAAGAACGCCATTGTACTCGAATAAACCGAAGCCGTAATCGTCTAGCTTCATTTCGTTAAGTTTCTTGAATTTGCATACGTTTTTCATATTCTCCATATTATATTGCATTACTGGAAATATCATTATGATACTTATACCTATCACAAGCAGCCCTGTGTAAAACTTTTGTGAATCATATTTTTCCCATCCCTCCATCATCATGACAAAGGAGATTACTATTATTATAATAATAGATATCAATCCTACCATATCACATCCTCCTCTCTTTCAAGAATCCCATCATATCCTCCACGCTAAGTTGGAAGCCGGCAGCCGCCTTATGACCGCCTCCACCGGGATAGGCCTTGCGTGCCAGCGCCGAGACATCCACCTCCTCTTTGGTGGTATAGAACGAGCATCTAAAGAATCTTCCGTTCCAGCAAAATGGCATCATCAGATCATGTCTTTTAGGGTTATACATAGATTCAAATGTAGTAGAGTTAAACTCCGTGGTATTCATACATATAGCCTTGTACCCAAATACATCAGCCTCGAATGAGAATATATTTATCTCGCCCCTGTTTTTCTCGACGATATACTCCAGTATCGCCTCCCCGTTCCTTATCATGTCATATATGAAGTCATGATCGCCATCCATGGCCCTTGCCGCCATATCCACGTCAAGACCACAATATCCTCTCATCCCGTATTGGAACGCCATGACATCACTCCATTCGAAGCGATCATGATCCCATACATCATAAGCGCTCAATAATTTTACCACGTCAGGGGTTTCGATATCATCGAAAAGATATTCCCACGTAAGCTCACAAGCCGCCGTTCCGATACGTCTCTTGCCCTTTACCTCGTAATCCCTCATATCGTCTATGGCGGTCTTATGATGGTCTATCCATACGACATCTATACCTTTCTCTTTCCACTCATCGAAAAGGAATCTTGTTCTGTTTCCAAATGACACGTCAACTGCAAACACCTTATCATATTTATTCACGTCAGGTATTTCCTTGCCGTAATTGTAAGGAAGAAGATCAATGTCCCCTTTGAAATACTTTTTTACTATAGCCGCTGACATTACTCCGTCAAGATCAGCCTCATGATATATACATCCTGTCATAATCTATTGTTTTTGATTAAAAAATCTATGTATTCTTTTATATCCTTGTTCCTATCATTATCCCAGTCAAATGTCTCGTTTATGAATTTGAAGTACGATACTGGGATCGAATGCAACATCCACCCACAATATTTCCCGAATGTCATTACCGTAGAGCCAAGGGGATGATCCGGTCTCCCGGGAACAGGGGCGGCGGTTACGCCTGCGCCAGCCCCCTCCTACGATCTTTCTTGGCTGCTTTGATATCCAGATCTGTTTTCGTTACCTTATCCCCCATCGGGATATTAGTTATTAGCTTATCGCCGATAAACATCCCCCATCCATATCCTTTGTAGTTCTCTATACTAAGTTTCCTTATATCACCGAACCTTGACGAGTTGTTACAACAATCAACGACCAAAGCACTATCCTTTCCGTCTTTTATACGGACTGCCCTTCCAAGCCACTGATAAAACGATGAGAATGAGAATGTCGGTCTCCCTACTATCACGCAATCCAGACCCGGATGATCGAATCCCGTACCGAGGCGGAATAGTTGAACACTACCCTCGTCCCACCTGACTTGAATCTCTCGACTATAGCCTCCCGCTGCTTCTTTGGCGTGCCTCCGTGAACTACCTCCGCCATGCCAGCGCATATCTTGGCGTTCATCCATTCGGCGGCAGTATTACAGCTCTCAACAGAATCCATAAATACCAGTATAGATCTGCATACGTCTTTTAATACCATCAACCGACGTAAAATAAGATTGTTTAAGCCATTTTTTCTCACCGCTTCACTAATAGACCCAGCCGTATATTCGGAGCCGTTAGAATTAAGTTTAAGGGCATCTCCATTGAAATCCCATGTCTCGTACTTAAGAGGTGTCCAAAATCCTTGCCTTATCATCTCCTCTACCTGTATCACGTGAATCAGGTTCCTGAAATATACCGGTCTCATACGAGTGATGAAATTAAGCTGGGAATATGACACCTGCCCTATCGACATCGTTTTAAGCCTGCATGGTGTAGCGGTAAACCCTATCACCTTTTTCGGTTTCAGTTCATTCATGAATGTCATAAACTCGCTACCATCCTCCGGGCTATAACCAGCATGAGCCTCATCTATCAATACATTTCTGATCCCCATCTCCTTAAGCTTATCAACAACCTTCTTGATAGACCCTAACGTGGCGTATATCATGTTAGACAGCTCTTTCTTACCACAGGAAGCGGAGTAGATGGTAGCCGGTATGCCATACGACGTTATCTTGTCGTGGTTCTGTTGCAGCAATTCTTTTGATGGTTGTAAAATCAGCGTCTTATCTCCCATCAATCTAGCCGCCTCTGCTATCAGCAGTGACTTACCGCAACCTACCGACCCTACGATTAATACCGGATCGCTCCTATCAGAGTTTATGTAATCGGAGATACTTTTAACACACTCCTCTTGATATGGTCTTAACTTGTATATCATTTGGATCTGTAGTTATCAAAAACGTCTTTTACGTACTCTAATCTTATCGCACACTCCCGGTCATCGTCCATTTTCACCATCAAAGTTTCCTTGGTCTTGCTTACGGCTACCACCTCTCCTGTTCCTATCTGGGTATGGACTATGTCGCCTATCTTTATATTACATTTAATCATAATCCAGCTTCTTATTAAATTCCTCTATCTTGCTCCTATCTGTCTCATTCACCATCTCAGCCTCTTCCTTGAATATGTCATACCCTTCCCGGATATTGTCTCCAACCATATTCTCTATCATCTCCCTTAGCTCATCGCTTCTTACGGCGAAAGATATTTGGAACGATTTACTTGTGCCTTTCATCAGGTAATCAATCTCCTTTTTACATTCTGCCATTAACCGATCCAGATTATCGAACTTAACGAACTTGGAGTTGCCATTGGCTTTCCTTACCCCATCCTTAAAATCCTCCAATATCCCGTTAAATACATCCGCCATACACATCATGGAATGTAGCCATACCAGCATATTGAATTTATATTCATTATCAGCGTTATTCATCAAACTCACCAAGGACTCGCTTTTTGTCAACATGATCTTCGATTCCCGGTCTACGATATCCTTTATCTCCTGCCGGCATTTCATGGCACCAACGAAATCCATTTTAGAATAACATTCATTTGATTTCTCTACCAATTTCCTAATATCCTTTCTAGACATCAGAAGATCCAATACCTGTTTTTCTCTTTCGTTTTTATCCATAATCATTTATTTATTGACACAAATATAATTAAAGCCTAGATATTTACCTAGGCTTTTTAATAAAGTTAATCTTTTTTATTCTTTCTTTTTGACTCATCCCAATCCGATGAGTACCTGCATGTCCCTTGTTTGTGGATCGAGAAATCGCACCAAAAACACAAGGGCTTGGGGCGGGGTTCAAGGCAGGCCGGCTGGCGTCCCATGAGGTAGCGCTTCTCGTACTTATACCCCTGTTTGGCGTCGTCCCAAACGTGAGCTTGATAGCTATCTATTTTATTTGTCTCGAAATCATACATGTCAAGGAGAATATCGTTAAGTTCCTTGACCGATCTCTCTACTTTCTCCTTATCTACCTTCACGTTCTGATTGTCCAGCATGCGGGTAAAGAAATAGCTGCACATATCCGGTAATACCTTGTACTTTCTCAGTATGTAGAAGGCGTATATCGGATGCTGGAGATTGTGAAGCAGCTTATCCTCATCGAATAATTTTCTCCCGGACTTCCAGTCTATCGTATACATAGCTATCCTGTCTTTTGTCTTATACTCTCCACGCCAGTCCACCGATCCTATGATATGTACCTTATCGTACGTCACGCCATCCAAGGTAAGTGGCTTGGGTAGCTTATAAGGCAGGACGAAGCCCTCCTCCACGCCGGCCGGTCTCGACCCCCGGACCACCTTCTCCATTGGCGTAAGATCAGACCATGCCTTCTTATAATTGCCAGCAGCATCCTTCTCAAACAACCCCACAATCCATCTTATTAGCCTAGCCGCATGTTGCATAGACTCGATCTGGGATTTTACGCTATCAAAAGGAATCTTCTCTATATCCGCATAGTAATTGAAAGCCTTACTCATATCCTCATAAGAAGGTCTACATCCGTTCTTGAAGAAATACTCCATCGTCTGGTGGATAACCGTACCATATGACGTAGCCTCGTGCTTCTCCGTGGATCTGTGACCCTCCACGTAAGTCTTATACCACTTATATGGACATTGGACAAACGTGTCTATCTGCGAGTAAGAAGCGGCGAGAACCTTCTCCCCATTTATTATCTTACACAAGAGATGTGTCTCCGGGATAGTCATCATCGAATATATTTAAATCAAGTGATGTTTCGTATAAATCATATGCTATATTTTGAAGGTGATGGAATCCTTTGATATCCATTTTAACAACTGTGTTACCCCATAAACGCGTGATACTTAAAACGTAATCTTTTGTTATTGTTATATCTCCTTTATTGCGGTAATCATGATTATCATAATCGTTAAATCCAATCCAATCCAATATCCTCTCATTCAAGCTTATTGGATAAACATCACATTCGGAAGTATACCACTTTATTGTGCCATTATCAATTCTGCGTTCGAGAATCAAACTCCCTTTGTCCTTATGCATACCGGTAATACATCCTATCCTCCATATATTACCATCCTTATCTTTCACAATATTGCCTATTCTTAACTCCTTAACTGAAATCATATTCTTCCTCCTCATTATTATCGTCATCGCAATCATCGACAAGAGGGGTCTCTAGCCCCTCTTCCCAATCATCATATCCGAAGTCCATTACTTACTCTCAAGCCAATCGTACAACATATCCACAAAAATCCCTACAGTTAGTTCATCGACAGATTTATCGCCAAAGACATCATCCGGTATCCTTATATCCATCTTTTCTTCAATCCCTATCAATACCTCTAATAAATCAAATGGATCCATAGCTAGATCGGATGACAAATTACTGTCTTCTCTTACATCGTCAATTACCTCTATATTATTAATGTAATTGAACTCATGCATTTTCTCGAATATCTCTTCCCTCACTATCTCCAATAACTCATCTCTTTTCATAATCCTTTAAATAATCGTACAACATATTTGTAAGCTCTCCTACCGTCAATTCGCGATAAGGCTTGACATCAAGCACTTCATCAGGTATATATCTACCAGTTCTCTTCTCCATTTCCATTACGACTTCCACGAAATCAAGGGAATCCAAGGCCATATCCGCGCCCAGCTCATCATTATTGGTTATCGATTCAGGATGATTAAGCCCATTAAATTCACCTACCTTTTCGAATATCACCTCTTTTATCATTCTCAATAATTTATCCTTTCCCATAATCTAAATCGACATTTTTAATCTTCTACCTAATTCTTTTTTTATATCTGATATCCTTTCGATATCCATCTTAACATCGCCTGTGATAGCGTATTCCTTATCCATTCTCTTTGGGGGATCCGGAAGCCGGCTTATGGCGAACAACCATGCCAGCTCCTTGTTCTTGTTCTCCCTAAGATACAAGTCAGACGTCATGCCATACATTTTTATGATCGTATCGAATAACGTTGATTCCGACAAACTCATATGCACGCTATACACATTTGATGGTTTCCAGATCAAGTTATCCAATCTCATCGTATATTCACGTTTAAGATCTATGTGGGATATTACGGCTCTTACTATAGGTTCTTCCTTGAAGTTGGTATTAGCCACGAACCATACGAGCCGTTTCTCTACCTCCTTAATAGCCCCTGTATCCTTCCCCATATCGTTATATACCCCAACGATACGGTCCCGGATCCCCTCGACCTCCGGGGTCAGGTCGGGCGTCTCTATCAGCATCAGCAACGACCCTCCCCTTGGTGTTATCTTCCACTTCCCATTCTTCTGAAGCTCGATATAACCAGATGCTTTATAACTATCTATTTTCTCCTTTGGAATGACGCTAGCCATCTCCTCTTTCTGCCGGATCATCAAAAGATACCCGACATCGGACATTGTTAATCCTGATGTCATCATCTGTTCAAAATTAATATACATAAGTTAATGAGTTAAAATATTGACCTAATCTTTCTAGCTATTTTCTCTACTATACCAGGATGATCGGTATCGTTGTATATGTTAATCAACGTGCGTAATATATATAGCCTTGTATACTTATCGGAAAGATTGAACCAAGCTTCCTCTATACGACTATTTATCGGCTTAAACATCCTCAACTCAGGTATAAGTTCATATGCTAAAACTTTTTTTCTATCCACTAATCCAAGCATATTAGCCGTTTCGGTTATAGCTGCACACATAGTTAACTCACGTCTACATTCTATAGCATTGTAAGCTCCTATCAATACCCTAAGGCCGTCTGCTTTCGATAATCTCTTTCCCTTTCTCATATTGTTTTACCGTATAAGATTCATTAGCCATACCAACCCTGCCAACTGATATGGATTGATTTATTGATTGATTAAGATGTCCTATAACCGACATCTTAGCCCTAACCGTATTGGCGCATCTTAGAAGGATGCGATAATCCTCTAACGCCCTCTCGTATCTTACGTCCACCCTAGCCCTTTTATCGGCGTCAGTCATGCTCTTACATGTCCCGTCCTCCCTCAGGCTTATAGCGATCTTGTCCCGTATGATCCTGATATCATCCTCGGCTATCACCAGCTCGGCATCAAGAACCCCCTTGTAAGAGCTAAGAAGATCCTCTACCGCCACTACCTCCCGCTTCAAGTTCTCCAATTCCAATACCATTGAGTTATCGTTCATTCTTTTATACTCCTGTACTTTATTGGATACCTCATCACAGATGCTCATGATCTCCTTCTCCCTGTCCCGGTTTATGATATACCTGATACTGTATTCGGCCATTTCCTTTAATGAGGATATAATCTCTCGTATGCCCATCTTGTTTTCGGTGGAGAAATTGGCTTTTAATAACATCTCCATCCCTTTTATGATGACAAGCAAAAAAATTTTTCTCAATCTCATGCTTAATAAGGTGTTTCGTCATGTACTACATTGAAATCATCACTAGGCGGTATATATTGTTGCTCCAATGGGATACTGGGAGGCGGGGGCGGCAGCGTCACCACGGTCGTGTCCGGCTTGCCGCTACCCACGGGGGCATCCGAGCCTCCCGGTCTTTCTTGGCGCACCACCCCTCCATCAGGATAATATCGCTCATATCCTTTCATGATATCTACATGTATCGCATCAATCTCCTCTAATGACCGTTGACGGACCTTTACGATATGATGGAATAATAATCCATCCACACGGAAGGATCGTCTTGATTCACTTTTAAAACGTTCCAGATTAGGATACCATCCTTGCGGAAATTGCATGTATGAGGAGTACCCGTATCTCTTCGGGATATTTAACGCTACCATAGCCGTACATAACTGTCCCAATGTATCTGATTGATAAAAATCAGATTGCTTTGGCATATGATCTTTTGGATCCCGTCGTCCTTCGATATCACGATTGAGTTGGGATATTATAAGAAAGAAAATATTAGGAAAAGTCCTTTTAGCTATATTGCACATGGTTATCAACGAGTCGATATTCCTTTTGGCATCTCCTGAACCTTGTATCAGGGCCGTATGATCTATAGACACGAATACCATTTTTTTATCTTTGTTTATTGGCATATACTCATTCCACAGAAAGTTTTGAAGCTCATCTACGGTTGATGGTTTAGGGATGTATGTTATTCTGCTGGAGTTTTCCTCCTTAAGACATTTCTGCATTTCCTTTATCTCTTCATCAGACATCTCGTTAAGGAGAATATCTTGTATATCCTTTCCCATTTTTTTGATAGTGAACGCAACATCAAATCTTCTGGTTCATCTCAAACTCACATCTTAACCATACATAATCATCTGCCTGTGGATTGATATTGACATTCATCACATTGCTCATGATCTTCTGCGCCAAATAAGACTTGCCGACTCCGGGCCTGGCGCCGATAGCCACCGCATGTTGTGGGTAGAACCCTCCCAGCAACGCCTTGTCAAGATAAGCGTATCCAGTACGAGCCGGGAGAAGCTCTCCCGACTGATACTTTCTTATTCTCTCATAGGCATCCATGATAATCTCCTTGGATGACCTCCATATCCTATCCTCACTCATCCTCTTGCGTTTCTATCGCCAGCCGTATCGGATTTAGATCCTCTGTTAGCTGATCTTGATTTATATCTTAACCCCTTAGCTGTATGGCATAGGTCCTTCCCCTTCCGATAAGCCTTTCCCTTCAACTTATCGGTCTTGTAGTTCTTACGACCCAACTCCCGTCTCTTGGCTTTCTGCTCAGGTCTGGCGTTGATCTTCTTATCCGTCTCAGCCTTCTTCTTTCTGGCTTCCGGATGTGTTCTGTAATATTCAGTCGATCTCCCCATCCTCTTCGTCCTCCTCATCATCATAATTCTCCATGATAAGATCCTCTCCATCCAGATATGAAGCTTTATCCTTTAGCCTAGATCTCATACTCTCATAAGGGTCATCTCCGTTCTCCACCTCCCATATGCATGCGTATGGGCCTATTATATCACTTAACTTCTCGGCTCGATCCTTACTTATTCCTTTCTCTATCATCTTATCCTTGCAATAAGACTTGTCGAACATCGACCCTCCTACATAATATCCAGTAGGCTTATGAATAAAAATTACCTTCATCTTTTATATAATTAATATTATCTACCAAATTTATTATTTCTCTTCTTTATACAGTCGCCATAGCTCATATCCATATCACACACCACCGTATTGGTCGTGTCGTTTACCACATGGAACAGGAACTCCGGGCACCCGTGGCAGGCGTTGCTCCCGATCGCCACCGCTCCGTGCCTAGGGCAAGCCTTCTTTACCATGGTTCTATCATATATCCGTATATGATTATCGCCATACTTTTCAATATATCTCATGGTATTAAGTAGTGATGGCAAAGACATCTTATATGGGGATACATGTTCTATTGGTATATCCAATTCACCAGATAGGCTTTTGTAAATATCCTGTACATCCCGTTTTGTCCTATACGCAAATATATTAATCTCAGTCATTACCATATCCATACTCCTAAGAAGATCCGGCTTAGCCAGCCTCCCCATCGGTTTCCCAAAAGGATCGGATCTCATCCAAGCCCCACACTTCTCGCACCCAACTTGCTTCCCCTCCACCGTATTTATCATAGTGGATGGGATTTTGCAATATGGACATACGGATCCGTTTAACATAGCTTTCTGGGCTAAAGACAGTTCTTTCATACCTTTTCTTCTATCTCAACATTAAATAGATTGCAGAATCTATCAAAATTTCTGTTCTCTATTCTCATATCCTCCTCATACCTGTCAACCGATTTGATGAAATCATTATAACAGTCCTCGCACATCCATTGATTGATTACCGCTACATAATAGCCCACGGACGTAGGTCTGTTACACATATCGCAAATACCTAAGCACCCATATCTGGTGAGCTTATCCATCATCTCCTGTCTTGTTATTTCAAGCACCTTGAATTTCTTGTAATTGTTAACTACCTTTGCCATTGTAAAATTTGTTTAATAATAAAATAATCCGCTATATCCATTCCCTCATTTATATTGGGCTTTGATTCGAGAAAATCGCTTATCTCTATATTCATTCCTTTCATATCTCTATCCACCTTCTTCTTCCATTCGTTAAACGCCGATCCTTTGTCAGGATATAGGACTATTCTCCTACGTCCCAATGTCTCTATCATCTCCCCTTTCAACATATGGATACCTCCGCATGCCATGAAAAGCCTATCTGGATATACGATATTACAGATGACCGCCGTCTTCTCCGACTCAACTATATATACCGGGGCTTCTTTAGGATAGAAGTTGATAAGAAACTCACCGAACAGACATTGTCTTAATAAATAATCCTGACCGTCAAGGATGTGAACCCAGCATACATGATCCATGGGAACCTTTACCCTCTTACCATCTGGTCCGTAATCCATTATCTTCCCGGTTCTTATCACCCAACTTTTATCAAGTTGCCAGAACACGCAGCATTTACCCCAATCCCCGAATCTCATCATCCCGATCTTATATAAGCTGAACGCTCTATTGGTATGATATGATCCGAATATATTGGATAGATAATCCTGAAGATCAGATGTCTCGAAAGGATTAAGCGTCTCAAACATCTTGCTTACCGGAATGCAGTTGGCTATATCCGGATCCATAGGAGGTCTGTACCTCCTTAATACTTTGTTTGAATCGGTAAAAAGATCATTGTTCCCAAGTTCGCTCCCTGTTGGATATTTAAAGTAACCACATTTATTTTTATGATCACACACCCCAAACTGCTCTCCAACGATCTGACCGGTGGTTACGTCCACGTACGGCGTAAAACACTTATCCTTGCCGCATTGCGGGCACGTCAGCTTCCTCCTTGGTTTGCTATGATCCAGCTCATACCGATGAACGCTCTTATTGAACTCCCTAAATTCCATCATCCTCTCCTCTCATTCATGACTCTATATATATAGTCCCTCAGTGGTTCTTTCCTTATCAACTTATTAACGTCAAACTCGCCTTCTATGTCCAAGGATCCGATTCTTGATGTAACCGTATAATTAGTTTTCTCGAACTTATACTTTCCTTGAAGATATACTACGGTAGCCATATTCAATATAGGATTGTCAGTCTGTCTCTTCAACTTATATTGGCTGGTCTTAGCGGTAGGATCACCCGGAGCGAAGTTATATATCTCCTCTATCTCCAATATCTTTCCGTAATTCTCCAGTATCATTCTTCTATATAGCTCAAGCTGGAAAGCGTACTCGTCATAGAAATTGCCTTTCCTGTTTGATTTGAAGTCCAATATAGCGAATATCCTCCTGCATCTCTTTATCTTCTTTTTCTCCGTCTTAGGCTGACCTTTCTTGGCTCCCGTCTTATAGAACTCTCCTGTCTCGACCTCTATTTCCACCATCTCCGGCTCACTATCCATCTCCACCACTGCGTCCACCGAAGAAGCTACTTTCAATCTCCTTGACCTCAACATCTTCTCGATCAATACAGGTTTTACATGTCTTTCCTTGCAGAATATGGCAAATGATATTAGATCCTCTATCAGCTCATCAATGTTATCCACTAATATCCGCTCCATCCTATACTTGTCTATTCTCAGCTTAGCCTCCTTGACAGCCTTTCTTATCCACGTCGGGATCAGCTTTATCTTAACCCCGGTCAGATACAATCCAAATAGATAATGCATGATAGTACCAAATCAGCCTATAGTTAGCGTACTCATCAGGGTCCTTGCCCTTGAGTCTCATCTCATTCTTCCATTTCTCCAAGGCTCCGGACGTATCACAATACCCATTGGCGATATTGTTAGTGGCTCCATCGTATATGATAGGATACCCATCAACATCCATCTCATAATACACACGTTTGCCGGCGACAGTCATTCTATATAACACCGGTGTCGGGATATCCTTTATCCATTCAGCGGCATAATACTGTTGCTCTGTCTCCAGATCATACTCAACTTCCATCTCCTCCTTAGGCTCGTTTTTAGGTTCTTCAGCAGGCTTTTCCTCCTCAACCATATCTTTCTTTGGGATCGTTGACAAAACGTCTAATATGCCAAAGAAAGCGGTAAATTTAGGATCTGTATGATATGATCTTAATATTGGTAATGATGATCGCCAATAATATGATGGCGCATTCTCGTCCATTGGCTTATTATGAACAAACTCTATTACAATGCCATCATCCGTGATAACCACACGATGTTTTTTGGATAAACGGACTCTCATATCATCAAATGATTCTTGATCGCTTATGACTTCCATATCCATTCCTTTCTTATATATCGTATCACTTATAGCCTCGTATCCAAGAGCTAGAAGTAATTTTTGTTTTCTTCTATCCATGATAATAATCTGGTTTTTAATTTACCATCCTCCTCGACTCTAGGTGCGAGATCCCTCATCCTTCTGGCTGCCAACAGCCATACGTTGCCAAACTCGTCCAAGAGCCGGCTGAAATCCATCGTATCTAATAGATAATCGAATCTTGTATGCTCATCAGCCGTCAAGTAGATAATGTTATCATTATCCTCAGCAACTGATTTATATTTCCGTTTAGGTATAAGTGGCATATGTTGCTTACCCCCGGGCATGGTATGTATGCGCCGGTAGCAGATCTCCTTGTCATACTCAATCTAGCCACATGGGCGCCAAAGAAAACGGCTAGGCTCTTCCCCTTTGGCTTGGCCTTCACCCGTATCGCCGCCCTTTCCTTTGGTGGTAGCTCCTTGGCTCTGCATGCGGGACACAACCCCTTACTCCTTATGGTTACCATCCTTCCGCATCTCTCACACGGTAACATCCTACCTCTCATGCCTTTTTCTTTTTATAACTTTTGTTGAACTCCATAAGGCTCATAGCCCTATACCTCTTAAGCCTATTAATCTTACCCTCAGTCCAATCTTGATCCTTGAAGTTGATGATCGTATCGAATATCTGAGCTAGTTCCCGGATATTAAAACTCCTGTTTTGTATCTTCTTATAGAACCCCGATCTGCTATATCCTAATTTAGAAGCTAGATAAGTTTTGTTAGACAATGTGAGGATACGATAAATCGTACCCTCCATTTTACTTATCTCCATCAACTTCTCGGCTATGGACGACGTGGTTTCGTAGCTAGCTTTACTGCCTACTATCCTCATTTTTCTCCGGATTCCCGATCTTACCATCAAACTCGTAGAAGTCCATCAGTTTCTTCTCTTCCTTGATACAAGTGACAACGAAATCTGATATGGTTCCTTTCATGCCTTCCTCGAAATTCTTTTTGGCATGATCAAGGTCATTGGCCTGAACGATGTAGTTAAACGCCTTGCGTTTCTCATTGCTCGATTTCTCGTCTATCGTAATATAATCAGCCGTGACCTTATAGAACCGGTCTCCATCCATGGCAAACAATTCCGCTATCCTGAATCGTTTGATATCAACGCTAAACTCACCGGAGATGAATGGCTTCATCTCCTCTATGATCCTAGCCTCACATTCGGTATAAGAAAAGGCATCTACTAAATACTCTTCCTTTACCTTCTTCTTCATGCCGTTCTCGATATCGGTCTCGTAAGAAACCGTACATTTAAACCAATTGTGCATTTTAATCTATATTATTGTTAAACAAAGGATAATCTTTTATTCCTTCACGAATATATCTTTCCGTATCATCATCCACGCCATAAGCCTTCTTGAAAAATATCATAGCCTTGTCCGTGTCGTGATCCACCAACGGAAGATATTCCTTTACGAAAAGAACTTTAAGATGATTCATGTGATCAATCTTGCGCCTTACATCAATTACTTTTGGCCATATCTCGGCACGGATTTCACCCATCTTTTTTACATTCTCTTTGTATTCGTTTACCTGATCTTTGTACTCCTCCTCGATCTCGTTGTTCTTATCCTTGACAGACTTATAAGCTTCCTTATCTTTCGTGTCAAACATCGGAACATGCCTGATATTGATTATATCCAATCTACTGCATAGCTCCTCATTGGATATGGTGAAATCATATCTAGTCCTGTATAGATCAAATTCACTTAATAACTTAGCTATCTTAATAGCATCATTCTGATCAAGAACGGCTATATTCAAGCCCTCCAAATAGTAGAAGAAATGAGATGGAGAAATAGATTTATATCCATACGTCTTCATGACTGGAGGCTCATCTATAAACCTGACACCTTCCTCCGCACATCTTGTTACGATCAATTTCTCTACCTGCTCATCAGTAAGATCATATATCTCCTGATCGGTCATCTTATCAATTGTCTTCATCATCCTCATCCTCCGACATCATTATAGCCTTTGTAAACTTTTGTTTATAGACCTCACTCATAAGACAGGCAAAAATCCTATCATCCATACTAGCCATAGTATTGGCCTCTACCATAAGATTCATCTCGATGCTCTTTACCGAGATTTCATAGTTATCATCATCTTCTTTATAGAAAATGACTTTACCACCATACTCGAAACCATCATCCTCGGCCTTAACCATATCGATGATCCTCTCTAACTCCTTTACAAATTTACTCTTTTTTATATGTGTAATTTTTATGTGTCTACAAAAGTAGACATTTTGTTTTTGAATTAAATTAAATAAACATTATTAATAGTTAATATGCTTCTTTTGTTTTATCAACCATATTTTGCCCCTTGATAAACTCAACACAACATTTATCCACTCTGGTTATTGTTCGATAGTCATCGGTACGGATACTATATCCTTTATAGCTTTTGACTATAGTACATATTTCTCCTTTTTCTATAACCGTACCACCATTGCTTTTTAAAGGGCAAAGGGTTTTTACTTTCACTCCTATTATCTTTCTCATATGTTATTATCTTTCAACAGTTCAGCTATCTTCTCATCCTTCAACATATTTTGCTTTCTCATGTTATCTACGATAAAGGCAGCGAACGCCATATCATACCTTTTCCTTAACTCATTGACAAAAGATTTGGCTTTTGATTCTACCATTGTCTCGATGTTGCTGTCTACAACTTCTTCATCCTGCCTCTTATAAACTCGTCTACTGTCAACTCCTCATCCATATAATCTAACCTGAATCTATATTTCTTCTCGCTGGCGTTCTCGACAAGATCGTTCATTGATTCTCTCGCTATATCCTCAATCTTCTCTGATATCGGATTGGATATTTCCCTCATTAACTCATTCTTGAACTTTTCTTTAAGCTCACGTACTACGGCTAACCTGACCGAGCTGGTAAACTCCTCTTTCAACGTCGCTTCATTGTACATAGCTTCCTCGAATACATCTTCCAAATTTAATTCTACTTGAATTTTCATATCATTATATTTTAATAAATTATAAATTTTTTAGGCATATAATTATCATGTATTATTTCCCCTCATCTTTTAATATTAATTTCTTCCCGATCTTTTTAATTTTTGTCGGTCTTGATAATCGATAGTCTCTTTCTATCGGTCTATTAAGTACATCATCCTTGTGCCCCTTGTATCCTTTCTCGTAAGCACTAACCCTTGCGCAAAACTCAACCACATCGCCTGGCGATAAATCAGCACCACTAAATCCTTTTGTTAAATCGAACCACAAATGATCTGATACTATTTTGCTATCAAGTGTCACATCTTGTAAAAGCATCGTTTTTACAGGTCCAATGTATCCATTCCTAAATCCAAATCTAACAAAGGTTGCTGTAAACACATGGCGTCCTTTTGATCCTATTGTTCTCAATTCTTCTCTCATCTCCTTTCTTATTTTTTATTCATAAAACCAGTAATTTTCTTCAAATACCCTTTTGTCATCTCAATAAAGTTCACGCAATCCAGCTTGCTCAACTTGTAAATCAAAGCCGGGTTATGAATTACGGCTATAATTTGTGTTTGCGGTTTATGAAATGACAATACCTTGTACAGATCCATGATATTGTCAATATCTAAATTCCTGTCCGGCTCATCCATAAGGATTGTATACTCAAAATCCTTCTCCATTAATACCACATGATTGTCTTTGTAGTATTTTAAAAGATTGTCGATCCTGTTTGCCCAGAACTCATTTGACTTTTTCTTAAATTCCATAAGCTTCTGTATCGGAAACGCATACTCATCTTGGTTAAACACAAAATCAAAGAGCGAGTTCATGGCATGAAGGTTCTTCTCCCCAGAGGACCTAGATGCTCCATTCATATACAAACTTAAATTATTGATATTATCCAATATATCATCCTTTCTCATTTCAGTTTGCTGTAGGAGATGGAATACCTTCCCGATATAATCCGACTTAATACTGATCCCGTCAAGCACCTTGTCATCATCAAATATATCCGGGAAATACAATGCTTCTGACGGTAATTCAGAACACATCTTTTTCTCGCACAACATGTACTTCGATATCATATTCAGGAGGGTTGATTTCCCGCTCCCGTTCTTGCCTACAATCACATTCACGCCGGGCTTGAATATAACTCAGAGCCATTTTTGAACGCTTTTATCTTTTGGATATATTCAAATGGAGTCTTCTTGTTGTCGTCTATCCTTATAGAAGTTATCATCTTATATGATTTTGTGTTTAATTATTTAAGCCTTTCATCAATCGCCAAATCAAATATCTTATCAAGACATTTCCTCATCTCCGCCGCCCGATGATCGCCTTTCGATTCCCGAACGAGAGCCACGAAGTAATGAACCCACTGACCTCCGCGTCCCGCCCGGAATACCGCCTTGGGAACTGGACGGGATCGCTGGCAATAAAGTCGGCGGTTTCGTATTTGTCCGCCATGCATTTCGGCATGTCTACAAATTTGTCATTCATTGTTTATCCCTTCATTTGTTCGCATGCCAATCTTTCAAGTTCCGGTGTAACGTTGGTATTCATTATGCCTTTCAAGCAAGGGCATTGTCGCCAGACTATATCATAAATCTTTGACAATTCAATCAAAGCCTCATTGTTTGATTCAACTGTCATAATCCAATTGTCCGGCGATATCTCTATCTCCCTGCATGGTATTTCTTTCTTGCCTTTTGGCATATATCCGTTCTGATAGTCTTTTACATTACATCTACCAAAATATCTTCCAGTGAGTATTCCGTTTTCGTCCGTCTCAAACAACCCTCCTATCCATCCTATCTTATGGATGTTCTCCGTCCACGTTCGAGTGGCGAATAAAAACTTTTTTACAGGAACTTTTGAAAATGCATCAACATCATGGATACTCCCGTCCGGCTCTTTGAATATCGATGATTTTCTTTTATTCTGGCAACTCCCGTCTAAGCCTATTTTTCCCCATTCGCCATCGTCAAATCTCAAAGGAGAGATTATATCAAAACTGCAAAGTTTCTTGACGAGATTGATTTCAAATGGTGCCGAGAATCCGCTGTTACCATGAGAAGAGAACAGCGCGACAGCTTCTATTACCTGTTCGCGCATCCATTTGTTAGGACCGTCCTCTTCTTTGCTATATCCGGCTAATTCCAATTCTCTTATCGCATGTTTACATAAATTACTGTTTGCGATAATATACCGAAGAGCCTTCTTGTTGATAAGGCTCTTCTTGCTCATTTTCTTTACAATTCTTCTACTCTTTTTCATGTTTAATGTTATTTAATGTTTTAATCACCAATCTCCTCTATCATTCGTATTGTGCCATGACCATCTGTTTCGCGAAATCTTTGTACGCCACTATTTTTCGCAGGTTTGCTCGCATTCGTATTTCCCCGATACCGCCGACCGGAGACAAGGCGCCTGTATTAACACCTCTTTCCATGTTTATTCCTCCTTGTTATATAATTGCTTGTTTTTATATTCCAACATCCTTCCCATCCTCTTTAACCCAATTAACTGTATCGCAATACCAACAATACCCTGTCTTGGAATCCTTTTTATGAGAATGGGATCCACATGTGGCGCACCAATAATTATCATCCATATTGTATGTATAACTTTCATCCTCATGCATTTTGGCTATTCTAGCTACCCTATCCTCCAGCAGATCCTTTAGATAATGGCATTCGTAAGGTCTATCCTCTTCCTTTAATATATAAATATCGATATCCATCATGCTCCCCATCCTGTCCGTACACATACACTCGGCGGCATGGCGCACGTTCCCTTCCGGCATCCCCGGAACTATCTCCCGGATCACCGCCTCCATCTTCTGTTGGTATTCGGTGTCTACCTTGACCACCAAATCCTCTAATTTATCTATTAAACTCATGATCTTTTTACCTCTTTATATATAACGTCTATATCATCTTTCCTATCTACATCAATACAATGGGTATCCTTACAGTAATAATTCTTACTATTATTAAATACGCATCCTTCACAACTAGCATCACTGGATTCAACCACCTCCAGTTCTACTTCTTTCGAACCAATATTATATTTAAATATAGAGCCTATCTTATGATACCCTATATTCTCCAAAGTTATACTATTATTTATCATATCCTCATGTCCGAATACGCTGTTAATAAAATCAAGCATCTCATCATTGAATGATCCGCTTTCTTCTTGCAGCTCTCTACATTCATCCTCGGTCAATCCACAAGAAGACACCAGTTCCTCTGCGGCCTGCGTCCATCGCCCGTCGTGGGCTAGCTCCTGAACCGCCAGCCATATCCCTTGGTTCATGCCCTCCATTCTTGCCTTATCTAAAATACCCTTATCCTCCATATCTTCGATCATTTAAATTCTTGTTTATTATAACAATCTCTATATCGTTTAACATTTTATCTTTTGATGTTTTTTCTACTGTTCTTGGAATGATATTAAAATCTTTATTGCTAAGCTTATTATCCACCATAATCTCAATCAACTGCTCTATGGTAAGTCCAAGCTCATTATGGATATAATTCTTTATCGCTTTATATTCTTTACTCATGGCTTTTTATTGTTACTATTTCTATTGGCTCATTGGCGAAAGTCAATGGACCACCTATTATTCTCTCGATTGTTCCGTTGGGTAATGTTACACCATAATCATCATCCCTTACCTCATTCTCATGAACACCCGCGCTATGATCATCTGGATCATCATAAACAAGCTCCCATCTAAGCATAGGTATTTTCCATGTGTCCTCTACCCTATCATAGATAGGACAATCATTAAACACAAGCTCCTCTCCGTCTCTGTTGACTGCTAAATATGCCATAAATATCCTCCTTAAATTACTATTTCCAAAAAACTATATATCCATCCTCTATATTGCTATGATATACAACATCATTGGTGTCATTATCCAATATCTCATATACATCACCCGACTCATCCATTACCCCACGAAAAATGTTCTCTCTATCCAAAAATAACATGGTTTCTGTACTTCCGGTAGAGAATTATCTAATGATATCCACTCCGATCCAATTATGGTTATTGTAGCTCCCATATGATTCTTCGTTTAATATTATTATTTTAACCTTGAATTCCAATACATGATTTATCATATCATCATCCACCATATTATCCTCATTGATAACACCTCCGCTCGCAAGATTTATGTAATCTGGTTCAGCCAAATCACATATTACCTTCCCATCCTTATCCATGATCCCATATATATAACCATCTAATCTCTCTACCATATCATTATACGTATTACAGATATAAACAATATGATAATCATTGTATTTTTTCTCGACATACTCATGCACATCCATTTCCAGAACCTCATCATCAGCACTGCCCGCATAATACTCAAGCGTATCCATCACCACTACCGGCCATCCTATCTCCTTGGACATAGTAGACATCTCGTTGATGACCTCCCCCGTTCGAGTCTCGTCATACTTTCCGTTGTTAAACTCATGCATTGCGTAAGTCAACTCATAGATATTATGGCAAATCAGCCTATAGGTTTATTTTGCTCCTGTTTGATTCTATCTTTTGTATCCATATTTAATAGATTAATATTGTTGTAATGATTGTGACAAATACTTTTAGCCCTTTTTATTATTCTACATAGATTTGTTTTATCACTTCTATGTCATCAATACTAAGAGATGTGTTGTTATCATCACATCTATCTAATATTGTTTGAATTGTAGCCAAATAATGATCCATATCTTAAATTGTTAATTATATTACCATCTCCCATTTCCCGGCGTAAACAGTATCTCCCCTGTCCTCACCCAATGATTCCAGTTATTTTTAAGTTCATCAATATCATACGCCTCAGCCGACTTACCGTTATCAGATCTTTTTATGACCGACATAATACTTTCCGCTTGCACGCTCCAATGACTATAACAGTCTGTCCCGCATCCGCACGCCGTGGCTCTCCCGTTATCGAACTTCCAGACCAGAGGCCGGAGGCCGCATCGTGGACACGGCAACCATTCCATTGGATTCTCCGGCTCCTCATAAGCATCAATACACTTGTACTTATATCTCTCTACCATTATGATCAACCATTACAGAATTGATTTAATCTTTCGATTCCTCATCTCATTCTTATCCTTAAACATCATTATCCTATTAACAATTCCCTCCGATTCCATGTACGTCGAGAATCCATGTATTCTTAGATATTGGATTGCTGATAGTGATTTTTCTAATATTTCCTTATATTCTATATCTGTTTTAACTGCTTTCCCCATGATCTTTTCCCTCCATTTCTTCTAATATGATTTTAACCAGATATACTACCTCGTCTATCTGGTCGTAATAAACATTCACCCCATCAACTTTATCATTGTTTTCATCATATCCATCAACCATCAAATTATCTTCCCCCGATAAATACACGGATGTTATAGATAAACAAATCAACCCGTTATCGGTAAAGATCCTTATTTCAGCCGGAAAATCATCTATATGGCCTACGCTACTCACATCAAGATCAAGTCTCCCTGTTCTTTTAATCAAATCAACCATAGCCCCATAAGCTACTACGTTCGCATTTAATAGCATTTTATTTAATGCATTTACTCTTTCTACGTCTTTCATAATCTCCAACCCCTTTGTATCACATTGTTATACGTTATTCCGTTATCTTGAATTAGTTTCATAAACTGATCTTCGGTATAAGCCAGAGATTCCCCTCTGTTAGCCCTCTCTATATTCTCACTCATCATCCCTATAGCCTGTATTAAGGCTGCTGAGGAGTTGGCTATCAATTTAGCCGCTTCCATTATCCTATTATCGTCCATAATCATATTACTTTAACTTCCTCGTTCCACAAATGTCTTTCATATACCATGGTTATTCCTATCAAAATCCCGGTATCTTCTCCCCAATATTCAAGTATTTGATTCCTGAATTTGTGACGCAATTTTTGTATTCCTCCCTTGTTTTTATCATAAGAAGAGTAATCTGATAATCTTACTGTCTCCATCGTTTACCTCCTTCATTTGTTCGTATGCCAATCTTTTAAGTTCCGGCGTGGTGTTTGTTTCTTCTTATTTTCCCCCATACTTATTTCTCATTTCATTAATATAGCTCATATACCAATCTCTTATATCCTCTTCACTATCCATGCTATACTCTTTATTGAATGGATCGTATCTGATAAACTCCTCTGTTCGGCAGAATGGGCATGGAATCTCTTCCAATGGCTTGATTAGAACACCATCATCACCTACATTATCCAGATCATACAATATGCCATCTATGCAAGTCGCGTCTGGATAATTCGCACCGAAAAGCGGGAATTCTGGACATGTGTTTCTCATACTTGTACTATTCAAATTCGTTCTCATATTCCTTTCTCCTATCCACTTCCTTTAAATTCAAACCATCAGGTGTCAATATCTTCTTTTCCAACAAATCAAAGAGAAGCATCGCCCTTGACTCCACCTCTGTTTCCCCAAATCCGCTATATACTTCTGTTGGCGAATCGTAGGCATTGTAACGAACATAGGCAGCTTCGTAGTATTCGCTATCCTTATTCGGGAAATATTGTGTCAATTGCAACCAGTCATCCCATATTTTTGATTTACTGATATTTATCATACTTGGTAGTATCTCTCCAAGTTCATGACTCATATAAGCCGGTATGAGGTCACCTTCTTTTCTATATGAATACCTCATTGTATTTTGTGTAACTGATTCTGTTTGGGATCCCCCTCCTTTCATCTCTTTCACAAAATAAAATTCCGACTCTGAATTTACACCCAACTCATGCAGCTTTAATGCAAGCTCATAAGGCACATAAAATTTTGATATTTCATATTATTCTATATTTTCGTTTCTGTAATCTCCTGCATAGTCCAACCATACCCTGTAATCATTTCTGTACTTGGTTGCCTTTATTTTCATATTCCGGGATATACTCTTATTCACATTTTCACCAAGTACACTCCTTAGCTCCTTCTGTAAGACCGCCCCGATAAGAGGATAGATGTCCAAATAATTGCCTTCACACTTCTCGAAATCTATTGCCTTGTTCCCTATTGCCCGTTCTAATGCCTTGTCCATTGCCTTCACAATGGATTCTTGCACATTTTTATATCGATTGATAAAATCCTGTTCTTTATTTTCCATTTTAATATGTTTTTTACAAAAAATGTTCATTACCTTCATAAGGAATACAATAGATCCATCCCGTCCCATTTAAGCATTCATATCTTTCTTCTTTATATTGAGCATCAGCAATTTTCCTAACAAACAAACTTACGTGCCAATCATCGTCTTCTGTATCTCTTACTAAAACTTTATCAAATGGCTTGAATTTATATTCTGGTTCTATTTTAATACCAAAGAATTGTTTCAAATACATTTTGGCTTTAGGCTCTTTGCTTGTTTTAAGAGCATCAATAAACTTTTGCCTTTCATCCTCAGTAGCAAGTCTGTATTTTTCAATATTATTACAATCAGCATGTGCTTTTCTAGGAATCACGACTCCCCTCCCCTTCTTCCATGATGCATGAAAAGATGTAAGATATTCTCCGTTCGTATTTAATATAAACAGGTAATCACCCTGTTCATTACTCAATACATCTCCGTCCTTGAATGTGGTATATTCTGGAACTTTAAGCTTAAGTCTATAATTCTTTCCTCCGAATCCATTATTTGAGAACCAATCTGATATTATGCCGTGATCAGTATGGATAACTCCTAGGATTGGGAAAGACTCTTCCCTATGATACACAAACTCTACTCTGTAATTATCGCCATCCGTTACAATCATTCCATTGCGCTCACCATTGTTGATTTTCTTTGCCAACTCTAAATCAAATGGTATTGTTATCATTTTCTTTCCCATAATTTTACATGTATTTATATTGTTATTTTCACTTTAGTTATATCACTACATTGCAGCTTTATCTATTCAGCCAATCCAACGAACATGGGCGGACGCCCCGCTTCCCCGACCGCCTTACCCATACACGCCGGCTCCACCGGTAACGCCGCCCATGACATCTTGGATGTCTCTCCCGTAAATCTGATAGTGATCGCCACAGCTCTCAAATGTTACTTGATAGCTGTTTAATCCCATCCTAATTGTCTCGCAACACCTTCCATCTCGCTATACGCTATCCTGTGACATCCAGCAACCAATATATCATTCTTATAGCTATTGATCTTCCATTTGTGACTGGTTGTATCCAATACCATATCGTGTTGGAATTTACCGCCATTATGGAAGAACTTTATCAATTTCCAAAGTCTCTCAGCTTCAGCTCGCCCTATCTTGATATTCTTGCTAGTCTCAATTATGCCATTCTTAATGCGAAGCCATACGTTAGGCTGGTCATCCTCCAAATAATAATGTGAATATAATTCCAGAATCTTGCCAGACTTCCACATCTCGATCTGTTCTTCAAATTTTTTCTTGCGATCTTCTTTTTCCTTTCTTCTTTTTCAAAAATTAAAGCCTCTTTTTTCGCCTGACTGTCTTCCCATCTCTGACATCTGGCACATACCCAGCCACGTTCCTTCACCACAAATCTCATCTACTATCACATTGGTCGTTCCTAAAGTTTCTAGCGCTTGATGATTTAGCAATACCTCAAACACACGCTTTAACTCATGGACGTATTCACTTTTAATCTTATCCGATCCATAAGATAACTCATGTTTAGGTCCGATCCAGGTGTTTGCACTCTTTTTAAGAAGGCTCTTGGGAGTACCCATATTAAAGAACTCAATATAATCCATTAGACTTCTAAATACTCCCCAAACATCCCTATAAGACAGGCTTGTTCTAACCTTCTTGTATTTCTCGATAACCTCTTTGATAAGCTCCAATTGACTGGTGATAAAAGCCATGCTGCCATCATCAGACATATTATATCCAACATAAAATACCTTTGAGCCAGTTGGTATTGCACTACGAACACAATGTTGATGTTTACAGGTGGAAGAAGAATAATACTTATCGTTAAGCAAATACGCCTTTTCACCACACTTATTTCTTACGATTCTTCCAACCTCAAAATGATAACCATAAGAATAAATACTTCTACCTTCAAAGAAAAAATTACTACCTCTTGCGGATTCTTTCTTTTCGTTTGCCCATAAGTGAGCGACCATAGAGTTGTTCATATCAATATTTTTTTTGTTATACAACTACAGATTAATAATACGATATACGTTCATTACATCCGACATCTTGAATTTATCAACATCCGTATTCTTAATATCATATGTATATGAGTCAAATAAATTACTTACCGCGTTCAACCAATCATCATCTGTCGGTTCTTCTACCTCATCCATACAATCATACACATCCCAGTAATTCATGAGGATACCATTGTACGCTATTTTCGGATCAGCGTATTCTCCTCTTGACATAAAGCAGATGTTTTTGCCGGCCTCGTTGCCGGCAACTATCTTTTTGTAATCTTCTATAATCTTATTCATTTTTCTGATAGTGATTATGTGTAGACTAAAAATTACTTTAACTCAAATTTAATTCCTTCCGGGAGTTGGGAGCGATCCACGTTATTCACGAAATCATCAAACTCTTCTTGTGTGATCTTTTCCCCATAATCACACCAGTTGAAAGATAAAGTGTTCGTGTGATTATAATATATCACATTATCGGTTGACAATCCATAATCAAATACACAGAGCATTACCTTTTCGTCTGTTTCCGCTTCCCTGATTACCTTATCGTATCGCTCACAAATTTCAGTACGCTTTTTCAACATCTTTGCCTTATGAGCCTCCTCCCTACGTTTTTCGATATTTTCTGCGGAATAATACCCGGCTTTAATACGCTCTTCAATAAGCAAACGTTCCTCGTCCGTTAGTGTCAGGGTAAATCTTTCTTCTTCTGGCTTATATGGATTAACCCATTTCTTTCCACACAGGTCTTCAAGTTCCGCAATAAGCTCGCCTGATTCACGTTTCCATCTATCCACAATCCCCAGATTGAAAAGCAGATACTTGAAATACATCTTATCATCCACCGCTTCAGATAATTTGGAATATTCCTTGTCTGATATACGTAAATATTCAATAGCCACAGACTTATCGCTATTCTTTATGTGATACATGCCATTTTCCACCGGATACATAGGAGCACCATAATGATTACAACAATGTAATGGTATAAACTTCGCCAATTCCGGACAATGTTTCGCAATCTCATCGTGCAGCAGCCTCCCATATACTCTTTATATATCCCATATTCGTTTTTCCAACGAATGTCAGCGGTTATACTCCAATCACACATATTGTTATGACAATCATCATCTAACGATATCGTGACTGTTATTCTGTATTCCCTTTTGTTTTCTGTAAAGAATTTTGTACTTAAAAAAGTTAGTTTATTTGCAGTTTCCATATTTTTATGTTTAATCGTTTAACTTATGAAAAATAAAATCGGCACAATTTCCCGGAAGTGTTCCTGCATCATTATATTGATAGAACCCTTCTGTTTCCCAATCCACATCTACCGGATAGCCATCTGCGATGTTCAAGAAGTTTTTTTATTTTCTTGACATTCTTCTTTACATAATCCAGTATAGTCATCATTTATCAGAGCGCAAGCCCAATAAACTGGAAGCCTGTATCTTATTACCTCTATATTCATAATCTCATCAATTTACAAATTATCAATACTAAAAAAAACTCCAACAATCTATTACAATAAACTCTCCTACTCCATATTCCACAAGTGACCTAAGTGATTCTATCCCATTACAGTAATAGAAAACATTATCATTATCATCATCATTGATGCTTAATGATAATTTTATTGTCGTTCTTCGATCATCCCCTGTGTCTTTCCATACGATCTGACATTCTACGTATTCAGGTTCTTCCCCATTCTTTTTAACGAACTCGAAAAACATAGAATCAATATCTTTCTTGACTCTATCTACATCCGTTATCACTACCTCTTCCTTGCAATCCCCACAATTAGCATGCATAAAAGATTCATCAAGATAATCTATTATTTTCCCGGTGTTTGGATTTACGATCGCTTCACAAGCAATATTTGTTCCGCCACACCTTGTACATATTACTTTCATACTATTTCATTTAATGGTTCAACATTACACATCCCCATTCTCATAATAAAGTCGATCTTCATACTGATTATGATGAAGCTCCTCATGTATCGCATCTTCATCATCAGCCCAATACTCGTACTCCTCATGCCATGACTTGAAGAAGTTATCATAATATTGTCTCATCAGATCCTCTAAAGAAAAATCCTCCGGGTAAGTACACCATGCATTGTAATAATCAATTATAGGTTTCAGGAGATAATAATCATAACACATCCCTGTCAATGGGCAATTATCTCCATAGTCAAACATCACCCTACTATACTTGTGCTTGTATTTGTATTTCCCATCAATATATTTACCTGACATGGAGAAATACTTGCCCTTGATAATATATGGCATAATATTGTTGTTGATATATCTGAACAGTAATTTACCGCATAGATTCTCAGGATATATATCACAATGATAATCTGTAGGATGTTCGTAAATAGGATCTCCGTATTTGAACTTGTAACAAAAATAGTATGTTGAATATCCTACCTTATAATTATAGACCTCAGTGTTAGTTAGGTTCTCAAAGGCTTTCATTGACTTTTTATAGTCTATGCCATAAGCATCCATACATTGCTCCATTACATTCCAGCGCTCACGCTCTATAATTTTCTTTTGTACGTTTTCTGATAGCTCATCAAAGCTAAACACGGTTAGATTTATTGTTTTCATATTATTGTTTATTGTTTTCTATTCAACCATTCTTTGTACCTGACCTCAAAAGCTATCGGGTATCAGCACGCTGTTTCATATTCTTCCATATATTTTATACGCAGTCTGAGACAAACTTCCTTTGCTGTGTAAGTCCGGTAACTGTTTCCAAATATCTCTTCCGCTCCATAATAGGAAACCAAATCATATATTCTTGTAGCAACCGGACGAAGCAACCAGTCATTCCAAGTATCACCGACATAGGAACAAAACGACTTCAAATCATCTTTTGCCCAACCTGTCAAAAACATCTCACGCATATCTTCCTCGCTTATCCAA
>ENA-OQCK01000042-OQCK01000042.1-human-gut-metagenome-genome-assembly--contig:-NODE-42-length-68594-cov-4.124060_pt1 | contig 68594 bp, 61 predicted proteins | sample MGYA00242498_ERZ504578 | MGnify/ENA primary metagenome ERZ504578 (study PRJEB26092, sample SAMD00036229) | human gut metagenome | host: Homo sapiens | study: EMG produced TPA metagenomics assembly of...
CTGATATAGCTCACACTGCGGCCTTCCTCCGTGCGGCTCTCCAGCAGGGAACCGATAAAACGTTTGGCAGAGCGCACGTCCATGCCATGCTCGGCAAAGACAGCCCGCAATTCTTCTTCATCAAAACGTCCTTTCGACTTTATCAATGCCGTTTTCAGCATCGTTGTCAGGCTCTTGAACAAGGCATCCATCCGTTCACGGATGACGGAGGCATCTTCCTTCAACAGCACCTCATGCTTGCCTACGGACACGGCACGGGCTCCCTCCCACAACGTTCCATTATTCAGTTTCTGTTTGAACTCCTTGTAGCCAAGCTCCGGGAAACGCTCTTCCCAAAGCGCTTCCAGACGTGCGACGTAAACCCCGTCCTCCCCTTCTACCTTTGTCAGATAGCTCTGGAATTCACGGGCAAAGACATCACCCGTCTTGTCCTGGACATATCCTTCGGTCAACAGATTCTTGGGGCTGATTTCAAGCAGATGCCTGCCATAACGCTGCATCAAATCGTCTTCCAGCCAAAGCAAGGCGGTCTTGATGAGCTGTCCCAACTCCGCTTCATACTCCAGCTTGTTCTTTGTACGCGGCAGTTTCACCACAAACTCGAAATCGGACAAAGACACTATGATTTCCGGTTTTTCCCCTTTCATGCGGTATACTTCCATGAGCTTTCTCAGAATAAGCACCAGCTGTTCCTGGGCAATGTTCCCCGTCTGATGCAGACGCTTCATATAATAGAAGTCACGCTCATGGTAGTCGGTAGCGGCAATACCCTGTATCTCCGTATCACGCGCGGCACGCCCTATCTCCTGAATATAGTCGACAAACGTACTGGATGGCGCCACATGGTATACACGGTCTATATCACTGATATCCACTCCCATACCAAAAGCTTTCGTAGCCACAATCAGTTTCTTGGTTCCTTCCTTGAACTCCTGCACAATGGCAGCTTTCTGTTCCTTGTCCTTCTTGCCATAATAGGAGGCGACCAGACGCCAGTCTGCCGGCTTCACCCACGTCTTCAAGCGCATGTCAATGCCACCCGCAAAAGGATAATAGAGCAATGTCTTGTGGCAGTCCAGGAAGTCCTCGACCCGCGCAGTCACCACACGCTGCTTTGCCTTGTCGTAGGTCTCTCCGTCCTCCATCTCCATCTGACGGATGTCAAAGCTAATATTCCGGCGCTTCACTGTACCAACATAAAGCACGCAAGGCTCCATCTGCAAGGAACGAATAGTCTCGAATATCATGTCATTACCTCCTTTCGGGTTCCAGACAGCCGTAGCAGTCAATGCAAACAACGGGAAATTATAGCCGAGAGTCTGTTTCAAAGCAGTCAGGTAGCGCCCCAAGAACCAATAGTCCACACGGAACTCCTTCCCCCACGTCGTTACCGTATGTGCCTCATCGACCACCACCAGACCGATGCGGCGCTCGCCTACAAAATGCTTGATGTCGTAAGAGAGAAGCAATTCCGGCGAGAGATAGAACAAATCAATCTCCCCCTCACGCACCTGCCGGTAAACCTCCATCTTCTGTTCCGGCGATAAATCGGACGAGGCGTATGCCACACGCGCATACCCCAGTTCCTGCAGACTTTCCACCTGGTCTACAATCAACGCCTTCAAAGGGGAAACCACAATGGTAAGCAGATTATACTCCTTCCCCAAATAGATGGCAGGAAGCTGGAACAACAAGGATTTTCCGGAGCCGGTAGGGGCAGTCAACAATATATTGTCTACCTGCGTTTCACTTTTCCAAGCCTTTTCAGCCTCCAGTATAACGTTCTCTATCAGCTGTCCCTGCGAAATGCAGAGTTTCTCTTTTCCCTTGGACAAGTCATCGTAAATCTCAAGATTACGAAACTGTTCGTAGCCGTAAGTCTCCTTTAAAATCGTGTTTATGGTTTCGCGGCAGTTTTCAGGCAGATGCCTTTCCTTCAAATCCGGTAACCGGCGTGTCGTTGCTTCTTGTACATTCATTATTATTGTAGTGTGGGGGTATTAAAAAGAAAAGAAGTAATTCTTCAACCATAGTTATCGGTTTTGGAATTACTTCTCCCTATGTTTCAAAATATTACCAGACATACCGGTAAGTTTTTTCTTTTAAAGCGTATCAATATTCCTCCTCGTTAAAGAAAAAGTCCTCTTTGCTGGGATAATCGGGCCAAATATCTTCTATGCTTTCATAAATCTCGCCTTCATCTTCCATTTCCTGCAGATTCTCAATCACTTCAAGCGGAGCACCCGAACGCATGGCATAATCTATCAATTCATCCTTAGTTGCCGGCCAAGGAGCATCTTCCAACTTAGATGCTAATTCCAATGTCCAATACATAGTCTCTAGTATTAAAATTGTGAATATTAAGTCCTATTTCTATTTTTCGGCAAAAGTATAACAATTTATTTCACTTGCAACTATTATTCCAAAATATTTCACCTTTTTTGTCGTCTTGATTCATTTTACGGGAAAGAACGAACAAATAATCAGACAAGCGGTTCACGTAAGCCAGTAATTCCGAAGCGATTTCCACTTGTTCGGCCAGAGCAAGAATCCGACGCTCTGCACGACGGCAAACCGTACGGCAAACGTGGCAGACTGCCGCACCGCGACTTCCGCCGGGAAGAATAAAGGCTGAAAGAGGAGGCAAAAGAGTATCCAAACGGTCTATCTCCCGCTCCACCATTTCCACCTGCTCCGAGCTGATGATACTGGCTTCTTTCAGCTCCATTTTCTCCCGGTCTGTGGCCAGATGAGAGCCTACGGCAAAAAGTCTGTCTTGCACTTGCTGCAGAAAATCTTTATCCTTTCCGTCAAGCAGGTACGTGATGAGAAGACCCAGATTGGAATTCAGCTCATCCACCGTACCGTATGCCTCAAGGCGGATATGCGTTTTAGGTACACGGGTTCCGCCTACAAGAGAGGTGGTTCCTTTATCTCCGGTTTTGGTGTATATCTTCATAAGGAATTAATGTTTAGGGGTTAGGGATTAATGTTTAGCAGCCAGTAAGTGGAGCTAAGCACTAATCACTAACCGCTAATCACTATTGAAACGCCTAAAGATAATCAAAAGTTGACAATATAGTCTTGTTTTATCTTTGTTTTATCGAAGAATATGATACCAAGGTCATAAAGGTCGAACGTAATACCCGCCCGCCCGTCCTGCTTCATACGTTTCCAGAGGGCAGACATCTGCGGAGTGTAACGGATACCCTCAATCACAAAAACAGACTTTCCCCTGGTACGGGCAGAACAGATGCGGAAGACCTCCTCTACAAAATCGGGATGACGATAATCGTGCAAATAAAGGAAATCAACGGGAACGCCACTCTCCAGAAAGAGCTCGGAAAGGTCGGAAGCCGAAGTATAATCTGCTCCCTCCTTCCCCGCTTTCAGATAGAGGGCAGAAGCGGCAAGCGTACCGGCATCTACAATGGTCTCCGGCTGGGTATAGTTTACCAGACGGAACAGAAGGCGTTTTACTTTCTTCGATTCGTACTTCCAACGTTTATCTTTCTCCAGCTCCAGTTGCTTCTGTGCTTGGCCAGCTCTTCATATTTATAATAAGCCGTACTTTCGTAAATTACATGCGTAATCAGGTTAAAGGCAAAAGGAGAATGTACACCGTAGCCGCAACGGTGCCGGAAACGGTACAGCCAGATAAAAGGCCGTTTTAGAGTAAGCAAAATACGATTCATTATTTTAATGCGCTAATGTACCTTCGAAAGTCACCCCTTCACCCGAAGAATAATTCTCCGTAACAGTCAGGAGTACCTTGTTATCCTCAAAGCAGAGCGTAAGCCCAAGAGCGCTTATCCAGTTGACATAATGTACTTTCAGTTGCAAAGCATCAGGTGACGCCCACGCATAACTGCCTGCCACCTGGAAAGGGCCTTCTATACCCTTAAAACGCCCCTTTGCAGCAACCGAATACGGAGGATAGCCATCAATTGCCGCTTTCGACCATTGCTTATAGCCAAACGGAAGACTGTATGTCTTTCCGTCTTTCTCCACCACAGTCATCACTACTTCTTGCTGCTTGAATTGCAGTTCGATGGATTGCCATCCGTATTTGTTCTCTCCGAGCAGGATGCGCTTGCCTGCGTATTTCTGTGAAAGGGAGGAAGCAGCCTTTCCTTGCACCAACGGCAGTTGATAAGAACGCTGTTTCTTCTGCAGGCGCTTGTAGTCCTTACCGGGCACTAATGCCTGGTCACCTGTCTCCGGCAACAAGCGGTTCCAGACCAGACGACGCTGCCGACGACCGTCTATCAATGTACATTCGGTAATGACCACTACCATATCCTTATCCGGAACAATCAGAATGTATTGTCCCAAAGCCCCGTCAGCACGTACAGCACCCGGATATTCGCAAAGCCACATCTGATAGCCATAATCTCCTATCTGTCTGGTCATCATCTGCTCCACCCAGGAAGCCGGAAGCAACTGCCTGCCTTCCCAAACACCCCGGTTCAGCAGCAGCAATCCGAATTTTGCCAATGATTCGCTCTGGATATGCAGTCCCCAGCCACCGGTATTGATGCCTTCAGGGCTTATCTCCCACGCAACGTCCGTGATATGCATCGGGATGAAAAGCTTCTGCTTCAGATAATCCAGCAAGGTCATGCCCGTCACCTTCTGCACAATGGCAGAAAGCATATAGGTACTAATCGAATCATATTCAAACTTCTTGCCCGGAGTTTTCACCGGTTTGGCAAGGAAGGTACGTATCCAGTCGGGAGTGAGGTTGCGCATATTCCAGTCGGGAGTGACACCCGATGTCATGGTAAGCAGGTCACGGACAGTCATGTCTGCCAGATTAGTGGAAACCGAATCCGGAAGAAGCTCCGGGAAGAAAGCACCGACGCGGTCTGTCAAACGCAAGCGGTTGTCCGCAATGGCAAGTCCTACGGCAGCCCCGACAAAGGTTTTGGAGCAGGAATACATGGTATGGCGATATTCCGGCGCGAACGGAGCCGGATAGATTTCTCCGATGACCTTGCCGTGACGCACCACCACCACGCTGTGGATGTCTGTTTTCGGCAATGCCATCAGTGAATCAAACAAGGCAGTGACAGCCTTGGAAGGGACTCCTTCTGCCTCGGGTGTGGAACGTGGCAACTCATTGATTTGTGCATGAACTGCCAACGCTCCCAGCAAGCCGAGAAACAAGAAGAAAAAACGTACTCTATTTTTCATAATTATCTAAGATATTTGTTCTACATGCACTGCAAATGTACAGCATTCGGACGCGAAAGACAAATAACTTGATAATTTTGTCGGAGGGGAACGTTCCTATAAGAAATGTATGGTCACCGCCTCTCCCTTGTTCAAATCCAACGGAAATGCCGGTTCTTTGTAAGTATGCGTACGTCCTCCTATCTTCACTTGGGCACGAACGGCGCCTGCGGGCATCTTTAGGATGAATTTACCCGGAACAAGAGCGGTAACAACAGCCCTCGTTGCCCGTCCATCCTTCCAGTCCAGGTCTATGGAAGCACCGCCGCGTACGCGCATTCCACGGAAGTTACCGGTAGTCCAGCTATCCGGCAGGGCAGGAAGCAGATGGATAAAGCCTTCATGACTTTGCAGCAGCATTTCGCCGACTCCCGCCGCGCCACCGTAGTTGCCATCAATCTGGAAAGGAGGATGCGAACAGAACAAATTAGGGAAAGTGCCGCTACCATGACCTCCCGTCGCAGCATCGACAGCAGGATGCAGCAAACTCTTGAAAAGTTTCCAAGCACGGTTTCCGTCACCCAAACGAGCCCAGAAGTTTATCTTCCAAGCACGGCTCCAACCGGTACCCTCATCTCCACGACGGTTCAAGGTCATCCGGCAGGCTTCGGCAAGCTCGGGGGTGGACTCCGGCGAAATCAAGTTTCCCGGATGCAGGCCGTAGAGATGGGAAACGTGGCGGTGGTGCACATCCACTTCCTTATAATCTTCCAGCCATTCTTGCAAGTATCCTTCCTTACTGATTTGCATGGGCGGAAACTTCTTCAGGTCTGCCTCAAGCTTCGCCACATAGTCCGCATCACAATCCAGCAGGCGGGCGGCGGCAATGACATTGGTATAAAGCTCGGTGAGCAGTTGCACATCCATAGTGGGACCCATACAGATGCTGACGGGAGTCACGCTGTCACCCGGCACATAGAAACTATTTCCGGAGAAGAAGTGGGGCAGTTACCAGCCAGCCATGAGAAGGCTCCTGCACGGTGTGGAACTAAGAACCGGGCGGCACCTTTCAAGACGGGATAAATACGACGCAGATAATCCCTGTCTTGCGTATACAGATAGTGTTCCCACAGATGGGCACACAGCCACGCACCACCGGTATTGGTCGCTCCCCAGGAAGGATGTTCACCGGGAGCGGTGTAATTCCATACATTGGTCATCATGTGGAGCACCCAGCCATCTGCCTCATCGCCATAGAAAGTACGCGCACTTGCTTCTCCCGAAGGGACAAGGCGCTCCATCAACGTTGTCAACGGCTGATAGAGTTCGGAAAGTCCGGCTTGCTCCAAGGGCCAGTGGTTCATCTGGATATTGATGTTCGTATGGTAGTCCCCGTTCCAGGGAGTCGATACTCCATTTGCCAGAGTCCTTGCAGATTGGGCGGCAGGCTGCCGGGGCGGGTACTGCTGATGAGCAGATAGCGTCCGTAGTTATAGTACAGAGCAGCCAATGCCGGCGACTCCTGCTGTGTGAAGCGGAGGATGCGCTCGTTCGTCGGGAGCGTATCATCAGCGTGGCAGGAAGCGTCAAGGAAACACGGTCGTAGAGGGAACGGTGAGCGGTGACATGGTTGGATAATGAAGAATGGAGAATGGCACATGGAGAATTAGCGGGGGCGGTGAAAGGACGGAGCAAGCTGTCGCAGACTTCCGCATAGCGTTCGCCCGGGAAGTCGGTACCGGCAGCGGCATAGGAGGTAGCGGCAGAAAGTATCAACCAGGCTTCCTGCCCGTTCTTCAAGCGGATACCGTTTTCCAGGCTGACAGACGATTCACCACCGTTCTGCACGAGTTGCATGGCCACACGGTATTTCATACCGTCCAAACCGGGTTTACCGCTTTCCAACATGCCGTCCATCAAAAGGGTGTTCCCTTGGACAGTCACCGAGCTATGTTCCGCACGACTCAAACGGGCAGAGAAATTCAGAGCCCCTTCACGTCCGGCAACCAGATGAATCAGCATGACATCACGGTCACGGGAAACAAAATACTCACGGTGATAATCGACATCTTCCAGCCTGAAAGCCGTATATGCCACCGCATCGCGCAAGTTGAGCCAACGGCGATAGTTGTTTAATGGAGAGTTGAGAATGGATAATGAAGAATTGTAGGTAAAATCTATATCCAAATCGCCCAATACCTGATAGGTTCCATATCTCCCGTCAGTCTCCTGCTTCTTCGGAACAAAACTGCTGTACATCAGCTCCTGTGCCTCTCGGTTCTTTCCCTCAAACAACAGTTGCCGGATGGCAGGCAGACTCTTCGAAGCATCCGGATTGCTATAATCCGCCTCCATTCCGCTCCATAATGATATTTCATTCAGCACAATGTGCTCACGGAGAATGCCTCCGTCGGGCATCATGCCCAAGCGTCCGTTGCCCAAAGGAAGAGTCTCCTCCCAAATAGCGGCAGGCGACGTATAGTACAACTGATGATTACAACTGTCGGCAGGCGCATCGGCTGCACGAAGCAGCAACGAGGCTGCAAGCAGAAATAGAGTGGCAAGTGTCTTCATATTGTTTTTTGATTCTGATTTCAGGCTGCAAACTTACTGCATACACTTTGCAGCACTGCTGCATACCTTTTGCAGTGACGCTGCAAAGCAATTGCAGTAGCGCTGCAAAGGTATGCAGTACCACTGCAAAACAGTTGCACTGATTTTGCAGTGGTTACGCACTGATTATAAGATTATTGCATTTCGAACGAAACTATACCACGGACGTCGGCAGACGAAGCGCAAACGTATGCCTTGAACTTACCCGGTTCGTACTTCCAAGCTGCGGAAGCCTCATCGTAGAACTTCAAATCATCCGGAGTAAGGGTGAAAGTCACGCTCTTCTCCTCGCCCGGCGCCAAACCGACTTTTGCAAAATGTTTCAGTTCCTTTACAGGACGAAGCACACTGCATTTATCATCGCCTACATAAAGCTGTACAATCTCTTTTCCGGCAATGCTACCCGTATTCTTCACGGCAACTGTCACCGTCAGCGTACCGTCGGCAGCCATGGCCTTGGCAGAAGCCACCGGTTTGCCATATGTAAAGGTAGTATAGCTCAAGCCATGACCGAAGGGGAAGAGAGCCGGAATCTCCTTGGTGTCGTGCCAACGATAGCCCACCAGAATATCTTCCTTATACTCCTGCTTAATGCTGTCGCCCGGATAACTGAGTTCATCAAAAGCATGTGCACCGCAATCCGTCAACTTGGCAGGGAAAGAAAAGGGCAACTTTCCGCTTGGATTCACCGCACCACTCAGGATGTCAGCCAGAGACTTGCCACCATGGAGCCTAAATACCAGCCTTGCACAATGGCAGGAACCGGGATACCCACGGCATTTCCACCGCATTACCACTGAGAAGCACCAGAACCAGGTTCTTGTTTACCCCCAGCAAAGCTTCAATCAGTTCATCCTGCCCGAAAGGCAAGCCGTATTCCAGACGATCGCCGCCTTCACAATCCTGGAAGTGGTTCTTGTTCAATCCGCCTACCAGTACCACCAAGTCTGCCTTTTTCGCCATTTCCACGGCTTCTGCACGGAGTGAGTCTACCACATTCTGCGGAATTTCATCTGCACGGCCGTACATCGGACGACCGGCGGCATAGCCTTTCGCATAGGCTACCTTATCACCATAAACGGCACGCAAGCCATCCAGCGGAGATACCATATCCTTCACTTTCAGTTCGGAAGAGCCTCCTCCCTGATTCAGCAAGCGTACGGCATTATCGCCCACCACCAGGATATTCTGATACTTGGCTGCATCAATCGGCAGCAACGGGGCACCTTTCTTTATCACCGGAGCATTCTTCAACAGCACAATTCCCTCATTGCCTATCTCGCGGGCAGCGGCATAATGCTCTTCCGTAGCTACCGAACCATAGGGTTTCTGACGGTTCATCGCCGTACGGAATATCAAGCGAAGAATGCGGGAAGCCTTGTCGTCTATTGTAGACATCGGCACTTTGCCATCCTTCAACATCTGGAGGTAAGGGCTGGCAAGGTAATAATCGTTATAGGTAAATACACTCTCGGACGTCAGACCGTTGGTGTAAGAACCCATTTCAATATCCAGACCGTTGACGGCAGCTTCATAGGTGTCGTGGGCACCGCCCCAGTCGGTAATGACACAGCCGTCGAACTTCCAGTCATCTTTCAGAATCTTGTTCAGTGTGAAATCGTTATGGCAGGCGTGCTGGCCGCGAATCTTATTGTAAGCGCCATAATGCTCCAGGCACCTCCCTCTTCTACTGCAGCCTTGAATGCCGGCAGATAGATTTCATACAGAGCACGGTCGCTAAGATTCACATCAATATGTCCGCGCCACAGTTCCTGGTTGTTCAGCGCATAGTGCTTGACACAAGCTGCCACTCCGTTCTTCTGCAACTCCTGGATGTAAGGTACGCACATCACACTGGCCAGATAAGGGTCCTCGCCCATATATTCAAAATTACGACCGTTCATCGGAGTACGGTAGATGTTGACGCCGGGGCCCAGCAACACATCCTTTTCACGATAGCGCGCTTCCTCACCGATGGCCTTGCCATACTTTGCAGACATGTCCGGATTCCAGGTAGCGGCCAGACAAGTCAAAGCCGGGAAAGCGGTAATGCTGTCATTGGTCCAGTTGGCATATCCCCAGTCATTCCAGTTGATTTCGGCACGGACACCGTGAGGGCCGTCGCTCATCCAAAGCTCGGGAATGCCGAGCCGCGGAACACCCGCACTGCTGAATTTACTCTGCGCATGGCAAAGGGCTACCTTCTCTTCCAGTGTCATCCGGCTGAGAGCATCCTTTACACGTGCTTCAATAGGTTGTGCATCGTCCATATAGACCGGTGTCTGTGCAGACACGGTACTGATGGAGCATGCAAGAAATAAGGTTGCTAAAAATTTATTCTTCATGTCTTAATTGGTTAATATGCTAATGTGCCAATTAGCACATCAAATTATCATTTAACTTTAATCGCCGTCGTCGCCTTCTCCAGTCCATCAGCGTAGCCGTCACCTTGACACCACCCGGTTCACCGTTGTTCTGCAGTACCACCAGGCACTTTCCGTAGAAAGCCTTGCGGTGGTTGTCCTTGAACTTCTCCATAGAGATGGGGCTTCCGTTATCCACTCCAGCAATGAAGCCGGCACCTTCTACGGCAAAGGTCACATCGTTTTCGGCATTCGGACACAAATTTCCATCTTTGTCCAGAATCTCAACCGTAATGAAACTCAAGTCTTTGCCATCTGCCTGAATGGTACTGCGGTCGGGGCTGAGACGAATCTGCGCAGGTTCGCCCGCTGTCCGGATTTCCTGCTCGGCCACAGTCTTTCCTTCCTTGCGGGAAACAGCCTTTACCGTACCCGACTCATACTTCACGCGCCACATGACGTGGAAATCGTCTTTTCCCTTGCTGCGCACACCCTTGCGATTTTCCATTCACGAAAAGCTCCACTTCGTCGGCATTGTTATAATATGCCCACAAATCGATGTCTTGTCCCTCCGTCCAATTCCAATGCGGGAAAAGATGCAACACCGCCTTATCCGGACGCACTCGGACTGATACATGTAGTAGACATCCTTCGGGAAACCGGCCAAGTCGATAATGCCAAAGTAAGAGCTGCGTGCCGGCCAACCGTAAGGAGTAGCTCACCGATATAATCGAAGCCCGTCCAGACGTATTGTCCACTGATAAAGTCGTTGTTCTTCACATGACGCATAGTACCTTCGTGACGGTTGCCCCAAGGAACATGACAGTTGTCGTAGGAGGAGCAAGAGAACGAGGCATCATAGAAAGGCTTATCCCAACGTGCGGGCCAGACAAACATCGAATCACTCGGCATTCGGTAGTAACCGCGTGTCATCAGGCCGGAAACACTTTCCGTCACGATGAACGGCTTGCCGGGGAAGTTCTGAGGAACACCTGCAAACCAATTGTCATGGTAATTAAAACCGATTATATCGAGCGCACCGGAACGGAACAAATGATTGTTCGGGTTCGGCTCGTTGCAGCCTGCCGTCACGGGGCGCGTGGCATCGAGCTTTCTCACCATATCCGCCAGTTTCTTTGTCAGCAGTGAGTTGACGGACATTTCTCCGTCCTTTGCCAGCATATCCGCACTGTGACCGAAGTTCAAGACCAGATTGGCCTCTTCCAGACTCAAGGTGTCGGCTTTGGCATCCGTCCACTGCTCCAGCACTTCGTTGCCGATGCTCCACATGAAGATGGAAGGATGATTGCGGTCACGCACGATAAGGTCAGTCAAATCGCGTTCGTGCCATTCGTTGAAATAGCGTGAATAATCGTGGCGGGTCTTTTTCTTGCGCCACATATCAAAGGTCTCGTCCATCACGATGAAGCCCATACGGTCGCAAAGGTCGAGCAACTCCGGTGCGGGAGGATTATGGGAGCAGCGGATGCCGTTGCAACCCATTTCTTTCAGAATCTCCAACTGGCGCTCGATGGCGCGCGTATTCACCGCAGCTCCCAGGCAACCCAAGTCATGATGCATGCAGACACCATTTATCTTCACTTGTTCACCATTCAGGATAAATCCTTTTTGTGCATCGAAGCGGAAAGTACGGATGCCGGTAGGAGTATAGTAACGGTCGAGTACCTCGCCGGTCTGCTTATCCTTGAGGATGCTTTCTACCCTATACATATAGGGCGTATCAATACTCCAAAGACGGGGATTCTTCAAGTGTATCTCCTGCTCCACTTCTGCCGGAGTAAGAGGCATCAACTGCGCTTCCGACACAGCCTCACCCACCGCATTGCCGTCAGCATCCACTAACCGGGATTGCAGGACGACATCGGCCATCTGTGCTTCTGCATCGTACTGTAGTTTGGTGCGTATCTTCAACTGGGCACTGTTCTTCGACACATCTTCTGCCGTAACATAGGTACCCCATTGCGCTATATGAGCTGGATTCAGCTTTGTCAGCCATACATTACGGTAGATGCCGCAACCGGAATACCAGCGCGAATTGGGCTGTTCGGCATTGTCCACACGAACCGCCAACACATTCTCCACTCCCCACTTGATATAGGGAGTCAGGTCATAACTGAACGAGATGTACCCGTAGGACGTGTCCCCAATTCATGGCCATTGATATAAACGGTGGAGTTCATATAGGCACCATCGAAATCTATGCGATAGCGTTTGCCCTCATCGGCCTTATCGGCAGTAAAAGTCTTGCGATACCAGCCTATACCACCAGGCAGTGCACCTCCACCCGTTCCCGAAGGATTGTCTTTACTGAATTCTCCTTCAATGGCCCAATCGTGGGGTAAGTTCAGTTTCCGCCAGTCTGCGTCATTATAATCCGGACGGCTGCCGCCGTATCGTCTCCCAAGCGAAAGGCCCAGTCGGCAGTAAAATCCAAGCTACGGTCATCGCCAACTACCTCTTTAGGAGCATTGCAACCGGCCAGCAGGGACAGCCCGATGGCCAAAGACAATATGATTTTATTCATAGTAATAAATATCTAAAAGATTATCGAGTGCCTATTCCTCTCTCACAGCTATTCAGAAGTAGGGAAGTTCCTGGCACCGGGGAAGGCATCGTTCGGCACCGAGGAACGACGAGAACGGTACCGGGAAGATTTCTCTCCCTGGCACCGTCGTCTATCATTCTGATTATAATTTTACGGTTTGTGCTTTTCCGTCATACTTCACCGTTGTGCCTTTCGCCTTCAAATCGAACGGTTGCGGCTGGTCTTTGCTTACCTTCACCACATTGAAAGTACGTTCCTTCAGCATACCGGGGAAGTCACCCGTACGGTCGCCGATAACCAGTGTACCCTCAGCATCGTTATAGGCAAACGGTATAGTGGCATATTGTCCCTTCTCGTAGTTATAGTTCACACCTTCATCCTCATAGAGCGTAAACGCGCCGTCCTTACCCGTATAAACATAGAGAGTGATTTCCGAAGCCGGTTTTTCATCACTGTATTGCATATCCGGACCATAAGGTACAATGGCACCTTCGCAAACGTAGAGCGGAATACGTTCATAAGGAGCATCCACTGTCAACTTCTGGCCACCGTTCACATACTTACCGGAGTAGAAATCATACCAACCGCAGCTTACCGGGAAATAAACCTCGCGGCTGCGTGCACCGTATTCGTAAACCGGAGCCACCATCAGGCAGAACCGAACATAAACTGGTCACCTATATTGTTGACATTTGCATCAGCTGTGAAGTCCATTACGAGCGGACGCATGATGGTATAATCATTGAAGTAAGTCATACCAGCCAAAGAATAGATATACGGCATCATGTTGTAACGCAACTTCGTATAGTAAACGATGGAGTTGTAGCACGGATGTCCTGCCGGAGCAATGTTCCAAACCTCACGGTACGGATACTGGCCGTGTGCACGGAACAACGGGCAGAAAGCGCCGAACTGATACCAACGGGCATTCAACTCTCTCCATTCCTTATAATCGGCATTTTCACGTCCGGTCTTGTTGAATTCCATCTGACCAGCCACATAACGGTTCTCTACACAGAATCCACCGATGTCCATAGTCCAATAAGGGATACCGCTGACAGCAAAGTTCAAGCCGGCAGAGATTTGCGCTTTCATATCTTCCAACGGGTAGCGATGTCACCACTCCAGGTGGCGGTAGAATAGCGCTGCAATCCTGCAAAGCCGGAACGTGTCAACAAGAAGACGCGCTTGTCCGGTTCCACGCCGCGCTGTCCGTCATAGATAGCTTCTGCATTCATCAGTGCGTATGCATTGAAGAACTTGGCAGAGGGGCCGAGTGCTGTCGGACCGCAAAGGTCCTTGCGGTATTGCAAATCCGTACAGTCGCGTATGTTCGGTTCGCTGGCATCCATCCACCAAGCGTCAACACCCAGAGGATAGTAGTGGTCTTGCATCTGCTTCCAGAAGAGCTTGCGTGCATCGGCATCGTATGCGTCATAGAAAGAGCCCAGATAGCCAGGACCGACCCAGTCTTTGATGCTGTCTTTGATAGCCTGCTGATACATCCAACCTTTTTCGTCAAATTCCTTGAAGTGTTCGGTCGTAGCATAGAACTTGGGCCATACGGAAATCATCAGACGTCCGTTCATGGCGTGGATGGAGTCGACCATTCCTTTCGGGTCGGGGAAACGTTCAGGGTCGAACTCATGGCTTCCCCATGCATTCTGCTTCCAGTGCAGCCAGTCGATTACGATATTGTCGATAGGAATCTGACGTTCACGGAATTCCTTCAAGGTGGAGAGAACCTCCTCACGCGTATTGTACTTCTCACGCTCTGCCAGTAACCCATCGCCCATTTCGGCATAATCTGGGATTTACCTGTCAATGTACGGTAGCCGCTAATCACATCGTCCATATCATCACCATAAACGAAGTAGTAGTCTATTTCATTCTGCATTTCACCCCACCAAGAGAGTTTGTTCTGTTCTTCATCAGCCACCGGACTCAATACCCGCAGACCGCAGTAAGAAACACCGGCATCAGGCTTCCACTCTATCTTCAACGGAACGCGCTTGCCCGCTTCCAGATTAACAGCAAACTTATAACTGTTAGGATTCCAAGCCGTACGCCAACGTTCGGGAACCACCAATTCATTATCAATATATACTTTCATGTAGCCTGCATAGTAAAGGATGAAGCGGAACAAGCCGCTTTCTGCCGGTTCTATTTCTCCCTCATAAACTACGTCGGACCCTCCGAACGGGAACTCCGCAGGCAAATTAACCACCTTACTCAGATGTGCGGCACGGTCCAGATGTTCAAAATAAAGAGAATCCTCACGACGTACAAGGGTTTCCACGTCTTTCTTGCCCGGAATATATGTACCGGTCAAAGCACCTTCCTTGCCCTCTTTATCATAAAGTTTGAAGACATCACCCAGTTGTGAGTAGTCACGCGGGTCACCGAAACGGCAGAGCGAATAGCTGTCCCAAAGCACACCGTAGTTTTTATTAGACACGATGAAGGGTACAGACACCTTTGTATTGTACTGGAACAGTTCCTCATTCTTACCTTTATAGTTGAACTCATCCGCCTGGTGCTGGCCCAAGCCATAGAAAGCCTCATCATTGCCTGCCGACTGGAATACCTGACGTACTGTATATCCTTTCGTACCTTCCACTTCCACCGGAGTAAAGGTCCGCCCGTCAGAGTCTTCAGCCAGAATCTGCTTGCCGTCGGCATCCGTGAAGCGTACCTCACCCGTTGTCTTGGACACAATGGCACATAATTCCGATGTCTTGACAGTCACTTCATCGCCCTGCTCTTCGACCTTAAAGTCGGTCTTATTCTGTTGAGGGATCACAATGAGACTCTGCTCCTTTGAAAATTCCTTCTCAGGAGTAGCCGATACATGAATGAGCTTCTCGCCCATTACTTCTAATCTTACTTTACGCACATCCGTCGGTTGCTGCTGCTTGACTTCCACAACAACACCGTTCTCGGTCTTTTGGAATCCGCCTCCGGAACATGCGGCGAGCATCCATCCGGCAAGCAAATAAACTGAAGTGTTTTTCAATTTCATATTACTGTTTTTAAAGTGAATTTTCTCCAATGCAAAAATAGAAAGTTTACTTCAAAAACGAGTCCTCCCGATGTTGAAACAAAAGGCGCTTTTGATTACCCTAAAAGACAATATGTTTCCGTAAGGGGTATCTTTTGTTATCTACCCTCTCTTTCCTGATAAACAGAGGGCAAAACACCGAATTCATCCTTGAAATATTTGCTGAAATACTTGGGGTTGTTAAAGCCCAACTGATACGCTATCTCCGATACATTTTGCTGACTCTCGCGCAGCATCTGCGCCGCTCTTTTCAGACGGATGACACGGATAAATTCAATAGGTGTCTTACCGGTTATCTGCAAGAGTTTCTTGTAAAGATGTACCCGGCTCATACCCAACCCCCGACTCAACTCTTCTACGGACAAGTCACACCGACCGATGTTCGCCTCCACATATTTGATGGCATTTTCCACCAGCTTTTCATCCAACGAAGTAATGGCTATTTCACTTGGTTCGGGGTCAATGAGCGACTTTGCCTTGCGCTTCTTGCTCAGGTCAATCAACTTGCGCATACGCAGAATAAGGATTTCCACATTGAAAGGTTTCGTCACATAATCATCCGCACCGATGGTCAACCCCTCCACTTTATCTTCCACAGCCTGCCGTGCAGTGAGCAATATCATCGGAATGTCACTCGTGCGTTTATCGGTCTTCACCCAGCGGCACAATTCATTCCCATCCATCTCGGGCATCATTACGTCGCTGACAATAATATCCGGCATCAGTTCCGATATTTTCTGCCAAGCTTCCCGACCATTGGAAGCTGACTGTATACGGAAATACAAGCTCAGACTATCTTTCATGAAGGCAACCAAATCTTCATTATCATCCACAATCAGGGCCAACGGCTTTTCTTTTTCATCTTCATTATCCTCCATATCGTCCAGCAAATCAACCGAAAGCGCTTCCTCTTCCATACCCGGCAAAAGTTCCTCATGCTCTTCCACCTCTTCTGTAAGCGGTGCAGGCTTGGGAGGACTTACACGTACATGTTTAACCGGGAGCTCAACCAGAAACACACTACCGGAACCCACATTGTCGACAACGCGCACCGTACCCTCATGCAGCGTCACAAAGTCGCGTACCAGGCTCAAGCCAATACCGCTACCCGTTGACTGGTGCTCCGGTTCTTCCTGCTCCACCTGATAGAAACGTTCAAAAATCCGCTCCTTGTCTTCATCCCTGATACCGACACCGGTATCCGATACCTTTATCAGCAATCTTCCGGACATCTCTTTCGACATTTCCAATGCCACATCCACACGTCCCCCGTCCGGAGTAAATTTGAAAGCATTGGACAGAAGATTCATCACAACTTTACCAATTTTATCCTCGTCGAATGACATATTCAGCGATTCCATGGCCGAAAAGAATGTCAGATGCACATGTTTCTTTTCAGAAAGCATCAGGAAAGAAGCACAGATGCTACGCACATACGCCACAATATCCCCCTCGGACAAAGTGAGATGCAATCCTGCCATCTCATTCTTACGGAAATCGAGCAACTGGTTGACCAGATTCAACAAACGCTGCGCATTGCGGTACATCAGTTGTAGCTTGCCATGCAGTTTTTCGTCCGTAATCTCCTTCATCATACTTTCCATCGGCGATATAATCAGCGTAAGCGGCGTACGCAACTCATGGCTGACATTCGTAAAAAAGCGGAATTTCATCTGGCTCAACTCCTCCCTCTTCTTCGCATCTTCCTCTATCTGGCGGATTCTGAACTTATTACGTTCCCTCCGTTGTACGGCATAAAGTGAAAAGGAAACAACTCCTACTATCAGAAGAGCATAAACGATATATGCCCACGGAGTCATCCAGAAAGGCGGAAGAATGACAATCTTGAGCGAAGCCTCTTCAGTACCCGCATATCCGTCACTGTTTGTAGCCTTCACTTTTAAAATGTAAGTCCCCGGAGCCAGATTGGTATAGGTAACGCGATGCATATCGGACATACTCGTCAGCCAGTTCTCATTAAACCCTTCCAATTTATAGAAATACTGTGTCTTTTCGGGCAGCACGAAATTGTCCGACGCGAACAGCACCGTGAACACATTCTGCTTATAAGCCAAGACAACTTCTTCTGTTTCATTCAAAGCTTCCTTCAAGATGACACGTCCTGCATACTCCTTGCCCACCTTCACGTCTTCATTGAACAACTGGAAACCGGTAAACATAACCTTGGGCAACGTACGGTTATACTTTATGTTGCCCGGCTGGAAGCGATTCAGCCCATACAGTCCTCCCACTACAATCTCGCCCGTATGCAGTCGTTTGAGGGAACGCTGGTTGAAGTCACAACTCTGCAACCCGTCCTTGTCATTATAGGTATAGCAACGGAACACGGGCTGCTCCGTCTTGCTGTCAACGGACAACACCACGTTTATCAGTTCTCCTCCGGTGCTGATCCATATACTTTTGTTTTCATCTTCCGTAATACCTAATATCAATAGTTTGGAGAAACCGGGTTTGATAGGCACTTCGTACAATTCATCCGTTTGCTGTCATATACATTCAAGCCTTCACGCGTGGCTATCCATAACAAACCGCGACTATCTTCGTAAACTTGATTGATATTTTGGTTGGAAAGTCTGGTCTTACCCGATTTTGTACCTGCAAAATTTGTAATCTCGCCGGTCCTCAGGTCCATGAAAGCCATCCCTGCCGAAGTACCGATAATCAGATTATTGTCACAGCTGATGCAGAGGGATGAGATATAGTCCGACACAAGGTTTGAATTACCTGTAGAATAGGTGGTAAATATCCCCGTCTGAGGATTCAGGCATTGCAATCCTCCCCCCAACGTACCGATCCAGATATTTTTGTCCGCATCTTCTGCCAATGCCCATACATTGTCATAGACCAGCGAGTTACTGTCTCCCTTACGGGACCGGTAATGGATAAAGCGGTTTCCATCATAGCAATTCAGTCCGCCCCAGAAAGTACCAGCCCACACTCTGCCGCTACTGTCCCGAAGAAGGCAGACTATGACATCACTCGAGATAGAGCGGGGATCTGCCGTATGCGAAAAAAACATACGTTCATCCGTCACGCTATTCCAGCGAATCAACCCGCGGTCGTTGGTCCCCACCCATACGATATCACCGCCTCCGTCCTCCACACAATTGATGTCGCCTACATCGGCAATGCCGAATTTGAAGACACTTTCATTATAGAAAGAGACACCCTTCTTGTAGGTTCCCACCCACATCGTACCGGCCTCATCTTCATAAAGAGCCGTTATTGTATTGTTGGACAGAGTACGCCCGTTATTAGGATCGTTCGCCAGACGGATTTTCCGTCCCGCCGGTTCTATCAATTCAACGCCATCCTGATCCCTGCCTACCCATATACATCCGTATTTATCCTGTGCCACTGCACGTACGGTATTGTAGGTGTCCGTTCGGGGAGAACGCTGTTCCCAAACCTTCCGAGAAAGGCTATAAATCCACATCCCCTCCACACTGAATATCCACGCCCGCCCACTATGGTCGACAAACAAATCAAAGGTAGCATTCTTTACTTCCCTGCAATCTTCGGCAATGTCCGGATTGGTCCACTTGATATTTTGCTTTTCCTCATCTATACAAACCAAGATACCGTTACTCAAAACCAACAGGATTCCTTCGCCGCATTCTTTCATGTCGGACACTTCGGCTTTCGCAAGCAGTTCATCCGCCTCCTTTACTGCCACGGCATTTTTCTGTCCTTCTCTATAGCTGTAAACACCTTTACCATTAATATAGATCCAGAAAGTCTTTTCCTTATCAATATAGATAAGCGAAGGATTTCCGGTCAGACCGACGTTCCACATCCAAGCTTCCACATTACGGTCAAAAACATCGGAAGCCGAGTTGTAAATGGCATACCCACTTCCCGTACGTATCCACAAATTACCGGACGCATCTTCTTGTATATCCTCGACATAACTATCGGGAAGAGATTTCTCGTCATCTTTCTGGCTGCGATAAATCTTTATATTGTAACCATCATAGCGGTTCAGCCCCGAAGCTGTACCAAACCACATGAATCCGTTTGAATCTTTATAAATAGCATTAACCTGATTATTGGAAAGTCCGTCTTTCACTTCCAAATGTTTAAACATGTAGTCATGTGAAGCAGCAGAGAAACATACCATCCAAACCCACAAGAGCAGTAGTTGCAGTCTTTTCATACTATCAGAGCTAAGGGAAGTTATTTTTGTTGCAAATGAAGTGAAAAACGAACAGAAAAGCAAGGAAAGACAAGGATTTTTAAAGAAGGAGAAGCATATCCCTCGCGGACATACTTCTCCGTAACCAATCAAAAAAACTATATCAACAATCCTTGTAACCTATAAAACCTATTTGTATGATACTTTTAAAAACTGTCTTTTATTCTATCCACCACTCAATCAGTAAGGGTATTGACCGGCTGCGGCTCCCTTCATGATGCCCTCAATGGCATAAGCCTCCTTCGCCGTACCCGTACCACGGTTCATGTCACCGCCGGTTTCCCAATAAAAGGGGACACAACCGTGGTTTTTCGCCTCTCGGGTGACTACCTCATTCCAATAGGAGCGGCTCTTGTTATGCATCTCCTGGTCAATATCAGGATAGGCAAGTTCAGAAGTCCCCTCTATCTTGTCTTCTTTTGCCCGCTTCATGGCACTATACTCGCCTACAATCACAGGAATTCCCTTATCTGCATAGGCCGTTTTCATCTTCTGGAATTGCTGCTTCACATAATCTTCTTCGTAACCGGTGGCATTATGAATGGAACCGGATACATGATTATCCTTACCCCAATAAAGGAATACATTGCTCCAGGTTTCGTCATGGTTCATCATGGTGAACTGATAGGGATCATAGAAGTGAACTTCCACCATCAGACGGTCGGGTACCTCATCCTTGGGCATCGTGTAGTCATTCACCGTCTTGTCAATATTGGTATAAGGACCTTGCACAATCAGACAACGGCTCGCATTATTTCCTCCGGTGGCACGCACGGCATCAATGAAGGTCTGTTCGTATTTCAAGATGACATCTATGGCCGATGTGCCAACGTTCCCCTGGTCTTGCTGTCCGGGTTCGTTACATCCGGCAAAGAGCAGGTGTTCGTCATAAGCATTCAGTTTATTGGCAATCTGTGTCCAGATAGCTTTCTGCTTGGCATCTACTTCGCTGCTGTAACCATGGGTGATACTCTCTTCAAGCCAACCGCCATCCCAATGGATATTGACAATGGCATACATATCATTGGCTACACAGTAGCCCACCACTTCGCTCACCCGGTCGAGCCATGCAGCATCTATCTCATAGGTCGATGGATTCACAATGTAGTAATCCCACGCGCAAGGGATGCGCACCGCATTAAATCCCAATGCCTTCAGCCCTTTGATATATGCCTCGCTCACTTTAGGATTTCCCCATAACGTTTCGCTCGCTATCTTGTTCTTGTTATCACAAGCTTCCAGCGTGTTGCCGATATTGATACCTGCATACATCTTGGCGGCAAGTGTCCTGGCATCGCTTTCCATATTGCCGGTTTCGCCCGCACCCTGCTTTACGGCCACAGTCTCCGTCAGGCTACCCAAAGTAAAAGAGATATGGCCTTCGCGCGCTCCCAAAGGATTGGGAGAGACGGTAAACTTGAAAATCTTGTCTTCCATGGCACGGGTATTGACCGCCTTTATCCAAGAAACATCGGAAACGGCTTGTACGTCACCATTGGTTTCCACCACCACAGAAACATCTCCTCCCGCAGCTGGCAGGTCGAAAGAGGTAGAGTTGGATATGATTAATCCGTCCGCAGCCGTTTGTTTCACTGTGAAGCTCCCTACTTCGCTGCCTCCGGCTTTCACCGTTACCTTGGCTTCACGGTCACTCGTGTCCGTATTGGCTTCTGCCATAACGGTATACTTCAAAATACTACTCGAAGCAGAACTTCGGCAGTAACCTTACACCACTCCGGTGCACTGCTGGTAACTTCCAATGCAACGTTCGACTTGATGTTCAGCGTACTTGTTCCTCCGGTCTTGGAGAAAGTCATTCCATCCGTCAGAATGTTCGCGGGAATCGTTATTTCCGGAGTCACAGTATCATCATTGCCGGAACATGCGGCAACGAAAGAAGAGAAAAGCAGTGCCGACAGCACCAGGCAAATTTGGAATTTTTCAATGATATTCTTCATCATGTCTTTACGTATTAAAAATAATGGTTAAATCAGTGAGAGCAAAAGTAGCGGAAAAGGCGGAAAACACACCGATGCCATGTTATCTGCAACGGTATCATTTGTTTCCGAATAGGGCTCAAAAGTTATCATTGAATGACATCAGACACATCCGGCTTGCTTGAACCGAAAGAATACTTTATTTTTGTGTATAAACACTTCCTTCAACTACCCTGATTCATATATCTGATAAACTATTTAAAATACAATGCATTTATGAGAAAGATGATGTTACTTTTAGGACTGGCGCTCAGCTGTCCTGCTTTTCACAAAACCGGCAAGGTTATCAAAATCCCGTTATTCCCGGTTTCCATCCCGACCCGAGTATCTGCCGCGCAGGAGATGACTTTTATCTGGTCAACAGTAGTTTCCAATATTTCCCGGGCGTACCGTTGTTCCACAGCAAAGACCTCATCAACTGGGAACAAATCGGACACTGCCTGACGCGCCCCTCACAACTGCCGCTTCACGACGCCGGCCCATGGGGAGGAATCTATGCACCTACCATCCGCTACAACAGCGGTACATTCTACATGATTACCACCAACGTGTCCGACAAAGGCAACTTCCTTGTACACACTACCGACCCGCGTGGCGAATGGTCAGAACCCGTATGGCTCAAGCAAGGCGGTATAGACCCGTCCCTCTATTTTGAAGACGACAAGTGTTACCTTGTCAGCAATCCGGGCGTAGGTATCTATCTGTGCGAAATCAACCCCAAAACCGGCGAACAACTCAACGAGTCCAAACGCATCTGGAACGGCACGGGCGGACGGCACCCTGAAGGGCCGCATATTTACAAGAAAGACGGCTGGTATTATCTGCTGATTTCCGAAGGCGGCACGGAATACGGCCACAAAGTGACAATAGCCCGTAGCCGCGATATAGACGGCCCGTACGAAGAGAATCCCGCCAATCCCATCCTGACCCACATCAACAAGAATGCACAAAACAGCCCGATACAAGGAACCGGCCATGCCGACCTGATACAAGCCCCTGACGGTTCGTGGTGGATGGTGTGTCTCGCTTTCCGTCCGCAAAGCGGCAACCATCACCTGCTGGGACGCGAAACGTTCCTTGCTCCCGTGCGCTGGGACAAGAATGCCTGGCCGGTAGTAAACGGAGATGGCACAATAGCCCTGCAAATGGATGTGCCAACCCTACCGCAATATCCTCTTGCCCCCAAGCCTGCACGCACCGATTTCAAAAACGGCAAATTAGGTCCCGAATGGGTTCATATCAGAAACTATCATCCGGAAAACTATACCTTTGCTTCCGGTAACCTCCGTCTGAAAGCAACCCCCGTAAACCTGAACAACGGGAAAGGCAGTCCTACTTTTGCCGGCCGCCGGCAAGAACATATCGACTTCACAGCCACCACTTCCATGCAACTGAAAAAAGCCGCCAGTGGCGACGAAGCCGGCCTGACGGTCTACATGTTCGAATCATCCCATTACGATTTATTAGTCAAGCAATTGGCAGACGGGAAACAAGCTGTAGTATTGCGCTACCAATTGAATGAATTGACCCATACGGAAAAGGAAGTTATTCTGCCCCAGGGGAAAGTACAACTCCGTGTAAAAGGCAGCAACGAAATCTATTCGTTCGAGTATGCCACAAACGGAAAGGACTTCAAAGAACTGGGCCGAATGAATACGCGCTATATCAGTACAGAAACTGCCGGTGGCTTTACGGGAATCATGCTGGGATTGTATGCCGTCTCCGGTTCTCAAACCTCAAAAGCATATGCAGACTTTGAATACTTTGATTACGAAGGAAAATAGCAGCCAATCTTAGAGAAAGCCCCTGCTTTTCTCCGCTTCCGCCCTTTTGTCTGTCCGGTTCAGTACAAAGATTCATGAACGGCCCACTTAGGTGAACAAGTTTGTTCACTAAGTGCTGATTTGTTCACTACTATGAACAAGGCGGACCACTTTAGTGGAGATACCATAAAATCACTATGTTTATCGCAATAAGTACCCATCCCGTCCGAACAAAGTACAAGGCAAAGAGCTATCAAAGCGCCGCCTTACGGACCACCTCCTTTATTTTATTCTCTCTATGGTTCTTCAATCTATATCAGAACGATGCACACCGGTGAGGGCAAAACAAAAAATCCGGGATGGCCTGCATCCCGGATTTCCTATCTAACCAGTATATTTCCGTCTATCCCTCTTACCATTCAGGAACAGAGAAAAGAGTGTGGAACGTGAACTTCACTTCCATAGAACTGCTGAAACCAAGTTCCTTGATAACATCACCATCAGGAGTACCGAAAGCGCACCCTTTATCCTTTGTTGTCCCATAGCAATTCCAAAGTTCCAGACGATACTTCGGGGATTCATTGGCATCGAGCACTTTGGATGCATCAAATGTCACTTCCTTGCCATCCAGATAGAGGTTGTCAAGTGTGGCATGTAAACCGGGGAAATACTTGTAAATGTCAGCCACTTCAACGAAGGTCATGATGGAACCTGCCGCATAGTCGGCAGATTCGTACTTAATGTCGAACTGAGAAGCCACAAGGCTGTACTGGAAGTTCTCGTATTTCACCTCGAACGTAGCTCCTGCGTTATATCCCCATGCACTTCCCCAATCCGGATTGACAGTAACCAGATTGGGCGTATAAATACCTGCACCGGTACCGTCGGTAATGACGGTGCAGACAATCTCAAGCTTCTCCTTGAAATGGATGGCAGGCTCGGTACCTTGATTTTCTACATTGCTGAACGGACTGAGAGGAACAGCATTGCCTACAGAACCCGCCCCATAAGCATTGAACAACTGAACACGGTACTTGCCGTTTCCTTCAATGTCGCCATAATAGAAGCGGTTGGCATCAAACCGGATGGAAGTACCGTCCAGCTTGATGTCGTCAATGCGTACAAACGAATTGGGATAGCGCTTCGCCATACCGGCAAAGTCAAGCGTAAACACCATAGCATCGGTACAAGTTCCCTCGAAAACAAACGTGTGCTGTCCAGCCAAGTCTTCGGGTGAAATGGCTACAAGCAGTGCATCCCAACTTCCTGCCCATGATGAATCGGCGATATTGAGCAATACAGGAACCTGCGCATCGGCATCGGCCTTGGCCTGGCTGTAATAGTTCAACGAATAGCCATAGTCGCCATCGGGCAGGGCAATCTGCAAGCCGTCGGCAGTCAACGACAGAATGTTCAGCTTACCACTCTTCGTGCCAATCCAAGTATTGCACAAAGCACATCTATGTCGATGTCAATCACTTTATTCGCCTCGTCAATCGTAAACTTACCGGTTTCATCGGTCACGGTGCCGTCTTCGGCAATACGATGAATATTCACCGTACCGTCCTCCTTGAGCTCCATATAACCATAGTCCTTTCCGTAAGTATAACCTATCCAGCCATTATCCGTACCCATCTCCCAATGAATCTGCTGTTCAATGTTGGGTTGTCCGTTGGAAACTGTGCTCCAGTTGTCCGTAACACCCCACTGCGTGAAAGGTCCTTCAAACACGTGCTGCTTACCGTCCTGGCCATTGTCAAGATACCACTTCTGATAGAGCAGAGCCTTGTTGAACGGTACGTTCTTGGCTGTGGAAACAGCGCGTACAGCCATACCTTGATAAACTGCGGCAGTGATACGGTGATTGACAGAAGCTGCAAACTGGTAACCTACCGCAAATTCTGTATTGGAAGAGTTGACAGTACCGGTGAGGTAATATCCTTCAGTACCCAGCGCCGTCACATCGTTTGCCACACGCGTACCGGCTGCAGGCAGGAAGATGGAATTACCATTAGGACCGGTGAACTTGAAACCTGTCACTCCATTCTGCTCAGTCCACTCTTTCTGGCACAACGTGAAGAGTTCCTCGAAATCATCGGCAGTAGGCAGTGTGGCACGCCCTTGAAATGCACGGAAAGCCAAGTCGGAAGCCGTTTTATAAGTATCGGCCGAAGCATAGTCGGCAGGGTCGATGCTATTGTTGCATCCGGTCAGGTCACCGAATCCGAAAAGGCCACCCAGTCCAGTCTCGCTCTTGGCACCCACATTGAAGCGAGCCCACTTCACGGAGAGTCCCAGGTCGACAAGGTCATTGTCGAGATCGAAGTCATAGGCAGGAGTAGTGAAGCTCTTCACCTCACCATACACAATGCCGCTACCCAGATTGAGGTAAGCCGCATAATAGTATTGCGTTTCGGGCACCAACCCTTCATGGACGAATGAATAGCTGTCCTTAAGTTCCTCACTCTTCACTATAAGGCCTGCACGAACCGCTTCTACATCGGATGAAGTAGAGATAACAACACCACAAGTAGCATCGGCCGTAGCATCGGTCAATGTCCCACCCAATACAGCCGAGGCGAAGTCGACAGATGCGGCATCGGCAGTAGCCACCTTGGCATCGGTGGTGAGCAAGCTTTTCACCTCACCTTTGTAATACACCTTACCCTGCAAGCATACATAAGCCTGATAATAGAGCGTAGAGTTATTGTTCAACCCGTTCAACTGAGCACTGAAGGCGCTACCGTCATAAGCAGCCTGCACGTCCTCGGGCAGGTTGTCTTGCGCAAAACCATAGAAGAAGCCGGTCTTATAGCTTCCGGCATCCATGCCATCCAACCCGGAGAGCGTGGCATGGAGTGTAGCGGTAGTGGCGGTCACATCGGACGACCCCGTCACCACCGACGATTCGTTCAGAATCGGGGTGGTGTGGATAGTATAGTCGTCATCTTCATTGCACGAAGCCAGCGAAAGGCCCAGTGCAAGTGAAAGTATTCCTAAATATATCTTTGTCTTCATATATACTAAATTCATTTAAGTGGTTATTCAATGGTCATCGAAATTATCTCAACCTTCACATCCGGCTGTCCGTCTTCGGTGGCAGCCACAGTAGCAAGTCCCTTATTCTGGATACCGATACAGATACAACTGCTTCCTTCGTAAGTCACAGTGGCACCGGTGGTATTGGTCACGGACACAGTCTGTACAGCTCCTTCGGCAGTATCAAAGGCCACGGCATGAGCCAAGTTGTAGCAGTCATCTTCCCAAGCATTTCCGATGTTATTGTCCATAATCACGGTCTTAGGAGTCGCGCCCTCGTTCCAAGTGATTCCACTCAGCACTTTGTACTGTATCTTCAGCGTCTGGTTCTTTTTCAACTTCACCTTCGTGATGTCGATCGGCCATCCCGCGTCACCACCGCCCCAAGGATTGTAGAACTGCAAGCGCAAACGATCGGGATTTCCGTCACCGAAAAGAATTTGTACCTTGCTGTTGTCTACCTTGATTTCAGTAGGCCCGGTAGGTCCGGTAGCGATAGGTTTGTAGTTGAGGTTGGCACAAAGATAAGAATCCACGGCTCCCTTGTCATTGGTCGTTGCAGGCACACCCATCTGGAAAGAGCTGGTGACATCGCAAGCCATTACGGTAAACTCGCTTCCCTTCACTTCCACCGTGCGCTTATCACCGGTAGCGGTGAGGACGGTTATCTCAACCGGATTGCCGTCGGCATCCATAAATTTCAATTTGCCGTCTTCAATGGCAAGCTTACCGGCATTGGTACCGTCATCCCATTTGTAGCCATCGGCCGTGCTGCTCAATACCAGCTCATAGTCGGCAATGGAAGCATCGGCCACAGGTGCCCATGAAGAACCGTACTGTCCCTTCACTACGCTTTCCCAAGCAGCAGAACCACCATTCCACCATGTCCAGTCATAAGGTTCTTCATCATTGATGAGGAAGCGTGCCTCATTGCCCACATAGGTGACACCGTTGATTTCAGTAGTGAACAGTTTGGTTGCCAAATCTTCAATGGCAGGCTGTTGTACTTCGGCAGGCTGAAGCAAACCCGGATCTTCAGTCGGTATGATACTGGGGTCATTATAAGCCTCTTCGGAAATGAAGTTCCACACCAGCCACCACGGACCTTCGCTATTGGTACGCATCGTAGCTACCTGCAGCAGATAAGGAGTACATTCTATAATCTTGATGTCGTTGGTATAGTTGGAACAGACATCATCAAAACCCTCGTTATGCAATGAATAGGTACCGCCATAGAAAGATATGACAGGGCGTTTCGGGTCAGACACATTCAAGTTGAAAGTTCCGGTGGCATCCGTCGTGCCCGAAGCAGCCACCCGATGAAGTTCCACCGTACAGCCTTTCACAGCATCCAGGCCGAAAGTGATGTACGACTGGAAATAGGGGTCGTCTGCCGGAATGAGCCACGATTGGATACCCGGATCCCAGTTGGGAGCCCAATTGGCGCTACCAATCATAAGGTCGGTAATATTGCTTCCATCATTTTTCACATCAGTGTGGCTCATGTACATCACCGGTCCCGAACAACGGCCAATACCAAAGTTCTTGTCAATGGGAACCCACTTACGGCTCTTGCCCACTCCACCTGCAAGGTTAGCCCAGATAGGGTCTTCGAGCATGGCAAAGTTATTGGTCTCTACCTTGAAGGTATATGGTTCGCCATATACCGGACCTGCCGGTGTGGAAGCGCCGAAAGTCACGCTATATTCTCCGGCAAAAGGAAGTGCCAAGTCAAGAGTGGTCTTTTGAGAAGGACCGCTTGGAGTGACCCACAAGGGAGTGGCTCCCTTGATGAGCGAAGTCAGATGAATCGTATTAGGATCATTGGCATCAGGGGTCACCGTATAGGCGATACCTTCCACCAAATCATCGGAAACATAGGTTTTTGCCCCCATCTCGTACTCTTCGGGCGAGCAAGCGGAAAATATCAAAGCCGCTCCTGCCAATATGGAAAGAATGATTAAGTCTCATATCTTATTGTTTTATTTTTATTTACTCTATTAATGGTACTCACCATCCGGGATTCTGCACAAGTACACTCTGTGAAAGGTTAATTTGATTATAAGGAATCTGGCTCAAGCCTTTGGTGGCTTTCACACGGTCGACCCGTATGGTTATTGCATCATCAGCGCCTCCACTCTTCACCTTGACACCATTCAAGGCGAGCTTCTCGGCTGCCACGTCTATACCTTGACGCAGGAGATCCCAATAATTAATGCTTTCAAAAGCAAATTCAAGACGACGTTCTTCCATAATAGCTTGTTGAGACACACTCTTAGCTTGATAGTTGGCCGATACTGTTCCGTTGTCATCAACCTGATAAGCACGCTTACGCACTTGGTCGAAATAAGTTTGCGCATTGGGGCTACCCAGTTCTGCGGCCATCAACAATACGTCGGCATAACGGATAATAACGTAGTCTTGGCGGTTCTGTGTCTGGAAGTCACCGCTACCATCCTGCTTACCGGCATGGCTTCCATCGGCATAGCAAAGGGGAGCATACTTCTTCACAGCATAGCCGGTATATTCACGCCAGTCATTAAAACTGGTGGTAAAGTCGGCCGAACCGGTGATTCCTTCCCCTACCAAATCAATGATAGAAGCCGAACGGCGGAGGTCACCAGTGGGAAACGCTTCCACAAAATCAGGATTTACCGTCAATGCGCCCCATCCCTTGCAATAGGGAGCAGCATTAAGCTGGCGCATACCCAACATCACCTGCCAACGGTTGGAGTCATTATTCCCGTTATAATCCTGAGTAGCGGTAAATTTCAACGCAAGAATGGTTTCCTTGTTTCCATCACCGGCATATGTACCTTCAAAGTTTCATAGTCTCCTTTTTCGGCCACTTTTGCAGAAGAAGCCGGCCATAAATTCTTGAATTGCGGTACCAAACCATATTCTCCTGAAGCGATTACGTCTTCTACAGCAGCCAAAGCTTCGGCACGAGTCACCTCTACAGGTTCTTCACCGTAATATCCGGTATAGAAAGATAGCACGTGCCAGCAAAGCCTCGGCGGCATATTTTGTAATATGTCCGTCGTTCTTGGTATAGTCGGCCTTGGGATAAGCGTCACCGGGAATATTCTCGATAGCATATTTTAAGTCAGTAAATATGGCACTGAACACCTCTTTGGCAGGTGAAGGAGCGCGATTTTCGTTTACCGGTTCCAGAAAGAGTGGGATATTCCCCCATAAACGAACCATATCCAGATAAAGCAATGCACGCAACGTACGACATTCGCCCATATAGATACCACGTTTGCTATCCGATTCATTCCATACAATCTGCTCTTCATGAGCTATCAGCTCGTTGCAACGATAGACGCCCGCATAATAATTTTTCCAGTCACCTTCGTATAGGTTGAGGTCAGCCGGCGATTGGGAGATGTCAAAACGGTCAATGGCCTGATAGCCACGTCCATCGGCATTTCCGGTAGCGCCAAAACACTCGGCACTCATCACCTCGGAAGCCATATAAAACCCTACCATCATGGCTGATGAAGTCTGGCGCCAACCATCATAACAACCTATCAGAGCACGATAAGCATCTTTTTCAGTCTTATAGAATGTACCGGTTGAAGATTCAGTCTTCGACGTAACATCGAGAAAACTGTCGGTACACGAAGCCAGTCCCAAACTCAGGAGCAGGACACTTGCCATAAATATATTTTTGTTTTTCTTCATATCAGTCTATATTTTAAAATTTCAAGTTAACACCAAACAATACGGTACGGGGACGGGGGTAATAACCTAAATCAACGCCCGATACCCAACCTTGTCCGTTATCTCCTTCGGGACCATAACCTATTTCCGGATCCATGCCGTCATATTTGGTAAATGTGAACGCATTCTGTACCTGAGCATAGATACGGCACTGGCTGATGACCTTACATCTCAGTAGCTTGGCAAAGTCGTAGCCCAAAGTAATGTTACTGATTCGCAGGTAATCACCATCCTGCACATAGAGGTCTGAGAACTGCCAGTTGAGATTCTGGTCTGTGACACGAGGTATGCGATTGCTGGTTCCCTCTCCTGTCCAACGTCCTAAAATTGCAGTAGTATAATTGGCTTGCTTGGAGGTATGGTTACGATAGCTCTGGACAATCTGCTGTCCGAAAGCACCGTTGGCCACTACAGAGAAATCAAGTCCTTTCCAGTTGAAACCGAGATTGAAGCCCATAGTGAAATCAGGAATACCGTTACCAAGATCGGTCTTGTCAAGCTCGTTCACCCGTCCGTCATGGTTGATGTCCACAAACTTCACGTCACCTGGTTGTACGTCAGCTTGCAGCACACCGTTACCAGCCTTAATCCAATCCTCTATTTCTTGATTGTTTTGGAATATGCCTGCTGTCTTGAAACCATAGAAATAACCGATAGGCTTACCATTCTCGGCACGATAGAATTCAGGAGTATTGTCATACAACTGGTTGGTAGAGCCATGAATGATACCATCGTCGTTAGGAATCTCTCCGACCTTATTCTTATTGTAGCACCGTTGATACCGATATTGTAACTAAAGTCTTTGCCTATTTGGTCATTCCAAGTAAGATTGAGTTCCACACCGGTGTTTTTCACTCCACCGCCATTAATATAAGGAGCACCTGCTCCGGCAGTAGCAAGAATAGGAGCCACCACGAGCCAGTCTTTAGTATCTTTAATGTAGAAATCGAAATTAACACCCAGGCGACTGTTGAGGAATCGGGCATCAAGACCGATATTGGTCTGCTGTGAAGTCTCCCACTTGATGTCAGCATTAGCCAGACGACTAGGGTAAGCTCCCCAGTTGGTTCCGAGCTGTGCCGCAGCATCCGAGTCGCCGTAACCGCTGCCGAAAAGATAGTGTGTATTGGTACTCTTGATAGGAGCCAGATATTGGAATGCGTCAATGTTGGCATTACCCACTTGTCCCCAGCTGGCACGTATTTTCAGGAAGTCGAGCCAGTTTTGCGTACTTTCCATGAATTTTTCGTTAGTAATGGTCCATCCTGCCGATACCGAAGGGAAGTAACCAAAACGGTTGCCTTTGGCAAAGTTGCTCGAACCGTCTGCACGCAAAGTAGCATTGACCATATAAGTTTCTTTCCAGTTCCAACCCAATCGGCCGAAATAGGACACCTTGCGGCTCTCGGTATGCGGATTGCCACTGGCACCCAAGCCGTTGGTCGAATCGGAGGCCGTTCCGTTGCCCACAAAAGCATGCTCCCAATCATCAAAACCTTCTTTCAACATACCATTTTTAGCTTCGATATAAGTGCCCTCGTAACGATAGGCTTCCATACCCAGCAAGGCGTTGAACGAATGTTCTCCCATAGTCCAGTCATAAGAAGCCGTATTGGTCCATGTCATACCCAAAGAGTGATTGGCATTTTGAGATACGGTAGTACGTTCTTCATTATATATATATTGGCTGAACTTGTAGAGAGGCTTGAAACTACGGTATTCGCTGGAACCATAAACCACACCGAATACAGACTTTATCTTCAAATTCTTGACAGGCTGCAATTCAGCATAAACATTACCGGAAAAAGTAGCCGTTTTGTTCTCATTGTTGCTGTCGGTCATCATTAAACCATAAGGGTTTCCATCACCTTTATTCCAGTCACTGGTACTGGTGTCATTGTAAGGCGAATCATAAAGATTATTATCGCTATAGACAGGAGCGATAGGCGATGTTCCGAATGCACCGCGTAAGGTATTATTATATTGGTTGCCTACACTGATACCGTTATTCATCTTATATACAAAACTCACCTGCTCGCCCACTTTCAAAATATCCTTGAAAAGTTTGTGCTCGCTGTTCACACGGAAATTGTAACGCGAATAGTTAGACACATCCGAACCGCCGACAATACCTTCCTGACTCATATATCCTAACGAAAGGGCATAAGTGGAAGTTGCGCTTCCACCAGTGACACCCAGCGTATAGCTCTCCGTTGTGGCATTATCTTTGAACATAGTATCTACCCAATCCGTATCATACACATTGCCATTGGCATCGTAAATAGACTGGTATTGGCTCCAATCGTAAGCCGAAAGTCCGCTATTCAAAGCCTGCTCATCCATAATGGCCATATACTCTTTTGCATTCAGCATATTAGCCTTACGAGCTACATTCTGTATTCCATAATAAGCATCGAAACTAATCTGCGCTTTACCTTCGCGCCCTTGCTTGGTAGTAATAAGCACTACACCATTAGCACCGGCCGAACCGTAGATAGCCGCACTAGCCGCATCTTTCAGTACATCTATACTTTCAATATCGGCAGGATTCAAAGTAGAAATATCACCACCCACACCATCAATCAGATAAAGAGGAGCACTATTTCCCACGGTACCAAGACCACGGATACTCACTTTCATGTCAGCACCCGGTTGACCGGAAGTCGAAGCAATACTTACACCCGGTGTCTGTCCCTGCATAGCCTGCAAGGGATTGGTTGTATTCATCTTGCTATTTCGTCACCCTTCACCTGAACAGTGGCACCCGTCACCAATTTCTTCTTCTGGACACCATAGCCCACTACAACCACTTCATCCAACATTTCCGTGTCCTCCTTCAGCACCACATTGATGACGGAAGAAGTACCTACCTTGATTTCCTGTGATTGATAACCGATGTAAGAAAACACCAGTGTCTGTCCTTGTTGGGCACTTACCGAATACCGGCCATCAATGTCGGTAATTCCACCCGTAGCGGTTTCTCTCACCTGCACGCTGACACCTATCAACGGCTCACTATCCGTAGCCGATGTCACAACACCCGAAATGGTCTTGTTTTGAGAAGGATTAGCCTGCAGGCTACTGATTGCAGGTACAAGAAACAAAAGTACCAATGCAACACGGCATAAACGCAGATTTATGCACTTTTCCAAGAATGTTTTTCTCATTGTACATTATTTAATGGTTAATATCAAAGATTCATTGTGTTCTTCAATTAATACCAAAGAACTCGGATGCAAATGTATGGAGGAACAAGAAAAGAATGTCGAGAAATTGTTACGAAGAGTATATGATTTCGTTAATCAAGGCTTCTAAAATGTTACTAAAAAAGGTATAATTTGTTTTCCATCCCTTCTCTAAGCCTTTTGAAGAGGGGCTATTCTTCCCATTCCCCTCAATACCGGAATTGGTTTCACCTCACTTTTCCATCCCCAATATACTTTCTCCGGAGTACAAAGAACCATTTCTTTCTAAAAACGTTCTCAAGGAAGAACAACCTAAAGCTTAACAGATAATGAAAAAATTAGTAGTATTTGCAGTACTTGCCGCAATCGTGGCAAGCTGCGCCGATGACAATCCGCCCCAGATAGAAAAAAGCAGTGAGTTGGTATCACCACGACTTTTGATGGACGTGTCCACAGAAAGCGGACAAAGCCCGCTGACCGGCATACTGACCATCATGCCCTGCAAGGCGGGCACCTCTATTTATTATGGAAACTACATAAACCGGAAGCTGACACCTTTTTACGGTTACTACCAAGTTAAAGACGGAGCTTTCTATAACGATGGCGTCAATCGAGAGTTATCCTTACCCGCAGGTCTCTATAACATGATTTATTGGGGAACCCCTAAATACGAGGAGCCGATTTATGCACATCCTCTCATGAGGGACCCGGTCTACATCTTAGGCGAAGACATGTCCCGGCAACACTTCTCCCTATTCAAAATGGAAGCGGACACAACCTATTATCCGGTATTCGACCTGGTACACGCCGTCCAGCCTGCCAACATTGGAAGTGAGGACCTGAAAGCATCCCTCAAACGGGTAGTGACCGGACTGAAAGTAATCATCAAGGACAAGAACAACGGCATCCTCAGTTCGAGCATCGACAGCATGGTGGTGCGCATCACCAATATTGCTGGAGAACTGAATTTCTACACCGCCGCTCCTCAAGGAAGCCCACGCACAGTAGCCTTCCCTCTGGTCCGTTCCGTCGACGGTACACAAATGAGCAACGCCACCGTCATGCTCTTCCCTTCTTTCGGGAAACCGGAATTCCAGATGAGCATCATACTGAAAAATGGAAACGTGAAAAGTTTCAAGCAAACATTGAACGGACCTTTGGAAGCAAACTCCAAACTGACCCTGACCCTCACTCTGGGAGACATCTTTTCCGAAGAATCATCCGGAGAATTCACCCTTGACAACTGGAACGAGGAAAGCCAGACAATCGATGTCCCTTCATTGGATTGAGCTTGCAGCATCAAGGAAAGATAGAACGGTGCGCGTCCATCTTATAAAAAGGCAACGTGAACCAGAAAGTGGAGCCCTTGCTCAACTGTGACTCCACCCCTATCTCTCCTTTCAGTTCCTTCACAATGTTTTGCGAAATGGCCAGTCCCAGTCCGGTACCTTGCTTAAAGGAATCCAGCTTCACAAAGCGGTTAAAAATCCCCTGCGCATTCTCAGATGATATCCCCGTCCCGGTATCGGTGACATAAAAACGGATATAGCTATTTTCGGGCATTCCGTAACCAATGGTAATGCTACCGGCAGCAGTAAACTTCAGCGCATTACTGATGAAGTTATTGAATACCTGAGTAATTCTGCGCTGATCGGTATACAGCAGCAAACCGGGCAATGGCGTAACCGTGACCAGACGCACGTCTTTATTGGTCAGCCTGATACTTGTAGCCTGCTCTATCTCGGACACCATTTTATTGATATCCACGTTAGCATAGACATACTCCAATGTACCGGCTCTATCTTCGACAAATCCAGAATGTCATTGATGAGCTGCAACAGCAGTTCATTATTCCGCTCTATAATATCGAGATACTCCACCCGTTCTTCCTCAGACACTTCCGTGGCCAAAATACTCGAAAAACCAACTATTGCATTGAGCGGAGTACGTATCTCATGACTCATATTGGCCAGGAAAGCCGATTTTATCCGGTTGGACTCCTCAGCCTCCTCTTTGGCCAGACGTAGTTTGCGCTCCATGATTTTCAAATCAGTAATGTCCCAAGCAGTATAAACAATCCACTTGCGACCATCAGAAAGCTTTATAAAATTATTGTTCTGGAAGGTAAACCGCTCCTCGTTCTTCTTGGTAAAAAACGTCGTATACCTTCTTGTGGAATCCCCGTCTTGACCAACTCTTCATCCTCCTTCCTAATTAAAGCCGCAGCCTCTGGCATTGTTTCAAAATCCGTCTTGCCTATAGCCTCTCTGGCCGAACATTCAAAGAGTTCCTCTGCCTTTTTATTCCAAAAAGTATAGCGCATCCCATCATTCACATCCTTCACTTTTGCCGCAATGGGAAGATTATCAAGAATGCCTTCCAACAGTTGCAGATACCTCTCCCGGTCCCTTTCCCTCAATTTCTTCATCCGCCTCTGCATGAAGAAAAAGAAGAGGCACAGCACCAATGTACCTAAAAGAATGGAAATATAGACCATCTCTCTTTGAACAAACCCGTCGGGAATATCAAGCCTTTCCTGCAAGGTGAAAGCAGTATCGAAAAGTTCGGGGCTTTCAGCCATTTTGTCAGCCAATGCCGGATGAACAAAGATTATACAAAAAGAGAAGAATATCGTCAGTAACCGAATACTTCCGAGAGGTAAAAAAAGAGGAACATGTTTTGTCATAATTGGCAAACATTTAATAATTAAATAGTTAGATAAGATTCCAGCTACTGCAAATTTAGAAAAAAATAAATGCGAAAACAGTATCTACGAAATAAATTTGCATTTTACACCCATTATTTTGTATTTAATGCCGAGAAGAGAATATTTTGAGAATAACCCAATACAAAAGGATGATACAGCACAATCAGCTAATGCTATATGAGCTTATCAGGAAGGAATCGTCGCTTTTCAAAACATGAGATTAAAACCTTTTTTACGTCCAGTATTGTATTTCTCAATCTCTGACGCAAATGATTTTTTCAGCTGCGCTGCCATAAAGTCCAAGAAAGGCTGACTGTTCTCATCTTCTTGCGACTGCCGCAAAGAAAGAATATAGTCGCCCCTATCTTCTTTAAAGATTTTCGTCGGAAAAAGATGATGGCAGAACTGGATATAGTTCATCAACAAACGAGCCGTTCTCCCATTGCCATCTACCCACGGATGAACGGTTACCAAATTGAGATGAGCATTGAAACTCAATTCATATCGTTCCCGAAATGTTTCCATATTCTTTTGCTTTTCTCTCAATATAGAACAAAGTTCTTCTACTTTAGCGGGAACTTTAGGATAGCTCATATAAGAACACCCGCCCACCCCAGCAGTAACGCCGCACAAACGAAATTCACCTTTAGAAGAATCAAAAGAACCGCCCATTACATTATATACACTCCCAGTAGTACGCATTAGAGCAGCATTCAATTTTTGTAAGAAAACAGGCGTAATTTCCGCATTTTGTGCACTTTCTTCTTTGGCGAGTTCGTATGCCTTCTTCAAATCCTCATTCATCAGATGATAGACCAACGGCTTTCCTTTGGCTGTTACCCCCTCATCAAAAAGCAACTGGGTATCCAATTCGGTAAGTGTAGAGCCTCAATAGCAGTAGAATGGGTAATAAGCGAATAGAGGTAGTACTTTTCATAGTCTACCGACTGACTGATACCAAGCCTCACAAATTCTTGATTCAGTACTTCTATCTCTTGCCAGATATCTGTTCCCATGAGCAAAGGGCATAAAAGATAAGTATAAAAAGAAAGCGGGAAAAGCATTAAAACTTTCCCCGCTTCTTTATTTCGTACCCAGACCCGGGTCGAACCGGGATGGAAGTGAATCCACTGGTGTTTGAGACCAGCGCGTCTACCGATTCCGCCATCTGGGCATGTTTGACTTCTCAAATGCGGTGCAAAGATACAGCTTTTTTCTAAACCTGCAATACTTTTCCTAAAAAAAGGCGAAAAAAACGATAAAACCTGCTTGAATCATTCCTTGTTTGTAAAATATGCAGTACATTAGCAGAAACTTTTAAAATCAATAGCATGGTAACCAATAAGGATAATTTCTGTGTAATTATGGGCGGAGGAATCGGCAGCCGTTTCTGGCCATTCAGCCGCAAGACACTTCCAAAACAGTTTCTGGATTTCTTCGGTACAGGACGTTCCTTGCTGCAGCAAACCTTCGACCGCTTCAAGCAGGTAATCCCCATGGAAAATATACTTATCGTAACAAATGACTTGTATGCCGACCTTGTAAAAGAACAGCTTCCCGAACTTAAACCCGAACAGATTCTACTGGAGCCGACACGCAGGAATACAGCCCCCTGCATTGCGTGGGCTTCCTATCATATCCGCGCCTTGAATCCGAACGCCAATATAGTGGTAGCTCCTTCGGACCACTTAATCCTGAAGGAAGGCGAATTTCTGGCAGCTATCGAAAAAGGGCTGGACTTCGTTTCCCAATCGGACAATCTGCTGACACTCGGCATCAAGCCCAACCGTCCGGAAACCGGATATGGCTATATACAAATAGCCGAAGCCGCCGGTGATAATTTCTACAAGGTAAAAACCTTCACTGAAAAGCCCGAACTGGAACTGGCAAAAGTATTCGTGGAAAGTGGAGAATTCTATTGGAACTCTGGTCTGTTCATGTGGAACGTAAATACCATCATCAAGCAAACGAAGCCCTGCTGCCCGAGCTGACTTCCAAACTGGCCCCCGGCAAAGATGTGTATGGAACAGTCCAAGAGAAACAATTCATTGATGAGAACTTCCCTGCTTGCCCCAATGTCTCCATAGACTTCGGCATCATGGAAAAGGCAGACAATGTATATGTGTCATTAGGCGATTTCGGCTGGTCTGATTTAGGAACCTGGGGGTCTTTGTATGATTTGTCTCCCAAAGATGAAGCAGGCAATGTAGCCTTAAAATGTAAATCCCTCATCTATAATAGCAAAGACAATATCGTGGTGCTGCCCGACAACAAACTTGCAGTTATCGACGGTTTGGAAGGTTATCTCATAGCCGAGTCGGACAATGTATTACTGATTTGCAAGAAAGATGAAGAACATACCATCCGCAAATATGTGAATGATGCCCAGATAAAACTGGGAGAGGAATACATTTAAATTAAAAATTAAAGGATAGGTCCGAAGGCAAAAATAGCGGGAGCTGGATGAAGTCCAACTCCCGCTTCCGTTTATTTAGGGGAGGAAAATAAACCGATTAAAGCACTGCACGGATAGCTTCTGCCACAGCCTTGAATTCTTCGTCCGTCAGTTTCAGTTTGGGATTGGAGAAAAGCATATCTTTTTCGTTCTGCATAGGAATCAAATGTATGTGCGCATGAGGCACTTCCAGCCCCAATACCGCTTCTCCTACCTTTCTACACGGAAAGGCCTTGCCGATGGCAAGTGCCACTCTCTTGGCGAAAACATGCATCGCCGCCAAATCCTCATCGTTCAAATCGAAGATATAATCCACTTCCTGCTTGGGAATGACCAATGTATGACCTTTTACCAACGGATTGATGTCAAGGAACGCAAAGAATCTGTCATCCTCCGCCACCTTGTAGCAAGGTATTTCACCTGCGATAATTCTACTGAATATTGTTGCCATAGCTATAAATTATAAAATAAGGCAAGCCCGTATGCGGACCTGCCTTCCTTTAAAAGGATATGTTCACTACTTCCAGGTTAATCATGCCCTGCGGAACTTTAATTTCTGCGATGTCACCTACTTTCTTGCCAAGCAGACCTTGTGCAATCGGAGTATTGACGGAAATCTTTCCTTCCTTCAGATTGGCTTCACTTTCGGAAACGATAGTATAAACCATCTTCATGCCATTCTTCACGTTCTTAAGCTCTACCTTATTGAGAATCTGTACAGAATCGGTTTTCAACTTCGACTCATCAATAATCTTAGCGTCGGCAATGGTCAGCTTCAAGTTGTTAATTTTCATCTCAAGCATACCTTGAGCTTCCTTGGCAGCGTCATACTCTGCATTTTCCGACAAATCACCTTTGTCACGCGCTTCGGCAATGGCAGCCGATATTTTGGGACGTTCCACCGTCTCCAGGTGTTTCAATTCGGCCATCAATTTCTTGTAGCCGTCTTCTGACATATAAGCCATACTTTTTCCTCCTTAAATGTTATGTTAGTTTTTAATGGTACTATAAACAAAAAAGAATTCCAACATGGTCAGCATGCTGGAACCCTCTTTCCGATTTTCCTTTGCAAAGATAGCCTTTTATACAATGCGTGTCAAGCATAAAAGGCTGCTTTGTAACATATTTAAACGAAAACTTCTTATTTATAACATGTTACAGCAATGCTTTCACTGCCGCCTCCAGGTCTTTAATGCTCTCTCCACGGGCACTCAACTCATTGTTCTTGTTGACCAGGAACACAGAAGGCACATTCTTCACATTATAAGAAGCCGCTATAGACGAATAAATTCCATTGCCGTCGCGCACACAAATCCAAGGCAGATTGTCGGCAGTTGTTTTCCAATAGTGCTCGTCTGCATCCAGAGAAACCTGATAGATTTCCAATCCCTGGGCGGCATACTTGTCGTACAAGTCGCGCAACATATAATTATGTGTAGCAGAAACGGCACTCTGATAAACAGTGAAGTCCACAATAACAGCCTTGCCCTTCAGTTCGCTCAACTTACGTGTATTGCCCTTCATGTCACGCAGGTTAATGTCGATGATGCCGGTTTCGGAAATTGCCTCTTCGGGGATTTCCACCACCTTCTGCTGCGGAGTACGGGTATTCTTCATTCCCTTTATCACAATATTGTAGAGGTTCTTGGAGCGGTCGGCATCCGGATAATAATTGTTCAGGCTGGTTGCCACGGCTGCAAAACACTTAATGTCTTCCTTATTGTTCAGAGGGTCGAAAATCAAATAATTATTCAACTTCTGGAACAAGGCGAAATAGGCAGCAGCCGTATTGGGAGCGGCAAAAATATAGCTGATTTTCACTTCATCCTTATAGTTCTTCAATAAAGAGGCAAGACTGTCCTCAAAAACATCGGCACCTATCTTATGTGCCTGCACCGACTGCAGCAATGCATTCACATTATCCTGAAGCTTCATCTGCTTCAGCGTCAAGTCCTTTATCTTCGAGCTATTCGGAGAACCTTCCACTGTATAGGCAGTGGCGAAATCGGTATAAGGTGCCTTTACCAAAACCGTTTCCGTCGAATCTACCGAGAAATTAATAACCTTGTCGTCTACCCGCAGACGGTAAAATTCCGGAGACACCGGACGTACCTGCTTGAAGTGGAAAGAGCCATCCCCTTCCAGTTTTACAGAATCCAAAGGAACAATACCTTCCAATGCCGAGGCTTCCAAATAAAGCATCTTGCCGTCGGCACCAGACACTTCACCCTCTACTTTGAATTTCGGTTCGGAATTACATGCACCCAATGCTATTGCAGCAAGTGCCATAAAAAAGATTTTCTTCATATCGTATCTTCAGTTTTGTTTTGCAAACGTGCCTGCAAATATACTTCTTTTCAAGTTCAGTCAAAGCATTTTCCCTCGTTCTTCCATATAGAAAACTGCAAAAAACAACTAAATACAAACTTTTTATCTCATTCCCACCATTTTACATGAATAAATTATGTATCTTTGCACGAATTTTGAAAGAAAATTAGATATAAAACATTTTTTATGATTAACCCAATTGTTAAGACGATCGAGCTTCCTGATGGCAGAACCATCACGCTCGAAACGGGAAAGCTGGCAAAACAGGCAGACGGTTCTGTAATGCTTCGTATGGGCAACACCATGCTTTTAGCTACTGTTTGTGCCGCCAAGGACGCAGTTCCCGGAACAGATTTCATGCCATTACAGGTAGAGTACAAAGAAAAATTCTCCGCATTCGGACGTTTCCCCGGCGGTTTCACAAAGCGCGAAGGACGCGCTTCTGACTACGAAATCCTCACTTGCCGCCTCGTTGACCGTGCTCTCCGCCCCTTATTCCCTGATAATTTCCATGCAGAGGTATACGTAAACATCATTCTTTTCTCAGCAGACGGCGTAGATATGCCCGACGCTCTGGCCGGACTCGCAGCTTCTGCCGCACTTGCAGTTTCAGATATCCCCTTCAACGGACCTATTTCCGAAGTACGCGTAGCACGCATCAACGGACAATTCGTCATCAACCCTACCTTCGAACAACTAGAACAAGCCGATATGGACTTGATGGTGGGCGCCACTTACGAAAACATCATGATGGTGGAAGGCGAAATGGACGAGGTTTCCGAGCAGGACTTGCTGGAAGCGATGAAGCCGCACACGAAGCCATTAAGATTCAGTGCAAGGCACAGATGGAACTGGCAGAAGAAGTAGGCTCTACCGTGAAACGCGAATATTGCCACGAAGTGAACGACGAAGAACTCCGTAAGGCCGTTCACGACGCTTGCTACGACAAGGCTTATGCCATTGCCGCTTCCGGAAACAAGAACAAGCACGAACGCATGGATGCTTTCGATGCCATCCGCGAAGAATTCAAGGCACAGTTCTCCGAAGAAGAACTGGAAGAAAAGGCAGCCTCATCGACCGTTACTATCACGATGTGGAAAAAGAGGCGATGCGCCGTTCCATTCTGGACGAAGGCAAGCGCCTTGACGGACGTAAGACGACCGAAATCCGTCCTATCTGGTGTGAGACCAGCTACCTGCCCGGCCCTCACGGTTCCGCTATCTTTACACGTGGCGAAACACAGTCTTTGTCTACTGTGACTTTAGGCACCAAGTTGGACGAGAAGATTATCGACGACGTATTGGAACACGGAAAAGAACGTTTCCTTCTGCACTACAACTTCCCTCCGTTCTCTACGGGCGAAGCAAGGCACAGCGCGGTGTAGGCCGTCGTGAAATCGGCCACGGCCATCTGGCATGGCGTGCATTGAAGGGTCAGATTCCTGCAAACTATCCGTATGTAGTACGCGTGGTATCCGATATCCTCGAATCAAACGGTTCTTCTTCCATGGCTACCGTATGTGCCGGAACTCTGGCATTGATGGATGCAGGTGTGAAAATCAAGAAACCGGTATCAGGTATCGCCATGGGATTGATTAAGAATGCAGGCGAAGACAAATATGCCGTATTGTCCGATATCCTCGGTGATGAGGACCACTTGGGCGACATGGACTTCAAGGTGACCGGAACAAAAGACGGTATCACCGCCACTCAGATGGACATCAAAGTGGACGGTCTGTCATACGAAATCCTCGAAAAGGCATTGCTGCAGGCTAAAGAAGGCCGTGAATATATCTTGGGCAAAATCACCGAGTGCATTGCCGAGCCTCGCGAAGACCTGAAACCTCACGCTCCGCGTATCGAGACAATGACCATTCCCAAGGAATTCATCGGTGCTGTCATCGGCCCTGGTGGAAAGATTATCCAAGGTATGCAGGAAGAAACCGGTGCTACCATTACTATTGAAGAAGTGGACAACATCGGTAGAATCGAAATCGCCGGTACCAACAAGAAGAGCATCGATGATGCTATGCGTATCATCAAAGGGATTGTAGCTGTCCCCGAAGTAGGCGAAGTCTACAAAGGCAAGGTACGCTCCATTATGCCTTACGGTGCATTCGTTGAATTCCTGCCGGGTAAGGACGGCTTGCTCCATATCTCCGAAATCGACTGGAAACGTCTGGAAACAGTAGAAGAAGCCGGTATCAAGGAAGGTGATGAAATTGACGTAAAACTTCTCGACATCGACCCGAAGACCGGAAAATTTAAGCTGTCACGCAAAGTATTGCTTCCGAGACCGGAAAGACAAGAAAGACCGGAAAAGAAATAAGAAATTTCTTATTCTTTAAGTATATAAAGCCTGGTGGAACCCCATCAGGCTTTCTTTTTGTCAATACTGCCAGAAATGGCTCTGAAAAAACAAGGCATAATGCTTGCATATTCCAAAAAGATTATGTTTTTTTGCTATGTAAAGCCTTATATTCCATAAAGAACCTCAATTAATGTCCGGTTTAAGGAGCCTACATACTATGAATCTTTTCTCACGCTTTTTCCAGGAAAACCAAGAAAAGTTTTTGGCTTTTGCTTATTCTTATCTCAGGGATAAAGCAGAAGCGGAAGACGTTGTGATGGAATCCATGATTGCCTTATGGGAAAACCGAGACCGCTGGGAAGAAAACAGTAACCTGCATGCCCTGCTGCTGACCATCATAAAGAACAAAGCCCTGCACGTACTCGAGCACAAGCAGGTGCGTCTGCGAGCGGAAGAAACCATCAGCAGCCACAACCTGCGCGAACTGGACTTACGCATCTCCACCTTGAAAGCCTGCGAACCGGACCAGATATTCAACACGGAAATACAGCATATCGTAAATAAGACCTTACAGGAAATGCCCGAGCAAAGCCGAAGATATTCATGTTGAGCCGATACCAGAACCTGGCAAACAAGCAGATTGCCGATAGTCTGGACATATCACTTAAAACCGTAGAGGCACACATCACCAAAGTGCTGCGGATTCTCCGGCTGAGACTGAAAGATTATCTTGTTACCATACTCATAATATTAATATCCTAAAAAATGCTTCTACGGAATAGGGTTACCGCCCACTTTCCGGTTATATATACAAAAGGTAAAAAGAGCACGTTTTAGAAAAGAAATAAATTATTGACAATGAACCAAGAGCTATTATATAAATATTTCAAAGGTATTACTTCCGTTGAAGAAGAAAAGATGATACTCGACTGGATAGACGCCTCGGATGAAAACCGGGACATCTTCCTGAAAGAGCGCATGATATACGACATTTCCTTGTTCTCGGACAAGCAGGGAAACAATGAAAAGAAAACGGTGCACATCATGCCGATGCTCCGCTGGGCGGCCCGTATAGCCGCCGTCACCATTGTCGCCATTGCCGGTTATTTCATCACCTCCGACTTTTTATATAACAAGGAGGTGCAGTTGCAAACAGTCACTGTGCCTGCCGGACAACGGGCCCAAATTATCCTTGCCGATGGAACACGCGTATGGCTGAACTCCAAGTCCACCATGAAATATGCCGCCAACTTCGGACGCAACGAACGAAATGTGGAATTGGACGGAGAGGCCTACTTTGAAGTAGCCAAAAACAAGAATATCCCATTCTATGTACATACAGAAACGAACAAGGTAAAAGTTGTAGGAACGAGTTTCAACGTCTGTGCCTACAGTGGGAGCCATGAGTTCGGAACCACATTGGTGGAAGGTATCGTCGATATCTATCCGGCCAACAGCAGCCAGATAATCACCAGGTTGCAGAAAGACGAGGTATTTCTCAATGAAAACGGAAAATGTAGAAAGGCCGTCCTTCCTTCCTATGAATATCTACGCTGGAAAGAGGGACTATACTGTTTTGACGACGCTCCATTCAGCGGTATCCTCGGTAGACTGGAGAAATACTATAATGTAAAGATAACCGTTGCCAGTCCTCAACTGCTGAACTACGGCAGCTTTACCGGCAAGTTCAGAGAGCAGGACGGCATCGAACATATACTGCGGACCATCTCGAAAGACCATCCTTTCAAGTTCCGCATCAACGAAGAAAAGGATTCAATTGTTATATATGAGTAAGAAAAAAAGATCGGAAAGTACCCCCATACTTTCGATCCGAAACAGTCAAAAATCGACCTTAATCAATTTATTAACTTAACACAGTGACAAAGATATGAGAAAAATTTTGTTGATGAGGCTTTTTATCTAAAAAAATTAGATTTTAAGCAATTATTGCAAACCTATGAAAATCACATTATTCCTTCTCCTGCTTGTTATATTTCAGGTGTACAGCGGGAACTGCTACTCTCAGAATGCCAGGGTCAGCATTCAAAATGCCCGGCTGAGGGTAGGGCAAGTTCTCGAGCAAATTGAATCGCAAACAGAATACTTATTTGTATATAACAAACAGAACGTCGATGTACGCCGTACCGTCGACATCAATGCAAGCAACCAAACTGTTTCCGAAGTACTTGACCAAATGTTCAAAGGGACAGACATCAAGTATGTGATGGAAGGCAAAAACATCGTTTTAACCAAAAACAGCAGGAGTGCTGAGGATAAGACAGACACTCTGCAGGAAATGGCTACTGTAAGAGGAAAGGTGACGGACTCCAAAGGCGAACCGATTATCGGTGCCAACATTCTTGAAAAAGGGACCGCCAATGGTGTTATCACCAATACCGAAGGAGAATTTAGTATGAATATCCCTCCTTATGCCACTATTGTCGTATCCTACATCAGTTATGAGCCGCAAACCATTGCCCTGAACGGTAGAAATAATCTCCACATCCGGATGGAAGAAAAGAACCTCGCCCTGGAGCAAGTAGTGGTAACCGCCATGGGTATCCAGAAGAAAATGTCCTCATTGACCTATTCTACCCAACAGATAAGCAGCAATGAGCTGACCCGTGCCAAAGAGCCGAACATGATTAATACACTGGCAGGAAAGACGGCCGGAGTACAAATCAATAAAACCGCCAATTTAGGAGGTTCTGCCAAAGTCGTCATTCGCGGTGCACGCTCTGCATTTGCCAGCGGCAACAACCAGCCCTTGTACGTAATTGACGGTGTTCCTATGCTGAACAGCTCAACAGAATCCACCTCCACCGTAATCGGCGGTAACTACGATGGATTGAACCGTGATGCCGGTGACGGGATTTCCAACCTGAATCCGGACGACATAGAAAGCATCAACATCCTGAAAGGTTCTTCTGCCGCCGCGCTTTATGGTTCGCAGGCAGCTAATGGCGTCATTCTGATCACCACTAAAAAGGGAAAGGCCGGACTGCAGCGCGTTACATTCTCCTCCAACCTGACCGTAAGTCACGCCATCAGTACCCCCGAATTCCAAAATACATACGGCCGGAACGAAGATGGCGGTACGGCAAGCTGGGGTACAAAAGGCAATGTAACGGACTATGACAACATAGGCGAATTCTTCAGCAATGGCATCACCACTTTCAATTCGCTGGCCATCACTACCGGAAATGAAAAGGTACAAACTTATTTCTCATACGCCAACACCACGGCTAAAGGAATTGTGGACAATAACAAACTACAGAAGAATAACCTGAACCTACACGAAACGGCCAGCCTCTTCAACAACAAGCTGAAACTGGACGGCATTGCAACACTAATGACCCAAACCGTCAAGAACTCCCCTGCTACCGGCGGCTATTATCTGAATCCGCTGGTCAGCTTGTACAGTTTCCCACGTGGCGTAGACATGAGCACTTACAGAGAAAACTTTGAAACGTGGAATGCCGACCGCAATATGATGACACAAAACTGGATTGAAAAGAATGGAGATGGTACCGTCAGTGAATGGGGACAGAATCCCTACTGGCTGAAAAAACGCGTGCTCAGTGGCTACAAGCGTTATCGCGCTGTGGCATCGGCCAGAGCCAATCTGCACATTACGGACTACTTCAACCTGCAGGTACGGGGTAATGTGGATTATATCAGTGATAAATTCGACAATAAGATGTATGCCACTACAGCTCCCAACATCGCCGGCAAATACGAGGACAAGGAAAACGGACGTTACATCTGGTCGGACAGCCAGGAAATCCAAGTCTACGGTGACGCAATGGTCTTGTTCAACAAGGAATTTGATGACTTTTCCCTCAATACGGCACTGGGAGCCAGCATCAACATGAGTAAAGTCAATTCACTGACAATAGACTCAAGGCTTGCTTCCCTCTACAAACCGAATGTATTTACCGTCCCCAATGTAGTGATGGACTCCAAAGCAGCCGTAAATCAGAGCATCGACAGCAAACGCACGCTCCAATCAGTATTTGCCACCATGCAGTGGGGCTGGAAAGGACTACTATACTTGGACATTACCGCACGTAACGACTGGTCATCCACATTAGCCCACACAGACAGCAAGAATACCGGATTCTTCTATCCCTCCATAGGAGCTACCTGGATTCTTAACAAAACCTGCTCCCTGCCCAAATGGATAAGTTTTGCAAAAGTGCGCGCTTCATGGGCGGAAGTCGGTAATGACCTCCCGATAGGAATCACCAATCCGGTAGACATCATCATGGTAGGCGGCAGTATCAATGTAAATACCGTAGAACAGCGCGGTGACCTAAAACCGGAAATCAGCAGCTCCATCGAATTCGGTACAGAATGGCGCTTCTTCCATCACCGCTTCGGGATAGACTTCACTTGGTATCAGACCAATACCAAGAACCAGTTGTTGAGAATGGACAATCCTACGGGCTCCACCTATAAATACCGGTATGTCAATGCCGGAAAAATACGTAACCAGGGTTTTGAGCTGACGGTAGACGCCACTCCGCTACTATACAGAAACTTTTCGTGGAAGAGTCTCATCAACATGTCCGCCAACAAGAACAAAGTAGTGACCCTGCATCCTGACTATCCGGAATTTTCCTACTACGAAGAAGGTTTCAACGCAGGCTATCAGATGCGTGTCAAAGAAGGAGGCAGCCTGGGGGATATTTATGGAAATGCTTTCCGCCGTAACGAGGATGGCAGCATCATGGTTGATGAAACCAGCAAAAGGCCTTTGGGAAATACCGGAAACAAGGATTTGCTTGGGAATGCCAATCCTGACTTCACGATGGGATGGAGCAACACACTTACCTACAAGGACCTGGAGCTCTATTTCCTGATAGATTTCCGCTTTGGCGGCGAAGTCATGTCACTGACACAGTCTGAGTTGGATGCCAACGGCGTGACCAAAGTCACCGAAGATGCCCGCGCCCGAGGATATGTAGAATACCAGGGACAGAAGTTCAACGACCCGAGAGCATTCTACAGCGCAGTAGGCGGCAGAAATGCCATCTCCGAATATTATATGTACGACGCAACCTGCATCAGACTCCGTGAAGTATCACTGAGCTATTCTTTCCCGAAAACGATACTGGAAAACAGTAGATTCATAAAGGGAATCGACGTATCATTGGCAGCGCGCAACTTGTGTTTCTTAAAGAAGGAAGCACCGTTCGACCCCGATGCAGTAATGTCCGTAGGCAACAACAATCAAGGAGTAGACGTGTTTGGCATGCTACTACCCGGAATATCGGCTTTAACCTAAGATTAACCTTTTAAAATGAATACCTTATGAAAAACAAGTGCATCATATTCCTTTTCTGCCATAGCATATTGCTGCTTGCAGCTTGCACCGGCGGTTTTGAGAACGACAACGAAATCAAGGGAGGTTTCTCGGACGACAAAAAGGAAATAGATTTCCAGAACCTAACTGCTCCATTCGAACCCATACAGTCGGGTATCTACTTCAATATAGGTTCTGTTGGCTTAAATTGGGTATGGCAGATGACACAATCCCTGAACCATGACATGTTCTCCGGCTACTTCATGGACCCTATTCCTAAATTCATGAAATCCAACGCCTGCTACAACCTGAACTCAGGCTGGACCAATGCCGCATGGCAATGTACTTACGGATATGTCTACACGGAGGTGCAGAAGGCAGAAAAGAACTTTTATGGCAATGACAACTTGAAAGGCTACCTCGCATTACCGAAATTTTGAAAGTGGAACTGATGCACCGCATTGCCGATACATACGGTCCGCTGGTCTACCATCAACTGGGTGAGACACCCCGGGTTTACGGACAGCAAGAAGCCTATACACGCTTCTTTGCAGACCTGGACGAAGGGCAGCAATTGATAAGGGAATACCTGGACGAGGGCGGTGACAACAACAAATTCAAAGAGTATGATATGCTGACCAACGGCAAGACCTTGAAGGAGTGGTTAAAGTTTGCCAACTCACTACGTTTGCGCCTTGCCATGCGCATCTCCAATGTAGATGCAACACTTGCCAAAGACCAAGCAACCAAAGCACTGAATGACAATCAAGGTGTACTGGAAGGTGCAAGGGAAACCATCGCTGTAATGGGCAAGAACTATATCAATCCTTTGTGTGCCGTTGCCGGTTGGGGTGAAGTCTACATGAATGCCTCGATGGAATCCATTGTCAACGGTTATGAGGACCCGCGTGGCAAGAAATGGTATAACACCGCCCTTCTCGAAGGTTATCAAAAACAGTTGTTAGGCATTCCCATCGGGTTACCCATGAAAGACGGTGACGCCAACATTTACAGTTTTTGCTCTTCCCTCAACACAAGTACCATCGGCGAAAAGACCGGAGCCGTATTGATGAGTGCGGCAGAAGTCTGGCTGCTCAGGGCCGAAGCAGCCCTCCGTGGCTATACCAAAGAGAATCCCCGCACATGCTATGAATACGGGGTAAGTACTTCATTTACACAGTGGGACTGTGCTGGTGCCTCCGAATATCTGGAAAGCGACAAAACCCCTGCCGATTATAAAGATGTAGTCTCGGGCGGCAAGGTAGGCAAGGACATGAAAGCCTTGATTACCATATCCCCAAATGGGAAGAAGATGCAGACATAGAGACGAAACTCGAAAAGATTATTACCCAGAAGTGGCTGGCATGCTGGCCCGAAAGTTATGAGGCATGGGCTGAGCAACGCCGTACCGGATACCCCAAACTTTTCAAGGTCCAAAACAACACCGGAAAAGTGATTGATACGGATATCATGATCCGCCGCCTTCCGTTCTCGACGGACGCTGCCACTGCCGACCCGGCACAATACGCCACCCTCACGGAAAAACTGGGTGGCGCAGATAACGGCGCCACCGCCTTTGGTGGGATACGGGGAAAAACTCTTTCTAGAACAGACTCCACGCAACCGTAAGCCCTGCCATCACAATGGCTACCATGCTCATCAGCTTGATTAGGATATTCAAGCTCGGACCGGATGTGTCCTTGAACGGGTCTCCTACGGTGTCACCCACGACTGTAGCCTTGTGGACTTCACTGCCTTTGCCGCCAAAGTTGCCTTCTTCCACATACTTTTTGGCATTATCCATGCACCACCGGCATTTGCCATGAAGATGGCAAGCACGAAACCACTGCTCAATCCGCCAATCAGCAGGCCGAGCACACCGGGAACACCGAAAATAAGTCCCGTCGCAATCGGAGCAATGATAGCTATCAGTGACGGAATCACCATCTCGCGTTGCGCCCCTTTCGTCGAGATTGCCACACAACGCTCATAATCAGGCTCCGTTTCTCCCGTAAGGATTCCCTTGATTTCGCGGAACTGGCGGCGCACTTCGTCTACCATATGGGCCGCTGCACGCCCTACCGCATTCATCGTCAATCCACAGAAAAGAAATGCCATCATCGAGCCCAGAAACATACCGGAAAGAACTTTCGGATTCATCAGCGTCACATCGTAGTGATGCATAAAGTCGAAGAAAGTGGCATCTTGAAGAGCCACGGCATCGCATGAGGAAGCGACAGTTCGGTAGTCCCGAGGCGGGTCAGCCCGATACGGATTTCCTCGACATAAGAGGCCAGCAAAGCCAATCCCGTCAAAGCGGCGGAACCGATGGCAAAGCCTTTGCCCGTAGCGGCTGTAGTATTGCCCAAGGAGTCAAGCGCATCGGTACGCTTACGCACCTCTTCACCCAGACCGGACATTTCCGCATTGCCACCCGCGTTGTCAGCTATCGGTCCGTAAGCATCTGTAGCAAGCGTGATGCCCAATGTAGAAAGCATACCTACTGCGGCAATGCCAATACCATAGAGCCCCAGACCCACATTAGAGAAGTCGAAGCCCGAAGCAAAGAGATAAGAAGCAATGATACCTATCACCACGGCAATCACCGGAATAGCCGTAGAAAGCATTCCCAAGCCTATACCGGAAATTATGACTGTCGCCGGACCGGTCTTTCCGCTTTCACTCAGCTTTTGGTAGGACGGTAGGATTGGGAAGTATAGTACTCCGTAGACCGCCCGATGATGATACCTACTATCAAACCCACTATCACGGAGCAGGAAATCCACAGCCAGTTGTCCAACTTCAGCAGCCACAGGATAAAGAAAGTGGCGACAACTATCAAAATAGAGCTGAGATTAGTACCGAAAGCCAGTGAGTTCAGCAAGTCCTTCATCTTCGCATTCTCTTTGGTACGCACGGAGAAGATACCGATAATGGAAAGCAATATTCCGACGGCTGCAATCAGCATCGGGGCGATTACGGCCTTGAACTGCATCAGCGTATCACCCGAGTGGATAAAAGCCGCAGCACCGAGGGCAGCCGTAGCGAAGGATAGAACCGCAATAACTTTCGTACAAATCAGCCCCCATACCTGCCACGTCGCCTACATTGTCGCCTACATTATCCGCAATCGTGGCAGGATTACGCGGGTCGTCTTCGGGAATACCGGCTTCCACCTTTCCCACAAGGTCGGCACCTACATCGGCAGCTTTTGTATAGATACCGCCACCTACGCGTGCAAACAATGCCTGCGTGGAAGCGCCCATACCGAAAGTCAGCATGGTAGTGGTAATGATGCAGAGTTTATGGGTGGGAGTCATTACATCTTCCGGAATTACAGCATTCAGCAACAGATACCAGAAAGATATATCAAGCAAGCCAAGGCCAACCACTACCAGTCCCATCACCGCACCGCTACGGAAAGCCACGCGTAGTCCGGCATTCAGCGATGTGCGTGCCGCATTGGCAGTGCGAGCCGATGCGTAGGTGGCCGTCTTCATACCCAAAAAGCCGGAAAGTCCGGAAAAGAATCCTCCGGTAAGGAAAGCAATCGGCACCCAGGAGTTCTGCACTCCGAAACCGTATGCCATAATGGAGAAAAGGATAACCAGCCCCAGAAATACCCAGCCCACAATCTTGTATTGTTGGCGAAGGTAAGACATAGCACCTTTGCGCACAGCAGCGGCAATCTTAATCATCTGAGGCGTACCCTCACTCTCTTTCATCATCTGACGATGGAAATACCAGCAAAACAAAGTGCCATAATAGAAGCGGCTGGAACCAGCCAGAATAGGATTTGGTCCATAGCATTTATTCGTATTAAAAGGTTGAACGAAAGCCTAAAAATATTGATTTGAAACGAAATAAGCAAATGAAAAAGAAAAGAAATCCAAGCAAGCATGTATTTATACTGGCGAATAAAACAACAAGCAGTACCCTTTTTTACCTATTTTTTGTATTTAATGAGAAGAATAGAGCACATATAGATATATATTACAACTTTTATAATACCTTTGCAACAAGTAAACAAGCTAAAAACAAAGGCATTATGAAACCAATCTATTCTAACCTGACATGCAAGATGCTGGCTTTGACATTATGCAGCATTATGCTGGCATTCCTATCCATAGGATGCGAACATGACGTCTACAATCCCGATAATGGAAAAGACGATGAGAAGACTCCCAACTCTTTTGATTTTTCTACGACATCTTCCATCCAAGTAAACGTAAAGTATGATGTCCCCGAAGGCTATAAAGTACTTTTTGAAATCTATCTTGAAGACCCGTTCACGATTGACAAAGATGGCCAGATTATAAAACGCACAGACCTGGAACCGGTCATCAGACGCATGACAGACGGTAACGGTGCATATAGCGGCAAGGAAATCATCAATTCGGACCATGGGGACGAAGCATATATCTATACTTCTTATATAGGGTCCCCACCCTCTTCAAAACAGTTATTGCAGGAGATGCCATTACTGCCGACATCAAATGGGATTCCACCGATGATAATCCGCAAACACGGGCGGAGGGATGGCAGGCACCCAAAGGATACCATGTATTAGGAACATGGAGCTCCAAAGGATATCCTCATTATTTAGACACAGACAACAAAATCACAATTCCCGGTGATGTATTGACAATCATCAATACGACCTTGAAGGAAGGAGCACATGCCCTAAGCAATACCGACAAGCCATAGATTTTGAAATCAATGATCCGGAAGGGCGCAATGCGGAAGTATCCATCCGGATAATTGGAGGAACCAGCGGTGCAGCGAGCGCCTTTGGCTATTATTGCTATAGGGCAGACGCATCTTTAAGTGAAATTAAAAAAGCCCCCAAATGCATTGTTTTTCCAAACACTCTGATGGATAATTATTATAATAAAAAGGCTTCCGGACTACAAGGCGGTGAAAGTGTAAAGCTTCATTACATAGACCCCGACGGAGTGGACCAAGGCACCGTATTTCCCAATGGAGTAAAAATCGGATGGTTCCTATTGAATGACAGCTTCTATGGCGGAAACAATAAGCCTTTCTACTCTACTACAAAGCTGAATGGGGACGGCCGTACACATACAGCCGCATTCCGCATCGATGATTTTGTCGTATTGTCCTTTGAAGATTGGACAGACCAAGACTATAATGATATACAATTCAACGTATGGTCCAACCCCATCGAAGCCATCATCAATCCGGATATTCCTGATATCAAACCTGACGGTGGCAACGAGGATAAGAAATACAGTCTGGAATACAAAGGAATCATCGCTTTCGAAGATAATTGGCCCAGAAAGGGTGACTATGACTTGAATGATGTTATTGTAAAATACCAGTCCGTATTGAACTTCAATGATGCCAATCAGGCCCTTTCTACAGAAGACACCTATGAGTTGCTTTGGTCCGGTGCCACTTTCAAAAATGGTTTCGCTTACCAACTGAATACAGAACGCAGCAATATGTCAACTGAAATATTGGAAGCCCCCACAAGTTTCAACGGACAAGGACTGGATACAGACCTTTCCAAAGCTACCGTCAATGTATTTCTAAGTGCGCTCGATGTAACAGAGAGAAATACAAAAACCGCTACATATAAGATAAAGAACACCTTCAAGACTCCACTATCACACGAAACGCTTGGAATTCCCCCTTATAATCCATTCATCATGGTACATGACGAATTGAAAGAATCACGCATCGAAGTGCATTTGGTCAACTATCCTCCTACTGAAAAGGCAGACATGGCTCTATTCCATACCGAAGAGGATTTGTCCTCTGTACCGACAAGCTATTATGTAGCCAATGGCAACTATCCTTTTGCCATTCATCTAAGTGGAGCCACAAACTTCAATACTCCTGAAACCCAGCCGATAGACAAGAGCTTTGAACATTTTATGGATTGGGTCAATTCCAATGGAACAGATTATAAGGATTGGTACAAATAACCGATAAAAGATACTCCTTATAAAGAAAATGGCAACCATTCACAGGGTTGCCATTTCTTATATCTTCCTATGTTGTAATATAGTAGAGCGAACTTATTCCACCGTTACAGCCGTACCGCATGCCGTAACCATCAACATGCTGCCACTGCCTCCTACCGTTTCATAGTCCAAGTCTACACCAATCACGGCATTGGCACCCATAGCACGGGCATGTTCTTGCATCTCGCGCAAGGCTATATCTTTAGCTTCGCGCAGCACTTCTTCATAAGAGCCACTTCGCCCACCCACCACGTCGCGGATGCTGGCAAAGAAATCGCGGAATACATTGGCACCGATAATCGTTTCACCGGAAACGATGCCATAATAGCGGGTGATACGTCCACCCTCAATAGTCGGGGTTGTTGTTACTAACATAATTCATTTTTTTAGTTGTTGACATATTAGACGCAAGGAATGAAAGAAAGGTTGCAAAGCTTTGCTTTGGTCAGAACATCCGGCTGACACGAACTATACCTGCCACCAGCACATCTATCTCCTCCCGGGTATTGTAAAGCCCGAAAGATGCACGCACTGTTCCTTCGATGCCAAGACGCTGCATCAATGGTTGGGCACAGTGATGTCCCGTGCGTACGGCAATGCCAAGACGGTCGAGCAATGTACCCATATCAAAATGATGGATATCACCTACCAGAAACGATATGACACTACCTTGTCTTCTGCCTCGCCGAAGATACGCATACCGGGAATCTCTTTCAGCCGTTGCATGGCATACTGGGTCAATTCGTGTTCATAGGCGGCAATCTTGTCCATCCCAACCAACGAAACGTAGTCCAAAGCTTTGGCAAGTCCGGTAGTACCGATATAATCCGGCGTACCGGCTTCAAACTTGAAGGGCAATTCATTGAAGGTAGTCTTTTCAAAAGATACATGCTGAATCATCTCTCCACCGCCCTGATAGGGAGGTATCCTATCCAGCCACCCCTCTTTACCATAAAGCACCCCTACCCCCGTAGGACCATACACCTTGTGCGCGGAGAAAACGAAGAAATCGGCATCCAGATCCTGCACATCTACCGGCATGTGGGGAATGGACTGGGCACCGTCCACAAGCACCGGAACACCCTGCTCATGGGCAAAAGCAATCATCTCCTTGACGGGATTGACCGTACCCAGCACATTGGAAACATGCGCCACACTGACAATCCTGGTACGTTCGGAGAACAACTGCCTATATTCGTCCAATAAGAGTTCGCCCTTGTCATTCATCGGAATCACCTTGATGGTAATTCCACGCTTGGCGGCAAGCAGCTGCCAGGGAACAATGTTGCTATGGTGTTCCATCACAGAAAGAATCACCTCATCCCCCTCCTGCATAAATTCCTCACCAAAGCTGGAGACAAGCAGGTTGATACTCTCCGTCGTACCACGGGTGAAGACAATCTCATTCGTGCTGCGAGCATTGATGAAACGTCTCACCGTCTCACGCGAGGCCTCGTGCAGCTCTGTAGCCTGCTGCGACAGGAAGTGCACTCCGCGATGCACATTGGCATTCACCGAATAATATTCGTCCGTAATGGCATTTACTACCTGGCGAGGTTTCTGCGTAGTCGCGCCGTTGTCCAGATAGACCAACGGCTTGCCATATACCTCACGGGAAAGGATAGGGAAATCAGCTCGAAGCCTCTCCCCCAGCCCCTCTCCCATAGGAGGGGAGCCAAGATACTACTCTTATTTATATCGTTGTTCATAATGAATCGAAATTATAAGCTATCACTTGCAGATGGCGCACCCCTGGCATTTGTTCAGTTCCCCCCGGAAACGCTTCTCTACCAGCAGATGCAGACGGTCTTTCAAAGCATCCAAACGGATGGTGTCGATAACTTCGTTGACAAAAGCGAACATCAGCAGCAGGCGCGCCTCGCGCACCGGGATACCACGCTGCCGCATATAGAAGAGAGCGCTTTCATCGAGCTGCCCCACCGTAGCGCCGTGACTGCACTTCACGTCATCTGCATAAATCTCCAGCTGAGGCTGGGTGTACATATGTGCATCTCGGGTGGCACAAAGATTGCGGTTGGTCTGTTGCGAACTGGTGTGCTGTGCGTCAGGGCGCACTAAAACCAGACCGGCAAAGGCACCTACAGCCTGCTCGTCAAGGACATACTTATAAAGCTCATTGCTGGTACAGTTGGGCACGGCATGGTCGATTGTCGTATGATTGTCCACATGCTGATTCTTGTCTGCAATGGCCATACCGCACAGATTCAGCTCCGCATGTTCACCGGCAAGCGTCACACAGGTTGTATTCCGTGTAGTTCCGTTGTGCAAGGTCATACCATTCAGCAATACATTACTATTGGCTTCCTGCCTTACATACATATTGCTGATACGTACCGTACTGGTGTGTGTCTCTTCGAGTTCATAAAAATCGAAAATGGCATTCTCACCGGCAAAGATTTCTATCACCTGCGTTGCCAGGAAGTTCACGCCGTCCATCGCATGGTCACACACCAACAAGCGGGCTTGTGCACCCTCCTCCAGAATAATCAGCACACGGCGGTTCACCATAAAATTGACGTCACCACGCAGGATATTCACCAGCTGAATAGGTTTCTCTACCACCACGTTCTTAGGAACATAAAACAGAACGCCGTCTTGTGCAAAAGCGGTGTTGAACGCCGTCACCCCATCCTCTGCCGTATCAGCCAACTTGCCATAATATTTCTTCACCAAATCGGGATGTTTCTCGGCCACCTCCTTCAGGCTGCCGAAGATAACCCCTTCAGGCAGATGGACTTAGGCAAAGCCCTGCCATAAAAAGCATCGTTCACCACAAAATAAAGAGCAGTGCTCATATTGGGAACATCGCACTTGAACACTTCATAAGGATTCACCGGAATTTCCAACCGGTTCAAGTTCAAGCCATAATCCGGCTCAAAGAACTTGCTGATATCCGTATATTTGTATTTCTCCTCCTTACGGGTGGGAAAGCCCAAGCGCTCAAAGTCAGCAAAAGCAGCGGCACGCGGCGCATTCAGCACCTCGGCACTATGCCGGCATATCATCGCCTCCGTTTGGGAGAAAAGGTCTATGTATTGTTGCTCTACACTCATGTTTTCAGATTATGAGTTTATAATTCACCTGCTTCTTTCCTTATCCAATCGAAGCCACGTGTTTCAATCTCCTTCGCCAATTCCGGTCCACCGGTCTTTACGATACGTCCACCCAGCAGTACATGTACCGTATCGGGTTTGATATAGTCCAACAACCGCTGGTAGTGGGTAATGACCATAGCACTGGTTTCCGCAGTCTTGAGTTTGTTGAAACCGTCGGCCACAATACGCAAAGCATCCACATCCAATCCGGAATCCGTCTCGTCCAAAATAGCAAAAGTCGGTTCCAACATCGCCATCTGGAATATCTCGTTACGCTTCTTTTCACCGCCGCTGAAACCTTCGTTCACGCTACGGTTGGCCAGCTTGTTGTCCAACTCCACAATGGCACGCTTCTCGCGCATCAGCTTCAGGAACTCACTGGCCGACAAAGCAGGCAGATGGCGGTACTTGCGTTGCTCATTCACAGCCGCACGCATGAAGTTCACCATCGACACGCCCGGAATCTCTACCGGAGCCTGGAAAGAAAGAAAGATTCCTTCATGTGCACGGTCCTCAGGACTCATGCAAGCAAGTCCTTGCCATTAAAGGTAATTGAGCCGCGCGTCACTTCGTAAGCAGGATGGCCAACCAACACATTACTCAACGTACTTTTACCAGCACCGTTCTGTCCCATCAGTGCATGTACTTCTCCATCACGTATGGTCAAGTTGATGCCTTTCAATATTTCTTTGCCATTGATGCTGGCATGCAGGTCTTTTATCTCTAACATCTTTATATTTACTATTTGACTATTTACAATTTACTATTTATAAATCACCCCACGCTTCCTTCCAGCGAAATGGCAAGCAATTTCTGCGCTTCTACGGCAAACTCCATCGGAAGTTTATTCAAAACCTCTTTGGCATAACCGTTCACAATCAGCCCCACGGCATCTTCCGTAGAAATACCGCGCTGATTGCAGTAGAATATCTGGTCCTCACTGATTTTGCTGGTAGTGGCCTCATGCTCCACGATGGCCGTTTCATTGTGAATATCCATGTAGGGGAAAGTATGCGCGCCGCATTTGTCACCAAGTAGCAAGGAGTCGCACTGGCTGTAATTACGAGCATTGTCCGCTTTCTGTGCCACGCGCACCAAGCCGCGGTAAGAGTTTTCGCTCTTTCCGGCAGAAATGCCTTTGCTCACAATGGTGCTCCGGGTATTCTTGCCCAGATGAATCATCTTTGTTCCCGTGTCTGCCTGCTGATGGTTATTGGTTACTGCCACACTATAGAACTCCGCTGTCGAATTGTCGCCGGAAAGGATGCAAGACGGATACTTCCAGGTAATGGCCGAACCTGTTTCCACTTGTGTCCAAGACAGTTTACTGTCCACCCCTTTACAATGGCCACGCTTCGTCACAAAGTTATAGACACCACCCCGGCCCTCGGCATCACCGGGATACCAGTTCTGCACGGTGCTGTATTTCACTTCTGCACGGTCGTGCACTACAATTTCCACAATGGCCGCGTGCAACTGGTTCTCGTCACGCATCGGAGCCGTACACCCTTCCAGATAAGAAACGTACGAATCATCATCCGCCACAATCAAGGTTCTTTCGAACTGCCCCGTATTGCGGGCATTGATGCGGAAATAGGTGGACAACTCCATCGGACAGCGTACCCCCTTCGGGATATAGACAAAAGAACCGTCGGAGAACACCGCCGAGTTCAGTGCCGCAAAGAAGTTGTCACGATAAGGCACCACCGAACCGAGATATTTCTGTACCAAGTCGGGATGCTCGTGTACAGCCTCGCTGAACGAGCAGAAGATGATTCCTTTCTCCATCAGTGTCTCCTTGAAGGTATCTTTACAGACACCGAGTCCATAACGGCATCCACAGCCATACCGCTTAACGCCATCTGTTCTTCCAGCGGAATGCCCAGCTTATTGAAAGTCTTTATCAACTCAGGGTCTACCTCATCCATGCTTTTCGGTCCTTCCTTCTTCTTCGTAGGGTCGGCATAGTAGGATATGGCCTGATAATCTATTTCGGGAATGCGGAGATGTGCCCATGTAGCATCTCCAATGTCAGCCAGTGGCGATATGCCTTCAGGCGGAACTCCAGCAACCATTCCGGTTCTCCCTTCTTCTCAGAGATAAGCCGCACTACATCTTCATTCAGCCCGCGCTCAATGATGTCTGTATGCACGTCGGTCGTGAAACCGTACTTATACTTCTCCTGAGTGAGTTCCTTTACATATTTATTGGGTTCTTCTTGTTGCATCACTTCTATAATTACAAATTATGAATTACAAAATCACGGTTCACGGTATCAGTCAAAGTCTCCGTTTACAATCTGCTCCGTAACCGCCTTTGCTGCGGGAAAGAATATCCCGGCAAACTCTTCCATAGGATAATATAACACTGATTCTTTCTTTTTTGTTTTGCTAATCAGCGTATTGTCTCCGTCTATAAATTCGATGACACCAATCAGCAGGCTCGTCAGCAGGAGGTACTTCAAAGCCCCTAGACCAGCCCCCAACCAATGATTGAGCCAGCCCAGCGAGACGGCCTCCATTGCCCGGGTCAGCAGAGAAGCCACCAGGGAGAAGAGCAAAGGAACAGCCAGCCAGATGAAGACAAATGCCAGTACTTGCGCCACTGTCATAGAGTCTGTCAACATGGGGCACAGCTTCACTGCCAACGAGGCATACAAAGCCTTTGCCGCCAGCAGACCGACAATCAGCCCCAGCAGAGAGGCCAATTGCTTCACAAAACCTTTCATGAAGCCGATGATTGCGCCCAAGCCGAAAGCAGCCAATATGATGATATCTATAATTGCCATAAAATTAATGTACCAATGTGACAATATGCTAATGTGCCAATATGCTAATGGGTCAATGAGCAAATAACTAATATGCAAAATGTGCCAATTGCCCTGCGGCATTTTCTGTACGCGCAGCCAATTGGCACATTAGCATATTTGCACATTATTCAATTATAATGTTTGCTTCACTTCTATTTCTTCGTAAGATTCGATAATATCGCCCACCTTGATGTCGTTGCAGTTTGTCAGGCTGATACCGCACTCGAAGTTGGTACCTACCTCCTTCACGTCGTCCTTGAAGCGCTTCAGGGCATTGATGGCACCCGTAAAGATTACGATACCGTCGCGTATCAAACGGGCCTTGTCGCTGCGTTTCACCTTTCCGGTCTTGACCATGGCACCTGCCACCAGTCCCACCTTCGTGATGTTGAACACTTCGCGCACCTCGATGGTTGCCGTTATCTGCTCCTTCAATGTCGGTGCCAGCATACCTTCCATGCAGCCTTCACCTCTTCGATGGCATCGTAGATGACGGAGTACTTGCGGATATCCACACCCTCCTGCTCTGCCATCTTGGCGGCAGCACCCGAAGGACGTACCTGGAAACCGACGATAATCGCATCCGAAGCGGCAGCCAGCGAGACATCCGATTCGGAAATCTGACCGACACCCTTGTGGATTACGTTTACCTGCACCTGCTCCGTAGACAGCTTGATTAAAGAGTCGCTCAACGCTTCCACAGAACCGTCCACGTCACCCTTCACAATCACGTTCAGCTCATGGAAGTCACCCAGCGCCAGACGGCGGCCCACTTCGTCGAGCGTCAGCATCTTCTGCGTACGCAAACCTTGTTCACGCTGCAACTGTTCGCGTTTGTTGGCAATCTCGCGTGCTTCCTGCTCCGTTTCGATTACGTGGAACGTGTCGCCAGCAGCAGGTGCACCGTTCAAGCCAATATCAGGGCAGGTGTAGAAGGACCAGCCTCCTGCATGCGTTGGTTACGCTCATTGAACATAGCCTTCACCTTACCGTAGCTGGTACCCGCCAGCACGATGTCGCCCATTTTCAAGGTACCGTTGGAAACGAGTACCGTAGCCACATAGCCACGACCCTTATCCAATGAGGACTCGATAATGGAACCGGTAGCACGGCGGTTCGGGTTTGCTTTCAACTCCAGCATTTCTGCTTCGAGCAGCACTTTCTCCATCAACTCGGGTACACCGATACCCTTTTTGGCAGAGATATCTTGCGACTGATACTTACCGCCCCACTCTTCCACCAAGAAGTTCATGGCAGCCAGCTCTTCCTTAATCTTGTCGGGGTTGGCAGTCGGTTTATCAATCTTATTGATTGCAAATACAATAGGAACACCCGCAGCATGGCATGTTGATGGCTTCCTTTGTCTGCGGCATCACGTTGTCGTCAGCAGCCACAATGATGATGGCAATATCCGTAGCTTTGGCACCACGGCACGCATGGCGGTAAACGCCTCGTGGCCCGGAGTATCGAGGAATGTAATCTTACGTCCGTCGTCCAGCGACACGTGGTAGGCACCGATGTGCTGTGTGATACCACCCGCTTCACCGGCAATCACATTCGCCTTACGGATATAGTCGAGCAATGAAGTCTTACCGTGGTCTACGTGACCCATCACCGTTACAATCGGAGCGCGAGGTTCCAAATCTTCCTCATCATCCTCTTCCTCTACGATGGCCTGCGCCACTTCTGCGCTTACATATTCTGTCTTGAAGCCGAATTCCTCAGCCACCAAGTTGATGGTCTCGGCATCCAGACGCTGGTTGATGGATACCATCATACCAATGCTCATACAAGTGGCGATGACTGAGTAACAGAAACATCCATCATGCTTGCCAACTCGTTGGCCGTCACGAATTCCGTAATCTTCAGTACCTTGCTTTCTGCCATTTCCATGTCTTCCAATTCCTGCATACGGCTGGAAGCCATGTCACGTTTTTCCTTACGATACTTGGCACCTTTGTTCTTTCCTTTGGAAGTGAGGCGTGCCAAAGTTTCCTTTACCTGCTTTGCTACATCTTCCTCGCTAACCTCCTGCTTGATGACCGGCTTCTTGAAGCGGTCCTTATTGCGGTTGCGGTTATTATTGGCATTGTTTCCACCAGGCTGGTTTCCACCTTGCGGGCGGGCACCCTGACCTTGCTGGGCACCAGCGTGTCCACGGTCGTTGCCACCACGCTGGAAGTTGGAAGCATTGTTGATGTCCACTTTCTCCTTATTGATACGGACACGTTTCTTCTTGCCGTTGGCATCGCCGGCAGCGGTATCCTTCAACTTGCTGTCATCACGGCGGATTTCCTTGATGATAGCTTCCTTCATCTGCTTCTTCTGATCCTGGCGAATCTTTTCCTTCTCTTCACGCTCCTTGCGTTTCTCCTCTTTCGATTTCTTCTTCGGGCGTGTGGATTGGTTCAGAGCCGCCAGGTCTATCTGTCCGATGACATTAATCTTCGAAACAAACTCAGGCTGATGTATCTTGAAGATTTCTTCTCCTTCTTCTTTCCCCTCTTTTTCAACCGGTGCTTCTTCAGCCACCGGTACGGGAGCAGGCGCTTCTATCATTCTTCCTTTTTAGATTCTTGTTGAGCCTCTACAACCGGAGCAGGCTCTTCCTTGACAACGGGTTGTGGCTGCGGTTCCGAAACGGGCTGCGGCTCGGGCTCAGATGCCGGCTGTACCTCCGGTTGCGACTGTGGTTCCGGTTGGGGAGCAGGAGCAGGTTCCGGTTTCGGCGTTTCTACAACTGCCGGTTCCTCCACCTTCTTCTCCTCTACCGCTTTTTCCGCTTCTTTCTCTTTTTCCTGAGCAGGAGCAGGTCTACGGTTCAGTTTGTCCAAATCAATCTTGCCTACCGGCTTGAACTTCGGACGTGCGTCTTCCGGAACAACCGTCTTAATCTCCTCGGGCTTCGCTTTCTCCTGCGTTTCCCTATAGCCGTCAATAGACACGGACGCCTTGTTGCGGTCCTTGCTCTGACGTTCCTGGCTGAAACGCTCCGACTTTATCTTAAGGTCCTTATCTGTACTAAACTCCTTTTTGAGCAGTTCGAACTGTTCATCCGTAATTTTTGTGTTCGGATTTGCCTCAACGGTAAATCCCTTCTTTTGCAGGAACTCGACAGCCGTCGTAATCCCTACATTTAAATCTCTTGTTACTTTGTTTAACCTTATCGTCATACTAATTTAATGAATTAATGTGCCAATATGCTAATGTGCTAATTGGCTGAGAAAAAAGGAGTGTGCACTTCATCCGATATGCTATCTGCATTGGCACATTAGCATATTACCCACATTACCACATTACTGCTCCTCCTCTTCAAACTCCTGTTTCAAAATGCGCAATACCTCGTCCACCGTCTCTTCTTCGAGGTCCGTCTTCTCAATCAACATCTCACGGGGAGCGTTCAACACAGCCTTAGCCGTATCGATACCGATAGCCTTGATGGCATCGATAACCCAACCGTCTATTTCATCACGGAATTCGTCCAAGTAGATGTCTTCATCCTCTATGGCCTCATCCAACTCACGGAACACGTCGATGGTGTACTCAGTCAACATACTGGCAAGCTTGATATTTAAACCGCCTTTACCGATAGCCAGCGACACCTCTTCGGGTTTCAAGAACACTTCAGCCTTGCGTTCTTCCTCGTTCAAGCGGATGGAAGAAATTTTGGCAGGGCTCAAGGCACGCTGTATAAACAACTGGATATTGGACGTATAGTTGATAACGTCGATATTCTCGTTGCGAAGCTCGCGGACAATACCATGAATACGGCTACCCTTCACACCCACGCAGGCACCTACCGGGTCGATACGGTCATCGTAGCTCTCAACGGCAATCTTGGCACGCTCGCCGGGGATGCGGGCAATCTTCTTGATGGTAATCAGTCCGTCATTGATTTCGGGTACTTCCATTTCGAACAGACGTTGCAGGAAGACGGGCGACGTACGGCTCAGGATAATCTTCGGATTATTATTCTTGTTGTCCACACGTGCAACTACGGCGCGGGCGTCTCGCCCTTGCGGTAGAAGTCACTCGGTATCTGTTCGGTCTTGGGCAGCAACAATTCGTTGCCTTCATCATCGAGCAGCAGCATCTCTTTCTTCCAAATCTGGTAGACTTCCGCATTGATGATGGTACCCACTTTATCAATGTATTTGTTGTAAATACTATCTTTCTCCAGTTCCAATATCTTGGAGGCCAGCGTCTGGCGCAAGTTCAAGATGGCACGGCGACCGAAGTTCGCGAAGATAACTTCATCCGTCACTTCCTCGCCCACTTCATAAGAAGCATCAATCTTTTGTGCTTCGGACAATGCGATCTGCAGGTTCGGGTTTTCCAAATCCTCGTCTGCCACTACCTCACGGTTACGCCATATTTCGAAGTCACCCTTGTCCGGGTTTACAATTACGTCGTAATTCTCATCGGTACCGAACATTTTCGCAATCACACTACGGAACGACTCCTCGAGTACGCTTACCATCGTGGTTCTGTCGATATTCTTCAGTTCCTTAAATTCCGAAAATGTATCTATCAAGCTGACAGTTTCTACTTTTTTGGCCATAGTCTTATTTAAAACTGATTAAGTATTTAGTGTATTTTATCTCTTCATACGTAAAGGTCAAGTCCTCATCCACCAGCTTGGGACGCTTGGCACCTTCCTCTTTCACTTTCTTCTGAATGGTCACGACGAAATGCTGTTCGTCGGCTTCCTTCAACACGCCGCTGAGCTTGCGGCCGTCCTTTGCCAGCACTTCCACTTCCTTGCCGATGTGGTTAATGTACTGCTGCAGTACCTTGAAGGGCTGTCCGATGCCGGCCGAACCGACTTCCAACTCATAATCCTCATCCTCACGGTTCAACTTGGACTCGATGTAGCGGCTCAGCTCTACACAGTCCTCAATCCAAACACCTTCTTTGTGGTCTATTTCCACCAAAATCTTGTCATCCGGGCTGATTGTCACCTCCACAAGGAAGTAGTCCTTTCCTGCCAGCCACTCGTCAACAATCTGACAAACAGTTTTCTTTTCTATCATAGATTAACCATTAGGAACAAAAAAGAGGAGCTTAATCGCCCCTCCACCTTTCATCCGTTTTCGCTTGCAAAGATATAAATAATCTGTTCGACTACAAAATATTAGAGAAAAAAAGATTGATTTAACGGTTCAAACGAGAATTATATTACAGACACGCCCTTTCAACACTTCAAGATAAAGTGTAAAACATATAATCTTATGAGACAGAAGCTTATACTTTATGAAATGAATTATCACGTTCCATACTGCATGAGATGCACATGTCAAGCACAACGAGATGCACATCTCGAACAACATGAGATATACATCTCATGCGTACAATCTCTATTGTTTCAGGAAAAGAAGTAAGGAGGTACAAGCGGAAAAAAGATACTGTTGAAAGACAACGCGGAAAAATAAAAGGCCGATAGCTTGTTTCATGCTATCGGCCCTTTTACTATGGTTCTAAAGGTCTAAAAGACTTATCGTATCACTTATTCGGAGTCTCCCACTTCTTGGTATCCGTACAAACCACGTTCACAGTCTGGTCACCCGTCTGGATGCGGAAGTCACCTTTCTCCAGAATCCACTTGCCATCATAGCCTACGAAAGCAAGGTCGGAGCCTTTCAGTTTCAGAGTCACGGTCTTTGTCTCGCCCGGTTTCAGTTCCACTTTCTCGAAAGCGCGAAGACGGCGGGTATCGGGAGTAAGGGAGGCAACGAGGTCACTGCTGAAGAGCAACACGCTCTCCTTGCCGACACGGTCACCGGTATTCTTCACATCAACGGTGAAAGTAAGCACATCATCAGCGGTAAAGTCCGACTTATCCACCTTGAGGTTGCTGTACGCAAAGGTGGTATAGCTCAAACCGTAGCCGAACGCCCACTGTACGGACACCTGCGCGTCGTAGTTATAAGCGCCTTCCATCTGCTTGCCGATGTGTTCGCACGGTTTGTAGTCGTACGTAATCAGCGAGTTGATTTCCTTCGGATAAGTGAAAGGCATCTTTCCGCTGAAGTTGGCGTCGCCGGCAATGAGGTTTGCCAACGCATCGCCGCCGTAGTTGCCCGGAAGCATGGTGTTGACCACAGCCTTTGCCAAAGGCTCGATGTCGGCTATCAGGCGTGGACGGCCCTCGTTCAGCACCAGAATGACGGGCTTGCCGGTCTTGGCAAGAGCCTTCACCAGGTCGAGCTGGTTCTGTGAGAGGAAGAGGTTCGTCAGGTTACCCGGAGTCTCGCAGTAAGAGTTCTCACCGATGCAGGCAACGATGTAGTCGGCACCGGCAGCGGCAGCTACGGCTTTCTCTATCTCAGGAGCATTCTCTTCCCACCAGTTGCCACCTTGCTTATAAGTGACACCGGCTTCGTAGATGATGTTGTCCGCACCGAATTTATTGGTGAAAGCCTCGAGGATGGTATTATATTGGCCTGCATGCTCGTCTGCCTTGTCACCCTGCAAGAGTAGGACCAGCCGCCGTTGAGGCAACGCATGGAGTTGGCATTCGGACCGGTAACCAGCAGTTTCTTGCCTTTTGCCAGCGGCAGTATGCCGTCTGTGTTCTTCAGGAGTACCAAAGACTCTTCGGCAGCCTGGAGTGCGGCGGCGGCATGTTCCGCACTGCCGAACAGCGGGAAGTCTTTCAAATCATAATAGGGTTTCTCAAACAGATTGAGGCGGTACTTCAGGCGCAATACGCGGCGCACCGCATCGTCAATGCGGCTCATGGGGACTTCGCCTTCTTCCACCAGCTCCTTCAGGAGTGTGCAGAACTTCCAGTCGTACGGTCCATCGACATGTCGATGCCGGCATTGATGGCGAGCTTGATGGCTTCCTTCTTATCCTTGGCTATGTGGTCGCGGCTATAAAGGTTGTTGATGTCCGCCCAGTCAGTCACAATCATACCGTCCCAGTTGAGGTCTTCTTTCAGCCACTTGGTCAGCAGCTCATAGTTGGCATGGAAAGGCAGACCGTTGTTCATGGCGGAGTTCACCATCACGGAGAGGGCACCTGCTTTCACCATTTCCAGATAAGGAGCGAAATGCTTCTCACGCATATCCTGCTCGGTGATGGAAGACGGCGTACGGTCCTTACCGGAAACGGGAACACCATAACCCATATAGTGCTTCATACAAGCGGCAACGTTGTTCTCGCCAATCAGGTTGGGGTTCTCGCCCTGGAAACCGATAACTGCTTCACGTCCCATTTCGGCATTGACGTAGGCGTCTTCACCATAATTTTCCCACATACGAGGCCAGCGCGGGTCACGTCCGAGGTCGGTCACCGGGGCATACGTCCAGGGAATGCTTCCCGCCTTTGTTTCATAAGCGAGATGCGTGCACCTTCACGTGTCAGTTCACGGTTGAAGGTAGCTCCCATATTGACGCCTTGCGGGAAGAAAGTACCACCCAGCGTATAGGTAGTTCCGTGTATCTGGTCTACACCGTACACACAAGGAATACCCATCACCTCCATGGATTTCTCCTGAATGCGTTTGATGATTTCCTGCCACTTCTCCACGCTTTGTGCCACACCGTTAGGCACGTTCAAGATGGAGCCTACTTTGTATTTTCCGATGACAGAGTCGAGCATCGCCTCGTCCAACTGGAAGCCCTTGGCATTCTCAATACCCTGGATACGCATATAGAGCTGCATCATCACTTCTTGCGAAGGCATCTCCTTACCCAGCTTGAACTCTTTCTCTAACTTATACCTCTTGACGATTTTCTTCAAATCATCTACAGTTATATCTTTCGGATTGAGACCGGCAAAAGGATTGGCGCGTTTCTGCAGGAGGTCTATGGTGAGTTCGCACATCTGACCGACTTCTCGTCAAGCGTCATCTTCTTCAGCA